>Ga0335082_10007798_pt1 | contig 11620 bp, 8 predicted proteins | sample Lox_Sample_41_FD_206718 | JGI IMG/M metagenome (GOLD analysis project Ga0335082, IMG submission 206718) | Soil microbial communities from Loxahatchee National Wildlife Refuge, Florida, United States - Lox_Sample_4.1 | ecosystem: Environmental > Terrestrial > Soil > Wetlands | place: USA: Florida...
CATACTTGAAGATCCGCGGTTACTCCCGGCGCGAGCACTGGAACCGTCGTATCCACGGGAACCGCCCCCGAATGCATCGCGGTTGCCGCCGCCGCTGCGGGAGAGATCACGACTGCCAATACGATCAGGGCCGCCACTCCCCGTTCCAGCCCCGCCGCCCAGTCCTCCTCCACTCGCACGATTGGTTGCTCTCGGCGCACTTCCAGCGCGAGTACTCGCCAGGTTCCCGCCTTGCCGGCCCACCTGCTGACGAGCGCTGTTTTGTCTTCGGGCTAATGAATCACCCCGTGCTGTGCCCCCGAACCTGTCTGCCGTGGCTCGATCTCGATACGGAGCTCCGCCGCGATGTTCCGGATTGTGCTGCCAATTGCTCCGGTTGCCAGCTCCGCCTGCAGGTTGCGTCGAAGCGCGGTTTCCACTGTTGTTACGGTTTCCAGAGCCACCTGAGGGCAGATTGGACGGACGATCGCCTCGATTGATGTTTGTATTGCGATTGAAGTTATTGTTGTTGTTAATGTAGATGTTATTGTTGCCACCCCACCCGCATCCCCATCCCCACCCGCCACTCCAAAATGCTCCCATCATCACTCCAACGCCGAATGAAATCGCCATCCCCGCGGCGTAGTAGCCTGGCGGAGGATAGTAGATCGGCGGATATGGATATATTGGAGGACCGTATACCACGACCGGATTGTAGGCAGGCACATATACGACTTGCGGATTCGCTTGCTCGATTACGATGACGCTCTTGCTCTCGATGACCTTGGTCTCAACGTTCTGCTGTTCCGAGGACTTTAAATTGCCCGTTTCTTGAGCTTTTTTTCGCATGCGTTGTACTGCATCCATCACATCGTCCTGCTGCGCGAGGAATGCATTGCCCAAGTCCGTTGTCCACCGAATATCGTCTGCCAGTCGCTTAACTACATCTGGCAGCGCCGCCAAAGCTTGCACACTCGGATCCCACGGTTGCTTTGCGACAGCATCGGCAAGCGCTTTATCTTTCAAGGTCTTGTTTTTCTCGAGCCACTGCTGGAGCTGGATGATCTCCAGTGGATAGGTCGAAGCTGCCAGAGTCTGCGCAAGTAATGGATCCGGATACAATGCGATCGGCGCCACCAGAGAATCGAGCTGGTCGGGCGGGATCTTTGCTGATTGATTCGCTGAGGACGTAGTGGAGGTCGCCTGCCGAGAAGTTGATCCGTAGGCGAGAGTGTCGCCCGGAGCCAGGCACAAGATGCAAATTATCGCGGCAATGAACCGGAGCCTTGCAACGTACCAGCAGTCATTCATGCGCGTTCTCCGCTGAGCGTCATCACTGGAACCTCTGATTTCCAGGGCAACTCTGTCATTTCTGCCTGCTAAGTCTTGCGGGATTCTCAATCGAATATGTAAAAGCGTCGCAGGCAACACTCTAGTGAGTAGCAATGTTCTCGTCAGCTGTTAAAAGGTCTAGTTGAGTCTGACATTCAAACGCGCCTAAAACGCTGGTCGGCTCTTCAGCGAAAGCTCCATGCAAAACTCCGTACTTTCTCATTCTCATTTTGCGTTCACCTCGCTCGAACGCGAGAAGCAGTTCCAGTTGTGGCTGTAAGTTGTGGCTGTAAGTTTTGTCAGTATTCTGGAGTCTTCTCAGCTCGTAGCCTCTAAGCAGGAGAGGATCTCCTCAATACCTCGTCGCGATCTTGGCACGCTCCGACAGTCAGCCAACTTGAGAACCTTTGAGAAGTCACTCCTTCCACACTGGAGGTCCACCGCCGTCGCCATGAACCATTCGAAGCCGAGACGCACAACCGCCACTCTCGTCTTCTCCCTCCTTCTGTGTGGCGTGGTCTGGTCTCAAGCCATCAACTCGAAGCTTGCTCAGCCCGCACCAGTACCTGAAGTTCCCAAAGACACGCTGGGCCGTGATAACCCGCGCGGAACGGTTGTTGGCTTTCTCACGGCAATTAAGAAAGGCAATGCAGAAGTTGGCGCTCTGTATCTGAATACGCCACTTCGCGGCGTGGATGCGGCCGTCCTGGCTCGTCAATTGGCTGAAGTGCTTGACCGCCGGCTTCCGGCCCGGCTGAACCAAGTCAGCGATGACCCAGAAGGATCGATCCCAGACCCGCTCAAGCCAGATGAAGATCTTGTAGGAACTATCAGTACGTCGGATGGCGATTTGAACATTACACTCGAGCGCGTTGACCGAGGAAAGGCGGGTAAAGTCTGGCTCTTCTCACGGCAGACGCTTGCCAGGATTCCTGATCTATACGGGCAACTCAACACTCCGCCAGTCGAGAAATACCTTCCCAAGTTCGTGGTGGACATTCGTCTTGCAGCCATTCCCTTGTTCGAGTGGTTGGCATTGTTCGTCGGTTTGCCACTACTGTATCTATGCACAGGACTGTTGAACCGGGCGCTTGTATGGACAATCGGTTTCGTCCGTCGCCGAACCGGCCGTAATCCTGGCCCTCAAAATCGAAATCTTCTTCGCGGTCCTGCGCGGCTACTGATCGTTGCGGTCGTCATCCGCTTATCGCTCGCGCGCGTCGCTCTGCCGCTTCTAGCGCGGCAGTTCTGGTCGTCGACCGCCTTCTTGATTGCTGTCGCCGCCTGCACCTGGTGGCTGCTCTTATTTAATAACTGGGGCGAACGCTATGTACTGACGCGAGGTTACACCTCGAGTGGTTCGGGTTCGGTCTTGCGTCTATTTCGTCGTCTCCTCGATGGAATTTTTCTGTTCGCGGGCTTTCTCTTCGTTCTACACCACTTCAGCATAAATCTGACCGCTGCATTTGCAGGGCTTGGCGTTGGCGGCATCGCGGTCGCTCTCGCTGCACAAAAGACGCTGGAGAACGTAATTGCCGGGATCTCACTCATCGCCGACGAGGCAGTCCGGGTTGGAGACTTCGTGACCGTAGGAGATGTCCAGGGCACTGTGGAGGCAGTCGGCCTTCGCTCAACCCGTCTCCGTACGCTTGACCGCAGTGTCGTGATTTTGCCTAATGGACAAATCGCCAATATGAAGGTGGAGACTCTCTCGGCGAGGGATAAGTTCTGGTTTCATCCGGTCATATCCCTGCTATATGACACAACTCCAAGTCAGATGGATGCGGTGTTAGCCGGTATACGTGAATTCTTGTGCGCTCATTCGAACCTCGATCCGGCCTCTGTGCGCGTTCGTTTCTTTAGATTTGGCGCCTTCTCACTTGATATCGATATCTTCGCTTATGCCCGCGCCCGTGACTGGAGCGATTTTCTGGGTGTGCAAGAAGGCCTGCTCGTCGGCATCATGGACATTGTTCGCCGAAGTGGCACAGGGTTCGCGTTTCCTTCGCAGACCTTATACCTCAAGCCAGAGGGTTCTGAGCCACAGGAGAAAATGCTTGCTGATCCCAGTCCGCATGCTGTCGCCTAAGACCAACCCGCGAGCAGACTTCTGAGACTTTCCAAGTCAGTGGTTGGGCAGGTTATTCGGATCTCATCAGAAACTCAGACGTGCGACAAAGCGCGCAGTTACTTCTGCTCTTCACTGTCTTGCTTTGCAACAATCTCTGTCAGTTCACGCTTTTGATCCTTGCGGATCTCCTGCAACTTCTGCCACTGCGCCGCAGTGAGGATCGGTTTCATCTTTGTATCAGATTTTTGGACGATCTTTTCCCACTGTTCCAATCTCTCTTTGCGCGGAACCACCGGCGTAAAGATCACATGCCCGGCCTCGGCGGTCTCCTGTTCTGCGATGGGCTTGATCTTGGCCTGTTGTTCGTCACTGAGGTGCAGGCTGTCCGTCAGATTCTTCATCTTCATGCTGAAGTACTGTCCAGGTGCTTTCGACCAATCGATCGCTGGCTGAGGCGGAAGTTTCCTGGTTCGAAGAATCGGCAATTCCTTCTGTTCGTCGCGGATGGACAGTAGCAACGCATCCGTTGCGACTGCGAACAGGCGATCCACGCCTACTGCGAACTCTACTGTGTTCGACCCATTTGGAGGTGTATATAGAACCACATACTCCGTTTCCTCAATTCGCACGGTGACATCGTACTGAACAGGGTCAGAGCTCGCAGTCGTCGGGTGGCGTTCAACTGCTGTAATCGTCCCTGGCTGATACTTCGGAGAACTTGTCTGGGAAAAGGCGGTTGCACTGGCAAGGACTAGGCAAGAAATCAACATGAATCTCGACATAATTACGCCTCAATGAGCTGCGGACGCGCCCTTCCACATTCGGGTTTCCTTCGGCACACCATCCATTGTGCCGCACAAGCTGCTTCGACATGGCGACAGGGTGCCAGTTGAAGCAGCTTCAGAGCGTGCATTGCCTTCTCGTCACATCGTACGGTCGGCTTACGCCGGTTACTTTTTTACTACGGGTGGGTAGTTCTTCAGCATCTTGGTGACAGTCTTGTTCAAATTCTTCTGCTGCTTCTCAGGCTTAGCCTTTTGATCGATCGTCTTGCTGCCCAAGCCGCGCCATACAAGGTCCTTATTGGCCGAGTCGTACATATCCAACGCAAGTTGACCCACGTAGATTGTCGATGTCGAACCGGAAGTCGTCGTCGATGATGGTCCGGAGCCGTACCATCCACCGCCGTACCATCCCGAACCATATCCCCATCCTGAACTGTAGGACGTGAACTCAGTTTGCTGATCCACCGCAGCCTGATAACCGATATAGAGATTTGCCGAATCGTCATCGACCTTGGTCAGCCCCTTCGTGGCCAGCTGAGCATCGAAGGCTTCTTTGATCTGTTTATCGAGGAGATCTCCCGGGGACTTCGCGTCCTTAAGCGCCACCCACTTGTAGGTCTTGAAGCGCGAGAAATCGGTGTTTTTGTCGAAGTTGTATCGGACATCTTGTGCAAAAGCAGTGCTCGCAATAGCAAGTGCAATCAGAAAGGGCAGAAAAGCTCTTTTCATCACAGGACCTCCATCCGTCAGTTTTCAATCCTCCACGGCCACTGAGACGATCCACAGCCTCAAGCGGCATCCGCAACAGCTAGTAGAGAATTCTTGGGTGATCCTAGGGGCTTCTGGTAGCGCGAGGAACTGTCACTTGTTACAGAAACAGATTTTGTGGCCGTCACAATCCTTCCGAGCCTTTTCAAGACTGATCTGACACGAGAACTACAGCTGCGCGGCAAATTTGGGCCTCTGGAGAAATCTGATAAAACGCGCAGTTCCCCAATTTCCACAAAGACAGGAAAATCACATAGATTCAGCTTCGCCAGTGACTCGGATCAGGACGGGGTGCAAAGAATGCCGAAAGACGACAAGACGTCAAAAGAACATGAAACCGGCCATGTGGTCCTTACAAAAAAGGAATACGAAAAGGAATTGCGCAAACTTCAAACGAAGCTCGTGCAGATGCAGGAATGGGTGAAAGCGTCGGGGGCAAAAATAGTAGTTGTATTTGAAGGTCGCGATGCCGCCGGCAAAGGCGGGGTCATCCATCGAATCATGGAGCGCGTCAGCCCGCGAGTGTTTCGTCATGTTGCATTGCCATCACCGACCGAACGCGAGAAATCACAACTCTACGCACAACGCTATATGAAAGAGATGCCAGCGGCCGGTGAAGTGGTTATCTTCGATCGCAGTTGGTACAACCGCGCTCTGGTCGAGCACGTAATGGGCTTTTGCAGCGACAGACAGTACGAAGCATTCCTTCGCATGTGCCCGACATTCGAGGGCCTTCTCCGAGACAACGGCATTCAACTTGTCAAGTATTGGTTCGAGGTCAGCGAGAAAGTGCAACACCAAAGATTCCTGAAGCGTATCGAAGATCCGATGCGTCAATGGAAGCTCAGCCCCATGGATCTGGAATCTCATCGCCGCTGGTATGACTATTCGCGGGCCCGTGATGCCATGTTCGAGGCCACTGATACACCTCAGTCCCCATGGAATGTTGTTCAGACCGACCTTAAGGAAAGCGCGCGACTCAACTGCATTGCGCACCTCCTCAGCGTAGTACCTTGGAAGAAAGTACCTCGCGAAAAAGTCAAACTACCCGACCGGCAGGGACCAAAGGGATATAAACAGCCCGATTGGCCTTATCGTTGGATACCCGCGAAGTATTAGCGTCCCGCGGATGAAGAATCCAGCCAGGGAGATCATTATCGGCAGAAGCTAGAGATTCTCCAGTGCTATCCACCCGAGGAGGCATGCGGCAGTCATAAACAGAAGAGCAACCAGAATAAGCGGTGAGTATGCTCTATTCCCACGCTTCAAGCCTTCGCTCACTCCAGTCAGAAGCACCAAGTCTTCAGAATGCCCACGATTACATTGAGTTGATTCCCGAAGGACCTCGCGGTAGTCCGTCGGCGAGTCGAGGTATTGGATTTCGGCCCATATTCGCCAGTCGCGAAAAAAGGGATAGCATCCGACCTCGTCCGCGTGAGCCATGACCATCACCCGTTCGCAACAAGTTTGTTCACGACTATACGATTCGATGAACCAAGACCACACAACTCGTAAACTTGCCAGCCGTGTGTTCCGTAGAATTTCACCCCGGGCAGGACACGTAATCGCCAATGATTGTCCAGTTCTATGCCTCCAGACGAGCATCGAACGTTCGTCTCTCAGCTTTTCGCGTCAAATGACAGTCCTCGATTCTCGAGGACTGTAACAAGTGACAGTTACGACCAGCACCTATGTTCCCTACACTTTGTTCGAATGCAGCGGCCTAACTTTCCGAGTTTCTGAACCCTGCCGCAGCTTTTTCTAAACCTGCTACTACCGCCTAATGAAGAACAGAGACGTGATGTCAACCAAACATTTTGGCCGGATAGAGCGATGGTTATTTCTCGTTGGATTGGTGCTTATCGGCATTTTTGTAGGAGCGTACATCCACCGGGCGACTGGTTCACGTGCAGCACTGGCGCGTTTTGAGGAACTCAAGCAGGAGCGCAAGGAACCACAGCGGATCGGTCCATCTCTGGCTAACCGGAGTTTCTCGTATGACTTCACTCTGTGGTCTCCGCAGAGGGTAGCTGATTATAAGCAGAGCCTGAACGAGAAGTTTGACGAACCACTTGCGATTTTGCGGATCAAGAACCTGAATCTGGAAGTGCCGGTGCTCAACGGAGACGACGACCTTACTCTGAATCGAGCAGTCGGCTATATACCGGGCATGAGCCGTCCCGGAGAAGCCGGGAACGTTGGTATCGCGGGCCACAGAGACGGCTTTTTCCGTGTGCTGAAAGACATTAAGCCAGGCGCCATCATGGAATTGGAAACCCTCGACCAAGTCTATCTTTACAAAGTCGACCGAATCGACATCATCGACAAACATGATGCATCCGCCTTACAGCAAACCTCAGATTCAAGACTAACGCTGGTGACTTGCTATCCCTTCTACTTTATCGGAAGCGCACCGCAGCGCTACATCGTTGTCGCTTCTCTGGTCACGTCGGGCCTGCCTTCACCAGCACAGACTACGAATTCTGCTCGTTTGAAAACAGCTTCACAAACCATGAAAGCTCAGTCGCAAAAGCCAACCAAGGAGACAACACAATGAAATCAAGAACCCACACACAAGTGTCGCTTTTGCTTGCGGCAATGGCAGTGTTTCTTGCCTGCGCAGTGAGCATGAGCGCACAAGTGCAAACTACAACCAGCAGCGCTGCTGCGGGACCTTCCTCGAAGGAAGTCACTGTCGAGCGCGGCGAAGTCGTCCTCGTTTCTGGCAGGGACCTCGTCGTCAAGATGGAAGACGGCTCAATCCGGCACCTCTCGAATGTATCCGAGAGCGCTCGGGTCAATGTGGATGGCAAGCAGCTCGGAATTCATGACCTGAAACCCGGCATGAAGCTGCAGAAGACCGTCACCGTAACCAAGACGCCGACGGTCGTAACCACCACAAAACAGGTAACAGGAAAAGTATGGCATGTTACCCCACCAAACAGCGTGATTCTTACACTCGATGATGGCACCCAGGAGCAATTCAAAATTCCTCAGGACCAGAAATTCAACGTCGACGGTAAGATGACGGACGCCTTTGGTCTAAGGAAGGGCATGAAGATTTCGGCCACAAAGGTCGTCGAAGAACCGGTGGACGTCTATGATCGTCACCAGCAGGTAAGCGGCACAATGCCGCCACCGCCGCCGGCACCACCGGCCGATCAACCGATCCTGGTCGCAGTGGTTATGCCACCTCCGGCCCCGGCTGCTGCCCCGGAAATGCCGAAGACTGGAAGCATCCTGCCACTCATCGGATTGCTTGGCGGTCTTTGCCTTTGTGCTTCGCTTGGACTCAAGGTAGTTCGCAGCACCTTTTGAATGCTGCCGGGGTTCGGGAGGGCGAGTTGCAGTATGCCATCTCGAACCCATTTCTTTTTTGGTGCAGCGGCAATCCTTCTAAAGCTCAATCTTCGAGTTTTCCGCCGGAACCCAAGCCCAGTAACGCCTCAATGCCCAGGTGACCAAGCTCTCAACGCTTCTAGTAGGTGAGCATGGCAAGGTCAAATGCTGTTCTGTCTTTCTGTGGCCGTACAGAGTGCGCGAACCCCTCTACTTCCCTGCCGAACTAGGGCAAGGTGTCGAGGGGCCATTCTGTATTTGAGGTGAGAGATGTTCTCTAAGCAGCAATCAGATGATTTCTGATCGCGTATTGAATCAGGGCCGCATTTGTCTTAATGTTTAATACTTCCATAATTCGATACTTGTGAAAAGCGACAGTGCGAGTTGTGACATTGAGTACTGACGCAACATCTTTCATGCACTTTCCTTCTGCCAGAAGCTGCAGCACTTCGCGCTGTCTCTCCGTCAGGCGCTCAGCCTCATCCACCATCTTCTTGTCCTGACGTAGTAAGAAGTCGACCGTGTCTTTGGCGATCATCGGTGAAAGATAGGACTTTCCTCGCAAAACTTCCCGTACCGCGACGACGAGCTCAGAAGCGGCGCAGGTTTTCACAAGGTATCCCGATGCACCGCGACGGAAGGCCTCTGCAGCCAAATCCGCGTCATGGTTCATGGTCAGGAATATCAGTTTCACAGACGGGATCAACTCTTTAGCCTGTTGACCCGCGTCGAGACCATTTAGAATCGGCATCGCGACATCGACGATAACGAGATGCGGCCTCAGTTCCGCGACTGCACGCACCAACGCGCGGCCGTCGCTGACGGTTGCTACGACTTCATAATCTTGCTCCAACAGTTTGCGGCAAGCTTCAGCCACTAACGTATGATCGTCAGCAATAATGATCCGTGGAAGGTTTTTCCGATTATTCGCAATCATCCTGGGACTCCTCTATTGCAAGCGTTAACTCTTGAAAGCTGGGATTGGGAGCGAAACGCTTGCCGCTTGTTTCACTCGACGAACACGTAATCTACTTCCCGTTTTGACATGTCGCAACTGGCATTTTTGCTAGTAGGGTCTGGCTGCCCGCGCCCCTTCTTGGCAGTGCAAGTATCGTAGCCTAACACCGTTACCTGTCACAAATCTCAGCCTAAAGCGCTTCCAGCTGACCAGCTTGAAGGCTTCGAACATCATTTATATACAGCTTTCCCGTCAATACGAGGGACTCAGTCACCGAAGCGGCAGACTGTTAGGTGAGGAGCCGTTTACCGTCGGCGGCCTCCCCCCATCCTTGGGCTCATGGACCGACTGAAATTCTGGGTGCGTGCCTGTCCGGAAGATCGAGCCCGCTGCTGCTGCTCGAGATTAGGTTGAGGCCGATTTGTAGATTCCCATCCACTGCCACTGTTCTGTGACCAGTTGCCGTTCTGCCGGTCATAGCGATAAACCGTGCCGTCCTTGCCGGCGTATACATTGTTTCCTCCTGCTGCAACACCTGCACCTGTATTCGTGTTGTAAGCAAAACCCCCGCGACCGGCAGTTCCCGATCCGCTATAAATGTTTCCCGCGTATCCCGCTCCACCGCCAGCTACGATTCCAGTCTTTGGATCGTATGCGACAGCCCCTCGCCCTCCCGCCGTATTTCCCGTGTAGATGTTGGTATTCGAACCTCGGCCCGCTACACCGACCGTGCCGCGCTGCGTATTCTGGAACGCGGTTCGGCTCGCCGCGCCATAGTTACCTGTATAAGGATTCGCCCACGCTGCCCCGGTGCGTGCGTACGCAGTGTTCCCCCAACGCCCGTAGACATTTGCGCTTGCGTATCCTCCCCAGCCGTAGCCCCAGGCCGGTCCCCAGCAACAGGCTCCGTAAGCTCCGTAATATCCCCATGGCCCCCACCAGGGATAGTAGTAATACGGATAGCCATAGCCGTACGAATATCCCACTCCAATCGTGAGACTCCAACCAGAGCTCGAGCTCCAAGTCGTGGCAACACCCACTCCGTACGTGTAGGGATATCCGTACCAGTAGCTTCCAATGTAGGGCGGATAGTACCATCCCGTTCCGTACACAACCGTCGTCGTCGTGGATGAAACCACACTTCCGTAGTAGCCAGGCGTGTATCCGACATAGACGAGCTCTGGCGTCGAACGGTACACCTTCACATAGGTAACGAAGTGAAGAGGGGCGTTTGTAGGGATAGAGTAGATGGATTCCGGGACCGATGTTGCCACTGCCCACGGACCGAGTGGCGCAGCGGCTGTAAACCACACGGCGTTCTCAAGCCCGTAGTAGCTCTGTTCATTCACGCGGATGACGGGTGTCGCTGTGTTCACAGCGTACTGCAGATCGGTGCCTTCTATGTTCTTGAACTGAGGATCTCCGTCGTACTTGACTTCGAGATGGGCTTCCGCACGGGTAATCACGGCGGTTTGCGGAATTGAGTTTGCGATCAAGGCCTCTTTGGCAGGCGCGGTACCCGGCACCGATGCCAGCACGCCGGCTTTCGGGCTGCCTTCGGGAATTTGCGCAAATGCCGACGGTAGAGACTGACCATCAACAAATGTCCATGGCCCCGCTTCAAGTGACGCCGAACGGAACCATCGTCCCGACAAAAGAACGTAAATTCTCGAAGTTGCCGGATCTCGAAAAACACTGGCGGTTGTGTTCTTTACATACTCCAGCTTCGCTTCCGGGATCGGCGAAAACTCGGGCGCACCTTCTGTTGTGATCAATTCTGCCGGGCTGGTCCTGACGTAAATCACCGGAATCTTTTTTTCTTTGTTCGCTTGTTTTAAGGACGGAGGTGGCGTGGCACCCTCCTGCTTCTGCGCTTGCGACTGCTGCCGCTCCTGTATCCCCTTCGTAATTTCCTTCATGTCATCCGGAATTTTCGAGGTATATGACCACGGCCCCTGCAACGTCGCAGCCTCCAGCCATCCGTCGAGCACGTTCACGTAGAACTTTTGTTTTTCCGGATCCGAGATAATGATTGTCTTGGAATTGAGCACAAGCTTAAGTTGAGTTCCACCGACGTCTCGGTACTTCGGAGGGCCGTCAATCAGAACGAGCATGGCGGGCTTGGTCGAGAAGATGATCTCGGGGGGGTCGTTGTTGACTGGAAGTCCCTTAATCGCAGAATCGGCCGATTCGCTTGCCATCAATGCGGCTTGAAGTCGATCGAGCGCGATGACTTTCGCTTTGGTGGGAACTTTCTCTTGGAGCAACTTGTCAAATTCCGCCTCCCGGTCCTTCATTGAGGGAAATTGCACGCCGACGATTCGGAACTCATCGAGCGTGACCTGTCGGTTCACCTTGTCAACTTCAGTTCTCGCAGTGAACGATACG
>Ga0335082_10007799_pt1 | contig 11619 bp, 7 predicted proteins | sample Lox_Sample_41_FD_206718 | JGI IMG/M metagenome (GOLD analysis project Ga0335082, IMG submission 206718) | Soil microbial communities from Loxahatchee National Wildlife Refuge, Florida, United States - Lox_Sample_4.1 | ecosystem: Environmental > Terrestrial > Soil > Wetlands | place: USA: Florida...
GCGCGGGAGATCGGCTTCACCGTCCTGTCGATGACCATCTCGCTCGTGTCCGTCTTCATCCCGATCCTGCTCATGGGCGGGCTGGTGGGACGGCTCTTCCGTGAGTTCGCGGTCACCCTCACCATCGCCGTCGTGCTCTCCCTCCTCGTCTCCCTGAGCGTCACGCCCATGATGTGCTCGCGGTTCCTGCGCCCGGCCCGGGACTCGGGCCACGGGCGGCTCTACCGGCTCGCCGAAGGCGCCTTCGACGCGGCGGCCGGACTCTACGATCGGACCCTCCGCTGGGTCCTCCGGCATCGGCGGTTCACCATGATCGTGACCATGGCCACCGTGTGCCTCAGCGTCTATCTCTACACGGTGGTGCCGAAGGGGCTCTTCCCGCAGCAGGACGTGGGACGCATCGTGGGCTCCATCCAGGCGGAGCAGGACATCTCCTCCGTGGCCATGCGCGACAAGATGCGGGAGTTCGTCACCACCGTCATGGCCGATCCCGACGTCAGCAACGTCGTGGCCTTCTCGGGCGGCGCCGGCAACACCACGAACACCGGGCGCATGTTCGTGGTGCTCAAGCCGTGGGGCGAGCGGAAGGTGCCCGTGGATCTCGTCATCCAGCGCCTGCGCGGGAAGCTCGCCCACGTGCCCGGGGCCACCCTGTTCCTGCAGGCCGTGCAGGACGTGCGGATCGGCGGGCGCATGAGCAACGCCCAGTACCAGTACACGCTCCAGAGCACGGACCTCGCGGAGCTGAACGCCTTCGCGCCGCGCATGCTCGCCAAGCTCCGCACGGTGGAAGGGCTCCGCGACGTGTCCACCGACCAGCAGAATCGCGGGCTGCAGGCCTCGCTCGTCATCGATCGCGATGACGCCTCGCGCCTGGGCATCCTGCCCAAGCTCCTCGACGACACGCTCTACGACGCGTTCGGCCAGCGGCAGGTCTCGAACATCTACACGCCGCTCAACCAGTACCACGTCATCCTCGAGGTGCCGCCGGCCTACCAGCAGAATCCCGACGCGCTCAAGTCGATCTACGTGAAGTCCTCCACGGGCAAGCAGGTGCCGCTGTCGGCCATCACGCACTTCTCCCAGAGCACGACTCCGCTCGCGGTGAACCACCAGGGCTTCTTCCCGGCCGTCACGCTGTCCTTCAACCTGGCGCCCGGAATGGCGCTGGGCGATGCGGTGGCAAACATCCAGGCGGCGGAGCGGCAGATGAACATGCCGGCGTCGATCCGGGCCAGCTTCCAGGGCACGGCGCAGGCCTTCCAGGCCTCGCTGTCCAGCCAGCCCATCCTCATCCTGGCGGCGCTCGTCACCGTGTACATCGTGCTGGGCGTCCTCTACGAGAGCTTCATCCACCCCATCACGATTCTCTCCACGCTGCCGTCGGCCGGGGTGGGGGCGCTCCTGGCTCTGCTCCTGGTGGGCGGGGACCTCAACATCATCGCGATGATCGGCATCATCCTGCTCATCGGCATCGTCAAGAAGAACGCGATCCTGATGATCGACTTCGCGCTCGATGTCCAGCGGGACCAGAGCCGACCGCCCGAGGATGCCATCTACCAGGCCTGTCTCCTCCGCTTCCGGCCCATCATGATGACCACGGCGGCAGCCCTCCTGGGCGCCCTTCCCCTCGCGCTGGGCTCGGGGGTCGGTGCCGAGCTGCGGCGGCCCCTCGGCATCACGATCGTCGGAGGACTCTTGGTTTCCCAGCTTTTGACCCTGTACACTACGCCTGTCGTTTACCTCTACATGGAGCGCTTCCGGCTGACGCTGGCTCGCTGGCGGGGGCGCGAATCCACCTTGCGGATGCCTGGGCCGGTTGTCGCGTCGCACGGAGACGGAGGATCATGACGCTGCGCCGTATCGTCGCGTGTCGGGCGGGCGGACTGGCGCTGCTGGTGGCCCTGGCGCTGGTCGCGGGGGCCTGCTCGAAGAAGGCCGAGTCGAAGGCAGAGCCCAAAGGCGGCGCCGCGCAGCGGCAGCCCCCGGTGCCCGTGGCCGTGGCGGCGGTGGAGCAGAAGTCGATGCCGGTGCAGATCCAGGCCATCGGAAGCGTGGAAGCCTTCACGGTGGTCTCCGTGAAGGCCCAGGTCGGGGGCGAGCTCGTCCGCGTGCACTTCAAGGAAGGCCAGGACGTGAAGAAGGGCGCTCTGCTCTTCACCATCGACCGCCGGCCCTTCCAGGCCGCGCTCGCCCAGGCGCAGGCCACCATGGCGCAGCATCAGGCGCAGGTGCTCCAGGCCGAGGCCACCATGGCCCGCGACCACGCGCAGCTCGAGAATGCACGGGTCGAAGAGGCGCGCTACAAGAAGCTGGTGGCGGGCGGCTTCGTCGCGCGCGAGCAGTACGACCAGTTCCTGACGGCGCTCAAGACGGCCGAGGCGACCCTCGAGGCGGACCAGGCGGCCGTCGCCACCGCGAAGGCGCTCGTGCGCGCGGACGAGCAGCTCGTCGAGACGGCGAAGATCAACCTCGCCTACACCGAGATCAAGTCGCCCGTCGACGGCCGCACGGGCAGCCTGATGCTGCACGAGGGCAACGTGGTGCGGTCGGGCGGCACGTCGGACTCGACGCTCCTCGTCATCAATCAGATCCAGCCCATCTACGTCTCCTTCACCGTGCCGCAGCAGCAGCTGTCGGAGATCAAGAGGTACATGCAGGCGGGCACGCTCGGCGTGGAGGCGTTGCCGGCGGGCGAGAAGCGCCCCGAGCGCGGCGTGGTCACCTTCGTCGACAACGCCATCGACCCTGCCACGGGCACGGTGCGGCTCAAGGCGAGCTTCCCCAACGCGGAGAAGCGTCTCTGGCCCGGGCAGTTCGCCAACGTCACGCTCACGCTCACCGTGGACCCGGCGGCGCTCGTGGTGCCGTCGCAGGCGGTGCAGACCGGTGCGCAGGGCCCCTTCGTGTTCGTGGTGAAGCCGGACTCGACGGTGGAGACCCGGCGCGTCGTCGTGGCGCGCACGCAGGGGAGCGACTCGGTGATCGCATCCGGGCTCCAGGCGGGCGAGCAGGTCGTCACCGACGGCCAGCCGAGGCTGTCCCAGGGCGCCCGGGTCGAGGTCCGGGGCGCGCCCGGCAAGGGCGGGGGCCCCGGGCGTCCGGCCGATCCCAAGCCGGCAGGCTAGCAGAGCACCCGAGCCGCGGCCGCCCACGGGCCGCCTTCCCACGGACATGGAACCCTCTCTCGTCGAGTTGACCCGCCGCCTCGCCGCGGGTGATCCCACCGCGCGCGCCGAGCTTGCCAGGCAGCCTGGAGAGATGGCCCGGGCTCTCGACGAGATCGTCACCGTGATGGAACGCCGCACCGCGCTCCTCGCCGAGACGGAGCAGTACTTCGAGGGGCTCGCCCAGCAGTCCCTGATCGGCGTCTACGTGGCCTCGCGCGAGCGCATCCTCTACGTGAACGATGCGTTGGCCGCCGCCGCCGGCTACACGGCGGACGAGCTCATGCACCGGCGCATCCTCGCGGACCTCGTGCACCCGGAAGACCGGCCCACGGTGGCTCGCAACTTCGAGCGGCGCTTCCGCGGCGAGACCTTCCGGGCGACCTTCCGGATCCTGCGCAAGGACGGCGGCGTCATCCTCGTCGAGACCGACGGCCGCCGCGTCATCCGCCGGGGCGAGCCCGTGATCGTCGGCACCGTCCTCGTCGTCGACACGCTCCGGCGGGGCCGCACCGAGGCCCGCCGGCAGCGCCAGGCGCTCTTCCGGAGCGAGCGGATGGCCACGCTCGCGGAGCTCCTGGGTGGTCTCGCCCACGAGCTCGACGATTCCCTCACGGGAGCGCTCGCCCAGGCCCGGTCGATCGAAGAGCTCGCCGGTCCGGGCCCGCTCGCGGACCGCGCCCATAAGATGGCGGAGCAGGCGCAGCGGGCAGGACAGATCGTCCGTCGATTCACCGCCCTCGCGCACGACCTCCCGACCGAGCGCGGGCCGGTGGCCATCAACGACGTGATCCGCGATGACATCGAGCTCTTCGACTACGCGCTCCGGCGCGCCAAGGTGACGGTGGTACTCGAGCTCGCCGACGGGCTGCCCACCATCATGGGCGACGCGCAGCGACTCCACGAGCTCGCCGCGCATCTGATCACCAACGCCATCCAGGCCATGCGCGACCGGCCGGCGCCGCGCCGCCTCACCATCCAGACGCTGGCGATCCCGGAGACGAAGCACATCGCCTTCGAGGTATCCGATACCGGGCCCGGCGTCTCCCCCGAAGCGCGGGCGCGCCTGTTCGAGCCCTTCTTCACGACCAAGCCCACCGGCATCGGCACCGGGCTCGGCCTCTTCGTCTGCCTCGAGATCGCCCGGGCGCACCGCGGCTCGGTGGCCCTCGTGGACACGCCCGGCGCGGGCGCCACCTTTCGCGTGGAGCTGCCCGAGCGCGCGCCTGATTTCTAGTCCCGGGAGGGGTGCGCTCGATCCCCTTCGCGGTTCGGCGCCGGGAACTCACGCTCGTCTGGCCTCGAGGGAATCGGCCGTCAAGGGCGCATGCTGGGGATCCGCGAGGGCAAAGTCCAGACACGATGGCGAGCGTCGAGAGGATCGAGGACCCGGAAGACCCGCGGCTGTCTGACTACCGCGAGATTCGCGATGCCGAGCGGCGGCGGATCAGCGGCACCTTCATCGCCGAAGGGCGCACGGTGGTGCGGCGCCTCCTGGCCGCGCGGCGATACCGGACACGGTCCGCGCTCGTCACCCCGCCCGCCCTGGAGGCCCTCGGCGACGTGCTCGGCGAGGCAGGCGTGCCCACCTACCTGGTGCGCCAGGACATCGTCAAGGCCATCGTGGGCATCGAGTTCCATCACGGCTGCCTCGCCGTGGGCGAGCGCGGCGCCGAGCCGCCGGTCGGCGATGTCCTCGGCGAAGCGGGCGGCCGGAGCGTGGTCGTGCTGGAGGGGCTCGGCGACGCGAGCAACGTGGGCGCGATCTTCCGCAACGCCCTGGCGTTCGGCGTGGGCGCGGCCTTTCTTTCCCCGGGCACCGCCGACCCCCTCTACAGAAAGGCCATTCGGGTGTCGTCGGGCGCCGCGGTGGTGCTCCCGTTTGCCCGCCTGGCCGACTGGCCGCGCGGCCTGGATCGGCTGCGGGGTGCCGGCTACACGATCATGGCGCTCACGCCGCGCGCCGATGCCGTCGCGATCGGCGAGCTAGGCGTCACGCGTCCACTGCCGCCACGCTTGGCTCTGCTGCTCGGCACAGAGGGGCGCGGGCTGAGCGACGAGGCCCTGGCGGCGGCAGACCTCCACGTCCGCATCCCCATGGCGCCCGAGATGGACTCGCTCAACGTGGCGGCCGCGAGCGCCGCCGCCCTGCACTGGCTGAGCAGGGGGGCGCGAGCCCCCCTCCGAGCTTAACTGCGCTGCCGCGCGAGGGCGGACAGCACGGCCCGCAGCGAGGCCGTGATGATGTTCTGGTGCACGCCCACTCCCCACCGGAGCGCGCCCTCGCCGCCGATGGTCTCCACGTAGGCGGCCGCCGTCGCGTCGGCGCCCTGCCCCACCGCGTGCTCGGCGTAGTCGACCACGTCGAGCGTGACGCCGAGCCCGCTCCGCAGCGCGTCGACGAACGCGGCGATCGGGCCGTTGCCGGAGCCGGTCACCGTCCGCGGCGCCCCGTCCACCACGAGCTGCGCCGTGATCCGCGTGCGGTCGTTGCCGTCCTCCGACACCAGCTCGTGGCCGCGCAGCTCGAAGGCGGGCCGGTCGGGCATGTAGGCGGTCTTGAACGCGTTCCACATATCCGCGGGGCTGATCTCCGTACCGCTGTCCTCGGTGATGTGCTGGATGGTCTTGGAGAACTCGATCTGCAGCCGCCGCGGGAGATCGAAGCCGTGCTCGGCCTTCATGATGAAGGCGACGCCGCCCTTGCCGGACTGGCTGTTGACGCGGATGACGGCTTCGTACGTGCGCCCCACGTGCTTCGGGTCGATGGGGAGATACGGCACCTCCCACACGTCGTAGTTCTTTGGCAGCGCCTCCATGCCCTTCTTGATGGCGTCCTGGTGCGAGCCGGAGAAGGCCGTGTAGACCAGGTCGCCCACATAGGGATGGCGCGGGTGCACGGGCAGGCGGTTGCAGTGCTCGGCCACCCGGCGCAGCCCGTCGATATCGGAGATGTCGAGCTCGGGATCGACACCCTGGGCGAAGAGGTTCATGGCGAGCGTGATCACGTCGACGTTGCCCGTGCGCTCGCCGTTGCCGAACAGCGTGCCCTCGACCCGGTCGGCGCCGGCCAGCACGCCGAGCTCGGCGGCCGCCACCGCGCAGCCCCGGTCGTTGTGCGGGTGGAGGGACAGCACGAGGCGGTCCCGGCGCGAGATCTTCCGGAGGAACCACTCGATGGTGTCCGCGTAGAGGTTCGGCGAGTACATCTCGACCGTGGCGGGCAGGTTCAGGACGATCTTCCGGTCGAGCGTGGGCTCGATCACGTCCATGACCGCCTCGCAGATCTCCACCGCGAACTCGACCTCGGTGCCCGTGTAGCTCTCGGGCGAGTACTCGTAGAACACCTCCGTGCCCGGCAGGGTGTCCTCGAGCTTGCGGCAGAGCTTGGCCGCGTTGACCGCAATGTCCACGATGCCGGCCTTGTCGAGCCCGAACACCACGCGCCGCTGCAGGATCGACGTGGAGTTGTAGAAGTGCACGATGGCGCGCCGGGCGCCCTGCAGGCACTCGTACGTCCGCTGGATCAGCTCGGGACGGCACTGGGTCAGCACCTGGATGACCACGTCGTCGGGGACGAGGTCTTCCTCGATGAGGATGCGCACGAAGTCGAAGTCGGGCTGGGAGGCCGAGGGGAAGCCGACCTCGATCTCCTTGAAGCCCATGGCCACGAGGGTCTCGAACATGCGGCGCTTCCGCTCGGGATCCATGGGATCGATGAGCGCCTGGTTGCCGTCGCGCAGGTCCACCGAGCACCAGCGGGGCGCCTTCACGAGCTTCTTGTCCGGCCATCTGCGGTCGGGCAGCTCGAGCGGCATGAACGGGCGGTACTTGTCGAAGGCCATCTTCCTCGGCGTCACGTTGCGCGGTGGCATGTGTCACTCCTCATCGGGCTCGGGTGAGAGCCGGAAAACAAAAAACCTCCTGGCGACACTGTCGCAGGAGGCTCGGCGAGCGCAGGAAGGCGCCCGCCGCTACATAAGCAGTCGACCCAGGGAAGTGTGCATTGCGAGCCAAGACTGCCAGCGAATCGGCCGAATGTCAACCACCCTCTTGCGAGGCCTCCCGGGGGGTCGGCTACCCGGCCACGGAAGGAGCGGAGGCCGTCGGCGCCGGCTCGGGCTGGGTTCCCGCGGCCAACCGGCCGGGCAGGAGCGCGACGAAGATGGCCGTCAGCGCGGCCAGCCCGCCCATGACCAGCAGCAGCGTGGCGAAGCCGGCCGCCTTCACGGTGGGGCCCAGCAGGTAGACCGCGAGGGAGCTGACGCCGAACGACACAGCCAGCCGCATCCCGGCCACGCGCGAGCGCATGCGGTCGTCCACGTACTGGACGATGAGCGCGTCGATGAAGGGAATCGCGCCGAAGACCAGCACCATGATGCCCAGGAGCAGCACGTAGAGCGGCCAGCCGGTGGCATGGGCGGCCAGGATGAACAGCGGCACGTTCGCGGCCGCCATGGGGAACCAGATGCGCTTGAGCGGGAAGCGGTCGAGGAGCTTGCCCACCACGAGCTGGGCGAAGGAGGCCACGGTGTAGACGAGCGCCAGGAGCGTGCCCAGCGTGACGGGGTTGTCGACGATGCCGCGCAGGCGCTCGGCCATGAGCTGGCCGTTGCCGTTGGTCGTGAAGTTGAAGAGGAGCGCGCCGGTGATGGCGGCCATGGTCATCACGAAGAAGGCGCGCACGATCACGGCCTGTGGCAGCTCCACCATCTTCTTCGGCCGCCGTGCCGGCGGCGCCTCCTCCCGGGGAACGAGCAGCGCGAACAGGACCCCGCAGGCGAGCGCGACCACGCCGGGCACGATGAAGGCCGCGCGCCAACCCATCGTCTTGACGAGGAAGCCGGTGAGGATGGCGGCCACGGCGATGCCCAGGTTCCCCGCGAGCCCGTTCACGCCGATCGTGAACCCCGGCTTCCTCGCGCCCTGCACCAGCATGGGGATGCCGACGGGGTGATAGATGGAGGCGAAGACACCCATGACCGTGAGGGCGACGGCAAGATGCCAGGGTCCGGACGCCATGGCGATGACGAGCCCGGAGAGCCCCATCCCCAGAAAGTAGACGATCATCATCGCGCGCCGCCCCCAGAGATCGCCCAGGCGGCCGGCGGGCAGCGAGCCCAGACCGAACATGACGAAGGCGCCGGCGGCATACGGCATGAGGTCCTGCCAGAGCATGCCCCACTGCTGGGCAATGGCCCCCACGGCCGTGGCGAAGATGAGCAGGAACAGGTGGTCCAGGGCATGGCCCACGTTGAGGAGCAGGGACGTCGGGCTCAATCGGGACATCGACAGCCTCCGGGTCAGGGCTCGCGGCGAGTCACGCGCGGCGGATCTCCTCGACCACGGAGGCATAGGCCGACCGCAACGCTGCGGTATCCGACGAGTAGTTGATGATGGTCGCTCCGAGGGCGATCATCTGGCGCACGCCTTCCACGCTGTCCGTGATCATCGCCACCGCCTTGCCGTGCTTGCGCGCGGCCTCCACGAGGCGCCGCCGGTGCTCGTCCAGCACCGGACGCTGCCGCGAGGTGCCGAGCACGCCCAGGTCCTGGGCGAGATCCGTCGGGCCCAGCGTGAGCGCATCGATGCCCGGCACGGCGGCGATCTCGTCGAGCCGCTCGAACGCGCCCTTCGTCTCCAGCATGATGGTGACGTGCACGCGCGCGTTCGCGGCCGCCATGTGCTCGGCGGGCGGCAGCGTGCGGAACTCCGTGTGGGGGCCGAAGCCGTACATGCCCCGCGCACCCAGCGGGGAGTACCGGCAGCACGAGGCGACCTCTGCCGCCTGCTCCGGCGTGTCCACCTGCGGGATGTGCAGGTTCCAGACCCCCGCATCGAGCAGGCGCGTGATCCACTCGCGGTTGCCCTCGGGCGGGCGAACCACCATCGGAAAGTCGAGGGCCCGCGCCAGCGTGGCCATGTCGGCCACCGTTTCCATGGAGAACGACGAGTGCTCCATGTCGACGCGCACGAAGTCGAGGCCCGCCGCCTTCAGGAGCGTCAGCACGGCCGGCGTCCGGATCATCGTCACCCAGGTGCCGAGCTGGACTTCGCCGCGCTCGGCGCGCGCGCGGTAGGCGTTGGGATTCATCGGGACGGCGGTCCCGCGCCCTCGAGCACGAAGGGCACGCGCGCTGTCGCCGCCACCTCGCGGAGCTGCGCCATCAGGTCGGCCGGCACCGGCACGCCGCTCTCGAGCCGCTCGCGGCGGGTCAGGAGCTCCGGATCGCCCGCCACGAGCACGGGCTGGCCGGGATCGGCCCGCTTCGCGTCGTGGAGAGTGTCGATGACCTGATCGAGGTCTTCCTCGAACGCGCCCTCGACCCGGAAGGCGGCCGGATCGATGGCCATGAAGAAGTGGCCGATGTTGTGCGGATCGGACGGCCCCTGCGTGCGGCGGCGGATGGGCGAGAACGACGCGCCTGCCAGCACGCCGCCCAGCACGTGCACCATGACGGCGAGCCCATAGCCCTTGTGCCCGCCGACTTCCCGCGCGCCGCCCAGCGGCGTGATGCCGCCCTCCGGGCGCTCGAACACGTAGCGGAAGGCCTCCTCCGGATCCGTCACCGTCTGCCCGCTGGCGTCCACCGTCCAGCCTTTCGGCAGCGGCTTGTGGTTCAGCTTGTAGACCTTGACCTTGCCGGCGGCCACGGTCGTGGTCGCCATGTCGAGCAGGAAGGACGGGTTCCGCCGGGCGGGCGCCGCGAAAGCCAGCGGGTTGGTGCCCATGATGGGCTCGGCCCCGAAGGTCGGCACCATGGTCACGCCGCGCGTCGACGAGGTGACCATGCCGATCACGCCGCGGTCCGCCGCGATCTTCGCGTAGCAGCCGGCGGCGCCGAAGTGATGGGAGTTGACGACCGACACCACCGCCACGCCCGTGGCGCGGCACTTGTCGACGGCCAGGTTCATCGCGTGCACGGACACGGGATGGCCGAGCGACCTATCGGCGTCGATCAGCGCCATGGCGGGCCCGTCGCGCAGCGTCTTGAACGTGGGCTGCATGTTGAGGCGGCCGCTCTTGAACTCGCGGTCGTAGGTGGGCAGCATCGAGACGCCGTGGGAGTCGACGCCGCGCAGATCGGTCTCGAGCATCATCTCCGCGGTGGTGTCGGCATGCGCCTCGGACATGCCCCAGGCGCGGAGGACGGACACGAGCTGCAGGCGAATGCGCGGCGCGGGTACGCGTGTGGTGTCGGCCATCGGTGCGATCCTGCCTCCCTGTTTGCGACTATAATCGCGTGAGGCTCTTCCCGTGGAAATCGAAGCCAAGTATGTCATATCCGATCCAGCCGTGTTCGACGCCCTCCTCGAGCTGCGCGCGCTCGGCGAGTATCGGCTGCGGCCCGCGGGCGAGCGCTCCCTGACCGACCACTACCTGGACACCGCCGGACGCGATCTTCTCCGCGCCGGCTACGCCTGCCGCCTGCGCGAGGGGGAGGCGGACGGCCGGTGGCTCCTGACCGTGAAGAGCATGGGCCGGGCGACGGGGGCCGTGCACGAGCGCGAGGAGCACGAGTGCGACGTGGCGCCGGGCACCACGCTGGCCGAGTGGCCCGAGGGACCGGCCCGCGACCTCGTGGCCCGGCTGAGCCAGGGCCATCCCCTGACCGAGCTCCTCACGCTCAGACAGCAGCGCGCGAACCGCGCCGTGACGCACGCCGAACGCGCCGTCGGCGTGCTGTCGCTCGACACGGTAGAGGCCGACGTCGCGGGGCGCCACATGGCGGCCCGCGAGGTCGAGGTCGAGCTGGGCACGGCCGGGCGCGCGGACGACCTGATTGCCATCGAAGCGGCGCTCGGTCCCTACGAGCTGCGCGCCGAGCCCACGTCGAAGTTCGAGCGCGCGCTGGCGCTGCTCGACCGCGGTCCCCGGCGTGGCGCCGCCCGGAAGAAGAAGGTGCCGGCCACCCGGCCCGACGAGCCGATGGCGGAGGCCGGGCGCGCGATCCTCCGGTTCCACTTCGAGCGCATGCTGGCCGAGGAGGAGGGCACGCGAAAGGGCGAGGACCCCGAAGCCCTCCATCGCATGCGCGTGGCCACCCGCCGGCAGCGCGCCGCCCTCCGCATCGTGGCGCGACATTTCAGGAAGAAGGCCGTCCGGGATTTCCGCGACGAGCTCCGCACGCTCGCGGAGCGCCTGGGCGCCGTGCGGGACCTCGACGTGCTGATCGAGCGCTTTCAGGCGTACCGGTCCGCCCTGGGCGCGGAGACGGCCCACGCCCTCGAGCCCCTGCTCGACGACTGGCGGCGGCGGCGCGACGTGGCGCGCCACGAGATGCTGCACCACCTCGACGGCGACGCCTACCAGAGCTTCACCACGCGCTACGCCGAGTTCCTGGAATCCCCGGGCGCGGGGGTCAAGGAGGCGCACGACGACGCGCCGCAGCCCCGGCTCGTACGTGACGTCCTGCCTTCCGAGATCTGGGAGCACTACGGGCGCCTCCAC
>Ga0335082_10007800_pt1 | contig 11619 bp, 8 predicted proteins | sample Lox_Sample_41_FD_206718 | JGI IMG/M metagenome (GOLD analysis project Ga0335082, IMG submission 206718) | Soil microbial communities from Loxahatchee National Wildlife Refuge, Florida, United States - Lox_Sample_4.1 | ecosystem: Environmental > Terrestrial > Soil > Wetlands | place: USA: Florida...
AACAAAGTCTGCAACCCCCAGCCAAGCGCAGAGAAGAGTGAAGGAAAGGGTCGCCGCCCGCGCAGCCCATAGCGGTCGCGTCGAGGAATTCATTGCCGGGAAACCTCGGCGGAGGGTGCCTGCTTTGAGGGGGCATTCTGGAGCGTTGCACTCATTGCAGTCCGTTTCAGAATTCACCGCTTCGCTCCTTGCGCAAGCGCACGTACCAAATCGGCGCGGCTCACGATTCCGACAACCCGCCCATCGCGCAGCACAGGGACACGTTTGATGCTGTGTTCTTGCAGTATCTCAGCGATAACCTGAATAGGCATGTCCTCGGTAACCGTGACAACCGGCGTCCTCATGACCTCGCGTACAGGGCGATCAGCCGCCCTGATATAGTCTAGGAACTCTGTGGCCAGATTCTCCCCTTCGGCAAGCATCTCGAGCCACCAATCTCGAGACGGCGTGCGTCTCTTGAGTTCCCGTTGGACGAGATCGCCCTCGCTGACCATTCCGATCGCCGCACCGGTGGCGTCTACAACTGGAACCGCGCTAATGCTCTTTTCTAGCAACAGCTTCGCGACGGCGCGCGTCGGCGTGTCGGGGCCAACAGAGAGGACGTTCGTTGTCATCACATCACTTGCATTCATCGGTGGTAGCCAGACATTCGTCATAAGTATCCTCCGCGTCGGTCAACGTAAGCTGGAGTGCTGTTTCGCGCGAGATATCAATGATCTGCATCAAGGACTCCCGGCGCTGCGGGCCGACGCAGAGCCGGCTATTAGAGCCGGATAGCGGTCCTGAACCGTATCAGCGAGACGGCGAAGAAGGCGATCGTGAAGCCGGCGAGAGCAAGAAGCTGGGGCCAAACGATGTCGGGGCCGGCGGCGCGGTACAGCACGGCCTGCGCGAAGGCGACGAAGTGAGTAGTGGGGGCGAACTGCATAATGTCCTGCAGCCACGATGGTATGCTTTCCATCGGCGTCGTGCTGCCCGAAAGCAAATCCAACACGGTCACGACGGGAATAAGGAGCAAGCCGAACTGACCCATCGAGGCGGTGAAGGTCGCGAGCAGGATGCCGAGAGCCCCGACTGAGAACTGATAGAGGATCGTGCCGGCGATGAACAGCAGCATCGGCCCAGCCAACGGAACCCCGATCAGCTCGTGGACCACAAGCCATAGCGACACAGCCGCAGCCGACACGACCACAAGGCCGTTCGCCCAAATCTTCGCAATCATGATCTCGGTCGGTCTGACCGGCATGACGAGCAGATGTTCCACGGTTCCGTGTTCGCGTTCCCGCAGCAACGCTGCACCGGTGAGGACGATCACCAGCAGTGTGATATTGTTGATGACCGCCATGATCGAGTTGAACCATTCGGTCTGTTGGTTCGAATTGAACCGCGTGCGAACGACCAGATTGATCGGCAGCGCCATCGATGCTTCTCGGCGTCCGGCGTAGCTCAGGGCTTCTTGCTCGATGATGTTCTGTAGGTAGGCAGCACCGTTGCCGGCTTGCGTCATGGCGGTCGCATCGACGTTGATCTGTACCGTAGGACGTCGCCCAGCCAGCACGTCGTACTCAAACTTGGGCGGTATCTCGAGCACGAAAATGAGGCGCCCCGAGTTCATCGAGGGGTCGATCTCGTCGGCCCCTATCTCGACAGGAGCTGCAAAATAGGGAGGGAGCAACGCACCAATGATTCGACGCGACAGTTCCGACTGATCCTCATCGATGACACCGATCGAAATTTCCACAACTTCGAACTTGACTTGGCTCATCGAGTATACGGCAAACGTGAAGACAAACAGAATCATGAGGAGGAGCACCGGGTCGGCTGCCAGGCCGCGGAGCTCCTTGACTCCAAGTCTAAGAACGTTGCCCACCCGCAGGTCCATCACGCCTCCTGTTTGGGCAGCGCGGCGGTGGCCGCAGCAACGAACGCAATCGCAAAGCCGAAGACGACCAGGATGCAAGACCACAGGTCGAGGAAGCCGAGCCCCTTTGTGAAGGTGCCGAGGCTGATCTGCATAAACCATCCTGCAGGGAATGCGAGGCCGCTTATGTAGGCGGCTCCCGAGAGCGTTGATACAGGGACCAGCATCCCAGAGAAATTGACGCAAGGGGTGATCGTCAGGACTGATGCGGTGAAGATGGCGGCCACCTGAGTCGAGGTAAAGGAGGAGATAAGGAGGCCGAATCCCGTGGAGGCGCATACGTACGCAATGACGCCCGCTACCAGCGTGACGAAGGAGCCTTTTACCGGAACTTCGAACAGAAATACCGCCAAGAACAGGAGAGAGATGAAGCTGATCATCGCGATAGCGATGTAGGGCAGTTGCTTTCCGAGCAGGAACTCGAGTTTTGTAATCGGTGTCGATCGGAAATTGGCTATCGATCCAGACTCCTTCTCGCGGACCACGCCGACCGCCGTCATCATTGTCGGGATCAGCATGAGCAGGAGCATGAAAACTCCAGGGATTATCGAATAGACGCTCTTGAACGCCTGATTGTAGCGAAAGCGGGCCTCGATATTCACGGGCAGGTACGTGAGAGGTGCCACGGGTCGGCCCCTGGCAGCCTGATCGGCCAAGTAGGTCTGCGTGAGCCCCAGGAGGTAGCCACGCGAGGTCTCCGCACGAAACGGCATGGCGCCGTCGAGCCACGCTGAAGCCTCGGGCAGTTTGTTGCTCACGAGATCCTTGCCGAAATTCGGTGGGATCTCGATTGCGACCCTCAATTCTCCGTTCTGGAGCCGCCGGTCGAGCTCAGCCTCGGTGGCGATTTCCGGATGTTCCTCGAAATATCGGGATCCCGCGAAGTGCTCCAGGAATTCCCGGCTCTCGAGCGTCTGGTCCTCGTCGAGCGCCGCGAAGGAAAGGTTTTCGATATCGAACGAGATGCCGTAACCAAAGGTCAGCATCAAGATGATAGGGCCGCCAAGCGAGAAGGCGAGCCGGATGGGATCACGCAGGATTTCCATCGTCTCCCGTTGCGCGTAGGCCCAGAGGCGCTGCACTTCGAACCGACGCTCCGGGGGCGGCGACGAGACCACAGGCTCAGTCGGTGCAGGCGACTCGACAGCTTTGTCTCGGCCAGCTGCCGAGCGCTCCTTCTCGGCGTCTTCCAAATAGCCGATGAAGGCCTCTTCGAGGTTATCGGTGCCGCGGCGCTGCGACAGATCCTTCGCCGTGCCGACCGCAAGGACCTTCCCTGCGTGCATCAACGAAATCCGGTCGCATCGCTCCGCTTCGTTCATGAAATGGGTAGAAAGAAAAATCGTCACGCCTTCATCGCGCGACAGGTTTATGAGGTAGCGCCAGAATGCGTCGCGCGCGACCGGATCGACACCGGAGGTGGGTTCGTCCAGGATAAGAACTTCCGGGCCGTGCAGGATGGCGACCGCGAGTTGTAGACGCTGCTTCTGGCCAAGAGGAAGGTTTTCGGGACGGCTATCCGCGACGCCCAGAAGATCGAACCGCTCCAGCATCTCCTGAATACGCGGTTGCCGCCGCTCGCTCGGCAGCTGGAACAGATGGGCATGAAGCTCGAGATTCTGCCGCACCGTGAGCTCGGCATAGAGCGAGAAGGATTGGGACATATAGCCGACGCGCTGACGCGTTCCCATGTCGGAGGCGTCGAGCTGGGTGCCGAGAAGACGTGATTCCCCTTCCGTTGCCGGCAGCAGTCCCGTGAGCATCTTCATCGTGGTGCTCTTGCCGCATCCGTTGGACCCGAGAAAGCCGAAGATCTCGCCGCGCTCGATGCGAAAGCTCACGTGATCGACAGCCGTGAACTGGCCAAAACGACAAGTAAGACCTTCCGCCTCGATGGCGGGCGGCCCCCCGATGGGACAACGGGGTCCGACAACGACAGCTTCATGGCCGGCCCGTTTCGCGGCCGGGAGCAAGTTGATGAACGCCTCGTCGAGCGTGGGTTTGTTGCCGCCGCGGGCCTTCAGCTCCGCCGGCGTACCCCTGGCAATTACCCGGCCGTCATCCATGGCGGCAAGCCAATCGAACCGGTCTGCTTCTTCCATATACGCCGTTGCGACGATGACGCTCATCGTCGGTCGTCGCTTACGGATGCGCTCGATCAGTTCCCAGAACTGCCGCCGCGACAGCGGGTCGACTCCCGTTGTGGGCTCATCGAGGATCAGCAGGTCCGGGTCGTGGATGAGGGAGCAGCACAGCGATAGCTTCTGCTTCATTCCGCCCGAGAGCTTGCCTGCGGGCCGGTCGGGAAACGGGTCGAGACCGGTGGCGGCGAGGAGATCGGCGATTCGCGCCGCTCGCTCACGCTTCGGCTGGCCGAAGAGGCGGCCGAAGAAGTCGAGATTTTCAAACACGCTCAGCGTCGGGTAGAGGTTGCGGCCGAGGCCTTGTGGCATGTAGGCAATGCGGGGCAGGCTCGATCGGCGATGTTCGCTATCCCTCATGTCACCGCCGAGCGCGAAGACTTCACCCTCCTGGATCCTCCGAACGCCAGCGATTAGTGCGAGCAAAGTGGATTTGCCAACGCCGTCAGGACCGATGAGCCCGACCATGCAATGGGGCGGGATGGCCAATGTCACGCTGTCGAGCGCGACGGTCCGCCCATAGTGATGCGACAGGCCTGTAACTTGCGCTGCCTCCGATATCACGGCAGCTTCACCGTCAGGTTGTCGGGCCAGGGCGTGGCCGGGTCGGTTCGCACGAACCCGACGCCGCGCAGCCCCGTTTTGACCTGATGTTCGTACCGCCCGCGGAGCGCCGGGTCGATCGTCAGCTTGACCCGAAACATGAGCTTCTCGCGCTCCTCGGCGGTCTCGACGGTCTTCGGCGTAAACTGCGCTTCGGTGGCGACGAATGTGATATTTGCAGGGAAGACGTATCCCGGGATCGGATCGAGGATGACGCGCGCCTCATCGCCGATCGCGAGGGGACCGGCCACCCCTGCGGGCACGAAGATCGTCAGATAGACCTCGCTAAGGTCAAGGAGCGTGAAAACCCGACCACCGGCGGGCAATACCTCTTCCGGCTGCGCGAGTTTGTACTGAATACGGCCCCGACTCGGAGCAATAAGCGTCGAATCGTCAATCTGCGATTGCAGTCGCACGACCTCGGCCTGGCCCGCCAGGATCTTGGCCTTGGCCGCCTCCAGGCTGGCAGCGGCTGCATCATAGGCGGCCTCGGCGGTTGTCATCTCGTTCCGCCTCTGGTCGAGCTTCTCGACCGTCCCATAGCCTGTCTCCCTGAGCTTGGCGGCGCGCTCCAACTCCTGCAGCGCGAACGTCCGCTCGCTCTTGCGCTGAGCAATGAGGGCGTCTGCCTGCACCTTCTCATGCTCTGCCTGCTGGACGTCGGCCTTGGCCGCCGCCAGCTGCGCCTCGAGTTCCACGGTGTCCATGCGGGCGACGATCTGCCCCGCATCAACCATGTCTCCTTCGCGGGCGAGAACCTTGGCAATTCGACCCGCGTACTTCGTCGCGATTTCCACCTGTTCTGCTTCGAGGCGCCCGTTGGCCTTTGCGATGCCGGGCGGGAGCGCGTGCAGTTGCTGCTGCCACCAATACCAACCGCCCGCCCCTCCCGCCGCCACGATGCACGCCAGGACGACCAACCAGCCCAGACGTTTCTTCCTCTTTGGCTGTGGCTTCGGCGCCGGAGCCTTGAGTGATGCCTCCCCCAAGGAGAGCTGCGGCCGCTTCTCGGGGCTACTCTGGTTCGTGATCTCAGCCGTCGACATAGACGTTTTCTCCGGTGACTAGCTTGCCGTCACTCCGCGGCAGGTGCCGTTGCGGCAGCTTGGTGCTGTTCGGGGCCACCCAAGGGCGGCGACGTCGGTACCGGGCGATGTATGTGAGCTGTTTCGCCAGCGTGTTTCCGGCCTCCAAAAATCAAACGCGGCCTTTTTTGGCCCAGTCGAAGCGGTTCATACCCGCCTTCGCATTCACGTTTGCAGTATCAACCTAAGGGCTCGGGTTTAATCGGCCTGTATGCAAGCTACGAGGCGTCCTGCAAGAAGCATTGATCTGGGTCAACGGCACTTGCCTCTTGAGGTGTTCAAGGGACCGCGAACGATAGGCGTGCAGCCAAACCACGCTTGCAAACGATTGAACTTTCCTGTCGGCCGCGTAAACAAAAACCTGCGCCTACCGGCCTAGGAACAAACTCCGATTCATGTCATTGCTCCTCTAGACTCCGCCTGCGTTCTGCCTTAACCCTGCCGAAGATCGCCGATTATGATGCTTGATCCGCACCTAGACTGAAAAGGCCCGCAATTGACAATAGGAAATCATAAATAACGACCTTCTCCCCCGACCCGAACGGCGTTCCTGTTCGAATTTGTCCACACCATCGAATCCTCGTCAAACTGGACGGCGAGGTCACGCTGAATTCTTCCTTATCGTTATGAACCGAATTCTTCAGCAGCCTGCTAGACCTGTTGCGTCAAGCATTCCAGATGATGCTCTCCGTCTCTTATCTCCACGCCATGGGTCTCATGTCCAAAGCCGGGGAAGCGGCGATCCCAGTCGCGTAGCGCCTTGAGGTAGCTGATGTAGGGTCCATCGGCCGGGCCTGTATTCTCGCCGGGCATCATCATGGGGATGCCGGGGGGATAGGGCACAATGCTGGTTGCCACGACCCGCTGGGCGGCCTCGTCAAGCCGGACGCGCTCCACTTGATTGCGCACCAGACGCCGATACGCATCGGCCGGCACCATCTCGGGAACCGGCAGGGTCGAAAAGGCCTGCTGCAGATGATGCATCTGGTTGGATCTCTTGTAGTGATCGAACATTTCGTCACTCAAATCGCGCAAGCCCATTTTCGCGTAACGGTCGGGGAAGGCGGCGACGAGATTCGGCAGGATCACGCCGAGGTCCACATTCGCGTCGTAATCCTCTTTGAACTTTATAAGCGTGGTCAACAAGGTGCCCCACTTGCCCTTGGTCATACCGATTGAGAAGAGAAAGAGAAGAGTAAAGTCCTGGGTCTTTTCGTACTCGAAGCCGTGACGCACGAGATAGGCCGCGATGATGGCGGCCGGGATGCCGCGCCGCTCGAATGACTCATCGGTCGCGATCCCCGGCGCCACGACCGTCACCTTGATCGGGTCGAGCATGCAATAGCCGTCTTCCAGCCCTTCGAAGCCGTGCCACGTCTCGCCTGGATGCAGCACCCAGCAATTGGGGTCGGTGATCAGCAGCTCCTCCGGAGCATCTTCGAATGCGATCCTCCGCTTGGTGGCTGGGTCAGTGACCTCGGCCGGGTTCCAGGTGCCGAAGAACCAGTCATTGGTCTGCGCATACTGCCGCTTGATGCGCCCGACCGCTTGGCGAAAACTCACGGCCTCACGAATGGACTCCGTGGTCAATGCAATGCCGCTCGCGCCATCCATCATGGCGGCCGAAATCTCGTTGGAGGCGATGATCGGATAGAACGGCGAGGTCGACGCATGCATCATAAACGACTCGTTGAATCGAGCATGCTCGATGGGGTCGCGCCCGTCGCGAATGTGGATGAATGAGGCCTGAGAGAGCGCCGCGAGCAGTTTGTGGGTCGAGTGCGTCGCGAATACTGTCGGTCCATTCTTGTAAGCGACAGGGTCGCCGAACATGGCATAGCGACCGCGGTAGAGTGGGTTGAAGCGTGCGTAGGCGTACCACGCTTCGTCGAAGTGTAGCCGATCGATGATATCACCGCCTATCTCGATTACGCGCTCGACATTATAGATCAACCCGTCGTAGGTCGAGTTCGTGATGATGGTATGCTGCGGCTTGGATCTGTTCGCAGCGGCGGTCAATGGGTTTGCGCTGGCCCGCTTCCTGACCGTGTCGGGCTGCAGGTCTTCGGGATAGATCGGACCGATGATGCCGTAGCGGTTACGGTGTGGCACAAGAAACACCGGGATTGCCCCAGTCATCACCAGGCCATGCTCGATGGACTTGTGACAGTTGCGGTCACACAGAGCGATGTCGTTCTGCGTCAGGCTCGCCGTGAAGACGATGCGGTTGGAGCCCGACGTGCCATTTGTGACCGTGTAGGACCGATGCGCGCCGAATACGCGGGCGGCATACTTTTCGCTCTCGCCGATCGGCCCACTATGGTCGAGAAGCGAGCCGACCGCCGCCATGCCGATGGAAAGATCCGAACGTAGCATGTTTTCGCCGAAGTAATCGAAGAAGATCTTCGATACCGGCGTCTTGAGAAAGGCCGTGCCGCCGAGGTGCCCGGGCGTGCCGAAGGCATATTCATGAACGTTTGCTTGCGCGAGCATCGAAGCGAACATGGGCGGCAGCAGATTGTCGCGATAGCGCTTGATCGCAGCTTCGACCCGACCCGCCATCAACGTGGGCGTGTCTTCGGTCAGCCAGATGAACTCATTCGCGAGCTTGAGCGTGCTTAGGGGGATCGCGGATATCTGGCTGCGCTCGCCGAAAAGGAAGGCCGGTGCCCGTTCATTACGCGCGCGGAACGCGCGCAGCACGGCTTCCGCCCCACCGGACTGATCGAGATCTGCATCGACGATCAGCGCCCCGATCAACGGATCGGAGCCAATTGCTGCCGCACCATCTGCCGCGGAGCGGGCGGGAACCACTTCGAACCCGTGCTCCCGTAGCTTCTCGACCAGCGCCAAGCCAGAGCGCTGCAAAGTCGTCCCCGCTTGGATATCACCGAACACCGCCAGGATGCTCAATGGGGACATGAGAGTCGCGTGTGCCATGTGTCCCTCATTGACCCGCTGCCAGCGAACTGGTCACAAGGTCGCTGCTGCGGGAATACGTCGACAATACACTGTGCTTACCGCGGTACATGATGTAACTCCAACGAGGTGACGCCATAGCAGCAGCCGTTCAGAACGTGATGACCATCCTGCCATCGATCTTTCCGGCCTTCATGTTCTCAAAGACGGTGTTGATGTCCTCAAGCCTTGTCTTGTGAAAGTGCGAACGCACCTTTCCTTCTGCGGCGAATGCGATCGCCTCCGCCAGATCTTGGCGGCCGCCGACGATGGAGCCACGGATCGTTTTCCGGCCCAGGACGACGTCAAAAATGGGCGTCTTGAAATCACCCGGCGGTAACCCGACGAGCGCAATCGTCCCCTTCCGACGCACCATCTGGATTGCCTGGTTGAACGCCGGCGGTGAGACGGCTGTCACCAATGCTCCGTGCACGCCGCCTCCAGTCTGTTTGATGATCTGTGCCACGGCGTCCGGCAGGGTCGCATCGACGGTCACATCGGCGCCCGATGCACGTGCAAGCGCCAACTTCGCCTGGGTTACATCAAGTGCGGCGACATGCAATCCCATCGCTTTCGCATACTGGATCGCCATCTGACCAAGGCCGCCGACGCCCGAAATGGCGATCCATTCGCCGGGCTTCGCTTCCGTCTCTTTGATGCCTTTGTATGTGGTCACACCGGCGCACAGCACGGGTGCCAAGCCGACGAAATCCGCATTCCCGGGCAGCCGGCCGACATAGGCGGCAGATCCGATTGCGTATTCCGCGAAGCTCCCGTTCACGGTATAGCCGCTGTTGCGCTGGGCCAAGCAGAGGGCGTCCCATCCGGTTCTGCAATACTCGCACTCGCCACACGCATCGTGTAGCCAAGCCAGTCCGACCGGATCGCCTTCCTTCAGCGCGGTGATACCCGGACCGAGCGCCGCCACGACGCCGACGCCTTCATGGCCGGGGATGAACGGCAAGGTCGGCTTCACTGGCCAATCGCCCTGCGCCGCGTGCAGATCCGTGTGGCAGACGCCATTGGCGATCAGCTTGATCAACACTTCGCCGGATCCGGGCGTCGGGATGGGCACCTCCTCGATCTTCAGGGGCTTGCCAAACTCGTGCACCACTGCGGCTTTCATCCATTTCGCCATGACCAATCCTTTCCGAGTTTCCTGTAAAACTAAGCCCATTTCACATGGGTGGTTCAGCCGAGGAGTGTGGCGTCCACCATCGACATAGAGGGGACACTGTTGCACGCGCGGAGACCGTTTGAGTCGATCAAGTGATGCTCACAATACCCTGTACAAACAAAACAACTGCTATGGCGGAGAGGACAACGAGCGCACATGCCGAGATCGCTTCAATGCGCGTGAATGCCGACTGGTCGGGTGCGCGCTCCCTTCGCGCACGCCAGAAGACCGGCAGACCAAGCGCATAAACGATTGTTGACATGAGCAGGAACTCCGGACCAGCCGCATACTGCAACCAGACTGAGTAGAGGGTGCCGAGAATGCCGGTCCAGATAGCCGTGCGCCGCGCTTGCGAGGTGCTCGCTTGGTATTCCGGCCTGTGGGCACAGAGCCACAGAAACGCCGTGCTGGCGATATAGGGCGGCAGACTGATCACGCCTGTGATCGAGATCAGCCATATCCAGGCGTCTCGCGCGAACAGCACCACAAACATGGTGATCTGCATTACGATGCTCGATATCCAGAGCGCCGGAGCTGCAGCGTGATGGCGGTTCGTCTTGGCCAGGAATCGAGGAAATACCCCTCCCTTGGCCCCTTCGTAAGGCACTTCCGCAACCAGGATCGTCCAGGCCAGCCAGCAGAACAGCTCTGAGAAAAGGAGCGACACGTTGACGAATGTAGCGGCCCAACGGCCAACCAGACTCTGCAGCACGTACGCTGCCGACGGGCTGCCGAGACCGGCCAACTCCTTTTGCGGCATAACGCCGAACGGCAGCACGGACAGGAGTGAATACAGAACTGCGCAGACGACGAGGCCGACGAATGTCGCTGTCCCTACTTGCCTCGGCTCCTTGGCGCGATCGGAAACTACAACCGCCGCCTCGATCCCGAGGAACGCCCAAAGCGTCACGAGCATCGTGCTCTTCACCTGGTCGGGGACGCTTCCGAGTTGCTGCCTTTCGCCCCAGACGTCGTAGGAAAACTGCCCTCCGCTGATGAACATAGCCATAAGGACCAGGACAACACCGATTGTCATGGTGTTAATGCAGCTCGAAAATACATTGAGGCGAGCGGCGCGCTTCACCCCGAAGAGCACCATGAAGTGCATCGTCCAGATCAGGACTGACCCTCCGATGATCGAGGGCCAGTTCGTGCCATCGCCGAAGACCGGAAAGAAATAGCCGAGTATCTTCATGGCGAGGACGGCGAATGCCACATTGCCGAAGGCAGAACTGAGCCAGTAGCCCCACGCCATCTCGAAGCCAGCGAGTGCGCCGAACCCTTCATGCGCGTATCTATAGATGCCTGCCTTCAGGTCCGGCCGCTTGTCGGCCAAGATCCGGAAGGTATTTGACAGAAAGAACATGCCGACGAGCGTAAGGACCCAGGCGATGATGACCGCGCCCAAACCCGCTCCCCTGGCCATGTTTTGCGGCAGATTGAATACGCCGCCACCAATCATCGAGCCCACGACGATGCCGGCCAAGAGCGGCAGACCCAATTTAGCGCTGCCTGGGCTGAGACCGGGAACCGCCTGGGGTGGTGCGGTTGACGTTGTCATCTAGGTTCTTGTCCCCCCCTGCGCCTCCGCGTCCGAACCAACGTTAGATCAAGCGTGGATTCATGCGTTTCAGCCCGTCAGAAAGCGATGGCTGTCCCGATGCCGATGCCGATCCCGCTGTAGTCCGGGCCGGCGGCGTCGTTGCTCTTGTAGCGCGAGTATTCGAGCAGGCC
>Ga0335082_10007801_pt1 | contig 11619 bp, 11 predicted proteins | sample Lox_Sample_41_FD_206718 | JGI IMG/M metagenome (GOLD analysis project Ga0335082, IMG submission 206718) | Soil microbial communities from Loxahatchee National Wildlife Refuge, Florida, United States - Lox_Sample_4.1 | ecosystem: Environmental > Terrestrial > Soil > Wetlands | place: USA...
AGCCCCCTCAGGGAAGAGCAACAAAAGAACCTGTTCCACATGGTCGCCCTGCTGATGGCGATCCTGATCGGGTGGCAATTCTTCGTGGCGCCCTATTTCGCGCCGCCGAAGCCGGCGCAGACCGAGCAGCAGGCAGGGACGCAACCCGCGCAAGCGCCGACCGCGCCTTCGACCGCACCGCCCGCGCCGGTCACGGCGCCTGCCCCGGCGGTCAAGACCCGCGCCGAGGCTCTCAAGGAGAGTCCGCGCATCCGCATCGAGACGCCGCGGCTCCACGGGTCGATCGCGCTCATCGGCGCGCGCCTCGACGATCTCACCCTCGCGACCTATCACGAGACCGTCGATCCCAAGAGCCCGGAGATCGAGCTGCTGTCGCCCTCGGGCACCGAGCACGCCTACATCGTCGAGGTCGGCTGGGTCGCCTCGGGCGAGAAGCCGCCCGCGGTTCCCACCGCCGAGACGCGCTGGACCGCGGCCGGCGACGCCCCGCTCACGCCCACCCACGCGGTCGAGCTCACCTGGGACAACGGCGCGGGCCTCGTCTTCACTCGGCGCATCTCCGTCGACGACGAGTACATGTTCACGGTGGCGCAGACCGTCACCAACAAGGGCAGCGAGCCCGTGACCCTGCTGCCCTTCGGCAACGTCGCGCGCTCGGGCGAGCCGCCGGTCTCGCCGAGCTATCTGCTGCACGAGGGGCCGATCGGCGTCTTCGACGGCACCCTCAAGGACACGACCAAATACACGGAGCTGAAGCCGAACGAGCCCGAGAAATTCACGAGCACCGGCGGCTGGCTCGGCTTCACCGACAAATACTGGCTGACCGCGCTCATCCCCGGAGCGAGCGAGAAGATCAACGCGAGCTTCCGCTCGACAGGCGACGCCACCATCCAGCGCTATCAGGCGGATTTCACCGGCGCTCCGCAGACCTTGGCGCCGGGCGCCAGCGCCGGTACGACCGTCCGCGTCTTCGCGGGCGCCAAGGAAGTAAAGCTCCTCGACCGCTACGAGAACGATCTCGGCATCCCGCGCTTCGACCGTGCCATCGACTTCGGCTGGTTCTACTGGATCACCAAGCCGATCTTCCTCACCCTCGACTACTTCTACGGCAAGATCGGCAATTTCGGCCTCGCGATCATGCTGCTGACGCTGCTGATCAAGATCGTGTTCTTCCCGCTCGCCAACCGCTCCTACCGCGCGATGAGCAAGATGAAGCTCCTGCAGCCGGAGATCCAGAAGCTCCGAGAGAAGTACGGCGAGGACAAGGCGAAGCTCAATCAGGAGGTGATGGCGCTCTATAAGCGCGTCGGCGCGAACCCGCTCGCGGGCTGCCTCCCGATCTTCATCCAGATCCCCGTGTTCTTCTCGCTCTACAAGGTGCTCTACGTCACGATCGAGATGCGCCACGCGCCGTTCTACGGCTGGATCCACGATCTCTCCGCAACCGACCCGACGACGCTCCTGAACCTCTTCGGCCTCATCCCCTGGAATCCGGCGCCGCTCTTCGCGCTCCCGCTGGCCGGCGGCCTCTTCCACCTTCTCTCGCTCGGCGCCTGGCCGCTCATCATGGGCGTCACCATGTTCCTGCAGCAGAAGCTCAACCCCGCGCCCGCGGACCCGACGCAGGCGAAGATGATGATGGCGCTCCCCATCGTCTTCACCTTCATGCTCTCGGGATTCCCGGCGGGGCTGGTGATCTACTGGTCCTGGAACAACACCCTCTCGATCCTGCAGCAATGGGTGATCATGCACCGCGCGGGCGCGGCCTAGCGGAGAGGACGATCGTCGTCTATCCGCCGGATGAGACGCCCGGGCCCGCCGAGGAAGAGGCGGGGCGCCTGCTCTTCGCGAAGTCCTGCGATTTCGTCGCGGGCGCCTCCACGCCGGAGGCGCTGCCGCCGCCTAGCCTCCCCGAGGTCGCCTTCGCCGGCCGCTCCAACGTGGGGAAGTCGAGCCTCTTGAACGCGCTCACGGGGCGCAACTCGCTCGCGCGCGTCTCGAACACTCCGGGCCGCACGCGCCAGCTCAACTTCTTCGATCTCGGCCACCGCCTCATGCTCGTGGACTTGCCGGGCTACGGTTACGCCGAGGCACCGAAGCACGAGGTGCAGCGCTGGACGGAGCTCACGCGGCTCTATCTCAAGGGACGCTCGAGCCTCCGCCGCGCGCTCCTCCTCATCGACGCGCGCCACGGCATCAAGCCAACGGACGAGCCGCTGATGGCCATGCTCGACGAGGCCGCGGTCTCCTTCCAGATCGTCCTCACCAAGGCCGACAAGCTCGCGGCGAAGGAGCTCTCCGAGACCCTCGCGAGGATCGCCGCGGCGCTCGCCCGCCACACCGCCGCGCACCCCGTGATCCACGTGACGAGCGCGCAGGAGGGGATGGGCATCGGAGCGCTCCGCGCCGCCCTCGCCGCGCTGGCGGCGCCCGCGCCTCATTGCTAAAGTCGCGGGCCATGAGCGTCGATCCGCAGACCCGCGCCAACATCCTCTCCGAGGCCCTCCCCTATTTCCGGCGCTATGCCGGCAAGACCGTCGTCGTCAAATACGGCGGGCATGCCATGGGCGATGTCGAGGGCGCGCAGCGCTTCGCGCACGACGTGGTGCTGCTGAAGCAGGTCGGCATCAATCCCATCGTCGTCCACGGCGGCGGCCCGCAGATCGGGCAGATGCTGGAGCGGCTCAAGATCAAGAGCAGCTTCATCGACGGCCTCCGCGTCACCGACCGCGAGACCGTCGAGATCGTGGAGATGGTGCTCTCGGGCTCGATCAACAAGCAGATCGTGACCGCGATCAACGGCGCAGGCGGCTATGCGATCGGGCTTTCAGGGAAGGACGCGGGGCTCATCAAGGCCACGCGGCTCCGCCGCACCAAGGTCGATCCGGATTCGCACATCGAGCGCGTGCTCGATCTGGGCTTCGTGGGCGAGCCCGCGGCGATCAACGCCACGGTGCTGGAGACGCTCCGGAACTCCGCGATCATTCCGGTGATCGCGCCCATCGGCGTGGGCGATGACGGCGAGACCTTCAACATCAACGCGGACACCGCGGCGGGTGCCGTCGCGGGCGCCGTCAAGGCCGCGCGCTTCCTCCTGCTCACGGACGTCGCGGGTGTCCTCGACAAATCGAAGAAGCTCATTCCGGAGCTCAGCGCCGAGCAGGCGCGCTCGCTCATCGCGAACGGCACCATCGCCGGCGGCATGATTCCCAAGGTCGAGACCTGTCTCCAGGCGATCGACGGCGGCGTCGACGCCGCCGTCATCCTCGACGGCCGCGTCGCGCACGCGGTGCTCCTGGAGCTCTTCGCCGAGGGCGGCGCGGGGACGCTGATTCGACGCACCTAAAGCCACCTCTCCCCACCGGGGAGAGGTCGGCAACGCAGCGCGTTGCCGGGTGAAGGGCGCGCCGCGGCGGCGGCGAAAAGATCGCGCCTCCGGCACCCCCCACCCTATCCTCCCCCTCAAGGGGGGAGGGGAATATAGTGTGCCAGCGATTACCTATCTCTACGCCATGACCCACCCCCTCATCACCGGCCTCGACCATGTCGTCCTCCGCGTCCGGGACCTCGGGCGGGCGCAGGAATTTTATTGCACGGTGCTGGGCTGCACCGTGGAGCTCTATCGGCGGAAGCTGGGGCTCCTCCAGCTCCGCGCGGGAGACGCATTGATCGATCTCGTGCCCGTCGACGGCACGCTCGGGCGCGCGGGCGGCGCGCCGCCGGCGAAGGAAGGGCGGAACATGGATCACTTCTGCCTGCGCGTCGCCCCCTTCGACGCCGCAGCTATCATCGCGTATCTGCGCGCGCACGGAATCGAGCCGGGCGAGGTCAAGGAACGCTACGGCGCCGAGGGCTCGGGCCCTTCCATCTACATCTTCGACCCCGACGGGAACATGGTCGAGCTCAAGGGGCCCGCGACCTCCAAGGAGAAGCCAACGGAATGAGGCGGGGACGGCCGCTCCGGGAGATCGAGACCTGGGTCTTCGATCTCGACAACACGCTTTACCCGCATTCCTGCAACCTCTTCGCGGAGGTGGAGGCGCGGATGGCCACCTTCATTTGCGCGGAGGCCGGGGTCGACATCGAGGCCGCGCACAGGCTGCGCCGCCACTACTACCAAACCCACGGCAGCACGCTCCGGGGCCTGATGAGCGAGCGCGGGGTCGATCCCCGCCGCTTCCTCGACTACGTCCATGAGATCGACATGACGCGGGTCGCGGCCGCACCCGCGCTCAAGGCGGCGCTCGCGGGGCTGCCGGGACGGAAGCTCGTCTTCACCAACGCCGATCATCGCTATGCGAGGCGCGTCCTCGACCGGCTCGGAATCGCGGAAGAGTTCGAGGGCCTCTTCGACATCCACGCCGCGGACTATCTGCCGAAGCCCGATCGCGCGACCTACGCGCGCTTCCTCGCGCATTTCGCGGTCGAGCCGGCCGCTGCGATCATGGTCGAGGATATCGCGCGGAACCTGGTTCCCGCCCACGAGCTCGGCATGACCACAGCCTGGATTCCCGGCGGGCCCGAGTGGACCCAGGCCGAGCCCGACGCGCCGCACGTTCATCACGTCGTGACCGACCTCGCGAGCTGGCTCGCCGCCGTGCCCAAACGCGCCTCCGCAGGTTGACAGGGTAGGCCCCCTGCCGCATGGTTCGCGGGCTTTTTCAACGACCTCGCCGATTCTCTCCATGAGCGCTGCCGATCTCGCCCGGACCGTCGATGCCGCCTGGGATGCGCGCGACACCGTCACGCCCGCGACCGGCGGGCCGGTGCGCCAGGCGATCGAGGCCGCGCTCGAGGCGCTCGACCAGGGCAAGCTCCGTGTCGCCGAGAAGATCGAGGGCCACTGGTCCGTCAATCAATGGCTCAAGAAGGCGGTGCTGCTCTCCTTCCGCCTGCGCGACATGGCGGAGATTCCCGGCGGCCCCGTCGACGGCAATTACGGACCCGCGATCTGGTGGGACAAGGTGCCCTCGAAATTCGCGGGCTGGAACGCCGAGCGCTTTCGCGCGGCGGGCTTTCGCGCGGTCCCCAACTGCGTCGTCCGCCGCTCCGCCTACATCGCGCCCAACGTCGTGCTGATGCCGAGCTTCGTCAACGTCGGCGCCTATGTCGACAGCGGCACCATGGTCGACACCTGGGCGACGGTCGGCTCCTGCGCGCAGATCGGCAAGAACTGCCACCTCTCCGGCGGCGTCGGCATCGGCGGCGTGCTGGAGCCGGTGCAGGCCAATCCCGTCATCATCGAGGACAACTGCTTCATCGGCGCGCGGAGCGAGGTGGTCGAGGGCGTCGTGGTCGAGACGGGCTCGGTGCTTGCGATGGGCGTCTTCATCAGCTCGACCACGCGGATCGTCGACCGCGCCACCGGCGAGGTCCATATGGGCCGCGTCCCCGCCTATTCCGTCGTGGTGCCCGGAAGCCTGCCGGGAAAGCCGCTCCCGGACGGAAGTCCCGGCCCGAGCCTCTATTGCGCGGTCATCGTCAAGCGCGTCGACGAGAAGACCCGCGCCAAGACCTCGATCAACGAGCTGCTCCGGGAATGACCGCCGAGGGCAAGATCGAGCCGGTCGATCCGGTGGCGCTGGCGGCGGAGCTGATCCGCTGCCCGAGCGTCACCCCCGCGGATGCCGGTGCCATCGACGTGCTCGCGCGCGCGCTGGAGCGGCTCGGCTTTACCTGCACCAAGCTCGAATTCGCCGAGCCCGGGACCGAGCCCGTGCTCAATCTCTATGCGCGGCTCGGCAATGCCGGCCGAAATTTCTGCTACGCCGGCCACACCGACGTGGTGCCGGTGGGCCGGAGGGAATCCTGGACCGTCGATCCCTTCGGCGGCGAGATCGTCGGCGGCACGCTCTACGGCCGCGGCGCCGCCGACATGAAGGGCGGCATCGCCGCCTTCGTCGCGGGCGTCGCGCGCTTCCTCGCATCGCGCGGCGGCGCCCTCGATGGCTCGATCAGCCTCCTCATCACCGGCGACGAGGAAGGCGTCTCCATCAACGGCACCAGGAAGGTGCTGGAATGGCTCTCGGCCAAGGGCGAGAAGCTCGATGCCTGCGTCGTCGGCGAGCCCACCAGCGCCAAGCGCCTCGGCGACATGGTGAAGGTCGGCCGGCGCGGCAGCATGACCGGGACGCTCGTGGTGAAGGGCGTGCAGGGCCACACCGCCTATCCGCAGCTCGCGGACAATCCGATCCACCGCATGGTCCGCATGCTGCACGCGCTGACGCGCGAGCCGCTCGACAACGGCAGCGAGCACTTCCAGCCCTCGACGCTGCAGATCACCACGACCGATGTCGGCAACCCCGCCTCGAACGTCATCCCCGCGGAGGCGCGCGCGGTCTTCAACATCCGCTTCAACGACCGCTGGACCTCCGCGACCCTCGATGGCTGGGCGCGCGAGCGCATCGCCGAGACCGGCGGCGAGTACGATCTCCGCTGGAGCGTCAGCGGCGAGTCCTTCCTCACGCCGCCGGCGCGGGTGAGCGAGCTCCTCTCGCGCGCGATCGAGCGGGTGACAGGACGCACGCCCGAGCTCAGCACCACCGGCGGCACCTCGGATGCGCGCTTCATCGTGCGGCATTGTCCCGTGGCGGAGTTCGGCCTCGTCGGCCAGACCATGCACAAGGTGGACGAGCGCGTGCCGGTCGCCGATCTCGGCACGCTCGCGGAGATCTATCGCGCGGCGCTCGACCTCTATTTCCCCGCGGCCTGAGCGCTCGATGCCGAGCCTCGCCGAGATCCGCCGCGCGCTCCATGGCGCCTGGCGGCTCATCTTCATCGATGCGCGAGCGCTCATGGAGTTCGATGGCAGCGCCCGGGGCGCGCTGCACTCCTTCTGGGCGGCGGCGATCGTCCTGCCGCTCAATGCGCTCGCGATCGCCGTCCCCGTGCGAGCGATCGGAGAGGCGGCGGAGCCCGTGCGCAACATAGCCATCGACACCGCCGGGACCGTCGTGGGCTGGGTGGCGCTGCTGGCGCTCGTCTATGCGCTCGTGCGTTGGTACGGCAAGGCCGATCGCTACGGGCTCTTCGTCTGCACCTACAACTGGACGCAGGTCCCGCAAGTCGTGGCGGCCGTGTTGATCGCGCTGCTCGTCTCGGGCGCGTCGAACCTCGTGAACGCCGACTCCATTGCATCCACGCCGACGGGCCCGGCGCTCCTCGCGGGCCTTGCGATCCTGCTCGCGCGGCTGCTGCGCGTCGCGATTTTCGCCTACGAATGGTATGTCGCCTGGGTGAGCCTCGATGCCGGCATCCTCGTTCCGATCATCGTGGTGCTCCTCGATTTCGCCCTGGGACTCTCGATCTTACGACTGACGACCGGGCTCGCTTGAACGCCGAGGCACAAGTCGAACGCGCGCGCATCTCCGAAGCGCTCGACCGGCTGCGAACGGGCCATCCTGGTCCGCGCGTCAGCCTCGGCGAGCTCCTGGACGCCCTCGGCGAGCGCAGCTTCGGCCTCATCGTCCTGGTGCTCGCCTTGCCGAATGGGATTCCCGGTCCGACCGTGCCGGGATTTTCCGCGATCTCCGGGATCCCGCTCATCCTCATAGGCTCTCAGCTCCTGCGCGGCTGGCACGAGCCCCGGATACCTCAGGGCTTCCGCCGGCGATCGGTGACGCTCGAGGGCTTCAAGCGCTTCCTCGACCGCGCGCTACCGCGCATGCGCCGCGTCGAGCGCTGGCTCCGGCCGCGCCCCTCCTGGCTCACGGGCGTCGGCGGTGGGAGGCTCGCGGGATTTGCGGTGATGGCCTTGGGAATCGTGCTGGCGCTGCCGGTGCCGCTCGGCAACCTCCCGGTCGCGTGGTCGCTGATGGCACTCGCCCTGGGCCTTCTCGAGGAGGACAGCCGCGCCTTGCTGCTGGGGCTCGTCTTGGGCGCGCTCAGTATCGCCTGGAACGCGCTCGTCGTCCTCGGCGGCGCCGCGATCTTCGCGCGGCTCGAGGTCTATTTCAGGTAAACGACCTCGACGAGGTAGAGGCCCTGCGGCGGTGCGGTCGGGCCGCCGGCGCGGCGGTCGCGCGCCTCGAGCGCGCGGAGGACATGCGCCGGCGACCATTTGCCAAGGCCCACGAGCTTCAAGGTCCCGACCATGTTGCGGACCTGGTGATGAAGGAAGGAGCGCGCCCGCGCCTCCACCGCCACCTCCTCGCCCTGGCGCGCCACGTCGAGCACGTCGAGCGTCTTCACCGGCGACTTCGCCTGGCAGAGCGTGTCGCGGAAGGTCGAGAAGTCGTGCTTTCCCAGGAGATGCCGCGCGCCCTCCCGCATCGCCTCGACGTCGAGCGGCGGGCCCACGTGCCAGACCCGGTCGCGCTCCAGCACCGCAGGCGCGCGGCGATTGAGGATGCGGTAGCGGTAGTGCCGGGCGCGCGCGGAGGTGCGGGCGTTGAAATGCTCGCTCACGGGCTCGACCGCGAGCACGCCCACGGCGTGCGGCCGCACATGGTGGTTGAGCGCGCCGCGGATCACCTCGGGATCGGCGGCTTTCGGCAAGTCCACATGCGCCGCCTGCCCCAGCGCGTGGACGCCGGCATCGGTACGGCCCGCGCCGTGCACCGTCGCATGCTTCCCGCAGAAGCGCTCGACCGCGGTCTCCAGTATCTCCTGTACCGAAAGCCCATTGGCTTGGCGCTGCCAGCCCACGAGGCCGGTGCCGTCGTATTCGAGGAGGAGCTTGTAGCGCGGCATCAGAGTTGCGTCCCCGCGGGGATCGCGTAGCCCCTGAGGAACGCCTCCGCATCCATGGCGGCGCGGCCCGCGCGCTGCAGCCGCATGAGCCGCAGCGCGCCGCTTCCGCAGGCGACGGTGAGCGCCGCATCGACCACGGTGCCGGGCTCGCCGCCGCGCGCAGCCACGACCTCCGCCGCCAACACCTTGATGCGCTCCTTCTCGTGCTCGAGCCAGACGCCGGGCGCGGGGTTGAGCGCGCGCACCGCACGCTCGAGCTCCTCCGCGGATTTGCGCCAATCGAGCCGCCCCTCGTCGCGGCCGAGCTTCCTCGCGTAGGTGATGCCCTCCGCGGGCTGCGGCACCGCGCGGAGCGTGCCCTGCTCCAGACCCGACAGCGCCTCCACGATGAGCCGCGCGCCGAGGGCGGCGAGGCGGTCGTGCAGCTCCTGCGCCGTCGTCGCGGGCCCGATCGGCACCGCCTGCTTCAGGAGCATCGGGCCGGTGTCGAGGCCGGCTTCCATCTGCATGATGGTGACGCCGGTCTCGGTATCGCCCGCGAGGATCGCGCGCTGGATCGGCGCCGCCCCCCGCCAGCGCGGCAGCAGCGAGGCATGGACGTTGATGCAGCCGAGCCGCGGCGCCGCGAGCACCGGCGGCGGCAGGATGAGGCCGTAGGCCGCGACCACCGCGGCATCGAGGCCGAGGGCGCGAAAGGCCTCGGTCTCCGCCGCATCGAGCTTCGCCGGCGTGCGCACGGGAATTCCCGCGGCGGCTGCGCGTGCGACCGGCGAGGGCTGCGGCTGCTGGCCGCGGCCGGCGGGACGCGGCGGCTGCGTGTAGACGCAGACGATCTCGTGCCGGGCGGCGCGGAGTGCCTCGAGGGCGGGGACCGCGAAATCCGGCGTCCCCATGAAGGCGAGGCGGAGGGTCATGGGGCCGCCCCCCGAGCGCTCAGGCCGGCACCGCCGCCTGGCGCTTCGCCTTGGCGAGCTTGCGCAGGATGATGCTGCGCTTCACCGAGGAGATGTGATCGACGAAGAGCACGCCTTCGAGGTGATCCATCTCGTGCTGGATCACCGTCGCGAGCAGGCCCTCGGCCTCGAGCTCGCGGATCTCGTTTTGGTAGTCGAGATAGCGGAGCTTGATCGCGTCGGGCCGCATCACGTCGGCGTAATGCTCCGGAAGCGAGAGGCAGCCCTCGTTGTAGGTCACGAGCTCCTTTGAGCGCCAGAGGATCTGGGGATTGGCGATCTTGAGCGGCGCCGGCTTCTCGTCCTCGCCCGAGACGTCGACGACGAGCACCCGCTTCAGCACGCCCACCTGCGGCGCTGCAAGTCCGATGCCCGGCGCCAAGTACATGGTCTCGAGCATGTCGTCCATGAGCCGGCGAATCTCGTCGTCGACCTTCGCGACGGGCTTCGCCTTCAGCTTCAGGCGTGGATCGGGTGCGGTGATGATCGGCAGGACCGCCATGCGGAAATCCTTTGGGAATGGGCATTTAGGTAGGCCCGCGCGCCCGCGCCGTCAACCCCGGCGCGACTCGGGAGGCTCCTCTCAAGCTCCCGCGACTCCGGCGGGAATCCCTTCCGTTCCCGTTTCGTCCTGATAGGATGGGGGATGATGTTTGCGACCTATGAGATCACCGTCAACGCCTACATGGCCGGCGGGCTGCTGCTGCTGATCGCGATTCTCGCGGCAACGCTGACGGCGCTCTGGGTGCGCCGGCGCGCGGAGCAGGCGGAGGCGCGGCTCGCGGCGACCGAGACGCTGCTCGCGGACGCCGAGCGCGAGCGCGCCGATGCGATCGAGGCGCGGATCGCCGCGGAGCGGGGCGCCGCTCAAGCCCGCGCGGAGGCGGCCGCCGCGCGCGAGCGGGTCGCGGATTTCGAGCGGCTCAGGGCCCAGATGCTCGACGCCGCCAAGGCCGCGGTGACGAGCACGGCGACGCAGGTCTCCTCGAAGCTCCTCGACGACCACAAGCGCGAGACCACCGAGGCGCGGAAGGAGACCGAGGAGCGCGTGCGCAAGGTGAACGAGGCGCTGGTGCGGCAGATGGAGGATGTCGCGCGCTTCATCGCCGCGCTCGACGACCGCGTGGGCAAGACCGGCGGCGACGTCGAGACGCTGATGCGCGCGATCTCGAGCCCCGGCGGTGCTGGCCAACTCGCGGAGATCGGGCTCGCCAACACGCTCCAGGCGTTCGGGCTCGAGGCCGGCCGCGATTTCGCTCTGCAGCAGACCGCGACCGACAAGGAGAGCGGGCGGAAGCTCCGGCCCGACGCCGTCGTGTTCCTGCCGACGGACACTGTGCTGGTGATCGACTGCAAGGCCTCGAAATTCATCATGGAGATCGCGGAGCGCGAGGGCACGCCGCAGGAAGCGGTCGCCTACGACAAGCTCGCGCGCAGCATGAACCAGCACCTGAAGAGCCTTTCCGAGAAGGACTACCGGAACGCGATCCAGAATGCCTGCAAGCAGGCCGGCAAGATCGGCGCCGACAGCCACGTCATCAGCATGATGTATCTCCCGAACGACGCCGCGCTCGAGAAGCTGCGCAAGGCCGATCCCGACTTCTTCCTGAAGGCGCGCGACGCGCGGATCATTCCCGCGGGGCCCGCGGGGCTCTACTCGGCGCTGCTGATCGCGGGCGCCGAGATCCGGCGCTTGCGCCAGATGGAGGGGCAGAAGGAGATCGTGGAGAAGACGCGCGCACTGCTCGACGGGCTCGGGATCGTGCTCGGCTACGCGTTGCGTGCGGGTACCGGGCTCAAGACCGCGGTCGACAGCTTCTCGAAGCTCACGGGCTCGATCAACAGCCGCCTGCTGCCGCGTGCGCGGAGCCTCGGCAAGCTCGGCATCGAGAGCTCGCGGCCCCTGCCCCCTGACCTCCCGGACTTCGCGTCTCAGCCCGGCGACGAGGCGACGGTGATCGAGGGCGAGGGTTCG
>Ga0335082_10007804_pt1 | contig 11617 bp, 13 predicted proteins | sample Lox_Sample_41_FD_206718 | JGI IMG/M metagenome (GOLD analysis project Ga0335082, IMG submission 206718) | Soil microbial communities from Loxahatchee National Wildlife Refuge, Florida, United States - Lox_Sample_4.1 | ecosystem: Environmental > Terrestrial > Soil > Wetlands | place: USA...
GGATGTTGCGCACGATCGGGACACCGGCTTCCTCGGCGGCCTCGCGCATCTCGCGGGCGATGTGGCCTTCGGCCTTCGCGCTGATGGTCGGGACCGGGCAGGTTTCCTTGTCGTACTCGATGGCGATGGCGATGTGGGTCGGGTTGACCAGCAGCACGTTGGCGTTCTTCGCGGCGTTGGTCTGGTTGCGTTGCGCCCATTCCTGCTGCAACTGGCGACGCTGGCCCTTGACGTACGGATCGCCCTCGCTTTCCTTCATCTCCTGCTTGATGTCGCGGATGCTCATCATCATCTTCTTGGTGAAGGAGTAGCGCTGGTACGCGATATCGAGCACGGCGACGAACACGAACAGCGCCGCGGTGTAGCCGAGCAGCTTCAGAGTCAGCGACCACACGACCGAACCGATCGCTTGCGCGCCCGCTGCCGGCGAGTGCGCGAGTGCGACGATGTCGGGGATCGCCGACTTGATCACGAGGTAGCCCAGCGTCAGCAGCAGCACCGCTTTCAGTGCCGACTTGATCAGCTCGACCACGCTGTCCAGCGTGAACATCTTCTTCACGCCTTCGACCGGGTTCATCTTCTCCAGCGACGGCTTGAGCTTCTCGAACGTGACGATCGGTCCGACCTGGAGGAATTCGATCAACATCCCGAGCGCCGCGATGGGCACGATCAGGATGCCGATCAGGAGCAGCAGGAGTTCGAACGCCTGGCTGCCGAGCGAACGCACCGCGCCGGCGTAGCCGGTCGTCTCCCAGCCCTGGCCGACGATGGTGAACAGCGATTCGCACAAGCCGGAGATGCGCGAGCTCGCGTAGCCGACCACCAGTGCACCGAGCCCGATCCATGCGATCAGGAGCACGGTGCTCGTGAGCTCCTTGCTCTTCGCGACGTCGCCTTTCTTGCGCGCGTCCTGGAGCTTTTTCGGAGTCGGCTTTTCGGTCTTGTCGCCGCTGTCGTTCTTGTCGGCCATCTCAGTTCCCGAACAAGGTACGCAGGGTCTGCAGCGCAATCCCGCTGCGCGACAGCAGGTCGTCCTGCAGCAGTTGCACCAGGCCGACGACCTGCACCAGGATGATCCAGGTGGCCGTGACGGTCTTGAGCGACTGCGACAGCGAGAAGACGTTCAGTTGCTGGGCGAAGCGGTTCATCAGCCCGAGCACACCTTCCACGACGTACAGCAGCACCAGCGCGGGTGCGGCGACCAGCAGCGTCAGCAGCATGATGCGGCCGAACTCGCTCTCGAACAGGCGCACGCCGGTCTCGGCGAGCGCGGGCATCTTCGAGCGCACCGGCCAGAGCGTGTAGCTCTGGAGCAGCGTGCCGATCATCATCATGAAGCCGCCGCCCGCCATGAAGACGTAGCTCGCCAGGCGGCCGAGGAACGCACCGTTCAGGGTCACCTGCTGACCGGTCAGCGGATCCTGGACCTGCGCCTGGCCGGTGCCCGCCTTGGTGTCGATCAGCGCGCCACCGGCCTCGAAGGCCCACATCACGCCGGAGAACAGGAATCCGATGACCGCGCCGACGAAAGCTTCCTTGGCGAACAGCGCCATCAGCTGGAAGGGGCTTTCCGTGAGAGGCCCCGCCGACGGCTGCATCACCAGGCTCAGGAATGCGATCGCGATGAACATCGCGTTGCGCACCAGGCTGGGGATCAGTTCGTTGGTGAACAGCGGGACCAGCAGGAAGGCGACCGCGACGCGCGTGGCCGAGAGTCCGAGCAGCAGCGCGGTGTCGCGCAGCGGTCCGATGATCTGGAGAGCTTCCACTCAGTGCGCCTCAGCGCCGCACCAGGCCGGCGAAATCCGTGAACACGTGATCGCCGAATTGATAGAGGCCACCGCCGAGCATCGACGCGGTGATGAAGATCGTGATGACGATCGCGAAGAACTTCGCGACGTACTGCATGGTCTGTTCCTGCAGCTGCGTCGCCGCCTGGACGAACGCGATCAGGATGCCGACCACGGCCGCGACGATGATCGGCGGTGCCGAGAGCAGCAGGACGTACCAGAGCGCCTGCTGCGTGAGGCTGATGATGTCGGGATTGATCATCGGCTCAGAGGTACGTGAGGATCAGCCCGTGCGTGAGCTTGACCCAGCCGTCGATCAGGACGAACAGGAGCAACTTGAACGGCATCGAGACCGTCGTGGGCGACAGCATCATCATTCCCATCGCCATCAGGATGTTCGAGATCACGAGGTCGATCACCAGGAACGGCAGGAAGATCAGGAAGCCGATCTCGAACGCCACCGACAGTTCGCTCACCGTGAACGCCGGGATGATCACCAGGAAGTCGCGCTCGCCGATCTTGGCGGCCTGCTCCGGCTTGAGCGCCTTCTGCGCCGTCTTGAGGAAGAACGCGCGCTCGACCGGGCGGCTGTGCTTGTAGAGAAAGTCGCGCAGCGGCTCCTTGGCGGTGTCCGCCGCGGCGAGCATGTTCTTGGTGTTGTTGAAGTTGTCGACGCTCTGCAGCTTGGCCGCCATGTCGGTGCCGACCGGATACATCACGTAGATGCTGAGCACCAGCGCGAGTCCGTTCAGCACGACGTTCGGCGGCACCTGCTGCAGGCCGAGTGCGTTGCGCAGCAGGCTCAGCACCACGACGAGCTTCGTGAACGACGTCACCATCACGGCGACGAACGGCGCAAGCGCCAGAATGACGATCGTCAGCAGTGCTGACGAAGGGGAGAATGTGGTCAGGTCCATGTCCCGCTGAGTAACGCGCGGGACACGGACGGTTCAACCCGGTCAGCCGCCGGCTTGTCGAATTTCGTACAGATCGCGGATGGCTAGCGCCCAGCCATCTCCCCACGGCATCAGCTCACCGGCCGCCAGGCAGACGGCGGGCTCCCGCTCGGTACCGCAGCGCCAGAGGCCCGCGCGCGAACCCACTTCACCGAGATCGCCCTCGAACCAGCCGCCCAGGCGGTCCGCGGCGACTGCGTGCGGCACAGCCAGGCGCACTTCGCAGGCCACGCGCTTTTCGACGGCTCTTTCCCGCGCGGCGGAATGGGTATCCAGTCTCACACGGCGCGGCGACCACGGCGACGCGAGCGCGACCGGAACACCGCTCGAACCTGACGACGGCTCGTCGACGGCGCGCAACGTGCCGTGCCAACCCGGTTGCATCGATGCCGGCAGCACGACGGCGCCACCTGGTTCGAGCAGCGCGACTTCTTCGCGCTCGATCGAAAGCTGCGCGATCGCAAGCACCACCGGCACGTCGGCCCATTGCAACTGCCGTACAAGCGGTTCATCGGGCGCGGGTGCGGCACGCAGCAACGACCAGGGAAGCTCGAGCCGGCAGCCGTGATCCTTCTTGCCCTTGCCCCCATCGTCCGGACGCCAATGCGCGCGCGCATGCGAGGCGGTCGAAGTGACAGCCGCCGGTGCGGCGATCCAGCGCCAGTCGAGCGCCGCGCCCAGCCATTCGTCGAGTGCATCGAGCAGCGCCTCGCAGCGCATGAGTACCACCGCCGCGTCGGCGGCATGGCGCGCCGTTCCGGCGGCGTACAAACGCAGCGATCCGCCCGGGGCGGCCGCCTCGAACCATGCTCCGGTGAGCGCAGAGGCGTGCGGGCTGCGCTGAGCAGGCGCGATCGGACGCAGCGTCGCCGATCCGACAATCGTATTCATCGTCATACCTGGTGTGTGACCATGATGCGGGTTAGTTCGGCGACCGAGCGCACCTGCATCTTGGCCATGCCGCGTGCGCGATAGAGCTCGACCGTCTTGATGGAAAGGCCGATCTTGTCGGCGATGTTCTTGTTGTAGATGCCCTGGATCACGTAGCTCAGCACCTCGCGTTCGCGCGGCGTGAGGCTGCCCTCGCGCTGCCGGTAGCGTGCGCAAGCCTCCGCATCCTCGGGCTTCTGCGCCTCCGCGGTCCTGACCGGCGTGGTCGGCGCCCGGCTTCCGTTCGGCGCCGAAAACGCACTTTCGAGCGCGGCTTCGAGCATCTCGTCATCGAACGGTTTTTCCAGCAGCGTGACCGCGCCCTTTTGCATCGCCTGCACCGCGAGCGGCACGTCGGCGTGACCGCTCATGTAGATCACCGGCAATACGGCGTCGCGCTCGATCAGCGCGTCGTGCACGTCGAGGCCCGACAACTGCGGCATGCGCACGTCGAGCATCAGGCACGCGGGCTCGCTGCGATCGCGGCGCGCGAGCGCTTCGATCGCCTCGAGCGGATCGCCCCAGGTCCTGACTTCGAAGCCGGCCCCTGAGAGCCAGAACTGCGTCGACTCGAGGAACTCGGGGTTGTCGTCGACGATGTAGATGGTGCGTGCGGTCATGGCATGCCCTCGGCTCAGACAGCGGTGGATTCGGACTTCGATACGAGGCGCGGCAGGCTGACGTGGAACGTCGCGCCGCGATCGGTATTGCGGCTGAACCAGAGTCGGCCCTGGTGCAGCTCGACGAACGAACGGCAGATCGAGAGGCCGATGCCCATGCCCGAAGGCTTGCTTGAGGCAAACGGCACGAACAGCCTGGCCGCGGCGTCGTCACCGAGACCGCAGCCGTTGTCGCGCACCTGCACTTCGACCTCGCCCGGCCGCAGTGCGAGGTGCAGCGTGACCTTCGGATCGCCAGGCGGATCGGAGCGCAAGGCATCGAGCGCGTTGCGCATCAGGTTCACGACCACCTGCTGCAACATCACTTCGTCGCCGCGCACGTGCACTTCCTGGCTGGGCAGCTCGAGCACGAGTTTCGCGCCGGCGCGCCGCAGATCCCAGTCGAGCAGCGACGCGCTCGCGCGCAACAGCGCAGCGAGGTCGAGCTTCTTGTGCTTCGGCTGGTGCGAGTGGGTGAACTCGCGGATGCGCGTGATCACACGCGCCGCAAACATCACCTGCTCGATGGCGCGGTCGAGCGCCGACGACTCGCTGCTGTCCAGCGCATCGGCGCGCCGCGCGAGCCGCGAGCGCAGCCCGCGCAACAGGTTGGCCGTCGCCCCGATCGGCTGGTTGAGCTCGTGCGCCAACGTGGTTGCCATCTCGCCGACCGAGATGACGCGCGAGGTAAACAGAAGCTGTTCGCGATCGTCGAGCTGGCGCTGCATCGCGCGGCCGAGTTCGCGCCGGTCGCTCAGGCGCAGCAGCAGGTGATACGCATCGAAGGTGGCAAGCTGGGCATCCCACTGCTGCTTGTCGCCGAGCGAGAGGCGCTTCGGGGCTTCGAGCGCCTCGGCGCAACGAGCGGTCGCAAGGCCGGGCAGTGCCTGCTCGAGCGCTTCCAGTGAGGCGCCGGCGCCCATCTCGGGCAGCAGTTTCAGCCACGCGGGGCTGGTCCAGCGCAACTTGCGCGCACGCCGGTCGATCAGCGCGACGGCATCGCCCATCTGGGCAAGCGCTTCGCAGGCTTCGGGGGGCGGCGCGGTAATCGAGATCGCCTGTGTCGCGCGGGCGTTGGCGGGCGACACCAGCGTGCGGGCGGCAGCGGGTCCCATTAGCGGACCTCCTCGTCGACAGTCTCGTGGCCGAGCAACGCGTGCGAGCAGACGACCACCTGCATGCTCCACTGCGTTCCCAGCGCGACCCAGAAGCGGCGCACGGCATTGATCCGCACGCAGACATCGCAACTGCGCAGTTGCCTCGCAAGCACGGGACCGAGCTGTATTTCGCAGGGGACACGGCCGGACGGTTCTGCCGTCGAGGGAATCAGCTGGCGTCCCGTTTGCGGATGGTGCTGCTTGATGACCCGTACATGGCACCAGCGCGGCGCATCCGGCCGGGTTGCCCATTGCAGGCGCGCGTCGACGCGCACGCCGAAGAGGTTCAGCTGTGGCGCGCCGCTTACGCCGCGGCGAGCGGGTTGCTTGCGCGGCCAGAGCACGAAGGCCCACGCCGCCGCTGCGGGATCGGCGCTCTGCGGGCAGGCGAGCACGACGCAACGGCCGCGTTGCCACTGCTCGGCGGCGAGCAACAGCGCGGGCGGCGGGCCCTTCGCAGCCAATGCGCCCCGCAGTGTTTGGGTGAGTGCTTCGCACCACGCGCCGCCGTCCTCGTCGACGAACTCGACGCTGTCGTGATCCGCCTGCTCTTGCGGCGCGGGTTCCGCCGCGGTCTCTTCTTCCTCTTCCTCCGTCGGCTCTTCCTCTAGCGGCGGGTGCGCCGTGTGGCGATCTCCGACGCGCGCCTCGTGCAACGGGGTCGGATCCGGATCGAAACCGCGCCCGTGCATCGCCCACGCCGCCGCGTGCTCGACCTGCAAGCCGATGAGCGTGGTTGGAACGAGCTGCGCGGCGGGCAGAGCGAACTCGCTGTGCGCGTGCTTGTCGGCAGGCAGCGTGGGGTCGGCCTGCCGCGTGGGTTCGGGATTCGCGGCGTGCGGGCGTGCGAACGTCTGCAGATTCGCCGTTTCGGCGCTCTTGTCGACGTGCTCGGTATGAACCTGAGCCGGCGCCGCGGCGACCGTCTTGTTCGCTTCGCCCAGGATGCGCTCGACGAATCCGCCTTTGACGATGGTCGTGGCGGTGTCGGCATGCACCGGCTCCGCCGACTCGGCCGCGTTGGCAGCCGTCATGGCCTCCTCGGCCTTGGCCTCACCCTCGACCGCCTTCGCCGCCTCCAGCAGCGTCGAGGCGATCTTCTCGATCGCGTTGGTGGCTGAGACAGTGAGACTCATCGGAGCTCAAGCCGTGCGATGCGCTTCGTCCGACGCAGGCCGCAGGACCAGGCCGTGCTCGCCGAACGTCAGCAGATCCGGATCCATGCCGAGCAGATGGTGCAGATACAAGCGAGCCGTCTCGCGGACCTTGACGCGAGCAGTGACGCCCTCTGACCGGGCCTTGTCCGCCAATCCAGCCATGAACGCACCGAGCATCGCCATCTCCTCGAAGTAGAACTGGCGTTGGGAGATCGATGCCGAGTCCCAGCCCGAAACCCTGCGCGCAAGACCGAGCAGCTGGCGCTCTAGCAGCAACAACACTGCGGGCGTCGCGGGCAGGTCATGCAGCGCACTCAGGTTCATCGCGACGAAGAATGCGAGCGCGGCGCCCGCGTCGTCGTATTTGGTGTCCTGGGGGCGCACGACCGTCCGATAGATCTCGAGGCAACGCTCGTACATCTCGCGGGCGCTCTTGCGCGCGGAAGCGTCCTTGGACTGCGCGTCTGCCATCCAGGCGGGCGCATGCGGAGTACTGGCGCGCTCGACGATCAGCGCGGCGAAATCGGTTCGCTGGAAGGATTGCGACATCTTGCTGGCGAGAGCGTCGGGCCTGCGATCAGGGCGGGGCGTGTTCGAGCGGGTCTTGCTCATTGATCTCCCTCGATGGGGTCGAAAGATCGCGCCCGCACACGTGCCCGGTGCGCGGTTCTGCGTCGTGGGTTGCCTCGCAAGCGCGAAAGGTTCAGGCCGACACGGAGTGCACGACGTGAAAAATCACGCTCTGCTACTCGGCCTCGTCGTGACTGCTTTCGATGCGCACATGCGAAAAGCCGACGGCGTGCTTGCGCAGGCGCTCGTTCAGACGCGGCGCATGGCGCACCAGCACTTCGGCGTCCACCGCCGAGGACGATACGGAGACGCTCCAGCCCGGCTGTGCCTGTGGCGTGAGCTGTTCCGAGCGCAGCGCGCGCACGTCGACCGCGACGCCATTGGGTTCGCTGATCGAAGCCTCCCAGAGCGCAGCCGGGTCGGTCGCGCCAACCGGCGTGACGAGCGGCGCCGGATTCGAATTCAGTGCGGCCTCGATTGCGGCGCGCGTGCCGGTCGCATTGTCGATCGCTGCGGGTGCGGGAGGCGCGGTGTGCGTGATGGTTCGCGGCGCGTGATGGGACGTGCCCGCGGCGAACGCTGCAGCGAGCGCCGCTGCAGCGGCATCGGATTGGGGCTCTTGCTGTCGATCTTCGTCGTCGCGCCGCGACTTCTTGCGCAACGCGAGTTCGAATGCGTCGCGCTGTTCGGGCGAAGCATCGGTTTGCGACGGCCTGCTCGCGTCGTCGCGGCGCGTCGAAGGCGTGCATTTGAGCGCCGCGGTGAGCGGTGGCTGGACGTTTTGCGTAGCGGCGGCAGTCGTGTTCATTTCCTCATCCGTGCATTCCGGCCGGCCGGCCCTGATCTTCGACCTCGAGCTCGGCGCGTTGCTCGCGTCGCAATGCATGCGCGCGCTTGGTTTCGTTGGCGAGGCCGCGCACCGCGTCCTCGCGCGCCAGCGCGCGGGTGACTTCGGCGCGCGCGGCCTGCAGTTTTTCCTGCGCCGCCTCGAGGTTGCGCTCGTCTTCGATCAGCGCGTATTCGTCGCGCGCGAGGCGGTCGGCGAGTTTCTCCCGCGTCGCGCCGGCCATCGATCCCCAGCGCGGCAGCACCGGCACGAGGGAGGTGACGACCGACTTAAGCAACTTGTCGAGCGAATCGCGCAGGTGTTCGATCTTGCGCTGGCGTTCGCGCACGACGTCGGCCGCACGATCGACTTCGGCCTGCGCCTGCACGACGGCTTCGCGCGCGCGCTGCACGCGCAGGGCGCGCAGCTTGCACAGCTGCTGGGCCTCGTGGCGCTTGGGCAGCACCTTGGTCACGCGACGACCTCTTGCAGCTTCGCGATGGTGGCGGCGAAGTCGGTGGGCTCGTCCGAGCGTTGCTGCAGCAGCTTCTTCACCGCGGGCATGCGCTCGATCGCCTTGTCTGCGAGCGGGTCGCTGCCGGCCTGGTACTCGCCGACGCGCAGCAGGAACTCGACTTCGTTGAAGCGCGCCATCAGCGAGCGCATCTTCGCAGCGGCTTCCTGGTGCGGCCGCTGCGCGACGCGCGTGAACACGCGGCTGGCACTGCCCAGCACGTCGATGGCCGGATAGTGATGGGCCTGCGCCAGTGCGCGCGACAGGATGATGTGGCCGTCGAGGATCGAGCGCACTTCTTCGGCCACCGGATCGCTGTTGTCGTCGTCCTCGGCCAGCACGGTGTAAAAAGCGGTGATCGATCCGTGAGCATCGTTGCCGGCGCGCTCGAACAGGCGCGGCAGTTCGGCGAATACCGACGGCGGATAGCCGCGGCGCACCGGCGGCTCGCCCGCCGAGAGACCGAGTTCGCGCAAGCCGCGCGCGAAACGCGTCACCGAGTCGACCAGCAGCAGCACCTTCTTGCCCTGCTTGCGGAATCCTTCTGCGATCGCGGTCGCCGCCACCGCCGCGCGAACGCGCTCGAGCGCCGGACGATCCGATGTGGAGACGACGACGATCGAGCGGGCCAATCCGTCTTCGCCGAGGCTGTCGTCGAGGAATTCGCGCACTTCGCGGCCGCGCTCGCCGACCAGGGCGATCACGTTGACGTCGGCGCGTGCCTGGCGCGCGAGCATTCCGAGCAGCGTCGACTTGCCGCCGCCTGCCATCGCGAAGATGCCGATACGCTGGCCTTCGCCGACGGTGAGAGCGGAATCGATCGCACGCACACCGGTCGGCAGCGGCTCTTCGATGTTGCGCCGTTGCAGCGGCGAAGGCGACGGCGCATAGAGCGGCGTGCTGGCCACGCTCGCATCGAGCGGACGCCCGTCCAGCGGACGCCCGAACGCGTCGATCACGCGCCCGAGCATGGCCGGACCACATGGCACGTGTGCTTCGTCGGCGAGCGCCTGCACGGCGGCGCCGACCGCAACACCCTGCAACGCGCCGTACGGCGCAAGAATCATTTCGGCGCCGGAAAAACCGATCACCTCGGCAAGCAACGGCTCGCCGCCCGCGGCTTCGGTCGCGGGATCGAAGATCCGGCACTGCTGGCCGATCCGTGCGCGCAGGCCCGTGGCACGCAACACCGTGCCGGTGGCCTGCACCACGCGACCGAGCTCGACGACCGTGCGCGTGCTTTGCAGCGCGCGCAGCAGACGATCGGTCGAGGGTTGCGCGGCCGCGTTCGTCATTGCGTCAGCCCCCAGGCGTTTGCGAGGCGCGAAAGTTGCGCCTCGAGCGACGCGTCGATCGACCCGTGCTCGGTTTCGATGCGGCAGGTGTCGGATGCCTGGTCGGGATCGGGCTGCACGTCGAAGCGGGGCGCATCGGCGGCAGCCGTCGCAGGCGAAAGGCGCGCGCGTACCGCCTCGCATTGCGCGGGGTGCACGAACAGCGTCAGGTTCTGGGTCGGCAGCATCTCGCGCGCCGCGGTCTCGGCGAGTGCCGCAAGAACGCCATCGGCCGGAACCTGACCCAGGATCTTGCGCACCACCTGCAGCGCGAGGCCGGCGATTTCGCCGCGTAGCTGCTCGCACTCGCGCGCGGCCGTGCGGTTCATTTCGACGAGCGTCGCTGCAACCTCGTCGCGCGCATCGATTGCGCCTTGCTCGCGTCCTTCCACGTAGCCTTTGACGCGGGCCTCTTCGGCGGCTGCGGCAACGCGGTGCGCCTGTTCGGCGGTGAGCTGTTCGAGTTGTTCGCGCAGCGCATGAGCGTCGGCGAACAACGGCACTTCGGAGGCGCGCAGCACGAGGCGCGAGGAGCCGAAGGCGACACGGCGGTCGCGATGCCAGAGCAGATAGCTCATGCGACGCTCCCGGGCGAGGTCGACAAGGGCGAGCTCGAGGAACCTTGCGTGACAAGCGATTGCGCGCGCGTGACCAGCGCTTGCGCCATCTCGCAGGCCATCGCCATGGCCGCTGTCGGAGCCATTGCCGCGGCCACCGCCCGGCGCAGCGGGCCTTGCTGTATCGAGGCGAGCAGCACCGAGGCGCCGGCGACCTGCAGATGGGTCGGAACGTGGTCGGCGGTGTCGATGCGCGGGCGCGTACCGGTGTCCTGCGGAAACGCGTGCAAGTCGCGCTGCGCGAGCAGCGTCTTCAAGAACGTTTCACCCAGCACCGTGCGGGCAGCGTTCAGTCGCGCACCGTCGATCCAGAGCCGGATTTCCGGCGCGTACAACAGCGCGCCGATCTGTCGTTGCAACGTGGCGAGCTTGGCATCGGGCAGGGCAAGCCAGGCGGGTGCAGCCTCGAGCATTTCCCAGTCGATAGCCGACATGGCATCGGCGCCGCTTGCGAGCAGTCGCGCCGCAATCGCGGAGCGGCGCCGCCTGCGCTCGCGTACCTCGATCGCTGCCAAGGCCGCGTGACCGAGCGCGTTCGGTGCGTTCACTTACGGCTCGCCGCGCGGCGCAGCGCGTTTTGCATTTGCGAGGCGGCCAGGTCACGATTCTTCGCCGGTGTGGGGCTTGGGAGCGCGCGCGGCGCAGGGTCTTCGTGACCCGCGCTGCGGCGGCGCAGCCAGAGAAATCCGCCTCCGCCGAGCGCGAGCACCCCACCGAGCGCGCCGCCCATCAGCGGAAGACTCATGCCCGCTTCGCGTAACACGCCGGTGGTCGGGGTGCCTGGGGCTTGCGTCTTAGGCGGGTCGCCGGGAATGCTCTCGGCGGGAAACAGCGCCACGGTCACGTTGTCGTAGGCGAGTCCTTCGACGCTGTTGACGACGAGCGCCTTGATCTGCGCGACCTGTCCCGCCAGGTTGCGATCGGGACGATGCTTGATGAACACGGCCGCCGACGCTGGTTGCGGCTTGTCGGAGAGCGGATTCTTCTCGGGGATGTTCAGGTGCACGCGCGCGGTGACGACGCCGTCGATGTTGGTGAGCGTGTTCGAGATTTCCTGCGACATCGCGAACAGCAGGCGCGCGCGTTCTTCGAGCGGCGAGGAAACGA
>Ga0335082_10007805_pt1 | contig 11616 bp, 10 predicted proteins | sample Lox_Sample_41_FD_206718 | JGI IMG/M metagenome (GOLD analysis project Ga0335082, IMG submission 206718) | Soil microbial communities from Loxahatchee National Wildlife Refuge, Florida, United States - Lox_Sample_4.1 | ecosystem: Environmental > Terrestrial > Soil > Wetlands | place: USA...
GCGCGATCCACAGCCCATGCTTGATCGCCTTCAAACGCAGCCTGCGTCCCGAGAGCGGACCCTTGTCGAGCTTCATGCGCGCCAGCCGGTCGCCTTCGACCTTGCGCTCGATCCACATGAAGATCTCAGTGTAGACCGTCTGCGGGCAGGCATAGCCGCACCACAAGCGCCCCGCGACCGCAGTAAACAGGAACAGCGAGTAAGCCGAAATGACCAACAGCACCGTCAGGTAGACGATGTCCTGCGGCCAGAACACCAGACCGAAAATGTAGAACTTGCGCGAAACCAGATCGAACAGAACGGCCTGGCGTCCGTTCCATGAGAGCCATGGCGACCCGTAGAACACGAGCTGCGTAAGCGCCACGACAAGCCAGCGCGAGGTAGCGAACGTGCCGCTCACCGCGCGCGGATAGATCTTCTTGCGAATCTCGTAGAGCGCCTGCTCCGCGGTTTCCGCGGGGTCTTTCGGTTTCACCGCTGCGTCCATGCAGCTCACTTCCCATCAGGATGCGACAGACTGTATACGTATCCCGCGACCAGATGCGTCTTCTCCGGCCCGAGAAATTCCCCCCAGGCCGGCATCACGCCGTTGCGGCCATTGCCGATCGTGTCGATCAGCGTCGATTCGCCGCCGCCATACAGCCAGATGTTATCGGTTAAATTGGGCGCACCGAGCGCCTGATTGCCCTTGCCGTCCGGGCCGTGACATGCCACGCAGTTGGTCTGGAACACTTCCTTGCCGCGGCTGGCGCGCAGACTATCGTGCGTGCGCCCCGAGATCTGCATCACGTAGTGCGCCACATCTTTTACCGCCTGCTCGCCCAGCGCCTTACCCCATGGCGGCATCATACCCGTACGGCCGCCGGTGATCGTCGTCTCGATCGTCTTCGGATCGCCGCCGTACAGCCAGTCGTTGTCGGCGAGGTTGGGGAAGCCCTTGGCGCCGCGCCCATCCGATGCGTGACATTGCGCACAGTTGTTCAGGAATATTCGCTGACCGATGTCGCGCGCCTGCGGGTCGGCTGCAAGCGCCGGCAACTCCATCGCCGCATACTTCGCATAGATTGGCTGGTACTTGTCCTTCGCGGCGGCGAGCTCTGTTTCATATGCGCCACGTGAGCTCCAGCCGTACACGCCCTTGTAGCTGCCCAGGCCCGGATACAGCATCAGATACGCGAGCCCGAATGCGATCGTGATATAGAAGAGCCACATCCACCAGCGTGGCAGCGGGTTGTTGTACTCCTCGAGATTCCCGTCCCAGACGTGGCCCATCACGGCGGCCTGCTGACCGGCGGGCAGGCGCTTGCTCGACAGCCTCCAGAGCAATACCGCGCACGCCAGAATGCTGGCCAGCGTGATGATGGTGATGTAGAAACTCCAGAATTCGCTTACGAAATCGCTCACGGCTTCGTCCCCTCGCCGCCGTCCACGTGCTCCTCATGCAGCACGCTCAAAGCAGCCTGCTCGAATTGTTTCCTGCTTCTGCCGCTATACGCCCAGAAGACGATACCGGCGAACACCAGCAACGCCACCACCGTCAGAATCGATCGAAACGTGTTCACGTCCATCTAGCGGACTCCTTTGAGTGCGGTACCCAGCCCCTGCAGATACGCGATCAGCGCATCGGCTTCGGTCTTGCCCTGCAGTTCGTCCCGCGCCTTGCCGATCTGCTCGTCGGTGTAGGGCACGCCGACCACGCGCAGCACTTTCATCTTGGCTTCGATCAAAGCCGCATCCGCGGGCGCCTGCGCAAGCCAGGGATAGCCGGGCATGTTCGACTCCGGCACGACATCGCGCGGCTGATTCAGGTGCAGCCGGTGCCACTCGTCGCTGTAGCGGCCACCCACGCGCGCCAGATCCGGTCCGGTGCGTTTGCTGCCCCAGAGGAAGGGATGGTCGTAGACGAACTCTCCGGCAACCGAGTAATGACCATAGCGTTCGGTCTCTGCGCGGAAGGGACGAATCATCTGACTGTGGCAGTTGTTGCAGCCTTCGCGGATATAAATGTCGCGTCCGGTCAACTGCAGAGGCGAGTACGGCTTGAGCCCGCTCACCGGCTCGGTGGTGGAGCGCTGAAAGAACAGGGGCACGATCTCTACCAGCCCTCCCACGCTCACCACCAGTATCACCAGCACGATCAGCCAGCCCATGTTCTTCTCGATGAACTCATGAGCCGATTGCGTAGTTGTTGTTGCCATCTGTATTCCCCTCAAGATCTCAGGCGTGCGCTGCCACGGCCAGCACCGGAGCATCCACCGGTTTGCCGCCGCGCACCGTCTTCCATACGTTGTAGGCCATGATAAACATCCCAGACAGGAACAGGATCCCGCCCAGCAATCGGATGGCATAGAACGGATAGGTGGCTTTCACCGATTCCGCGAAGGTGTAGGTGAGTGAGCCTTCGGCATTGACATCGCGCCACATGAGACCCTGCATGACGCCGGCGATCCACATCGCAGCGATGTAGAGGACCACACCGATCGTGGCCACCCAGAAATGCGCCGTGACCAGTCGCATGCTGTACATCTCGCTCTTACCGAACAACCGCGGAAACAGGTAGTACAGGCTGCCCACGGAGATCATCGCCACCCAGCCCAGCGCTCCGGAGTGCACGTGTCCAATGGTCCAATCGGTATAGTGCGACAGCGAGTTCACGGTCTTGATCGACATCATCGGCCCCTCGAAGGTCGACATGCCGTAGAAAGACAGCGATGTGATCAGAAACTTGAGAATGGGATCGGTGCGCAGCTTGTGCCATGCGCCCGACAACGTCATGATGCCGTTGATCATGCCGCCCCATGAAGGCGCCAGCAGGATAAGCGAGAACACCATGCCGAGCGACTGTGCCCAGTCGGGCAGCGCCGTGTAATGCAGGTGATGCGGGCCTGCCCACATATAGGTGAAGATCAGTGCCCAGAAATGCACCACCGACAGGCGATAGCTGTAGATCGGGCGTCCCGCCTGCTTGGGCACAAAGTAGTACATCATCCCGAGGAAACCCGCCGTCAGGAAGAAGCCTACTGCATTGTGGCCGTACCACCACTGCACCATCGCATCCTGCGCGCCGGCATAGACGTAGTACGATTTCCACATGCTGACCGGAACCTCGGCGCTGTTGACCAGGTGCAGCAGGGCGACGGTGAGGATGAAGGCGCCGAAGAACCAGTTGGCGACGTAGATGTGCGGCGTCTTGCGCTTGGCGATCGTGCCGAAGAACACCACCGCGTACGACACCCAGACCAGCGTAATCAGGATGTCGATCGGCCACTCGAGCTCCGCGTACTCATGCGAAGTCGTGATACCGAGTGGCAAGGTGATCGCGGCCCCGACGATAACCGCCTGCCAGCCCCAGAACGTGAATGCCGCCAGCTTGCTGCAGAACAGCCGCACGTGACAGGTGCGCTGGACCACATAGTAGCTGGTGGCGAACAGCGCTGAGCCGCCGAACGCGAATACCACAGCGTTGGTATGCAGCGGGCGCAGCCGTCCGTAAGACAGCCATGGAATTCCATACACCATGTCGGGAAACATGAGCTCCGCGGCGATGAAGACACCGACCAGCATGCCCACGATACCCCATACCACTGTCATGATGGCGAATTGCCGCACGACCTTATCGTTGTAAGTCGCGTCGGTGGTGCTGGAAGCCGTTCTTGAGAGCGCGGCCGCAGCCTGTGTTGACATTTGACCCCCCGCTGGTTGCTAGACTCGCGCCCAGCCGAAACCACCACTGATTCTGCCGGGCTCAGCGCATGCTAACGGCTGGGCGAAGAACGGGATTGACGCAGATCAAGGAAATGGTAGAAGGGCGTGAAGGGTGATCCCTCTGGCCCTCTCCCCCGGTGACGGGGGAGAGGGGATTCTTAGGCGCGGCCGCGCTACCCTTCACCCTTCACCCTTCACTTTGTACACCTTCACCCTTCACTCCTTCCCCTCTGCACCAGCTTAAACACCTCGAACCACGCGATGCCAAACGCCGCCGCGGCGAGGCTTGCGCCGAGTTGCCACGGCGTGGGCGGTGCGAAGTGAAAAAGGTCCTGCAATGCGGGGACGTACAGCGCCAGCAGCAAGCCGGCCGTCGCGCCTCCTGCTACCACCCAGATTGCTTTGTTGGGCGTTCGGAGCATCGCGAACACGCTGCGCCGCTGCGACCGATTGGCGAGAATCAGCGCGATGTTGCCGAACACGATGGCCGCGAACGCCACCGCCCGGGCCTGCGGCTCCGCAAGCCCCGTGCTAAGCACGGCCCAGTACAGCACCGCTACAGCAGCCAACACCGCGGCGCCTTGCACCAGACTGGTGATCAGCATGGGCGAGCTGAACAACCGCGCCCTGGGATCGCGCGGCGGGCGCTGCATCAGGCCGCGCTCTCCCGGCTCAGCCTCGAATGCGACCGAGCAGGCCGGATCGATGACGAACTCGAGAAAGACGATGTGCACGGGAAAGAAGATCAACGGCCACCCGAACATCAGCGGCAGCAGCGCCATGCCCGCTGTGGGCACGTGCACCGCGAGCAGATAGCACATCGCGTTGCGAATGTTGTCGTAGATGCGCCGGCCCAGGCGTATGGCGTCTACGATCGAAGCGAAGTCGTCATCGAGCAAGACCAGCGCGGCGGTCTCACGCGCCACGTCGGTACCGCGGGTGCCCATCGCAATACCGATGTGAGCGGCCTTGAGCGCCGGCGCATCGTTCACACCGTCGCCGGTCATCCCCACTACTTCGCCATTCGCCTTGAGCGCCTCGACCAGGCGCAGCTTCTGCTCCGGCACCACGCGCGCGAAGATATTGATCGTGGCCACCGCAGCGCGCAAGTCGCCCTCCCCCATTGCCGCGATCTGCGGGCCGGTGAGCAGGCCGCCCGGCGAGCCGAGCTCCAGTTGCGCGGCGACAGCGCGGGCCGTCCCTGCGTAATCGCCGGTGATCATGACCACGCGGATCCCGGCTTGCGTACATTGCCGGACCGCCTCGCGCACCCCGTGACGCACCGGATCCGACAGTGCAATCAAACCGAGCAACTCGAACGCGAAGTCGCTTTGCTCGCCGGGCCATGTGGCTCCGCTCCAGCGCGCGCGTGCTACGCCGAGCACGCGCTGGCCGCGCTCAGCGATCGCAGCCGTCTGTGCAAGCAACGCCTCGCACTCGTCCTCGGGCAGGCGGCACAGCACGGCGATCGCCTCGGGCGAGCCTTTCACCGCGACTTCGCGCTCGCCCTCGCCTTCCCAGCAATGCGTCATCGCGAGCAGCTGCGGCGACAGCGGATACTCGTGGACCAGCGTGAGCCGCGCACGCAGTTGCGCGAAGGGTGGATCGACTTCACCGGCGAACGAGACGATGGCACGCTCCATCGGATCGAACGGCTCGGGCTCGCTCGCCAGCGCTGCATAACGCGCGACGTGCATCACTGAAACGGATGGCGACGCTGTTCCGGCCTGGTACCACTGTTCGCCGGCGAAGATCGTACTCACCGTCATGCGGTTTTCGGTCAGGGTGCCGGTCTTGTCCACGCACAGCACGGTGGTCGCGCCCAAGGTCTCGATCGCGGGCATGCGCCGTGTGAGGACGCGTCGGCTCGAAATGCGCCACGCGCCCAGAGCCAGGAACACCGTCAGCACGACCGGGAATTCCTCCGGCAGCGCCGCCATGGCCAAGGTGATACCGGCCAGCAATCCCGCAAGCAAACCGCCACGCGTGATGGCATAGAGAACCACGACCAACGCGCACAACAACAGTCCAATGAGCGCGAAGATGCGCACCACTTCACTGGTCTGCCGCTGCAGCGACGTCCGCTCCACGGTAATGGTCTGCAGAGCCTTGCCGATGCGACCGATCTGCGTGTGGGTGCCGGTGGCGATCACCAGAGCGGTGCCCTGTCCCTGGACCGCCATCGTCCCGGAGAACACAAAGGGCGTATCTTCACCGCCCGGCGTCATCGCTGCGATATCGCTCGCGGCCGCGATCTTACGCACCGGCAGCGACTCGCCGGTGAGCAGCGCCTCGTCTACCGAAAGGTCATTGGCTTCCAGCAGGCGTGCGTCCGCGGCCACGCGATCGCCTTCCTGCAGCAGCATGACATCGCCGCGTACGACCTCGCGACCGGCAATGCGCCGGGCGCCGCCGTCGCGAACAACCAGAGCGCGCGGATTGGACAGCTCGCGCAGTGCGTCGAGCGCGCGCTCGGTCTTGCGCGTCTGGTAGATGGTAATGCCGGTCACTACCACGACGGACAGCAGCAGGACCAGCGCTTCGCGGATATCTCCCAGGGCAAAATAGATCACGCTGCCGGCCGACAGCAGCATGAACATCGGCTCACGGAGCACTTCGAGCGCGATCGCAGTGAGACCGCGCCTGCGCTCACCACTCAACTCGTTGGGACCTTCGGTGGCCAGCCGCCGCCGCGCTTCCGATTCCGTCAGGCCGGTGTGGCGCGGTGTGTCCGACGGCATGGCCTAGTCGTCGTCGTGCAGAATGCGGTGCGCCGGCCCTTCCAGATCATCGAACTGACCGCTCTTCAGAGACCACCAGAATACCGCGCCGATGAGAAACACCAACACTACGGACAGCGGGATGAGCAGATAGAGGATGTCCATTTCAGAGGTCAGAAGTCAGAGGTCAGTGGCGTTACCGCCACGCTCTGCGCGCTCGGCATCAGGTCTTTGATATCCGTCATCCGGCGATCCAGCAATCGCAGTGCATTCAGCACGACGATGAGCGAGCTCGCACCCATGCCGGCGCCCGCCATCCACGGCGTCACCCAGCCCATCGCGGCAGCCGGGACGGCCACAATGTTGTAGGCCACCGCCCAGGCAAAGTTCTGCCGCACGACCCGCCACGTCGAGCGCGCAATGCTCAATGCCTCGAGCATGCCCTGCAGGCGCCCGGAGAGCAGGACGAGATCCGAGTGCGCCTGCGACAGCAGCGCGCCGCTGCCCATTGCGATCGAAACGTGCGCCTGCGCGAGAACCGGCGCATCGTTGACACCATCGCCGACCATCGCGACCACCGCACCGCGCTCCTGCAGAGCGTGCACGCGCGCGTGCTTGTCTTCCGGCGACAAGCCCGCCTCGAACTGCGCGATGCCGAGGCGCCGCGCCGCAGCGCGCACCGCAGGCTCGCCGTCGCCGCTCATGATCAGCACTTGCTTGCCGCTCGCCTGCAGGCTGCGTACGATCTCTGCCGCTTCGGCCCTGAGGCAATCGGCGAGCTCGAAACGCGCCAGCCATTGCTTTTCGCAACCCAGCCAGATCTGCGTGAGCGCCTCATCGGTCTGCGCCGCAACCGGTGGCTCGACACCGACCAGCGCCGAGACGAATGGCGCCGTGCCGATGCGCACGCGCCGACCTTCGATTACGCCTTCGACGCCCGATCCGGGTATGTTGCGAAGCTCCGCCACGTCCAACTGAGCGCCGGTGTCGTTGCGACTCGCGACCAGCGCCGCCGCGATCGGATGCTCAGATCCCTGCTCCAACGCTCGAGCGAGCGCCATGCAGGTTTCGATCTCACGATCGCCGAGCGCGACGCTGCGCACCAACCCAAGCCGGCCTTCGGTCAGCGTACCGGTCTTATCGAACACCACATGCGTCACCTTGGACAAGGCTTCGATGGCGTGTCCCCGCGTCGCAATGACGCCGCGCCGCGCCAGTCGCCCCACGCCCACGGCCAGTGCCGCCGGCGTCGCCAGCGACAACGCACATGGACACGTGACCACCAGCACCGACACGGTGATCCACAGCGCACGGGCGGGGTCGTGATGCAACCACCAGCCCAATGTACCGAGCGCAACCAGCAGCACCGCAGCCACCAGCCAGCCGGCGACGCGGTCGGTGAGCTCGACCAAAGCCGGTCGCTCACAGGCTGCGCGTTCGACCAGGCGGCGGACGCCGGATGCGCGTGTATCTTCGCCGACTCGCTCGACTCTCATGACGACCGGACTGGAGCGATTGATTGCCCCAGCAATCACGTCGCTGCCTGCGCATTTGGCGACCGGATGGCTCTCGCCCGTGAGCAGCGACTCATCGCACGCGCTCTCCCCCTGCACGATGATGCCGTCGGCGGGAAAGCCTTCCCCGGGACGCACCAACACCAGCTGCGTCCGCTGCAAAGTGATGGCCGGCACTTCTTCGCTGTCCATCTGAGGAAACGCCGGCAGTCGATGCGCGACAGCAGGCAGCGCCTTGTCGAGGTACTCTAGATTGGCCGCCGCCTTCTGCCGTGCGCGCATCTCGAGGTAGCGTGCACACAGCAGAAAGAAGACGAACATGCTGATGGAATCGTAGTAGACGTCGGCACCACCGGTGAACGTGGCGAATACGCTGGCCGCGAAGGCGACTGCGATCCCGAGCGCGATCGGCACATCCATCCCCAGCCGCAAGCGCTTCAGATCGCGCCAGGCGCCGCGCCAGAACGGGGCAGCCGAATAGATGACCACCGGCAGCGTCAGCACCAGGCTCGCCAGCCGCATGAGCATGCGGAGATCTTCGCCCATGGTGTCGGCGTCGGGCAGGTACGCGGGCAGCGCATACATCATCACCTGCATCATCCCGAAGCCGGCGACGAACAGCCGCCACAGCGCACCACGAGTTTCGCGCCGGCGCGATTCATCGATCGCCATCGATGTCGCCGGCCACGCGCGATACCCGATTTCGCTCACCGCGCGCAGGATTTCCGACAGCTTGATGGCGCGCGGATCCCAGCGCACTCGCGCACGGCGCGTTGCGTAATTGATCTGGGCTTCCAGGACACCGGGCAGCCGTGACAGGTGCTGCTCGTTCAACCAGATGCAGGCCGAACAGACGATGCCTTCGAGGATCAGCAGCGCTTCGCGCTCGTGCTCGCCGGCGGAGCATGCAAATCCCGCCTGCACCTGCGGATCGTCGTAGACCTCGAGCGCGTCTTGAACGCGAACATCGTCGCCGCGTCGTGCAAATTCAGTGCGGGTGCGGTAGTACGCGCTCAACCCGTCGCCCGCAATTGCGAGAGCGACCGCCTGGCAACCGGTGCAGCAAACGGCTCGGTCAATGCCCTCGATCGCTGCGTAGAGCAGCCGACCGTCCCCCAGCGGCAATCCGCAGTGATAGCAAACTCGATCGGTACGCGGCTTCAATGCAGTGACGAGCGCAGGGTAACGTACCGGGTCGGGCGTTCGATCATCAGGCGGTCTTGGTTCCGCACGTGTTCGCCCCGAACACCGCGTACGCGGGACACCAGCGCACCAGCCCGGTGACGAGCGGTACCAACCCGATCAGTCCGACCCAGCGCATCGGCCCGTCGAGAAAAAGAATCAAGCTGAGCAGCACCAATCCGCCCACGATGCGGACGATGCGGTCGGTGTTGCCTACATTCGCGCTCATAAACCCTCCGAAGTCTTTACCGATTCGGCCAGCCTGGCCGCGTGGGTTCGCGACCGCAGAAATGCCGACGACCCCGAACGCGGTTACTCTATCGCGCGCCGGGGCCGTCAGGGTTGACCCAGGTCAAATCTGGGTGAGCATCGTAGAGCTCATCTGATTGAGGCGGGAGCTTGCCGCACTCTTCAGGTGCGCACCGCCCCGGCTGCGGGCGCCTTCGCCGACACGGGTTTGCGCTGCGTGCCACGTAGCACGAGGATGATCACCGCCCCGAGGAGTGCAAACGCGGCCAGCGAGTAGAACGCCAACTCCGAGGACTTGTAGTGGTCGCGCACCCAGCCGATGGCGAGCGGGCCCACATAACCCCCCAGATTGCCGACGGAGTTGATCCAGGCGATCCCGGCCGCAGCAGCAGTGCCCGACAGGAATGCGGTCGGAAGGGACCAGAAGCAGGCCACCCAGGACAAGATCCCCGAGGTCACCAGCGTCAGGCCGACGATGCCGATGATCGGGTTGTGACCGACGATAGACAACATCAGCATGCCGACGATGGCTACCAGCAAGCCGCCCGCCGAGTGCCAGCGACGCTCGCCGGTCGCATCCGAGTGGTGGCCGTTGACGACCATCGCGACCGCCGCGAAACCCCACGGGATCATGCTGACCAGCCCGACCTTTAGCAGGTCCTTCTTGTCGATACCCAGCTCCTGCACAATCGTGGGCAGCCAGAAGTTGACCGCGTAGAAGCATACGACGCCGCAGAAGTAGACCAGCGAGAGCGCCCAGACGCGACCGTCGCGGAATGCATCGGTGAAGCTGTGCTTCTGGCCAAGCTCCTTCTTCCCCGCGTGGTCTTCCTCGACGCGCTTGACGATCAGATCCTTCTCTTCGGAAGTCAGCCACTTCGCTTTGCGCGGGCCGTCGGGCAACAAGGCGAACACGAGGAAGCCCATCACCACCGACGGAGCGCCCTCCAGGAGGAAGAGCCACTGCCAGCCACGCCACCCGGCCAGGCCATCGGAGTACTGCATAATGCCGCCCGATATCGGCGAACCGATTACGTTCGAAATCGCGATCGCCGTCATGAACAGCGCCACCTTGCGTGCGCGGATCTCGGATGGGAACCAGTACGTCAAGTACAGGATGATTCCGGGGAAGAATCCGGCTTCGGCGACGCCGAGCAGGGTGCGCAGGAAATAAAAGGTGAACTCCGCATCGTTCAGACCGAACAACGGCGCGATCGAACCCCAGTGGATCTGGTGCGTGAACATGAATGCCGCCGAGATGATCCCCCACGTGATCATGATGCGCGCGATCCACATGCGCGCTCCGACCTTCTCCAGGATCACGTTGCTCGGCACCTCGAATACGAAGTAGCCAAGGAAGAAGATCCCCGCTCCGATGCTGTATACCGTGTCGCTGAACTTCAAGTCGCTCGCCATCTGCAGCTTGGCGAAGCCCACGTTGACCCGATCGAGGAAGGCGACGATGTAGCATAAGAAGAGGAACGGAATCAGCTTCACGCTGACCTTGGCGAAGGTTCGGCTCTCGAAGTCCGGGGTTGCGGTCGATGTGCTCACTTACAGCTCCTCCCTGCGGGAAATTATGGTTGTTTGGCCGGGCAGCCCCAAGCCGTGGCCAAGGAGCCCGAGCACAGCTGCGCCCCGAAGCCGTGAAGGCCGCGGGGCTCGCGCGGCTATTTTAGGGGGTGAGCCGGCCGTTGGCTACCCCGCTGGAAGACCGGGGGCCGCGACGGCTAGTTGCCCTGCCCGCCGCCTTTGAACTGCACGCTGAGAGTGATATAGAAGCGGCCGTTGACATCGACCGTCTTGCTGAAAGTCTCGCCGGCGTATTCGGCCTGCAGGGTCCAGCGCCCGGCCGGCGGGCTGGCGAAGAAGATCGGGCCGTCGATCACCTTCTCCACCGCTTTGTCGCCTTTGTAGTCGATCAACGTAACCTTCACGCCGCTCAACTTTTCATTGGTGCCTTCGCGACTGAAAGCGAGCTGTACCTGGAAGCGCTCGGCCATTTTGCCGAGCGCCTTGCGATCCAGCGGATCCATGCCGCCATAGGCATAGTCGATCCCGGCTTCATGGTGCACCTTGACGGGAGGCAGCTCCTCCTTTGCGACGGCAGTGGCGCAGGTCGCCAGTGACAAGGCGACTGCGACGAGCAGACGGCTGATCGACATGATTGGTTCACTCCGATGAGCGGCTATGGTACCCGAAGGCCGTGGCTTAGTGTCCTGTCCCATTAGTTTCTTATCGATCTC
>Ga0335082_10007806_pt1 | contig 11616 bp, 8 predicted proteins | sample Lox_Sample_41_FD_206718 | JGI IMG/M metagenome (GOLD analysis project Ga0335082, IMG submission 206718) | Soil microbial communities from Loxahatchee National Wildlife Refuge, Florida, United States - Lox_Sample_4.1 | ecosystem: Environmental > Terrestrial > Soil > Wetlands | place: USA: Florida...
TAAGGTCTCACACGTAGTATTTCTTGACGTACTCCGCGACCATGCGGTGCGTGTTGTAGCGCGGCACCAGCGTTGCGATCGACCGTCGCACGCGCTGCAGCCAGCGGCGGGGGATATTCCGTTCGTCGCGGTGATAAAATTCCGGGATGATGCTCTCCTTCATCACCGTGAAAAGATTCTCCGCATCGACGATGTCCTGCTGTTCTGCGTGAGCCGGCGGTTCGTCCTTTCCGATCGCCCAGCCGTTCGTGTTGTCGCACGCTTCGCGCCACCACCCGTCCATGATGCTGCAGTTCAATCCTCCGTGGATCGCGACCTTCTGTCCGCTGGTTCCGCTTGCCTCGAGCGGACGGCGCGGGTTGTTGAGCCAGACGTCGGCTCCCGCCACGAGATGCCGCGCGACGTTGATGTCGTAGTTTTCGAGGAAGACGACTTTACCGAAGAGGCGGGGATTATTCGTCAGGTCGATGACCTGTTTGATGAATTTTTTCCCCTCATCGTCGCGGGGATGCGCTTTGCCCGCAAAGATCAGTTGCACCGGCCGGGCTTCGTCGCCGAACAGCTGGATCGCCCGCTCGAGGTCGGTGAAGAGAAGCGGCGCGCGTTTATAGGTCGCAAACCGCCGTGAGAATCCGATCGTGAGGACGTCCGGGTTGAGGACCTTCTCATAGACGGCGGTGCCGTTGCCGAAGCGCGAATGCTGCACGCGGAGCGTGTGCCGCGCAAATTCGACAAGCTCCCGCCGCAGCTGATAACGCATCGACCACAGCGCTTCGTCCGAGATCGCCGGATTCTGAGCGGCCTTCGTCCAGAACGCGGGGTCGAGAAAATGTTCCTGCCAATCGCCGCCGAGATGTTTGTTCCAGAATCGCTCCGACGTTTCATTGAGCCACCCGCCGATGTGGACGCCGTTCGTGATCGAGCCGATCGGAACGTTCTCGGCGGGCGTCTCCTTGTACAGCGTCTTCCACATTTCGCGGCTCACCTGGCCGTGCAGTTGGCTTACGCCGTTCGCCGCGCGCGACATCTTCAGCGCGAGGACCGTCATGCAGAACGTCTCGTTCGCGTCGGCCGGGTCGATCCGTCCGTATCCCATCAGCTCTTCGGTCGAGAACTTCATCGCCTTGCTCATCGATGAAAAAGAATGCTCCATCAGATCTATGGAGAACCGGTCGTGTCCGGCGGGAACCGGCGTGTGCGTTGTGAACACGCATTGCTGTTTCACGCTCTCCGCCGCGGTGCCTGCGGAACCGTTCTTCTCGAGAGCCTCCCGCAGAAGCTCAAGCGTGAGGAACGCCGAATGCCCTTCGTTCATGTGGAAGGTCGACGGATGGATGTTGAGGGCGCGGAGCAGCCGGACGCCGCCGACGCCCAGGATGATCTCCTGCGAGATGCGGGTCGTGCTGTCCCCGCCGTAGACATGCGCCGTGAGGTCGCGGAAGCGTTCTTCGTTCTCGCGGACGTTCGTATCGAGCAGGTAGACGACGCTCCTGCCGACGTTCAACTGCCACGCGAGGAACCGCACCGTGCTGAATCCGATCTCGACGGAACAGCGTATTGGCTCCCCCTTCTTGTCCGTCACGATGTTCAGCGGAAGCTTTGACGGGTCCGCGGAAACATACATCTCATTTTGCCATCCGTCGGCCCCGATGCGCTGCTCGAAATATCCCTGTCGGTAAAAAAGCGAAATGCCGATGAACGGCACTCCGAGGTCGCTTGCCGACTTTGTATGGTCGCCGGCGAGGATGCCGAGGCCGCCGGAATAGGTCCGCAAACTCTCGTGGAAACCGAACTCCGCGCTGAAGTACGCGACGGGTCCCTTCAAGGTCTTGGCTTCGGATACCGCCCATTTCTTTTTGCTGTTCATGTACGCGTCGAATTTCTCCCACGCGGACTGTATGCGCGCCGCTAATTCGCTGTCGCCGATGCGGGCGCGAACTTCTGCATTCGACATCTCCGCGAGAAGGGCGACGGGATTGTGATGCGTTCTCTCCCACACCTGTGGAGAGAGGTCGCGGAAGATCGCCTGCGCGTCAAAATTCCAGGACCACCATAAATTTTCGGAAAGCGATTGAAGTTTTGTCAACAAGAGGGATGAATCAGGTGCGGATGTTCGTTCGCTCATTTCAGCCTGCACAATTGTGGACGGGGAAAAAGTCAAAAACTTAATCTACTCAAAAAAAGCGTTAGAATCCAGAGAAAGCGGGGGTAGTGTCCTAATTTGAATTCTCATATCCCTTTCTTCTTTCTCTGTAGCCAGAGAAAGAAGCAAAGAGAGCTTCGCGGAATCGGAACCCTGGCGATGCTATCCTTCACACAAGCCGAAGAAAACGGCCCCGCATGCCATCCCGCTTGCCTGCCGTTTTCTAAACGCACGCATCGCCCTCAACACACACACACGTCCGCCGATTCCGCGTTTTGAAAACCCGGCAGCTTTTGGGTCATCTATCGAAATCGTCGGGTGCGCGCGAGGGGTAGGATTCAATCGAAGGGTTTCGATTTCGGTGCAATAGGCTCAATACTACCATATTCAAAGACTTTCCCCGGCACCGAAATTGACGGCTCGTGCGGCTGGGATTGAATCCGCGCGTTACGATTTTCCCCGAAGGGATCCTTCGGACGAAAGATTTCTTTGGTTCCTTTCTTTCTCGGAAAGAAAGGAACATTGTGAAATTAGGACAATACCAAAGCGGGGGGAAATTTTGGGAGGGAAAAAACAGTCAGTCTTTCTTTCTCATCAACTGCATTTGTTCGTTGGTCAGGAGCCACAGGAGAACGCCGGAGCCCCGCTGAACGGTCGACCCGACATCAATGCAGGCAAGCGACGCCTTCTTGAGCCCGACCTTCGATTCGGTGGCCATGCCGATGAGACTTGCGATGAGACTCACGATGAGCGGCTTATGCGTGACGAGGAGGATGCGGCTGTCGCGCGGATACGACCGGAGCTCTTGAAAGAGCCCCTCGGGTCTCGACGCCGGTCCCAGCTGCTCAATAGAACGGACCTCAAGGGGTGGGAATTGTGCGGCGACGAATTCTGCCGTTGCTCTTGCGCGAGCCGTCGGGCTTGTGAGGATGGCAGTGAGACCCAACTTCATGGCATGGACGGCGCCAGCGACACATTTGGCTTCTTCAATTCCTTCTGGCGTCAGCGCTCGGTCTGCGTCGTGCGAGGTCCCTTGGGCTTCCGCGTCCGCGTGGCGGAGAATAAATAATCTCATGTGATTACTCAGATTCCTCAGATTTTACGCTGATTCTCCCAAAGGGATGCCTTCGTTGCCACCTCCTCGGAATGACAGAGACGGAAACTCAGTTCATGTGATCCTAATCCTCGCCGAGTCTTCGACCGACGTTCTTGGTTCGTTGAAAAGCGACGGCTCTCCAACCGGCAGAAGAATCCGTGACATTGCACTGTCGTTACGGTAGAACCCACCGTCTGAATGACCGCGGGTCACCAGGCTGCACTGAAGTAGATCCTTCGACTCGTCCTGAGAAACGGACTCGCTCAGGATGACAGCAACGGAAGCAGAGTCAATGTCATCCTGAGGAGGAGCGCACTTGGCGACGACGAAGGATCTATGACACTGCAATGCCGTAACAATAGAATTCACAATCAGAAGCACCCTCGGGTCACCAGTCTGCATTGACGTGGATCCTTCACTTCTCAATTATCCAACCGCCTGGTCTGCGCAATCTGCAATCTGCGCTACATCAGCGCAATCTGCGTCATCAAAGACTATTTCTTCTTTCGCGCTCCTCTCACCTTTGCAAACCCCGGTTTCAACACGTCATAAATGATCGCGATCCGCTGTTTGTACGGGATGAACGCGCTCTTCATGGCGTTGATGGTGATTTTCTCAAGTTCGTCGAGCGTCAATCCGAAGTGTTCGGCGGCGGTATGATACTCGTCGGTCAACGTTATTCCGCTCATCAAGCGGTCGTCCGTATTCAGCGTGACCCGGAACTTGTAGCGGTAGAAAATGCCGAACGGATGCTCGTCAATATTCGCGACTGCGCCCGTGTGGACGTTGCTCGTCAAGCAGATCTCGAGGGGGATGCGCTTATCGAGCACATACTGCGCCAGCGTCCCCATGCTCAGAACTTGCCCGTCCTTCACCCTCATGTCTTCGATCAGGCGGGTCGCATGGCCGATGCGGTGCGCGCCGCACCATTGGATCGCCTGCCAGATCGATTCCTTGCCGAAGGCTTCCCCCGCGTGAACCGTGATGTTGAAATTTTCGCGCTGGATGTAATGGAAGGCGTCGATATGTTTCTTCGGCGGATAGCCCCCTTCTTCTCCGGCGAGGTCGAACCCGACGACTCCCTGGCTCCGAAAATCGACCGCGAGCTCGGCAATTTCCTGAGAAATTTTCGGGTCCATGTTTCTCATCGCGCAGATGATGAGCCCGTACTCCACCCCGAAATCTTTCTTGCCCCGTTCCAGTCCGCGAAGAACGGCTTTGACGATCGTCTCGTTGTGCAGCCCCTTCTGGCGGTGAAAGACCGGAGCGAAGCGGGTCTCCAGATAGACGATGCCGTCGCGTTTCATATCCTCAAGAGTCTCGTACGCAACACGCTCGAGCCCTTCTTCGGTTTGCATGACGCCGCAGGTATGTTCGAACCCTTCGAGGAAGAGGGGAAGGCTCCCGCGTTGGGCTCCGCGCTGAAACCATTGCGCGAGTTCGCCGGCGTCCATTGTCGGAAGTTTCGTATAGCGTTGATCGCGCGCTAATTCGATGACGGTCTGGGGACGGATGCCGCCGTCAAGATGATCATGGAGAAGGACCTTAGGGACTGAGCGGAGAACATTTTTGCTGAGTTTCATACGGGATGGGAGGCAATGTTGATGGAATCTCCTTTTCGTAATGTACGGACGAAAGTCCTTAGTTCCAACAGGAAGGTAGTGTCTCAATTTGATAGGGATCCTTTCTTTCCGAGAAAGAAAGGATCCAAAGAAATCTTTCGTCCGAAGGATCCCTTCGGGGAAAATCGTAACGCGCGGATTCAATCCCAGCCGCACTTCCGCCAATTTCGGTGCAAAGAAGTTCTTCGAACATCATCATATGGGATTTTTGCACCGAAATTGGAACGCTTCGATTGAATCCTTCCCCCCGCGCGCACCCGACGATTTCGAAGTGTCGTCAAAATGCCACTGGAATTTCAAGCGAGGAATCGGCGGGTTTGTGCGTTGGGTGCGATGCGTGCGTTAAGAAAACGGCAAGCTTGTGAGTTAGCATGAGGGGCCGTTTTCTTGGGCATCTGCGAAGGAGAGCATCGCGAGGGTTCCGATTCCGAGAGGCTCTTCCCGCTTTCCAAAACTATGAAAGGCGGGATCCCGTAAAGCGGGACTTTGCTTCTTTCTCTGGCTACAGAGAAAGAAGAGGGGTCTGGCAAAATTCAAACTGAGACACCACAAATAGGAACGGCGGTCTTTTAGGGTGCCCTGTTTTGACAAGTAATGTTTTCTGATTCGAACACTGCTTTTTTACCCATTTGCTTTTCGAATTCACTTTAAGTAAAGTTGACACGGATTCCTATTCGATGACCGGGTGAATACAATGGACCTTGAAACCGAGATACGGCGAGAGCATTCAAAATATCAATGCCGCAGAATTGCGCGGTGGGTTGGCAGCGACAAAAAACGGTTCAAAGAATTGATGGAGCTATTCTTGAGGGGAGAATATCGGACGACGCAGCGCGCCGCGTGGATCGTAATGCACTGCGCCGATAGTGACAAAGAACTTGCTCCCCCTTACTTCAACCAAATGATCGACCGCATGCTTCAGCCGGGGGTTCACGATGCCGTCAAAAGGAACGTTCTTAGGATCCTTCAGGATGTCGAGATCCCGACGCGGCTGGCGGGCAAAATTGCGACGATCTGTTTTGACCTGCTGGGCTCGGCGAAGGAGCCGATCGCCGTCAAAGTGTTCGCGATGACCGTTCTCGCGAACATCGCTCAGCGGGAGCCCGACTTGAAGCGAGAGATCACAATTCTCATCGAGCAGCAAATGCCGACGGGGAGCGCAGGCTTTCGTTCGAGGGGAAAGAAGATCCTGAAGCGGCTGGAGCAATTGTAGAATGCATTTCGCAGGAGAGGCATTTGCCGGGGCATCCCCTTGGGACTTGCCTGTCTTATGGTTATCGCAATACCATTTGAATAATTTTTATTAGAGGTTATCTCAATAATATGTCGCATCATCCTTCCCAACGCGTCTGCGACCCGCAGGGTCGTTGACGATGCGCTCTCCGCTCTTCGAGCGGTTGAAAAACTCGACTCGGCGAGATCCGCTTACTCCCCCGAAGGGGTCCTTTGGGGACGGGATGTCCTTCGTCTCGTGGCGCGAAGGAGCCGCGCCACTCGCTCAGGATGAACGATTGTTATAGCCGTAAAAAAGGATGTTCACCCTGAGCAAGTGAGTGGAGCGAACGCGCCGAAGGGTCAATCTAATTCCATTTTTGAGATAGTTTCTAATATGGCCAGACAAGTTCCGAAGAGATGCCCCGAAGGCGTCCCGTTGTGACCTGTCGGTCCTACGCCAGCTTTTTCACTGCCTGGGTGACACTGCGAAGGATCTCCCCGTCGAGGATTAGTTTCAGCGCTTTTTGAATATCGTTGTACAGCACGCGGTCGCGCGTGAGATGCGGAATTGATGCCCGGACCGCTTTGTGCGCAGCCCGCGTTCCCTTGCCGCACTGGAGCGGCGCATGGAAGTCGATAGCCTGCGCCGCGCACAGAAATTCGATGGCGATGACGGTCTGCGCATTGCGGAGAATGCGCCAGCATTTTTGAGCGCTGATCGACCCCATGCTGTTGTGGTCCTCCTGGTTGGCGGACGTCGGGATCGAATCGACGCTTGCGGGATGGGCAAGGACCTTGTTTTCTGACACGAGCGAAGCGGCCGTATACTGGGCGATCATAAAACCTGAATTAAGTCCGCCGTCCCGAGTAAGGAATCGCGGAAGACCGCTCAGCGAGCCGTTCACCATCCGCTCGATGCGGCGCTCGGAAATATTCGCCAGCTCGGAAAGGGCGATCGCGGCGAAATCCATCGCGAGCGCGATCGGCTGCCCGTGGAAATTTCCTCCTTCGAGATGCTGCCGTTCATCCGGAAAGATCAGCGGATTGTCGTTCGCCGAATTGATTTCGACGGAAACAACTCCGCTGACGTACTCGAGCGCATCGCGCGATGCGCCGTGGACCTGCGGCGCACAGCGGAGAGAATAGGCGTCCTGCACGCGATGATCGCTGTAGCGGTGCGATTCGCGGATCTCGCTCCCGTGCAGGAGTGTTCTCAGGTTGCCCGCCGACTCTCTCTGTCCCTTGAAGGGGCGCAGCCGGTGGATCCTCTCGTCGAACGGCGTATCGCTTCCTTTCAAAGCCTCCACACTCATCGCCGCCGCAATGTCGGCAAGAATACACAACTCTGTCGCCATCCGGGAGATCAACGACGCGTACGCCGTCATCATTTGAGTGCCGTTGATGAGGGCGAGTCCTTCTTTGGCGGTGAGATGGAGAGGAACGAGCCGATGGCGATGCAGCGCTCTCTTCGCAAGCTCAAATTCTTCACGCGCTTTCTTCCTGTTCCTTCCGCCTTCCCCAAAAACCGTTCCCTTACCCATCATGGTCAGCACAAGGTGGGCCAGCTGCACAAGGTCTCCGCTCGAACCGACGGACCCCTGCGACGGAATCACCGGGACGATCCCCGCGTTGAAAAATTTCGCGATAAATTCCACGGTCTCCGGGCGAATGCCGGAGAATCCCTTCGCAAGCGCGTTCATCCGAAGGATCATCATCGCCCGCACAACTTCGGGGGGCAGCGGCTCTCCCGTTCCGGCGGCGTGGCTCGCAATAAGGTTGTGCTGAAGCTCTTCGATCTTGTCGAAGGGAATGCTGACGTTGCTGAATTCCCCGAAGCCGGTCGTCACGCCGTAGATGCGTTCCTTTTTTTGCAGCCATTCTTCGACAAGCGTGCGGGAACGCTGCATCTTTCGTTTTGAAGAGGGCGCCAATGAAATACGGGCCGGCTGAGTTGCCGCGCTGAAAAGCTGGGGAATCGTAAGGCTGCTGCCGTCGAGCTGAATGCGGATCACGGGAGGAGGCGTGCTAGTGGAAAAATTTTCCCAAATGTAGCGAGCTATTCGTTTACTTTCAAGAGGAGGGGCTGCTGGGCAGTGTTATAGTTCGAGGATTTCACCCCTCGCTCCTAAACTCTCTTTGGGAACAGCGTGTGTAACTCATCTTTCTTCCGAAGGCATCCGGCACTCGATTTACTCGGCTCCCGATCGGAGATTGGGAACGAGGGAAATGTTCCCCCTGATCCCGCCAAAAAACGGCGGAGCCGAAGGTAAAAGCGTCTCCTGTTTTCTCCGACCTGCCTATTTAAAGGAGCCCGCTTTCAGGCCATTGAAACTCTCGGGAAAATGAGCTATTTTGGCCACACCATCGTCTTTATCGACACTCATTGGTAAATGGATATTTCTTCCCTCTTTCAACAGAGGCATCTCAAACCGTTATGGTCGTACTCCACTACCGGCGTTCTGTGGCGGCTTCTTTTTTCTGAAACAAATTTCATCGTCGGAGAAGAGAGGGACACGGATGCAAAACAGGCATCGTTCTTCTGCCTGAACGCCGCGAACGGAGACGTCCTCTGGAAAAGCGCGTCGTTCGGCGAGCCGTGGTGGATCGGGATCGAAGGGATCGTTCACGACAAAGTTTTTCTTCACGGCTTCAGGAAGCCCGACATGCCCGAGCATAGAAAAATAATCGCCGTCGACCTTGGTACCGGCAAAGAGTTATGGAGGAACAACGATTTTGCTTTTTATTCCGCATCGCCCGGCCGTGTATTTGCCTACCGGGATTTTTTTGAGAAACGGTTGTTCTACGAACTCGATGCGGCGACGGGGGAGTTCATCCAGGAGTTCAGCGAACCCCCCGTCGAACTTCCGGAGACGAAGAACAGATACCGCGGACGCGAAAATTTTCTCTTTCCCGAATTCCTGACCGAAGACGCTCCGGAATTTCCGATCGTTGCACCTCTTGTTGAACGTTTTTGCGGTAGGAGCGCCATCCATGGACCGGTGGAGTACGTGCGGACGGGGGGAAAACTGGTGTTCAACTACCATGCAACGCTGTCGCACGACGAAGAAAAAAATGTGGACCTGCTGGAAAACAAATTGTGTATCGTGGACGAGGCGAACGGGAAGCAGGTCTACGCCGATGTCGTAAATTCTTCGACGCCGGGAGCCGTCCCCGACTCCTTTTTCGTTGACGATACGATGATGTACTATATCAAGGAAAAGAAAACGCTTGTTGCTGTCCCGCTCGTGAACCGCTGACGCATGAAATCGCTGACCGTCAAACATATCGACGCCTTCACCGCCAAGCCCTTTGCGGGAAACCCGGCCGCGGTCGTCCTCTCGGGGGACGGCCTCACCGAGAAACAAATGCAGGACGTCGCCAGGGAAATGAACCTGTCGGAAACGGCATTTGTCCTCTCGCCGTCGACAAAAAACGCCGATGTCCGCATCCGCTGGTTCACCCCCTCGAACGAAGTCGCCCTGTGCGGCCATGCGACGATCGCAAGCTTCCATGCTCTTGCCGAAGAACATTCTCTCGGCATGCAAAAGAACGGATCGTATCCGTTTCGCCTGGAGACGGCTTCCGGTATTCTCGACATCCTTGTGGTGAAGGAAAAAGGGAAGGCGACGGTGAGGTTTTCGCTCCCGATGCCGCACTTCAATAAGAACCAGCATTTGAAGACCGATTTCAAAGCGTCGCTGGGGATGGACGAGGCGGGCTTCGATAAACGTCTCCCCTGCGTTGTCAGCGTCAACGCGTACATCCCCGTCCGGCGTCTTTCCGACCTTTACGATCTGCGCCCCGATTTCCAGCTGATGAAAAAAATGCTTGCGAGGAAAAAAATCCTGGGCTTGTGCGTCTTCTCGACGGAGACCATTGACAGGGCTTCGACGTTTCACTCCCGCTTCTTTGCGCCGAACGACGGCATCGACGAGGACCCGGTCACAGGTTCGGCGAACGGGCCGCTCGGCGTGTATATGGTCGAGCAGGGGCTCGTCGGAAAATCGGACGGCGCGATCGAGATGATCGGCGAGCAAGGGGATATCATCGGCAGGGCGGGGCGCGTGAAGGTGGAGGTCCGGGTCGAAGGGGGCAAACCGAAATCTGTCGCGATCGTCGGCAGCGGCGTCACCGTCCTCGAAGGAGCGCTGACGCTCTAGGTCTTCACCGTCATTCGGATAAAATTTATGGGACTGTCAAACATCCTTTTTACTGCGCTCCTTGTTGCGTCGTTCCTCTTTTTTGGCATCAGCGTCCGGCGGCTCCTTGCATATCTCCAGACCGGAAAGCCGGAAGACCGGTTCGACCGTCCGTTCGTTCGCCTGAGGAACGTTGTCAAGGTCGCTCTGCTGCAATCCAAGATCCTTCGAGAACCGCTGGCGGGATTGCTGCATGTCGCGATTTTTTGGGGATTCCTCGCCCTCATCGCCGCGGTGGTTGAATCGATCGGCGAAGGGATCGCGGGACACTTTTCGCTGCGATTTCTCGGCGGGATATATTCTCTCCTCACTTTCACCCAGGAAATCTTTTGCCTTCTCGTCATTGTCGCGGTCGCGGCCGCGTTGTGGAGAAGGTTCGTCTCCAAGGTGAAACGCCTCCAGGTTGATGCGCACGGGAATGCCGATGCGGCGGTGATCCTCGTTTGGATCCTTCTGATCGTCTCATCGCTTCTCCTCCAGAACGCATCGCGCATTTCGCTGGGCGAGTACAGCGCAGGATTGAACTATCCGTTGTCGTCATCCCTCGCCGGTCTCTTTTCGGGAGGCGCTGCGTCGTCGGTGTGGAGCAGGATCTTCTGGTGGATGCACATCGTGCTGGTTCTCGGGTTCCTCAATTACCTTCCGTACTCAAAGCATCTTCACGTGCTGACGTCGATTCCAAACGTCTATTTTTCCAGTTTGAAGGCGCGCGGAGCGTTGAAGCCGATCGACCTTGCGGACGAGTCCGCCGTGAAATTCGGCGCAGCCGACATCGACGACCTGACATGGAAACAGTTGCTCGACGGCTACACCTGCACCGAGTGCGGCCGCTGCGATTCGGTGTGCCCCGCAAACCTTACCGGCAAGAAACTTTCCCCGCGCAAGATCATTGTCGATACGCGGCGGCGCACAATGGAAAAAGCCCCTCTCGCTGCGGCCGGAGAGGAGAACAGCGACATCACGGCACGCACGCTCGTCGATACGTACATCACCGAGGATGAGCTCTGGGCATGCACGACCTGCATGGCGTGTGTCAACGAATGTCCGGTGACGATCGAGCACGTCGACGAGATCGTCGATCTCCGGCGCGGCCTGGTGCTGAATGAATCGCGGTTCCCCGCCGAGCTCCGCGCGACCTTCGACAACCTGGAGCGGAACTTCACTCCGTGGGGATTCAGCCATTCTTCCCGCGCCGACTGGGCCGAGGGGTTGGAGATTCCGCGCATGTCCGACGGCGGCGGCGCCGACGTACTCTTTTGGGTCGGCTGCGCGGGAGCGTATGACGCACGGTACAGAAAAGTAACGCAGTCTTTTGCAAAATTGATGAAGCATGCCGGAGTG
>Ga0335082_10007808_pt1 | contig 11613 bp, 8 predicted proteins | sample Lox_Sample_41_FD_206718 | JGI IMG/M metagenome (GOLD analysis project Ga0335082, IMG submission 206718) | Soil microbial communities from Loxahatchee National Wildlife Refuge, Florida, United States - Lox_Sample_4.1 | ecosystem: Environmental > Terrestrial > Soil > Wetlands | place: USA: Florida...
CAGTGGTGCAGGGGTCGTGGCCGGTATCCGACTACACACCGGACCTGCTTCCCTTCTCCATCGGGCTGGCGAGCCGGCGCATCGCGGGTCGCGGAACGTTACATTACCGCGACCGGACGGGATGGTTTCTCAATGGCACTTCGGCCTACACCTGGCGCGACGGGGTGACACTCGACCGGCCGTTCTATTACACAGACGGACAGCTGGTGTTCTCGGATCGCGTGGACATGCCGAACGTGGCGGACTTCAGCGCGAGCTCCGGATACATCAAGAATGATCTGGTGCTCTCGGCCATGTATGGCGAGCAGCGGGTGCTGGGAGGAGGCGACATCCGGCGACAGGATATGCCGTTCGTGTCGAACCGCATGGAATTCGGACGAGTTGGAGTCTGGGCAAAGATTCCACTTCCCAAATACGAGGTGCTGTCGATTGTCGCGGGGTACTCGCGGATTGTTTGGGGACGGAATGTGGGGCAGTCGAATACCTTCACCGTTGGGATGATGTACCTCGTCAAGTTTCAGGGGAGCCGGCACCAATGAGGAAACGAATCTTGTTACATAGGTTGGTGGTTGCGATCTCGCTTTCCTGCGGCGGCGTGACTCTTGCGCAGGATGTTCCGGCTAGCGATGGGGAGAGTCCCGTTGTTTTCGCGACGGTCCCGAACGATGCCAATGCGGGGAGCTGGAAACTCATTGTGCTGACGTCGCCCACCCAGGTGCCGGTGCCGGCTCCCGCACTTGTGACCGACCCGACCTATCAAGCGGAGATTGCGGCCATTAAGGCGGCGCAGGCGGCGATCACGCCCGAACAGCAGGCTGCGATTGCGTATTGGAGCAAGGGCGGAGTCATCCGGTGGAACGAAATCATGATGGAGTTGGTGGCCCGTTATAATCTGCCGCCGGCCCCGCGGGATGACGGGACCTATGTGTTTCCCGATGCGAATAATCCATTCGCGGACCCGAACTTTCCTTTCGCCAATCCTCCGTATGCGTCTCGGGCGTACGCCTATGCGTCCGTCGCTCAGTACGAGGCGCTGAAGGCCGCCTGGTATTACAAGTATCAATACAACCGCCCGATGCCTTCGAAGGTTGATTCGGGTGTGCAGGCGCTGCTCCCGTCGTCGGACTTGCCATCGTATCCGTCGGAGGACGCCGTTCTGTCGGGGGCGGCGGCTGCGATGCTGCAACTGCTCTTTCCAGCCTCCGTGGAGGAGATTACGATGAAAGCGGCCCAGCAACGAGAGGTGGCGTTGCTTTCCGGCCGGGCGTCGGCGAGCGACATCGCGGCCGGGCTTGCGCTGGGAACGGCTGTCGCGAACATCATCATCAGCCGGGCTCGCACGGATGGGATGGGCGCGGCAGTGGGGAACGCGGCGATCTGGCAGCAACTCGCAGACCAGACGCAGGCGCGCGGCGAAATTCCCTGGCGGAGTTTGGAGGTCCCGCCGCGTCCACCGATGCTCCCATTGTTTGGGCGGGTTCTGCCTTGGATGATGACCCAGGCCGATGTGGTCGCGGAACGTCCCGGACCGCCGCCATCGACCTCATCGTGGCAGATGGCGACGGAGCTGAAGGAAGTCAAGGATACGGCAGATCACCTGACCCGACAACAACTGGCGATTGCTTTGAAATGGTCGGATGGGGCGGGAACTCCGACACCGCCTGGCCGCTGGAATTACATTGCGGGACCTTACGTCGGGGCGGCGAACTTCACGGAGGTCCGCGCGGCCAGAGCCTATGCCCTGCTGAACATGGCGATGGAAGATTCAGCCGTGGCCTGTTGGGACGCCAAGTACGTCTATTCCAACCCGAGGCCTTCGCAGCTGGACCGGTCGATCCGGACAAGCATCGGGCTGCCGAACTTCCCTTCTTATGTTTCCGGCCATTCGACTTTTTCCGCGGCTGCCGCCGTTGTCCTGTCGTATCTGTTTCCCGACGGCGCGGCTCGGTTTGAAGCCGATAGGGACGAGGCGGGGATTTCGAGACTGTATGGAGCGATCCACTACCGGTCGGACATCGAAGTGGGCAAGGATCTGGGGAAGCGGGTTGCGGGTTACACGATCCGGTTCGCGCAGTCGGATGGAGCCGGGCAATGAGGGCTAACCCAGTTCCAAGCGCTCCTGAACGGGACGGGCCGACGGGCGCTCGGTGAACTGGCGCCGCTGGTTCCACAGCATGGCGGCGACGAGCTGCCACGTTGGTCCAGGAGTATCGCGCCACGGAGCAGGCACCGTGATCATGCAGAATGCGCGGGCTTCGGGATCGTAGTTGAAGAAGCCTGCGTGACGGACGATCAGGTTCTTCCATTCGTCGAACGTCGCGTAGCCTGCCTCGACCAGCCCGCACTCGGGTGGAATCTCCGCCGTGCCGACGAGGGCGGCAGGCGTCACGAAATAGAATTCGTTTGAGTAGCGCATGCCGATTCTGCGCTTGAGAGGGTGCTTCAGCTCGGCGAGAAAATCGGCGCGAGACGTCTTCACTTCGTAACAGACGCGCTTCATGGCCATGTGAGGCAGCGTGTTGAGGGCGAAGGCATCGAGGCGCTGCGCGCCGCTGTTGCGGCGTCCGGTCCCGACTCTCAATTCGCGAAGGAAGAGCCATTCCGATGCGGAAGCGTGCATGGCGCGCTCGACGATTTCGATCAGGGCGGCTTCGTCGCAGCGCGGGGCGGCAACCGTTCCCATAGCGGGATGATTATGGCACAGTGGGATTTCGTGACGGTGCCGCGGCGCGAGGACGAGTGGGTCTGGGGCTGGGATTCGACGCCGGGGATCGTCTCGGTGTGGGCCGATCTGGATGGGCGCGCCTGCGTGTGGCGGCGGGACCCGAGGACGGGAGAGCTGGTCCGCGAAGAGGCACGATTCCGGCCGTGGCTGTTGCTGGATCGGCTGGATGATCTCAAGCATCTGGGTGAAGGGGCATCGATCACGTATCGGGAGCTGGATGGTCCAGGTTCACTGCGGTATCTGGTCTCCGCCGATGACGGAAGAAGCCTAGTCGCGGCGGTTCTGGAAGGAGCGAGCCGGCGGCTTCACCAGCGTGTGTCTCACCTGCGCGAGTTGGGGAAGGAAGGTGTGCTGGCCCTAGCTCCGGAGGAGCAGTACCTGGTGGCGACAGGGCGAACCTACTTTCGAGATCTGGCGTTCGACGACCTGCAGCGGATGCAATTCGACCTGGAGACGACAGGCCTGAGCCCCGCGCAGGATCGAATCTTCCTGATCGCTGTGCGGTACCCTTCGGGTGCAACGGAGACTCTAGAGGCGCATACAGAGGGGGACGACGGTGAGGCCGCGTTGATTCGGGAACTGATGGAGAAGGTCGCGGCGGCCGATCCGGACGTTATCGAGAACCACAACTTGCACGGCTTCGACCTGCCGTTTCTGGCCAGGCGGGCGCAGATTCTTCGGGTGCCGCTGTCATTGGGGCGGACTGGAAATCCAGGACTGCGGGTGCGCGCGGCGCGGCGGGGTCTTGCGGAGGATTCGGAGGGCCGGCGGGTGCGATACGTCGCACCGGGGCGCGAGTTGATTGACACGCTGGACGCGGTATTTCGCTACGATTTTGCGACCCGAGAGTTACCGAATCACGGACTCAAGACGGTGGCACTGCACTTGGGGATCTCGGGGCCGGATCGGGAGTTGATTCGTGGAGACCAGGTTTACGCCGTGTACCAGCGCGATCCGGAACGGGTGCGCCGTTACGCGACCGCGGACGTAACGGAAGTGGCCGGCGTTGCCCGGATGCTCGGCGGCGCTGCGTTTGCGCTGGCGCAAATTGCGCCCCGGCGATATGAGCGGCTCGCGGACGCGGGAGCGGCCACCGGCATTATCGATCCGCTGCTGGTACGAGCGTATCTGCGCGCCGGAATGGCGTTGCCGGCGCACCAGGCCGGCGACGGAACCCCTCACAGCGGTGCGGCGCTGTACCTTTTTGCGGCGGGCGTCGCGCGCCGGGTTGTGAAAGCGGATGTCGCGAGCCTGTATCCGTCGCTGATGCGGGCGTACCGGATCGGTCCGTCCCGTGATCATCTGGGGGCCTTGCTTGCTCTCGTGGACCGGCTTGTCGAACTGCGGCTCGCCGCAAAGGCAAGCGCGCGGCAAGCGGCGCCGGCATCGGCGGAGCGCTACGGGCACGAGGCAGTGTCGGCGGCCATGAAGCTCGTGGTGAATTCTGCGTACGGTTACCTTGCGACGGGCGGGCTGACGCGGTTCGCGGACGTCCATGCGGCTAACGAGGTCACGCGGCGCGGCCGGGAAACGCTCGATCTGATGTGCCGCGAGTTGGCGGCGCGCGGTGTGACGCTGCTGGAAGCGGATACGGACGGAGTCTACTTCGCGGTGCCGGAAGGATGGACCGAATCGGACGAGCGGCGGGTGGTGGCCGAGGTCGCGGCGATGCTGCCCGCACGAGTGCAACTCGAGTTCGAAGGCCGCTACGCGGCGATGCTGTCACACGAGCCGAAGAACTATGCGCTGCAACGGTACGACGGTTCGCTCGTTCTGCGTGGCGTGGCTTTCCGGTCGAGCCGGGCTGAGCCCTTCGGGGAAGCATTTCTCCGGGAAGCGATCCCTCACCTGCTCGGAGGCGATGTAGTTGGCGTTCGCGAGGTGTATGTGGCGGCTCTGGACCGGCTCCGCCGGCGCGAGCTGCCGACGCGAGATCTGTCATCGCGTGTTCGGCTCACAAAAACTCCCGCCGAATACCTCGCGGTTCGGGAAAGCCGGCGAGAGCTGCCGTATGAGGCGATGCTCGCGAGCGGCCGTACGTCGTGGAGCGCCGGTGATCGGGTTCGGGTGTATCGCAAGAGAAACGGCGGGTGCGGATTGCTGGAGGAATCGGACGAAAGTCCGGCGGAGACCAGCAGTGTTGATTGCCGGGACTATGACGTGGAACATTATGCACGCCAGCTCCGCCAGACATTCGCATCACGTCTCGCTTGCGCGTTCCGGCCGGAGGATTACGAGACGGTGTTTGCGGACTCCGACCAGATGTTACTCTTCCCGCCGGCGATATCGACGATACGCACGGTGCTCGAGAAGATGTGAGTTCGTCATACCTGTCTTGCCGCGGCCGAACCGGGCCGCGCCACTCGACCGGCCGACAGCCGCCGCGCGCGATGTTGCTCCCACATGACCAGCAATGCGCTGGCGACGAAGATGGATGAGTAGGTCCCTACGATGATGCCTACAAACAGCGCGAAGGCGATGCCGTTCAGCACTTCCCCGCCCAGGAAATAGAGCGCAAGGCAGGCGAGGAGTGTCGGCCCGGCGGTGAGGATGGTCCGGCTCAGGGTTTGATTGATGGAGTCGTTCACCAGTTCGAGGAACGATGAGCTGCGCTTCTTCGTGGCTTGGTTTTCACGGACGCGGTCGAAGACGACGATCTTGTCGTTCATCGAATAGCCGATCAGCGTGAGCAGCGCGGCGATAATGTTCAATGTGATCTCGCGGTCCATGAGCGAGAAGAGGCCGAGCGTAATGATGACGTCGTGCGCAGTGGCGACTACTGCCGCCACCCCCGAGATCCATTGGAAGCGGTAGGCAATGTATGCCAGCATTCCGCCGAGCGCGCCCAAGGTTGCGTACAGGGCCTGGCGTCTCAATTGCTCGCCAGCGCGGGGGCCGACCATTTCCGCGGAGCGGAGGTTAAATGTGCCGAGCCCGCATTCCTGTTCGAGAGCTGACAGTACCCTGGCGTCGACGCCTTCCACGGCGGAGAGCTCTTTCATCTCCCTGATGATCCCGTTTCTGTTTTTGTCGCGATACGCGAGAATGCGCGCCGCGAGTTCCTCGACTTCCGTCTTGACGGCGGCTGGCAGGGCCTGAAGAAGCCGTTGCTGAAGGGCCGCCTGGCTGGCGTTGTTCAAGTCCAGCCGTTTGTCGATATTGGCGTACTTTTCGCGGAGGGTCTGCTCGACGGTCTGCCGCGCCTGATCGAGGGTGGTTTCGTCCGCGAGTTCCGTACCGATGATGAACTCTCCCGTACCCTGCGATTCCTGGACAGAGACTTCTCCCGGCAGCTTCGCCGAGAGGGTTTGGCGGATTTCGTCGATGGAAGGTTTCGGCTCGAATCGGACGTACATGAGTGTTCCGCCGCGGAAGTCGAGTCCGTACTTCGGTCCGCCTTTCACAACCAAGCTGGCGATGCTTACCAGGACGGCTGCGATCGAGAGGCCGAGGGTCAGATTTCGCCGCGACAGGAAGTCGACGCGGGTCTGGGCGAACAGGTCCTTTCCGATGCTGATGGCGGCCAACTTGGGGTTCCGCCAGACCTGAACATCGAATATCGACCGTGACACGAAGACCGCGGTGAAGAGGTTGGCCAACAGGCCGATGACGAGCGTAACGGCGAAGCCGCGCACCGGTCCCGTGCCAAAGACAAAGAGGAATGCACTAGCGACTACGGTGGTGACGTGCGTGTCGATGATCGTGGTCAAGGCACGATCGAAACCGGCGTCGATGGCCGCCGCGGCGCTTTTCCCGGATCGCATTTCCTCTTTGATGCGCTCGAAGATCAGCACATTCGAATCGACGGCCATACCGATGGAGAGCACTAGTCCGGCGATGCCCGGCAGCGTCCAGGTCGCATCGATGTAGCTGAGCGCGGCGATGGTCATGATGGTGTTCAGCAAGAGCGCTAATACGGCATTGAGACCGGCGCCTCGGTAGTACAACACCATGGATGCGACGACGAGGGCCAGTCCGACGATTCCGGCAGTAATTCCGCGCCGGATGGAGTCGGCGCCCAGTGACGGGCCGACGGTTCGCTCCTCGATCACCTTCACGCTTGCCGGAAGTGATCCCGATCGAAGGTTTAGTGCCAGGTCCCCAGCCTCCTGATGATCGCCTGCTCCCGTGATGCGGCCCTGATCGGAGATCCTGCTTTCAATCCGGGGAGCGCTCAACACGACGTTGTCCAGGACGATGGCCAGTTGTTTGCCAATGTTGGCGCCGGTGAAACCCTCGAATCGACGCGCCGCCTCTTGCGTGAGAACGAAGGTTGTTTCCCACCGGCCCGGCGTCTCGCTCTGTTGAGCTCGAGCGTCGCGCAGGTCCCGTCCCGTAACGACGGGTGAGCGGGCCAGCAGCCACCAATTTTCTCCTTGCCCGGCGCGCAGGGATCCCCGGACGAGCTTCGTGTTCGGCGGTAGAACGCCGCTGTTCTGGCCCAGGGCTTCCGCCTGGGACATATACGGGCCGCCTCTTACTTCGGAGAGCTCGAGCATGGCCGCCGTCTGAAGGATCGATTTGACGCGGGCGGGATCATCCACACCCGGCAGTTGAACCAGGACATCGGCTTCCCCGGCGCTGCCGCCGCGTTGCTGGACGCTGGCCTCCGCGACGCCCAGGCCGTTCACTTTCCTCTCGAGCGTGCTCATGGTCTGGGTCAACGTATCCTGCCGGAGCTTCACGGCCGTCTCGCGACGGATGGCGAGCCGGAAATCGGTTGGAGTTGGCTGGTTGAGCGTCCACTCCGTACCCAGGCTTTCCGTGATCAGCGAGCGGGCCTCACTCGCTTTCTCCGAGGGAACACCACGCAGCTGCACTTCGACGGTCTCCGCTGTCTCAATCGAGGACGGCTCATTGCGGTCGAGCGATGCATAGTTGATGCCTGCCCGGCTGAGCAGGTCCTTGATCTGATCCATCGCGCGATCGGCTTCGGCTTTGAACGCGTCCTGCACCTGGATCTGTAAAACAATGTGGCTTCCGCCCTTCAGATCGAGGCCGAGCCGAATGTTGCGGTTCCAATTTGCGATCAGCTCCTGTTTCGATGTGGGCACCTTGACCACGCCGAAGACGCAGGCAAATAGAACTGCCGCGATGACGATCCACTTCCATCTAAGATTTCCAGACATTTTGATTCCTCACTTTCCCTCTCACGGTGTCCGCGCACCCGCCCCAAGGACGTGTGTGGAGACAGACGTAACTACTGCTTGATTGAACGCAAGCGATTCAGCTGAGGGTTTGGAGAGGAGGTGAACGGCCGGTGTGAATCTGGAACGAAAGCGATTGTGCATTTCCGACGCATTCGGTGCCGAGGCAAGAGGACGCGACAAGAGCCGGATTGGCGACATCCGACGCGACCAGGGCAAACGACGCAGACACCGGCTGCCGGGTCTTGCTGGCTTCGTATTGGAGCCGCTCCCAGCCCGTTAGCTGGCTGGAGGCGTGCTTTGACGGAACGGCTAGAGCACCGGATGCGTGACTCCCCTCAACTGGGTTGAGTGAGAGGGAATTCGCCGAAAGTACAGACTGAAGGAGGGCAGCGCATACAAGGACGGCGAGGATGTGCGGTGCCGTTTTGCGTGAAGCGAAGCCCACACTTCATCGTATCCCGTTTCTGTGGCTATTTCCCAATACGGCGGGCGGGAACGTAGATGTCTTTGGCGGTCAGACCGCATTCCCGGGCCGTACGCAGACAGTAGTCGATCTCACCGATGCCCTCGACGTGACGGTTCGAACCGAAGGAGAACTTTGCGCCGGCGGCCTTCGCGCGTTTGATGAAGGCGACACTCGGTATCTGGAAGTGGGCGTTGATCTCAATGGCAACGTTATTCTTCACGACGGCGGCGATGAGGCGGTCCATACGCGCCGGAGTCCACAAGCCGTCGTACTTGGGCTGGAGGCTTTCGGGCAGGTATGTCGGGTTGGCCCAGATCTGGATCCGCTGGGAGATCACGCGTTCGTTGTACTCGACGTACCGGTTCATGAAGTCCTCGGGGTCGGGGAATTTCACGTCGGGGAGCCAGAGCCAGATGCTCTTTCCACCCGGCTGGGGGAAGACGAGCGCGTCCGCGGCGATGTAATCGAGCCGGTCGAGGTTCGCTTTGGAGAGGCAGTTTCGCCATTCGAAGCCATACACCTGGAGTCCGCGCCAGACGGGTTGGTCCGTAAGACTGTCGATGAAAGCGGCGAGAGTGGTGTCATCGTGGATCTCTCCCCTGCATCCGCCTTCCCCGAGGACGCCGAGGTGTACGCCCAGGCGCCGCGAGATGGCGGTCGCTTCAGCGGGCTTCAGGCTTTTGACCTTGGGCGACTCTCCGTCAATGTGGGCGTGGAGATCGACTCGCGGCAGGTCATCGAAAGCGAACAGGGGTGCCGAGGCAAGCAGGAGAAATAGAGGGAATCGCGTCATGCGTTCCTATTATCCGATATGAGTCCGTCGACGCTTTTCAGCCACCAAGAAAACGGATGACACTGTCAGCGTACAGACCGGGGGCCGTGGTCATGGCTTCATGGGCCTGGGATTCGAGTCTTTCGACGCGAGCGCCGGGGAGAACCTCGAAGAGTTTGCCGGTGACATAAAGGTGAGACGGGCTTTCGGTCCCGGTCTGCAAAAGGGTTGGCATTCCGAGTGCTTTGAAACGGTCGCACTGGAAGTCGTATTTGCTCAGCGCGCGAAGGTCGGCAAGCGACGCTTCCGCGTCCGCGACAATCGGCGGCCACAATTCTGACTGCCGCAGGGCGGTGAGATCTTCCAACGGCACCGACAAGACGTTTTCGAAGAACCAGAAGCTAAAGGCATCCCAGTCGTTGTTCCGTGCGTGGGTGATGAGCGGTTCGGGGACCTGTCGAAGAAGCTCGGGCCAGGGCGCTTCGTACAGCACCAACTTGCGAACTCTCTCGGGAACCAGGGACGCCGCGCCGAGCGCTACGTGAGCACCGTAGGAATGGCCAAGCAAGAATACCGGTTCGTTGAGGGTCTGGATCAAAGCCGTCACGTCCAACCACTCGTCCTCAAGGCGGCGCAGCTCTGTTGCTTCCGTTTCACCTCGGCCACGGCGCGCGATTGCGTATACCGTGAACTCCTGCGAGAAGAAGGGCAGGACAAATTCCCAGTTGGTCCAATGGTCGCTAAATCCTCCGTGCACAAGGACCAACGGCGGGCCGCTTCCGTGCTCATCGTAGGATATGGTCACTCCGTGACTGGAGTTAATCCTGTGCATCACAGCTCCTCTTGTTCCTAACGCGGAACTTGCGGCGAAATCCGCGCGATGGTCCGTAAACAATTCGGGCGGGCGAAGAATTTTCTTGACGTGATGATATAGTCACGTTACCATTGAGTCACGTATGGAGGGACACATTATGACACTGGACGAACTTACGTTAGACATCAATCAGAGCATCGACATCAAGGCCGATATCGGGGATGTCTATCGCAGCGTGATACACCGGCTGGGCGATGGCAGCACCAATGAGAAGGGCGAATCCATGCAGCTGACGCTGGAGGAGTGGCCCGGCGGGCGCTGGTTCCGCGACAAGGGCAACGGCATTGGACACCTGTGGGGTCACGTGCAGGTGCTCAAGCCTCCGGTCCTGTTGGAGTTAAGCGGCCCGATGTTCATGTCTTACCCGGCCCTGAACCACGTTGAAGTGAAGCTCGAGCAGCGGCCTGGCGGAACGCATGTGGACCTGCGGCACCGCGCCATGGGGTTCATCGATCCCGCCCACCGGCAAGGCGTGAACGCTGGTTGGCGGCACATTCTGGAGAGCATCGCCCGGGATGCTACCGCGCATGTCAAAGCGCAGCGCGCCTAAATGCACGGCGACGACCTTGACGGCGTGTGGAAGGCCTTGTCCGACGGTACCCGCCGATCGATTCTCGACTTGTTGCGGCAGGGCCCGCAGACGACGACGGAGATCGTCGAGGCCTTCCCGCACCTGACTCGCTTCGGGGTCATGAAGCATATCGACGTGCTCCGGGAGGCCGGACTGGTGGAAACACGTGAAGAGGGGCGGCAGCGCATCAACTCTCTGAACGTGGTGCCGATCCGGCGAATTTATGAACGCTGGGTGGGCCGTTTCGAAGAGTTGTGGTCGAGCCACCTGCTGCGCATTAAAGAGGATGTCGAGGCCCAGGCCGCCAAAAAACACCAGCGGCAGGGCTAACCAATAACCGCGCACGGAGCCACGAGGGGATGTGTGGCGCGTGCATAACGAAAGAGAGGGTGATCCGATGACTGAAACGCAAACCCGCCACAAGGTGGTATCGAGAGAGGAATGGCTGAAGGCGCGCATGGCGCACCTGGCGGCCGAAAAGGAAGTCACGCGCCGGCGCGATGAACTGAGCCGGCAGCGACGCGAACTGCCTTGGGAGAGAGTCGAGAAGAACTATGTCTTTCAGGGGCCAAATGGTCCGGAGACGCTGGCGGACCTGTTCGGCGGCCGGAGCCAGTTGATTGTCTACCATTTCATGCTCGGACCGGATTGGGAAGAAGGGTGCAAGAGCTGCTCGTATCTGGCCGATCATTTCGATGGGACACTGATTCACCTGGCGCATCGGGATACGACTTTGGCCGTCGTGTCGCGCGCGCCGATGCCGAACATTCGGGCATTTCAACAGCGCATGGGTTGGCGCTTCCACTGGGTTTCGTCATTCGCCAACGATTTCAATCGCGATTACGGTGTGAGCTTCACCAAGGAGGAACTCGCCGGTGAAGTCAATTACAACTACGGGAAGACCCGCTTTGGGGCGGAGGAAGCGCCGGGCCTGAGCGTGTTCTACAAGGATGAGGCGGGAGAGATCTTCCATACCTACTCCGCGTACGCGCGGGGCCTCGACGCGATTGTCGGGACGTATCAGTTTCTTGACCTGGTTCCCAAGGGCCGGGACG
>Ga0335082_10007810_pt1 | contig 11612 bp, 8 predicted proteins | sample Lox_Sample_41_FD_206718 | JGI IMG/M metagenome (GOLD analysis project Ga0335082, IMG submission 206718) | Soil microbial communities from Loxahatchee National Wildlife Refuge, Florida, United States - Lox_Sample_4.1 | ecosystem: Environmental > Terrestrial > Soil > Wetlands | place: USA: Florida...
GGGTTCGTGAGCTCGACGTAGGAGGACGCGGGCTGCGCGGCCACGGCTGTCTGCGGTGCGGGTGCCGATGCCGCGGGCGTGGGCGTGGGGGCGGCGCACGCGCACAACAGGACCATGGCGAACGGGGTGCATGCCCGCATCACGATTTGATGCCGGCAGCCGCGCGCAGGGTTTCGGCCCTATCGGTCTTCTCCCATGTGAACTCCGGCTCGTCGCGGCCGAAATGTCCGTACGCGGCCGTCTTGCGGTAGATCGGCCGCAGCAGGTCGAGCATGCGCACGATGCCCTTCGGCCGCAGGTCGAAGTGCGCGGTCACGAGCTCGGCGATGCGCTCGTCGGGAATCTTGCCGGTGCCTTCCGTGTACACCGTGACGTTCATCGGCCTCGCCACGCCGATCGCGTACGCGACCTGCACCTGGCACTGCCGCGCGATCCCCGCCGCCACGACGTTCTTCGCGACGTAACGTGCCGCGTACGCGGCTGAGCGGTCCACCTTGGACGGATCCTTGCCGGAGAACGCGCCGCCGCCGTGCGGCGCGGCGCCGCCGTACGTGTCGACGATGATCTTGCGGCCGGTGAGGCCGGCGTCGCCGTGCGGGCCGCCGATCTCGAAGCGCCCGGTCGGGTTCACGAGGAAGCGCGTGCCGTCGAGCATCTTCGCGGGAAAGACAGGCTTGATGATCTCCTCGATGACCGCCTCGGCGAGCTCCTTCTGCCGCTCGTTCATCGACGGGTGATGCTGGGTCGACAGCACGACCGTGTCCACGCCGACGGGACGGCCGTCGACATAGCGTACCGTCACCTGCGACTTCGCGTCGGGGCGCAGGAACTTCAAGCGCCCGTCGCGGCGCACTTCGCTTTGCCGCTGGACGAGGCGATGCGCGTAGTAGATCGGGAACGGCATGAGCGAGGGCGTCTCGTCGCACGCGTAGCCGAACATGAGGCCCTGGTCGCCGGCGCCCTGGTTGAGGTAGTCGTCGGAGGCGCGGTCCACGCCCTGCGCGATATCCGGCGACTGGCGGCCGTAGCAGACCATGACCGCGCATCCGTCGGCGTCGAAGCGAAGCTCCGGATCGTTGTAGCCGATCGAGCGCACCGTGTCGCGGGCCACGCGGTTGTAGTCGACGTGCGCGCTGGTCGTGATCTCGCCGGTCATCACGACGAGCCCGGTGGACACGAGCGTCTCGGCCGCGACGCGCCCCGTGGGGTCTTGCTCTAGAATCGCGTCGAGTACCGCGTCGGAGATCTGGTCCGCGACCTTGTCGGGATGGCCTTCCGAGACCGATTCCGACGTGAACAGGAAATTGCTCATCGACACCTCGATTCGCGCCGGGGACTTTGCCTTCCCTGCTCCCGTGGGCGCTTGCGCCAAAAAGCCGCTATTTTAGCAGTTTGCGTCAGGCGCCATGACCCTTTCGTCCCCGCCGATCGTCCTGCCCACGCCAGAGGCCATGGAGCGGGCCGTGCGCCTTCTCAAAGGCGGCGACCTCGTCGCGTTTCCCACCGAGACCGTGTACGGCCTGGGCGCGGACGCCGGCAACGAGCGCGCCGTGCGCGCGATCTTCGCCGCGAAGGGACGACCGGCCGATCATCCCGTGATCGTGCATCTCGCGGACGCGAGCGGCGCGGCGTCGTGGGCGCGCGAGATGCCGGAAGGCGCGCGCCGCCTGGCCGACGCGTTCTGGCCCGGACCGCTCACGCTCGTTCTCCCGCGCTCGCCGCGTGCGTCGGACGCAGTCACGGGCGGCCAGGACAGCGTGGGCCTGCGCGTGCCCGCGCATCCGGTGGCGCGGGATCTCCTGCGCGCCTTCGCGCGCGCGGGCGGCAGCGGCGTCGCGGCGCCGTCGGCGAACCGCTTCGGCCGCATCTCGCCGACCACCGCGCGGCACGTCGCGGACGACATGGGCGGCGACGTCGCGCTCATCCTCGACGGCGGCGCGTGCGACGTCGGCATCGAGAGCACGATCGTCGCATTCGATGCGCGCGGCGCGATGCTGCTGCGTCCCGGCGGCATCGCGGCGGCGGAGCTTGCGCGCGTTCTCGGCGCGGCGCCCCGCATCGCGCCGGCCGGAGCGCCGCGCGCGTCGGGCACGCTCGCGTCGCATTACGCGCCGCGAACCGCATCGAGGCTGGTCGACGCCGGCGAGCTCGCGGGCTTGATCGCGCACGACGCGGCCGAGTATGCGGTGCTCGCGCGCACCGCCGTCCGCCCCGCGCGGATCGAAGGCTCGCGCTGGATCGCTGCACCCGGCGATCCTGTACGCTACGCGCACGATCTGTACGCCAACCTGCGAAGCCTCGACGCTGTGCGCGCCGCCACGATCCTGATCGAAGCCGTGCCCGACGATCCGGCATGGCAAGCCGTTCGCGATCGGCTCGCACGCGCCACGCACGGCGACGACGACGACCGGGATTGAAGGCCGCTGCACGCGCGCCTGCGCCGCGCGCGTTCAGGAATCCCCGCGAAGCGCATACACCACGTAGGCCGCGTAGCCCACGCCCATGCGTCCCATCGCGCGGCGAAACACTTCGGACGCAGCGGGCAGGCAAATGCGGTCGGAGTCCACACGATAGACATAGGAGTGCACGTAGTACCAGTGACACTGGTAGGGAGCCCCGTGCGTAGCCGCGGGATCGATCTGATGGCGGTACATGGGCTCGGTCGGGCGCGCCGTGTAGCTTTGCTCCGCATCCCACAGCGCGGTGCCGATGTGCGTGACGCCGTTGCGCCGCAGATATTCGGCAAGCCGCCCGTCGCGCAGCGTCTTCTGATACTCGAAGTCGTTCATCACGCCGTCGAGGTTGACTACGCGGCGTCCGGTCCAGAACGCGAGGGCGCCCACGTCGGTGCCCGCGATCACGGCGTCGGCCGGCAAGACCCGCGACAGCTCGAGATACACTTGCTGCGTATCGTCCGTCGCATGCATGGCGGTGGGGAAGCGCGACGCGAATACGATTGCCTCGGCCGCGAAAGCGACGGCAGCCGCGAGGACGGGCAGGTGCGCGAGGACGCGCGGTCGCCGCAGCCGTCGCGAGGCGCCCGCCAGCCCGGCCATGAACACGTACGCGCAAGCCGCCATCGGCAGCGCGAAGTAGCGCGGATCGACGCTTTTCTCCCACTTCTGGAAGAGGACCAGGTTCGCGATAAGCGCGACGGCCAGGACGCCCACCGCGCCGATGTCGTTGCGTGTCGTGCGGTCGAATCGCGAAACGGCGGTGCATGTCGCACCGGCGATGAGCAACGCCGCGCACAGCCAAGGGTTCAAGCCGTGAACGAGCGTCCGCCATCCGTACATCTGCGCGACGTTGAGCGGCTCGACGAAATAGGACCCGTGCCACGTCACGGCCGGGAACGACGACTTGATCGCTCCGCTGATGGGCACCGGATGGCCGGTCATCACGAGGTACGCGAGCGGCACCGCGACCATGCACACCGCGATCGGGACGATCGCCCACAGGCGGCCGCTCATTGCGCGCCGGCTCCACATCGCATACGCGGCGAGCGGCAGCCCTACGAAGAATCCGCTGTCGAGGCGGCACAGGAAAAGCAGCGCGAGCAGCACGCCGAGCCCCGTCAGGCGGTCGGTCCGCAGCGCGTGGATCGCCGCTGCGAGCAGCAGCACCGCAAGCGTCGTCTCCATGCCCTGGTGGAAAATGCTGTAGAGGGGAAAGAGGAGCAGCAACGCGATGCCGAGGTAGCCCGCCGCCGCCGCATCGCGGGTGCGTTCGCGCACGAACCACGCGAGGCACAGCGCGAGCGCCAGGGCCTGGACCGCCTTTTCGACGAGATTGAGCGCGAACACGAAGTGCTCCGGAGCCGCATGCGGCCCGACGACGGCCCCGGCGGCAAGCGTGACCGCCATCCACAGCGGATGGAATCCGTAGGTCGGGGTGACGCCGTCGAACATGAACCGGCCCTGCTGCAGGAAATGCTGCGCGGGAACGAGGTAGTAGAACGCATCGTCCTGGAATTGATTGGCACCGGTGCGCGCGTTCCACAGCGAGGGAACCGCCATCAGCAGGTACGCGACGAGCGCCGCCGCGCAAAGCGGCACAACGAGCACCCTGTCGTCGGCTCCCGCGCCCGCCGAAGCGCGGCGCAACGCGTATGGCATCATAGCTGCCTCATACGAACTCGCGGCCGGATGCGATGTGGGGAAATGCGCAACCCGAGCTCCAGTCCTGGGGCCGCTGCCGCCGCGTCACGCAGCGGGGCGTCGAGCAGCATTGGCGGGACGCGATCCTACCATCCGGACCGCCCCGATCGCTCCTGCCGTATGGCCAAGGGCGAAGCTACGGCGACGTCGCGCAGAACAGCGGCGGCACGCTCCTCTGCACGCGCGGATTGGACCGCTTCATCGCGTTCGACGAAGCCCGCGGCGTGCTGCGTGCCGAAGCCGGCACACGACTGAGTGACGTCTTGGCGCTCGCGGCACCGAGGGGCTGGTACCTGCCCGTCGTGCCCGGAACGCAATTCGTCTCCGTGGGCGGCGCGATCGCCAACGACGTGCACGGCAAGAACCATCATCGCCGCGGCACCTTCGGCCGGCACGTCCTGCGATTCGAGCTCCTGCGCACGGACGGCACGCGCATCGTGTGCTCTGCGACGGAGCATCGCGCGTGGTTCGAGGCGACCATCGGTGGCCTCGGCCTCACGGGACTCGTTACGTGGGCCGAGCTCGCGCTGGAGCGCGTTCCCGGCACCAACGTCGACATCGAGACGCTGCCCTGCACCAGCTACGCCGAATTCGCTTCGCTGTGCGACGCGTCCGACGCCACTCACACCTACACGGTCGCGTGGTTCGACTGCTTCTCCTACCGCGACGGACGCTTTCGCGGCCTCTTCACGCGGGCGAATCACGCGGCGGGATCACCGCGTCCTTCATCGCCTCTCGGCACGGTTCCGTTCACGCCGCCGTTCGGCCTCGTGCGGCCCGCCGCGATGAGGGCTTTCAACCTCGCGTACTTCAAGTCGGGAATGCGCCGGGCGCACAAAGTGGAGACGGTCCCGCTCGACCGCTTCCTGTACCCGCTCGATCGCGTGGACCGCTGGAACCGGCTCTACGGGCCCCACGGGTTCCTTCAGTTGCAATGCGCGATTCCCGGCGCGCGCGCGCAGGACGGCATCGACGCCCTGCTCGAATCGATCGCGGCATCGGGACAGGGCTCGCTCTTGGCGGTGCTGAAGCGCTTCGGCGCCCAACCGAGCCCCGGCATCCTCTCGTTTCCGCTCGAGGGCACGACGCTGGCGCTCGATTTTCCCTGTGCCGGAGACGCGACGTTCCGCCTGTTCGAGCGGCTGCACGCGATCGTCCGCGAGCATGGCGGCCGCGTGTATCCGGCGAAGGACACGTGCATGAGCCCGGCGGATTTCGAGGCAGGCTATCCGGATTGGCGGCGGATCTTGCCTTTCCTCGATCCAGGCTTCGGCTCCGACCTGTGGAGACGCGTGACGTCCGGGCTCGGCGCGTGATGGCCAGCGCGCCCGGCATCGCCATCTTCGGGGCGACGTCCGCGATCGCGGAGGCTGTCGCCCGCATTTACGCCGTCGAAGGTGCGCGCTTCTTCCTCGCGGCCCGCAACGCGCAACACATCGAAGCGATCGCCGAGGATCTGCGCGTGCGCGGCGCATCGAGCGTCCACGTCGCGGTCGCCGATCTCGGCAACGTCGAGGCGTGCGCGCCGCTCTGCGAGGCGGCAAGGGAGGCGCTGGGGGCGATCGACGTCGCGCTCGTCGCGCACGGATCGCTGCCGGATCAGGCGCGATGCGAGCACGACAGCGCTTCGCTCTGCGATGCGCTCGCCGTCAATCTGACGAGCCACGCCGTGCTGTTGATGGCCCTCGCCGCCATCCTCGAGTCGCAAGGGCGCGGAAGCCTGGTCGCCATCGGCTCCGCCGCCGGCGACCGCGGCAAGCGGCGGAATTACGTCTACGGCGCCGCGAAGGGAGGTATCGCCGTGCTCGCCGAGGGCCTCATGGGAAGGCTTGCTCGGGCCGGCGTTTGCGTGACGCTCGTCAAGCCCGGGTTCGTCGACACGCCGATGACGGCATCTTTCCGAAAAGGCCTCCTGTGGATCTCGGCGGAACGCGCGGGGCACACGATCGTGCGCGCAGTGCGTAACGGGAAGTCGACCGTCTACGTCCCCTGGTTCTGGCGCTGGATCATGCGCGTCCTGCGCGTCGTGCCGCAGCGTGCCTTCGCCCGCCTCGACCTTTAGGGCGCAGGGCCGCGCCGCCGCGCCGCGCTGGGCGGTCCCCGTGGTCGCAGCGCTGTCTGCCTCCATGGCCGTCGCGTTCTTTTCCCTTCCCGCCGATGACGCGTATATCGTCGCGCGCTACGCGATGCAGGTCGCCGCGGGGCACGGGATCGTCTACAACGAGGGCGAGTTCATCAACGCGCTGACGTCGCCGATGCATCTCGGCGTGCTGCTCGTCCTGCAACCGCTGGCCGGCGCCTTCGTGACCCTCTATCGCGCGATTTGCGCATTCGCGGTCGCCGCCGTGCTGCTGACCTTCGCGCACCGTGCGTGGGGTCGAAGCCGGACCGCGGCCCATTTCCTCGGACTGACGCTCGCCTGTCCTTTCGTCGCGTTCTGGACCGTGGGCGGAATGGAGACGCCGCTCCTGCTCTGCGTCTGTACCGCCGTGGCATTCCTCGCGCTCCATGGCGATGCCCGCCACGCCCAGTGGATCGTGGCTCTCGCGGCGGCCGCCGTGCTGATCCGCTACGACGCATCGCTGTTCGTTGCGCCGGTGGCCCTTTACACGGCGTGGAGACATCGCCGCGACGCGCGCGTCCGCATCGCGGCATTGTGCGGGGCGCTCGCCGTCCTGGCGTGGTCGGCGTTCACGCTGCGATACTTCGGCGATCTCCTGCCCACGTCGTTCTACGTCAAAGCGGGTCACGCTCCAGGCGCGCGGGAGCTTGGCCGCGGCACGCTTTACGTCGCGAGCTTCCTTTGCCTGACCTGGATCTGGCTTGCGGTGCCGACACGCATGCGCCCGAGGGCCGCCGCGGAGCGTGCGCTGGGGCTCGGGCTCGCACTCACGTTCGGCTACGCGCTATTCGCGAGCACGGTGCACATGATGTACGGGTTCAGGCTTCTCGTGCCGTTCCTGCCCGCGACGGCCGCCATGCTGCTTGCGTCGGGCGGCGCTCTGGCGGACAGATCCCGCGCGGCCTTCCCGGCCCTGCTCGCATGGCAGGCCGGGCTCGCCGCGTTCATCTACTTCTACAGCGCGAATCCATCCCTCGCGCTGCTGGTCGAAGGCACGTCGGATGCAAGCGAGCAATTCGAGTTCTCGCACCTGGGCGCGCGCCACACCCGCGCGTTCCTCGCGACGGCCGAAGGACAAGCCGAAGCGATCCGCAAGCACTGGGCGGCAACGGGAGCGGCCTCGACCCGCGCTCCGCGTGTCGTCGTGAGCACGGGCGGCATGCTCCCCTATCTTCTTCCCGAGTCCTACGTTTTCGAGCAGCTCGTGAGCTACCGCCATCGCTGCAAGCCCGCGCTCGAGCCGCTCGCGGACTACGCGCAAGTTATCTATGACGAGACGAACGCCGAGGCAATCGAAGGCGAGCGAATCCGTCAGGGGCGCGAGGTCATCGCGCGTTTCACGCTCACGGCGGACGGCCTGCGCGCGAAGCCGCTGCCGCTGGCGGTCGAGATCTGGTACCGGCCGTCGCGTGCGCCCAATCCGCTTCCCTCGAAGGCCGGCGAGCCGTGCAAGGCGTGAGCGGCGCAGCGCGTCCGGTGCTGTGCGTCGATCTCGACGGCACGCTGGTGCGCACCGACACGCTCATGGAGTCGCTGCTCGTGCTGGTGCGGCACCGGCCTTGGATCGTTCTTGCGCTGCCCTGGTGGATGCTTCGCGGACGCGCGTCGTTCAAGGCACGCATCGCGTCGCTTGCCCCCATCGACGCCGCGACGCTCCCCTATGATCCCGACGTCGTCGCGTTCCTGCGATCCGAGCACGCAGCGGGGCGCACGATTGTCCTCGCCACGGCGAGCCATATCGACAGCGCGAGGCGCATCGCCGAGCACCTCGAGCTTTTCGCGGGCGTGCACGCGACGGATCGCGTCAATTGCAAGAGCGTCGAGAAGGCGAACGTGCTGGCGCTCGCTTACGGCGAGGGTGGGTTCACCTACGCGGGGGACTCGCGGGCCGATATCGCCGTGTGGAAGCGGGCGAGGGCGGCGATCCTGGTCAACGCCTCGCCCCGCGTTCGCGACGCTCTCGGCAACGTGCCGATCGAGCGGGAGTTTCCGCGGCGCGCGTCGCGGGCCGCCGAGCTCTGGAGGCTCCTCCGGCCGCACCAATGGGCGAAGAATGCGCTGCTTGCCGTTCCGCTCCTGACGGCGCACAAGTACGCCGACTCGCATGCGGTGGTCGCCGCGGCGCTCGCCGTGCTCGCCATGTGCGCGACGGCATCGGCCATCTACGTCGTCAACGACCTGCTCGACCTCGAGGCGGACCGCCGCCATCCGGTCAAGCACCGCCGTCCATTCGCCTCCGGGACGGTGCCGCTTCAGTGGGCGATCCCCGTGATTGCGGTGCTGGCGACAGCGAGCGCGTTCGCGTGCGTTCCGCTTCCGCGCGCGTTCTCCCTGGGCCTTGCGTCCTACGCCGTGGCGGCGGTCGGCTATTCGTTGTGGGTCAAGCACGTCGCGTGGCTCGACGCCGGGTGGCTCGCTTGCCTGTACACCCTGCGCATCTACCTCGGGGCCCTCGCTATCGAGGTGCCGATCTCGGGTTGGCTCTTGGCGTTCTCCTTTTTCGCGTTCGGGAGCCTCGCCCTCATGAAGCGCTTCACCGAGCTCACGTCCCTCGCATACCGGCACGGCGTTCATCACGCACGCGCCTACCATTTCGACGACCGCAAGTTCGTGGAAGTGGTCGGCTGGGGATCGTCGCTGCTGGCGGTTGCCGTGCTCGTGTTGTACTTGGGCAGCGAAACGGCGGGCACCCTCTACCGCGATCCGCACCTGCTCTGGGGAGCGGTCCCGCTGATAGCCTATTTATTGCTCGCGTCGTGGTGGGCGGCTCACGAGGGGCGAATGCACGAGGACCCCGTGTGGTACGTGATCCGCAAGCCGGGAACGTACATCGTGTTGGGGGCCGTGCTGGGGCTGATGCTCGCGGCGCGGTGACGAGGCCGCGGCCACGACGGGCGGCGCCGCGCTTCTTGAGGCGGCCTCCCAAGTTCAGGGGTCAGTATCATAGCCGCCATGCGCATCGTTCTCGCTCCCGACTCGTTCAAGGGCTCGCTCGACGCGCCCGCCGTGTGCGATGCGCTTGCGCGCGGGCTCGCGCGCGGCCTCCCGGACGCGCAGGTGCTCGCGCGGCCGATGGCCGACGGCGGCGAGGGCACGCTCGACGCGATCCTCCGCGTGGCGGGCGAGCGGCATCGAGCGAAGGTCTCGGGTGCGGCCGGCGACGCGCTCGACGCCTGCTACGGCCTGGTCGACCGTCCCGAGGGGCGCACCGCGATCGTCGAGGTCGCGCAAGTGGTCGGCATCACCGATCCCGCGGGCATGCGCGCCGACGTGTCGCAGCGATCCACGCGCGGGCTGGGCGAGCTCGTCGCGCTGCTCCTCGATGCCGGCGTGCGCCGCTTCATGGTGGGTCTCGGAGGCAGCAGCACGAACGACGGCGGGAGCGGCCTCATCGCCGCGCTCGGTGCCCGCCTCTTCGATGCGGGCGGCGCACCGGTGGCCGCAACGCCCGCGGGGCTCGCTCGCATCGCGCACGTGGATGTCTCGCGCCTCGATCCGCGGCTCGCGTCGTGCGATTTCGCGATCATGTCCGACGTGAACAATCCGCTCACCGGCGCGATGGGCGCCTCCGCGATCTTCGGTCCGCAAAAAGGCGTGCGGCCGGACGAGATCTCCGCCTTCGATGCGTCGCTCGCCCGCTTCGCCGCGCTGGCCGAGTCCGCGTTCGGCCGCTGCGTCGCGGACAAGCCGGGGGCCGGCGCGGCCGGCGGCCTCGGCTTCGCATTCCAGCTTCTGGGAAGCAGCGTCCGGTCGGGGGCCGAGGTCGTCGCGGAGCTGACCGGCCTCGACGCGGCGCTCGACGGTGCGGACTGGGCGATCACCGGCGAGGGACGCAGCGACCGCCAGACGCTGCTGTCGAAGGCCCCGTTCATCGTCGCGAGCCACGCCCGCGCGCGCGGCGTGCCGGTGACGCTGGTATCCGGCGCGGTGGACGCCGACGCGCTGCCCGAGCTCGGCCGCCATTTCGACGGCTGCTTCGCACTTCCGAACGGGCCGATGACGCTCGAAGCATGCATCGCGAACGCGGCGGCGCTGCTCGAGGTCCGCGGCACGCAGATCGGGCGTCTCGCCGCCGTGTGGAATAATCGGCGCGCACGTCCATGAACGCCAATCTCTACGCGCTCTTCGAGCGACACTTCCCGGAAGGCACCGAGCAGGCGTGCCTGGTCATTCCGAACGGTCCGGTCGTGCACTACGACGACCTTGCGTCGATGTCGGCGCGCATCGCGCGCACGCTCGCAGCGGCAGGATGCAAGCCAGGCGACCGTGTCGCGGTCCAGGTCGACAAGCACTGGCACGTCCTCGCGCTGTACCTCGCCTGCCTGCGTGCGGGATTCGTCTACCTCCCGCTCAACACCGGTTATCAGCGCGCCGAGCTCGGCTACTTCTTCGACGACGCCAAGCCGCGCGTCGTCGTCTGCAACGAAGGCCACCTGGGCGTGGTCGTCGCGCTTGCGCGCGAGGCGACGGTGCTGACCCTCCCCGAGCTGGCCGACCGCTCGAGCGGACGGTCGAGCGAGTTTCCGCCCATCGAGCGCGCGCCCGACGACCTCGCCACGATCCTGTACACGTCGGGCACGACCGGGCGCTCCAAGGGCGCGATGATCACGCACCGCAACTTGGCGTCGAACGCGCTCGCGCTCGTGTCGGCGTGGGGCTTCACGAGCAGCGACCTCCTCTTGCACGCGCTGCCGATCTATCACGTCCACGGACTGTTCGTCGCGACTCACTGCGCGCTGCTCGCAGGCGCCCGCATGCTGTGGCTGCCGAAGTTCGACGCGCGCGAAGTCGCCTCGCTGCTGCCGCGCGCGACGGTGATGATGGGCGTGCCGACGTTCTACACGCGCCTACTCGCGGAGCCGTCGTTCACGCGCGAGGCGTCGCGCACGATCCGCCTGTTCGTGTCGGGGTCGGCGCCGCTGCTCGCCGAGACGTTCGCGCAGTTCGAGTCGCGCACCGGCCACGCGATCCTCGAGCGCTACGGCATGACCGAGACCGGCATGATGACGTCGAATCCGCTCGACGGCCCGCGCGTCGGCGGCACGGTCGGCCGGCCGCTGCACGGAATCGACGTGCGCGTCGCCGATGAGCAAGGTCGGGTGTGCGAGGCCGGCGTGATCGGCGGCGTGCAGGTCAAGGGGCCGAACGTGTTCTCGGGCTATTGGCAAATGCCCGAGAAGACGCGCGAGGAATTCACCCCTGACGGCTACTTCAAGACCGGTGACGTCGGCGAGTGGGTGCCCGACGGGCCCGGGCGCGGTTACCTGCGGCTCGTCGGACGCGCCAAGGATCTCATCATCACCGGCGGCCTCAACGTCTACCCGAAGGAGATC
>Ga0335082_10007811_pt1 | contig 11611 bp, 10 predicted proteins | sample Lox_Sample_41_FD_206718 | JGI IMG/M metagenome (GOLD analysis project Ga0335082, IMG submission 206718) | Soil microbial communities from Loxahatchee National Wildlife Refuge, Florida, United States - Lox_Sample_4.1 | ecosystem: Environmental > Terrestrial > Soil > Wetlands | place: USA...
TGGTGCCCTGCTCATGAAGCTCTTCCGTTATCCGCGGACTGCCATAAACCCTTCTGTTCTTCTGGTGGATCTCTTGAATGCGATCCAAAAGCACCTCATTCTCGTTCCACCGTTTGCCCGGTTTTCGCTTCCTCCAGGCATCATAACCACTTCGGGAAACTCCCAATACCTTGCACATCCTCGTAAGCCGGTAGCTTTCCCGGTGCTTCTCAATGAACAGGTATTTTACCAGCTTCGTTTGGTAAAGACGCCCAAGGCTTTTTTTAAAATGTCCCGCTCTTCCTTAACCTCCTCTAATTCCTTCTGGAGGCGCTTCAGCTCTGAATCCTCAGGTTTTAAATTCCCTGTCCCCACAAAGGCGCCATCACCTTCTGCCATATACATCCGCCTCCATTGATGCACCAGATTCGGATGAATATCAAGGTCGCGAGCAACCTTCCTCACAGGAACACCTTTCTCCATTACGAGATTAACAGCATTTCTCTTGAACTCTTGACTGAAATGACGACGTTCGGTCTTCGCCATAGACGCCTCCTCTCCGATTATACAACTACTCGGAGTGTCCATCAAATCGGGGGAGGCTTACCTACAATTGTGTAGTTCTCATTGTTCGAAACTATCAACAAATTCAGTTTGAAAATTGTAAGTGTTAATGACGCGAACAATTCCAACTGAACTTCGGCATTACGAAAATATGCAACAATCAATGTTCCAGGATGAAGGCGTGATGGTAAACTTCCACCGGTATTTATAAATCCTGCGATGTTCCTGTTACTGTTACAGCCCATTGCTACTACATACTTTCGTAGACTTGAAACTGTCACACTTTATGGCTGTCGCATTGAATCATCTGGACTACCAGTCCGGATCACGAACAATATCATGTGCATCCCGCTGGCTGAGGGACGCCTGAATATCGGCAGGCCCGTCTCATTGGAGTATTAGGGAATAAAGCATAGAGATACTTGATCGTGTAAATTTGAGACCCTTCTGTTTTATTCAGCCCTTTGATGATGACCTTTGGCATAGGCACGGTCTTATACCGCAGATAATATTCTCTGATGAAACTGATCACCCGCCAGTGCCTTTCCGAAAGTTCGAGACCATCGAGCGTAGCGAGATGATTGGCAAGGTCCGCGGACCAGTCATCACCATTCACCAGGTGGCCATCCTCGTCCAGAGGAATATGCTTTCCCTGAAAGAACACCGTTCTCTTGTCAGTATTACCCATTGCTTCCTTGTGCTGTGCATCCCTTGGCGTGATGTTTATTCGAGCGGCGACATCGCACACCGCCGACGTTTGGCCTCTTCACACTGTTTTTTGCTCTCAAGCCTCCACTCCTAGAGGTGGCTGCAATTTCAAAAACATGAAACTGTCGCGGACTAGGATGTATGGTGTATTGTATACTTCAATGTCAATTGTGCAGATCTACTAATATTAAATGAAACTCGACTCTACAAGCATGGGATGTCAATATTGTGACAAGGGCAAGAAATATCTCGTCGTAACACATAGCAATCAAATACCCGGTGCTATAGGCACCTTTTTCTATAGAACACTCGATATTGAAAAAAGCGAGAGAACCGATAATCGAGGCCCATTCCAGCCTCGCATGTCTACACTTCACAACGAATCACGGGATGAGACAATACGTCTTAGTTTTTATATCATTGCAACCTGTAAACCGGCAGCGCTTTTTTGAATAATATTCATACAGCCATACTCTTGCCGTATTGTGAAAAGATCCTGCAGCGGCACACGCATACAATAGCATAAAATAATCCGGTTAACCCCTGCGTGACCGATGATGACGATATTACCTGTTGATGTTTCCAGGATGTCATGGAATGCGGTGAGAATGCGGTTATTGCAGTCATCAAAGCTTTCGCCTCCGGGGACCCGGTAATGGACAATATCCGATCCCCGCTTCCTAAATTCGTCGGGGAACCGCTGCTCGATATCTGCGAAGGAAAGACCTTCCCACTGTCCAAGATGTATCTCCCTCAGGTCCTGCCGGACAAAAACAGGGACGTTCTTATCAAGGACAATGATCTCCGCTGTTCTGCGCGAACGGGAAAGATCGCTGCAGTATGCTGCTGTAATATGTGCGCTCTCAAGCTGCCGCTGCAGACAATGAGCCTGCTTTATCCCCGTCTCATCAAGCGGAAGATCGAGATGACCGATATAACGCCGCTGGTCATCGGGCAGCTGTATTTTGCCGTGTCTTACGAGATAAATCGTCCTTGTTTGCGACATCGCCTGACTCCGTGATCGTCCGTTTCCCCACCCTGGGGGCGAGAAAGTTTTCATTGGTTCTCACCGTGACAGACACAGTCAATACATTGTTCTTTATCGAGCGCTCTATTGCCGGCACCGCGTCGAGCGCTTCATGGAGAGCCTGGCTCAGCGATACGTCCGCCATTCCGAGAATCGTCGCGGTGATGTTCAACTTAGATGCTCCCTGGGTGCTGTCGACTGAAGCTGAGAAGTCGATCACTTGCTCCTGTGTAAAGAGCGCTTCGTCGAGATCAGCCAGGGTAAAGGACTCACCTCCGCGCACCGCGATGCGGCCGCTCGTTCTCCCGGAAACGCGCTCCATCCGGCGGAGCACGGTCCCGCAGGCGCAGCGCTCGGTAATAAAACAAGAGAGATCGCCGGTGCGGTAGCGTATGAGCGGCATCCCCTGCCTGGTCAGCGTAGTCACCACGACCTCGCCCTCTCCCCCCTCAGGAAGGACATCTCCGGTGACAGGATTGATGATCTCAAAATAAAGATCAGCTTCGCGCAAATGATAGCCTGCGTGTGCAGCGCAATCCACTCCGCCGCCCAGGCCCATTTCAGTCATTCCGTAATGCTCGAATACGTCGCAACCCCACAGCCTTTGCAATTCCCGCACAATGGCCCGGGGAACGTAATCCGTGCTCAGCAGCGCGCTTTTCAGCCGTTGCGTTTTCCCGAGGACCTGCTTCGCGTATCGGGCTAATACAAGAATTTGTGCCGGAATACCGACGAGGGAATCAACGCCTTCTCGCATCATGACACCCAGGGTTTCATCAATGCTGCGAACGACTCCATGCGGTATGGGATGAGCGCCCATCCGGGTCAGCGCTGTCGCCAGAAGATCACCGACGGTTCCGATGCGCTCGCCCGGGAGAAGGATGAGTACCCGGTCGCCAGGATCGACGAGCGTGGACATGCCCTGATGGAAAAAATCTACGGTCAGCTCCTGGTCCGTGGGAGTGAAGTAAAGGCGCTTCGGACTGCCCGTTGTTCCCGAACTGTCGAGCGTAACGACCCTATTGATATCATTCTGCGATACACAGAGAAATTGCAGTCCCTGCTGTCGTATGTCCTCCGCTATGGTGAAGGGAAAACGGCGGATGTCGTCCAGACTTGTCAAAGGCACATCAGCAATGCCCTTCATCCGTTTCCGGTAAAAGGGGCTGTTGTGATAGGTTCGCTCGATAGTCTCGCGGAGCTGACGCAGCTGATATCCGCTGATCTGCTCCCGCGTGAGCGTGTCTTCGCTCATGCCGATCTTCGACGCTATCCATGCCTCAAGGGGCGTTTTCCTGATCATCGTCGCATCCGTGGAATTATAGGCATCTTTGCCGACTGCGATAGAGCGGCGTGCCTTGTTTGTCTGTGAGATTGTACGCGCAAAAGGGGATGACCCTGCTGTCTGTGCTGACTACATGAATGAAGCATTCACGCAGCCGCTCCAGGTCAAGGTTCCAAGCGTCCTGAAAGGCCATGCCGGAAATGCATAGCGAGTATTGATCAACGCGGCCCAGAAAGGCATCCAGGGATTCGACGTTGAATGTGGCGCAGCAGGATGTTTTCGTTGCCACGGCGGGTTCCGGGCGGTCGCTTGGTGCGGCCCAGCGCTGCGCAACGAAGCGCTGAGCTTTCTTAGCGCCCAGGGCCGCAGTCTGGGGCCCGCAGCATCCCCCTTGTTTCTCCTTGCTTATTGATATCAGGACCCCGTCGGGCATGAGAACGAAATTCCCGTGAAAGGAACAGTATGCGTTCTCTCCCTGGGGAGGACGAAAGTGCTCTGCTTTCATCATACCGTTAGTCTGGCCTTCGATGTTGCGGATGACTTCGGGAATCGTGATCCGGTCTTCATCGGATGGTTCCTGGGGATACCTGCCGAAATAGCTAATGGGCTGGAAATGAACACCCCGGACCGCGGGCATGCAGTTTACGGCAAAGGAGATGATGCTGCCGATGTTTTCTGTATTGATGCCAGGCATGAGCGTCGGCACAAGGACTACTCCCATACCCTCTTCGGCGCAGCGGTCGATTGCAGCTTTTTTCTTATCAAAAAGCTTTGTGCCGCGGATTGCTTTGTAAATCGAGTCGTTTGTCCCGTCGAATTGCAGAAACACGCAGGAGAGGCCTGCTTCTTTCAATCGCCTCACATACTCTGGATCGCCTGCTAGGCGCAGACCGTTCGTGTTCAGTTGAATGAAATTGAATCCCAGGGACCGGCCCAGCGAGACTATATCGGGAAGATCGTCTCGCACAGTCGGTTCTCCGCCGGACAACTGGATGTTATAGGGGCCACCGTTTGCAAGCAGCATGCGGTACCAAGCTTCGATGGTCTGAAGACCTGGGTCTTGGTCCGCTTGCTGTGATGAGGCAAAGCATACCGGACAGTGCAGGTTGCAGCGCTGGGTCACTTCGAGGAGAACGCAGCATGAGTGCTGACGGTGCTCCGGGCACAAGCCGCAGTCAAAAGGGCACCCCCGCTCTATGGTTGTCGCACATACCGGAGGACGCGATGGCACTTTGGGAACGGACCAGGAACCATAGGATGGCTGCCCCCGCCAGATGACGGTCCGGAAATGACCGTGCTCCGAACAGATCTTGTCCAGAAACACATCGTCGTCCACGGCAATCCTCTGTGCCGGTATCCGTTTCAGGCATACGGGACAGACGCTTTCCGTGGAGCCGAGAATCCGTTCCCCCTCCTTCATACGAAGGCCTTCTGCTGCGATGCGTTGAAACGTAGTCATAAACTCAAAAAACCCTCCCTCGACCCTCCAAGCAAGAAGGGGTCGTTTCTCATCTCTTTATTCTTTCACGAAACTCGCGCTGCCTCTGTACATGTAAGCTTACTGTATCGTTTCTCGTCCCTGAACAACCTCAGTGTCCGTTGTCAGTGATGACTCACGCCCTATTCCACTAACGAGTTCTTCCAGCCGCTTCTCGGTCACTTGCTCCACTGATTTTTTGATTATGCGGGCCCTCTTAAGCCGCTGTTCGACTTCATGCAACACCACCGCATCGCAGCGATATTTTTCCAAGCATTCCCTGAATCGATCGTCAAGCGAAACGATCCGGTCACCTAGCACCAGTTTATCGGCCAAAAAAAGAATCGCTGCTTCATCAAGCAGCTGTCCTTCCTCAAATTCAATTGTATGGTGTACGGCCGTAATGCTCGCCACACCGGGATATCCCATATTGAGCAGCATGCGCGCGCCGGTACTCGCATGGTGCGGTCTTCCTTTGGCCAGGTCATGGAGCATCCCACCGGCGATGATCAGCTCGACGTCGAGATGCAAGCCCATCCGGTTCAAAGCTTCGGCAAGCACCCGGCCCGTTTCGGACACCATCCGGCAGTGCCTGACCACCCTTTCGGGGACATTCGCCACGGCCAAAATCGCGTCGCACTCGCGCCGCTGAGGAAGCTCACGCAGGACGAAGCGGTCGACAACGCGCCTGTAATCCTCTGCAGTGTCCACATCGATCAGGATACCCTCGTCAATTACCTCCACATTCCTCGCCGCCGGTTCATAGCGCTCCAGCAGAGACCGCAACCCTTCCGGCCGGTCCCAGGCCAGTATGGCCGGGCAGCAGCGGGTCGAGATGAGCGGGGGGTGGCCTCTGCGTTGCTGAAACACGGGATAGATCACGTCCGCCGCAGCGTGCGAAAAGGCCTTGCGCAGCGTCTTTATGGTATGGCACCGTACGAGCGGCATATCCGCGGGGAGAAGGAAAAAGGCGTCCGTTCCCGGACGAAGGGACTTTACGCCCGCAACAACGGACGAGAACATCCCTTCCCGATAGCGATCGTTCTGAACATGGCGCACACGTAGACGGTCCAGCGTCGGGGCCAATTCTACCGCATGGTGTCCGGTCACGACTACAATATCGTCGATGCCTGCCGCGTAAAAGACATTGATCACTGCTTCGATCATCGTACTATCGCCCAAGGGGAGCAGCGGCTTAAAACCGGGCGCCCGCGACGAGTAACCTGCGGCCAATACGAGAGCCTCTATTTTATTTCCCTTCCCCATTGTTCCCGCTCCGCGCGCACCTTGATCAGCTCGCCGACGATGCTAACGCCAAGTTCCTCGGGCGTTTCCGCCCCGATATCGGTGCCGATAGGAGAATAGACGCGATCGAGATCGCGCTTGACGAACCCCTCCTTTAGCAGGACCTCATAAATCTTGTCCCGCTTCCGGCGGCTCCCGATCATGCCGATATACCCTGCCTTCGATCTCAGGGCCTGCGCCAGCACCACCTTGTCGTGCAGATGACCCCTCGTCACTATCACGAGATAGCTGTTTTCGTCGATGTCCAGGTCGGGCAATCGGTCAAACGATTCAAGTAGCAGGAGCTCCGTAGGTTCGGCGAACCTCGCCCGGTTCGCGTATTCTTTGCGGTCGTCCAGCACCACGGTTTTGAACCCGACAACCTCAGCCAGGGGCGCTATTTTCTGGGATACATGGCCGGCACCGAAGATATAGACCGTTCCCCCATGGCGAATCGGTTCAACGAGGAAGCGCCGGTTCTCGCGCACCTCCGCGTGGATGGAGATTCTCCCCGGTCCTAAAAGAAGCTTTGCAAGCAATCCCGGATCGCCGTCGATCTTCCCGATCATGGTTCCGTCATGTCTGACCAGGCACTGCTGCCGTGCGGGCAGGTTATTTTGTTTCGGATCGCCCAGCACGGTGATCAACCAGGCCTTGGTCCCACGCTGGAGAATCGCCGCAGCTTCGTCGTACAGAACCCGGTTGGTTTCATCTTTTCCGTCGATGTAGTCGAGCAGGATCTCACCCTGCCCGCCGCAGATCATCGCCATTCCTGCGGCATCCTCTCCGGAAAGATCAAAGGACTGGATCAGAGATTGTTTGCTATGAAAGATGCCCGCCGCAAGCTGCAACGCTTCGGCTTCAAGGCGGCCACCGCCGACCGATCCGACGATCGATCCGTTGCTGCGAACGACCATTTTCGAGCCGTCGGACCGCGGGGCCGATCCGGTCTTATCGAAAATTGTTGCAGTCACAAAGCTCTCTCCCTTGCGCAGGTCATCCGCCATTTCACGATACAGTCGCTTCATCGAAAATCGCCTTTCATACAGGTGACAATATCAGACCGTAGGTTCTGCTTCGCAGAAGGCACGGATGAACACGGTTTGAATATTAAATTAAAATCATGGATCTCGTACGGGTTTTAACTGTGTGCGACGAAGTCGTCAGTTGTTACTTTTGCCCGCTAAAATCGATATCATGGGCCGCCAGTATTTCCATTGCCTTTTCAAAAGTCGCCATCACAATCTGCGGACACCGCGTCGTACGGTTGTGGGCATTATTCTGGAGGATATCGGAGCAATTGATCCCGCTATTGAACCGGATCCTGCATTCCTGCTCGAACCATTCCACCAGTTCGTCGATCATCGGGATCAGGCGGCTGTCTTCCTGCTCCTCGGGTTTTCCCTTTCCTACATAGAGCGCAAGCAGGCAAGCGCCACCGGTCAACGTGCCGCAGACTTTCCCGCAGCTGCCCATGCCGCCATGCAGGCCCGACATAGCTCTGACCAGGTCGGGGTTGCTCTTACCTTGGGCTTCCAGCGAAAGAATGATCAGGATCTGGCTACAATAAAAACCCTGATGACCGAGTTCGACCATGCGCATCATTACGTCATTCATGCTCCTGCCCCTTTTTTGAACATTATGCTGCTTTCGATGCTACGAGCAAAAAATATCCCAGCGAGGCCCGCTTCAACAGACCTACACTCTCCTGCCAGGAACTTTTCCATTGCCCTAGGCATGTTCTGCCGAACACTGATGATTCATCTCCCATGATTGTCTGAATCAGATATTCCTTCAATGTCTGAGAATGATCCTCCCAGTTTGTTATATAAAAGCCCTGACGTCTTATCATGACCATCAATGTGTCCTGTGTCATGATCCCCTTCATGCCGAACGGAAGATTGATGTCCCCAATCGTGTCAAGCACTTCGGCGTTGCGTGCATAGATGTCGGTGATAGCCATTTTCCCCCCAACACGCAATACCCTACAGAACTCGGCCAGCGCCTGCTCCTTGTTAGCTATAACCGATAAACTGCATTCTGCCACGATACCGTCGATCGTTCCCGATTTCATAGGAAGCTCTTCCGCAAACCCAGCACTCAGCGGAAGGCCGGGATTACGCCGTAAACCCTGCCCCAGCGAGGCCACTGCCGGGTCGATGCCCATGGCATCAATACTATAGGAACGGCGAAGATATTCGACGGTCGCACCAAAGCCGCACCCGATATCCGCCACCCGGTCGCCAGCTTTGAATGCACAGAGCTGAAGTATTCGGTCGGTCAGAGCAAATCCACCGGGCCGCATGATGCTGCCACGCCCGTTAGCGCTGCTGAAGCATTCACTGAACCGTTGCTTGCTAGGCTCGGACATCACATCGCCTCACTTATCCTCCAGCGCCTGCTCCACCTGCAGCATTTTTCCCGTGGCCAGGGACTCGGGCACATAAACCATGCCGCAGATCGGGCACTTGAGAAGCTCGATGGGAAATTCACTGCCTAGGTAAGATGCCTTGACCTTCCCGATCTTCATCTCCACGCTGCATTTTGCGCAGAGCAGGATGGGCTCCGGCGCTGCGTTCTTTTCTTCGCTCATTGCACATCTCCGGACACTTCCATGCGATGGCTATAGGCATTGTGAATGATGAAGCCAGCCTCCCCCGCCGAGTACTCGACCCAGTAGGTCACGCTCACAGGCCGGTGCCGGGCGAGAAAGCGGCCTGTCTTCACATCTTTGATTTTTTCGCCTGTCCTTTCAGCGTGGCCTAACACCTTCAGGAGGTCTTCCTCAAGGATCATCCTGCGTTCCAGCAGTTCCGACACTTCAGGATCAATGATGAGTTTCATGCCTGGTTCTCTCTTTGCACCTTTCTCATCCCAGAGGTCGCGCAGAAATTCCGTCTTTAGCTTTGCACGGTTCTCGTGACGCTGCGAGTACCCGGGCCCTTTTTGGCGGGCAGTCTCATCGCTTCCTGTTCCGAAGATCAGGTCGAGAATGTGGAGCACACGCTTTCCCCGGGCCGCGAAATTATCGCGGCACATGGCGCAATAGGCCAGGTAGTCGGCATCACTCTCCGTGATCCTGCGATTTACGACCTTGTCGGCCACCTCGGGGTTGGCAAATGACATGTGCCCACCATAGCCGCAGCAGGTTGTTAACTCAGGATGATGACCTAGTTCTTTGAGCTGTACGCCGAGTTTCGCGACGATCCGCCTAATGCTCTGTTGAATTGCCCTGTCATTCCGGGTGGCACAGGGATCGTGGATTGCCATCGGCTTTGGCTTCATGACCTGCCGGACCTCCGGTAGCTCCGCATTGTCGAGCACGGTCCATAACGATTCCACGGGCAGATCATGCAGGTAGTCTTTGAAGATCCGGTAGCAGCTCGAACAGGCAGTGATGATCCGCGGCTTGCCCATGCGCTCCCATTCTTCCGCTGTTGTCCGAATCGTACGCTGAAACAACTCTTCCTGTCCTGCCCAGAACGCCGGCGCGCCACAGCATCCCAGGATCAAACCCACGCCACCCTTTATTGTGCTCCGCAGATGTTTGTATACACGCGCGACATGATGGGGCGACGATGCGCTAAGCTGGCATCCCGGATAGAACAGGGCGCTGCTTGCGGAGAAACCGGGCTCGTGGCGGACCAGGTAAAAAGCCTCGCTCAAACTAAACTGCATGTCGCGGAGCGCGAAGTCATGAACCGATGGCGGCATCTTACCTTTTTTAACCATGCTCTGCCGTGCATCGAGACACACGTCCGCCATGTTCAGGTCCACGGGGCAGACTTCTTTACAAAGACTGCAGAGGCTGCATGAGTTCACCATACGGTTTGCCAGGTGCGTTCCCATAATGATGGAATCGTTATTATAGATTTCGCGGACATACCGCTTCGGGTAAGAGCCGTAATGGGCGAGGTATTCACACACCTTCACGCATTCGAGGCACTGGCACTGCAGACAGCGATGGGCCTCGTTCCCCGCTTCTTCACGGGAATAGCCCTCCGCCTTGATGGACATGGGAACGGCCTGTAGAGGTTCTATACCTTGCGTATTCGTGTATAGCGTCGTGACAAAGGGGCCTTCCTGCTCGCGCCGGGCGGTGAGAGAAGCCCCCTGCAAAAGGCGGTCTATTGAGACAGCTGCAAGCCGGCCGTCGAGTAGTGATGTGATGGGCGAATAAGCGACGTGATGATAGCGATGGCCGCCGCCGGCGAAAACTTTTGGGTTGCTCGTTCCATAGGTGATTGGCGCGATCTCGATGCGGCCCGACGGTGTCAAGGAGAGATCGATGTTCAGATGATCGACAGCATGAGGTCCCAGACCAATATACACTGCATCGAACGAGGCAACGAGTTCGTCAAAGGAGGCGCTTCCTCCCTTCCCGTTCGTGACCTGGGTGTTCAGGTGGATGACGACCTCCCGGTCTTCGAGGGCCACCAAATCGGCATTGATGATGTGCTGTGGCAGCTGCTGTGCATCGAATTCACGAATGCGTCCGCCGAGTACGTGGGTTGCTTCGAATAGTTCAACGTCGAAGCCTTTTGAAGCTAGATCGAAGGCTGCGGTCAGGCCGCTCAGGCCAGCCCCGATAATCGCGACCTTTTTATCCTTCTTCGTTACATAAAGGCGCTTTTTTTGCGTTTCCCTGCCGTACTCCACGCAGGCCCGCTCAAGAGAATTAATTCTGATCGCCTCACCTGCCTCGATACGTTTGCAAGCAATCTGGCAGGGATGATCGCAAATTCTGCTGATGATGCCGGGAAAAGGGATGGTCTTGTTGAAAACAGCGAAGCCCGCGCTGAAGTCATTCTTCCGAATGCATTCAATCATACCCCGCGCGTCTACATGGGCTGGGCAGGCCGACGTGCAAGCAGGCGGCTGTTCCTGGATACACTGGGATTCGCGTTCCCGCGCTTTTGTGTGGTCCATAACCTGTTCGTGGCCCCTTCGTTATAACCAGAGAACCTATGCGTTTCTGCAGGGGGGCCTGGAGTGAACCAAGAGCATGAGGCCGTTGGTCCGCTCCAGGCAAATGGGGTAACCGATTTTTACTTCTTCTTGCCGTTCAATGCCGCCAACACAACTTCAGGACGGGCAGGCACCTTTGTAATGCGGGCCCCGCAGGCATTGTAAATGGCGTTCAGGATCGCCGGATGCGGAGCAGTGAGTGGTGCCTCGCCCACGCCTGCTGCGCCAAAGGGTCCCAGGGGACGCGGGGTCACGTTGTAGATGATCTCGATGTCATCGGGAATATCCTTTGGATAAGGCAGGCCGCAGCTCAAGAGGC
>Ga0335082_10007813_pt1 | contig 11609 bp, 7 predicted proteins | sample Lox_Sample_41_FD_206718 | JGI IMG/M metagenome (GOLD analysis project Ga0335082, IMG submission 206718) | Soil microbial communities from Loxahatchee National Wildlife Refuge, Florida, United States - Lox_Sample_4.1 | ecosystem: Environmental > Terrestrial > Soil > Wetlands | place: USA: Florida...
CTGGGACGGACGTGCCGATCTGGTGACCGCAAACGATTTTTCGAATGACGTGTCGGTGCTGTTGGGACTGGGCGACGGGACCTTCGCCGCCGCGCAGGCCTTTGCGGTCGGCAGCGGCCCGAGCTCCGTTGCAGTGGCGGATCTGAACGGGGACGGCGATCCTGATCTGGTGACCGCTAACAATGGTTCGAATGACGTGTCGGTGCTGTTGGGGCGGGACGACGGCACCTTCGCCGCCGCGCAAGCCTTTGCGGTCGGCAGCGTCCCGCTCTCCGTTGCGGTGGCGGACCTGAACGGGGACGGCCATCCCGATCTGGCGACCGCCAACGGTGGCTCGAATTACGTGTCGGTGCTGTTGGGGCGGGGCGACGGGACTTTCGCCGCCGCGCAGGCCTTTGCGGTCGGCTGCGGTCCGAACTCCGTTGCGGTGGCGGATCTGAACGGGGACGGCCATCCCGATCTGGTGACCGCCAACGTCTGCTCGAATGGCGTGGCGGTCCTATTGAAAAAGAACAACGGGACCTTCGCCGCCGTGCAGGCCTTTGCGGTCGGCCTCGACCCGAGATCCGTCGCGGTAGCGGATCTGAATGGGGACGGCCATCCCGATCTGGTGACTGCCAACCAGAACTCGGATGACGTATCGGTGCTGTTGGCTTACCCATGAAGCACCCTTCGCACGTATGACCGGCCGCGGATGGCGTTATGGAGGATGTGATGCGAACCGAACTTGTCATTCTGAGTGGTGTCGCGCTGTTGAGTGTGGGATGCGGCGGGGGGGAGGGCCGCCAGGTTCAAAACACCCCGACACAAACACCAACCGCAATGGCAACCGCGACCGCGACCGCGACGAGCACGGCGACAGCAACCGCCACACCGACCCGTGCCTTGGCCTTGCTCTATCCCGGACCCAAATTTGCGGTCGGCAGCGGCCCGTACTCCGTTACGGTGGCGGATCTGAACGCGGACGGCCATGCCGATCTGCTGACCGCCAACCACTACTCGAGTGACGTGTCGGTGCTGTTGGGGCGGGGCGACGGCACCTTCACCCCCGCGCAGGCCTTTCCGGTCGGCCGCTCCCCGCTCTCCGTTGCGGTGGCGGATCTGAACAGGGACGGCCATCTTGATCTGGTGACCGCCAACTTTGAATCGAATGACGCGTCGGTGTTGTTGGGGCGGGGCGATGGCACCTTCGCCGCCGCGCAGGCCTTTGCAGTCGGCCGCGGCCCGTACTCCATTGCGGTGGCGGATCTGAACGGCGACGGCCATCCGGATCTGGTGACCGCCAACCATGACTCGAATGACGCGTCGGTGCTGTTGGGGCAGGGTGACGGTACCTTCGCTGCCGCGCAGCCCTTTGCGGTCGGCGGCGGCCCGAGATCCGTTGCGGTGGCGGATCTCGACGGGGACGGCCATCTCGATCTGGTGACCGCCAACGACAACTCGAATGACGTGTCGGTGCTGTTGGGGCGGGGCGACGGCACCTTCGGCCCCGCGCAGGCCTTTGTGGTCGGCCTCTACCCGATTTCCGTTAGCGTGGCAGATCTGAACGGGGACGGCCATCCCGATCTCGTGACCGCCACAGACGCCGCGTCGATGTTGTTGGGGCGGGGCGACGGCACCTTCGCCGCCACGCAGGCCGTTACGGTCGGCGGCAACCCGTACTCCGTTGCGGTGGGGGATCTGAACGGGGACGGCAATCGCGATCTGATGACCGCCAACAGTGGCTCGAATGACGTGTCCGTGCTGTTGGGACGGGGCGACGGCACCTTCGCCGTCGCGCAGGCCTTTGCGGTCGGCAGCGCCCCGCTCTCCCTTGCAGTGGCGGATCTGAACGGGGACGGCCATCCCGATCTGGTGACCGCCAACAGTGGCTCGAATGACGTGTCGGTGCTGTTGGGGCGGGGTGACGGCACCTTCGCCATCGCGCAGGCCGTTGCCGTCGGCAGCGCCCCGCTCTCCCTTGCGGTGGCTGACCTGAACGGGGACGGCCATCCCGATCTGGTGACCGCCAACCCAATTTCGAATGAGGTGTCGGTGTTGCTTGGGCGGGGCGACGGGACCTTCACCGCCGCGCAGGCCATTGCGGTCGGCAGCTCGCCGCGCTTCGTTGCGGTCGCCGATCTGAACGGGGATGGCCATCCCGATCTGGTAACCGCCAACGGTACATCGAATGACGCGTCGGTGCTGTTCGGGCGGGGCGACGGCACCTTCGACGCCGTGCAGGCCGTTGCAGTCGGCCGGCATCAGGACTCCCTTGCAGTGGCGGATCTGAACGGGGACGGCCATCTCGATCTGGTAACCGCCAACAGTGGCTCGAATGACGTGTCGGTGCTGTTGGGGCGGGGCGACGGCACCTTCGCCGCCGCGCAGGCTTTTGCGGGCAGCGGCTACCCGAACTCCCTTGCGGTGGCGGATCTGAACGGGGATGGCCATCCTGATCTGGTGACCGCCAACGGTGGTTCTTTGGACGTGTCGGTGCTCTTGGGCGAGGGTGACGGCACCTTCGCCGTCGCGCAGGCTTTTGCGGTCGGCAGCTCACCCCGGTTCGTTGCGGTCGGCGATCTGAACGGGGATGGCCATCCCGATCTGACAACCGCCAACGGTTCATCGAATAACGCGTCGGTGCTGTTGGGCTACCCATGAAGCATCCCTTCGCACGAGCGCGCGAGGGACAGCGGGGCGTCGACGCCCCTTCCTTCCTGACGATTCGGACGTCCTTGAGAAAAGCTGCCGACGCCGAGGCAAGACCGCACAATTGCGCTCCGGTTGCCGGTGCCGTTACGCACGTCTCTCACCTACACTTGAATACAAACATCAACCGTAGTAGGCTTGCTCGTGATGTCAGATAGGCGGTTATGGCCTTATGTTCTAGAGACCTTCTCGTATCGGAGTTGATAACGTTTGCCTATGACAGGACCCCACATGCGTGTGCTGGCAATTTGCTTTTCCCTTGCGCTCACTTTGACCTGCGCAGCTTGTGTCAGGCCCTCTTCCGCCCCGTTCCCCTTCGAATACGGCGTGAGTGGAGGGGCGCAGGCTCCGCACCGTGATCTTGATCAGGTCTGGTACTGCGGGCCGAACGGAGCTGCGATCGCCGAAAGACAGCGCAGCGAGGGCAAGTTACCGGCCAGTGCTCAGAACCTCGACTACCTCTGCGGTCGATCCCTCATCGTCCTCCACCGAGCCGAAGGAAAGGTCTTTCCGGAAACTCGCCCCGCCTCCGTCGAGATCTTCAAGAGCACAAACTACTTTGGCACTGAGTCTCCCAAGGTTCTCAAGGACAAAGCGCCAACCAAACAATACGTCGTAGTGGGAACCTTTGAATTTCCCGTGCGTTGGTACTTCCTAAGCACCAGTGATCGGTATATCGCCGAAAGCGTAGGCAAGCTCGGCGGGGACGCGGTTCTCGAATACGAAACCTACCAAGACGCCGCAGGCCTCGCGACAGACCCACTCACAGGCCAGCATTTCCAAGTCCAGCACATGTCCATGAAGGGAACAGTGATCAAATTTGTCGGAAACTGAATTGTGAGCCAGAACAATCGCGCAGCCTTTTCGGATGCCGTCTGTCCGGCATGTCGTTCCCAATACAGCCCCGGACGTCATTACCGTGGTGTGTTGCCGTCAGCATGGAGCAGGCGATCGCGTCTTGTTGCCGGGGCGCAGTTGGTATGGCTCGGGTGCGTACGCATCGCGGCCCGCCGAACCCACGTGGCTGATACGCCCGCCATTTGCCTTTCCGTCGCCGCGGGGCTCATCCCAGCTCAAATGACTGATGTGGCGCCGGCATTTCCACGCGGGTCTCCTTCAGCTGGCCGGCGAAGCGGCGCATCGTTCCTTCTTCGCCGTGCACGAGGAACGTACGCGGTGCACCGGTCTGCTGGTGCCAGGCGAGCAGCTCGGCTTGGTCGGCGTGGGCGGAGAAGCCGTTGATCGTGTGGATACTGGCGTGTACCGGGATCTCTTCGCCGAAGAGACGCACGTGCGTCGCGCCGTCGACGATGCTGCGCGCCAGCGTACCGCGGGCGGCATAGCCGACGAAGACTACGCTCGAATCTTTGCGCCACAGGTTGTGCTTGAGATGATGCCGCACGCGGCCCCCGGTGCACATGCCGGAGCCCGCCATGATGACGGCACCACCGCCGACACGGTTGATCGCCATCGATTCCTGCGTCTCACGCGTGAAGTGCAATCCCGGCAGGCCGAGCGGGTCGCGTCCCGCTCGGAAGAGCGCCGCCGTCTCCGTGTCGTAGCACTCGGGATGATGCTCGAAGATCGTGGTCGCGGAGATGGCCATCGGTGAGTCGAGGAACACCTGCATCGAACGCGGCAGACGCCCGGCCTCCACGCCCTCGCGCAGGAAGTACAGGATCTCCTGAGCGCGCTCCAATGCGAAGGTCGGAACGATGACATTGCCGCCGCGCCTGAAGGTGTCGGCGATCGCACCGTACAGCTCTTCGACCGACGGTGCGATGGGCTTGTGCAAACGGTCACCGTAAGTGGTCTCCATGACCACGGCGTCCGCCGCGGGCGGCGTGGCCGGATCGCGGAGCAGCGGCCGGCCGGAATTGCCGAGGTCGCCGGAGAACAGCAGGCGTTGCCGTCGTCCAGCCTCTTCTAGCTCCAGGTACACGCACGCTGAGCCCAGGATATGACCGGCATCGACCAAGGTGACCCGCACACCCGGCGCCAGCTCGAGCGGGTGGCCGTACACCGCTGTCCGTCCGAAATGCCCGACACTGTTCAAGGCATCCAGTACGGTGTAGAGGGGCTCCGCGCCCTCGCCCTGCTTGCCGCGCCGTGTGGCCTTGCGCGCTTGGAAGCGCGCCTCCTCTTCCTGCAAGTGGCCGGCGTCCAGGAGCACCAGGCGCGCCAACTCGCGCGAGGCGGCGGTGGTCACGATCTCGCCCTGGAACCCGCGCTTCACCAACAGCGGGATGCGGCCGCAATGGTCGAGGTGGGCGTGCGTGAGCAGCAGGTAGTCGATGCCGGCGGCGTCGAACCCGAACGGCTGCGCATTCTCTTCGACCAGCTCGCGTTCGCCCTGATAGAGGCCGCAATCGATCAGGATGCGCCGTCCTGCACACTCGACCAGGTGGCACGAACCCGTGACGTCGCGGTCAGCGCCATGGAATGATAGCTTCACAGTCCCTCCTCCATTCGGTGTTCGAACCAATTCGAGGCGGTGATCCGCACCGGATCTCACCTCGCCCCGAGCAGCGGCTCACCATTGACCTCGTGCCAGCGCAAGATGCCGTCCCAGACCTCCTGCGCGGTCTCGGCGAACCAGAACAGCTCGCGATCCTCCGGATCAATGACACCTTCGTCGACCAGGAAGTCGATATCGACTGCCCGTCGCCAGTAGTGCTCGCCGACGAGCACGACCGGCACCGGCTTGATCGTCCGCGTTTGCACCAACGTGAGCGTCTCGAACAGTTCATCGAAGGTGCCGTAGCCACCCGGGAATGCCACCAGCGCTTTCGCACGCAAGAGGAAGTGAAGCTTGCGGAGGGCAAAGTAGTGGAAGCGGAAACACAGGTCGGGCGTGATGTAGGGGTTCGGATACTGCTCGTGCGGCAGATGAATGTTGAGGCCAATGGACTTCGCGCCGACATCGTAGGCCCCGCGATTGGCCGCCTCCATGATGCCCGGGCCGCCGCCGGTCATGATCACCACACGGCAGTCCTGCGGCCCGTGCCCGGCGTTGGCGACCAAACGACCCAGGTCGCGGGCGACGTCGTAGTAGTGGCTCTTCACCTCGATGCGTTCCGCTACCGTCAGCTGCCGACGGAGCTCCGGGTCCGCGGGGTCGTTTTCCACCGCGTGTCGGAGACGCTCGACCTTGCGGCGCGCCGCCAGGGGCTCGGGGATGCGCGTGCCACCGAAGACCACAACGGTGTGGGTGATGCCGTGCTGTTCGAGGAGAAGCTCCGGCTTGAAGTAATCGAGCTCAAGGCGGGGGCCGCGGGCCTCGTCGCGGTTGAGAAAATCGACGTCTCGGTCTGCTTCCCGGTAGCTCGGACTGGCAAGGATTTCGGCGACGCGCCGCGGCGCATCCGGATCCTCGTCGGCCGGCTTGGGCTGAGACCACGGCAGCGGTTCGCGTCGCCGCTGCGGGTGTGCGGGCTGAGCGATTTCCGCAGGGTTTGCCGGCTGAGAGGATTTCTTCATGTTTCCCGCCTGGCGTGACGGAGCGCCGCGACGGCGACTGCGCCGTTTCATCGCGGTCTTTACGGAATCAGCACGACACGCCCGAATGCTTGCCGACTTTCGATGAACGCGTGCGCCGCCGCCGCATCGGCGAGCGGGAACGTGCGATCGATGACGATCTGCAGGGCGCTGTGAGCGGCGTCTTCGAGATGGCGCTGAATCATGGAATGCACGCGCTGGTGGTTCAGCACCAACTCGGCACCGAGGAAGATCCCGGTGATCGTCTTGTTGCCGGGGCGCAGCTGGTCCGGGTTGGGCACGTACGTGTCCCGGCCCGCCGAACCGACGTAGCTGATACGCCCGCGATACGCCGCCGCCGCGATGCTGCCCTCCAGCGTGCGTCCGCCGACGGAGTCGACGATGAGATCGGCTCCATGCCCTTGGGTCAGACCCTGCACCGCACCGACGAAGTCGCTCGTCCGATAGTTGATGCCATGGTCGAGGCCATACGCTTTGAGGCGCTCCAGCTTCGCGTCGCTTGACGCCGTCGCCAGCACAGTCGCGCCAGCGCGCTTGGCCAGCTGAATCGCCGCCATGCCGACCCCACTCGCCCCTGCATGGATCAGCACGAACTCGCCGGCGCGCAGATGACCGAACTCGAACAAGCAATCATCCGCCGTTCCAACTGCGATCGGCACACAAGCACCGAGCTGCAGATCCAGCCCGTCGGGTAGGACCCAGGTCATCGGCGCCGGCACCACAGCCCGTGCCGCGTGCGAGCCGTGCATCATCACCGCGACGACGCGCTGGCCGACCTTGCGGTCCCTGGCCTGCTCGCCGACTGCGCGAATGACGCCAGCGCATTGATAGCCGACGATGTGCGGCCGCGACGCCATCTCGCCGCCGGCGCGATGCAACGTATCGCCACCCTCAATGCTGATGGCGCCGACGTCGATGAGCACGCTGCTCGCATCGCAAACGGGGTCCGGCACATCCTCGTACCGGAACACTTCGGGTCCACCGGTCTCGTAGTATACGGCCGCCTTCATGTGTCTGACCTCCTGCAGCCGCAGACTGTAGCTCGCCTCGGCCCGCGAGCGCCAGCGCCTGGCGTCCTACAGGGCGAGCTGCTTCGGCGGGCGCACGACGATCTCGGCGACGTTGACCGAGATGGGTTGGGTGACGGCGTAGAGCACGGCGTCGGCGACGTCCTCGGCATTCGCGAGAACCTGCTTCATCATCGGCTGCAGTTTCTCCATCACCTCGTCGGGCAGTCGCTCGCCACGCTTCACCTCGACCTGCAAGCCGGTGGCTTGCACGAAGCCGGCGACGAAGGCGGGGTCGAAGTTGCGTGCGAAGTTGGTGGCGATCGCCCCGGGCATGATGTTGACCACGCGGATCGAGTCTTCCTCCAGCTCGCGCAGCAACGTGCTGGAGATGCACGGCACTGGCGCATCGCCTTCACTGCAGCTTGGCAGCCCGTGAGCAGCGCCAGGATGTTGGTTTCCAGCATGGCGCGCCACTCCTCCGGGTCGCCGTCGACGATCGGGGTCGGGTACGACAGCCCGGCGTTGTTGACCATGATGTCGAGGCGCCCGGTGTCCGTGAGCGCCCGCTGCACGAGATCCTGCACCTGCCGCACGTCGCGCACGTCGAGCGCCACCACGGCAGCGCGTCCGCCCCCGGCCTCGATGCGACTCTTCGACTCGTCCATCGCCGCGCGCGTCCGCCCGGCCAGGTAGACGTGCGCGCCGGCGCCGCCCAGCTTCTCGGCGATGGCGCGGCCGATGCCGCTCGATGCCCCGGTGACCACCGCGGTCTTCCCTGCGAGTGAGGGGTTCTGACTCATGGCTTGGTCTCCTTCTTTTTACGTCAAACTGACATTCTGGGTTTGCTATGTCAATATGTCAGCAGCGATGGCGCCCCAAACTAGCCACCAGGTCCAAGCTGCGGAGCGGGAAGCATTTGGCGTGGCCGCCGCTTGCGGAGGCGGGCAAACCACAAGCGCAGACGATCCAGGTAGAGATAGACGACCGGGGTGGTGTAGAGCGTGAGGAGTTGGCTGACGATCAGGCCGCCGACGATCGTAATGCCCAGCGGCTGCCGCAGCTCCGCTCCCGTGCCGCCGCCAAGGGCTAGCGGGAGGGCGCCGAACAGCGCTGCCATGGTGGTCATCATGATCGGCCGGAAGCGCAGCAGGCAGGCCTTGTAGATGGCCTCCTCCGGCCGCGTGCCGTCCTTGCGTTCGGCTTCGATCGCGAAGTCGATCATCAGGATGGCGTTCTTCTTCACGATGCCGATCAGCAGAATGATGCCGATGAGTGCGATGACGCTCAAATCGATGCGGCAGATCAACAGCGCCAAGATGGCACCGACGCCGGCGGAGGGCAGGGTGGAGAGAATCGTCAGGGGGTGGATGTAGCTCTCGTACAAAATGCCCAGCACAATATAGACGGCGATCAGCGCGGCGAGGATCAACAACGGCTCGTTGGCCAGCGAGGCCTGGAAGGCCTGCGCAGTGCCCTGGAACGTTGCGTGGATGCTGCCGGGCAAGCCGATCTCGCGTTCGGCCGCCTCGATTTCGTTCACCGCATCACCCAAAGCGACCCCGGGCACGAGATTGAACGACAAGGTGATCGCCGGAAACTGCCCCTGGTGGTTCACCGCCAGAGCCGTGGTCGTCGCTTCGAAGTGCGTGAAGGCGCTGAGCGGCACCTGCTTTCCGGTCGTCGACCGAACGTAGATGTCACGCAACGTCTCGGGGTTCTGCCAGTACTCGGGCGCCGCCTCCATCACGACGTGATACTGGTTCAGCTGCGTATATGTCGTCGACACCTGCCGCTGTCCGAAGGCGTCGTAGAGCGTGTCGTCGATCATCTGTGGCGTGATGCCCAAGCGTGCGGCGGTGTCGCGGTCGATGACGAGCGACGCCTGCAGGCCGCGATTCTGTTGATCGCTGTTGACGTCGACCAGACCCGGCAGCGTCTGCAGCTTGCGCAGCATGCGTGGCGCCCAGAGATTCAGCTCTTGCAGGTCGTCGCCTTGCAAGGTGAACTGGTAGGCCGCCCCACTGAGCCTGCCGCCGACGCGCAGGTCCTGCACCGTCTGCAAGAACAAGCTTGCGCCCGGTACGCCGGCGAGCTTCGGGCGCAGCCGAGCCATCACCTGGGCGGCGCCAAGCTTGCGCTCGGCAAGTGGCTTCAACGAAATGAACATGCGGCCCACGTTCGTGCTGCCTTGGTTGCCGCCGGTAAAAGCCACCAGTCCGCTGACGGCCGGGTCGGCCATCACGATGTCCACGAACTGGGAGAGCTTCTGGCGCAGCGCCTGGAAGGAGGTGTGCTGGTCGGCCTGCAGGGCGCCCATCACACGGCCGCTGTCTTGCTCCGGAAAGAATCCCTTCGGCACGATGACGTAGAGGTACACGTTGACGCACACGGTGAGCGCCGCGACCAGCAGCGTGAGCCGCGCGTGGCGCAACACCCAGGACAAGCTCACCTCGTAACTGCGCAGCAGCCACTGGAAGGCACGCTCGCTGATGCGATAGGCGAGGCCGTGCGCACGGCCGTTGTCGGGCTTCAGGAACTTGGCGCACATCATCGGCGTCGTGGTCAGCGACACCACGAGAGACACGAGGATGGCGACCGACAGCGTCACCGCAAACTCGCGGAACAACCGCCCGACAATGCCGCCCATCAGCAAGATCGGAATGAAGACGGCCACCAGCGACGTGCTCATCGACAGCACCGTGAAGCCAATCTCGCGCGCGCCCGCCAGCGCGGCAGCAAGCGGACGCATCCCGTGCTCGAGATAGCGGGCGATGTTCTCGATGACCACAATGGCGTCATCGACCACGAAACCCGTCGAGATGGTCAGCGCCATCAACGACAGGTTGTCGATGCTGTAGCCCAGCAGATACATGGCGCCAAATGTGCCGATCAGCGAGAGCGGCACGACCACGCCGGGAATGATCGTGGCCCACACGCTGCGCAGGAAAACGAACACCACAAGGACGACCAGCAGGATCGCCGCCACCAACGTCAGCTCGACGTCGGCGATCGAAGCGCGGATCGTCGGCGTGCGATCCATCACCACGGACAGCGTGATCGCCTGCGGGATGGACGCTTGCAGCTGCGGCAGCAGGGCGCGCACGCGGTCGACCGTTTCGATGATGTTGGCTCCGGGTTGGCGGAAGATGACCACAACCACGGCCGGCTTCCCGTCGGCGAGCCCCCAGCTGCGCAGGTCTTCCACCGCGTCTTGAACGTCCGCGACGTCGGAGAGGCGTACGGGCGCGCTGTTGCGATACGCCACGATCAGCGGCCGATACTGTTCCGCTTTGTGCAACTGGTCCGTCGTGCTGATTTCCCACGTCGTGGTGGCGTCGGCGAGTTGTCCCTTGGGTCGGTTGGCGTTGGCGGCGCCGAGCGCGGCGCGTACCTGATCCAGGCCGATGCCATAGTTGTTGAGCACCGTCGGATTGAGCTCGACGCGCACCGCGGGCATCGAGCTGCCGCCCACAAACACCTGGCCCACGCCTTCGATCTGCGAAAGCTTCTGTTGCAGGATCGATGCTGCCGCATCGTACATCCGGGCGGTATCGACCGTGTCGGAGGTGAGCGACAAGATGAGGATAGGGGCATCGGCCGGGTTCACCTTTCGGTAGTTGGGATTGTTCGGCAGGTTGCTCGGCAGCTGGCCGCGCGCCGCGTTGATCGCGGCCTGGACGTCACGGGCCGCCCCGTCGATGTTCCGGTTCAGATCGAACTGCAGGACGATCCCCGTCGATCCGAGATAGCTCGTCGACGTCATGTCGGTGACGCCGGCGATGCGGCCGAACTGGCGTTCCAGCGGCATCGCCACCGCCGAGGCCATGGTCTCCGGGCTCGCGCCGGGAAGCGCAGCGGACACCGAGATCGTTGGAAACTCGACCTGCGGAATCGGTGAGACCGGCAGAAAGCGGAAGGCGACGGCACCCGCGAGCGCCAGCGCCAGCGTCAACAGCGACGTCGCGACCGGTCGCCTGATGAATGGGGCTGAGATGTTCACGGCTCTTCGGTCGTCACCGGTTCGTGCATCGGGTTGCCGATGCGCCACGGGGCCAGCCGCTGCGCCAGCCGATCGAAGGCCAGGTAGACCACCGGTGTCGTGTAGAGCGTCAGGAGTTGGCTGAGCATGAGGCCGCCGATGATGGTGATGCCCAATGGGCGGCGCAGCTCCGCTCCGGTACCGCCGCCGAGGGCCAACGGCAAGGCTCCTAGCAATGCAGCCATCGTGGTCATCATGATCGGCCGGAACCGCAAGAGGCAGGCCTCGTAGATGGCGCTCTCCGGCGCCTTGCCCTCGTTGCGCTGGGCATCGAGCGCGAAGTCGATCATCATGATGGCGTTCTTCTTCACGATGCCGATCAACAGAATGATGCCGATGAGTGCGATGACGCTCAGATCGATGCGGCAGAT
>Ga0335082_10007814_pt1 | contig 11609 bp, 13 predicted proteins | sample Lox_Sample_41_FD_206718 | JGI IMG/M metagenome (GOLD analysis project Ga0335082, IMG submission 206718) | Soil microbial communities from Loxahatchee National Wildlife Refuge, Florida, United States - Lox_Sample_4.1 | ecosystem: Environmental > Terrestrial > Soil > Wetlands | place: USA...
CGCTGGTGCCCGAAACCGGAACGTCCAGATAGCGAATCCCGCGCGGAATGACACGGGCGGCCAGCGCCGCAACGCGGTCGGGATCGACGGTGCTCATGCACAGCACGATCGCGTTGGAGCCCTCGCCGAGCGCCGGCAGAAGGTGGTTCTCGATGACGTCCTCGACCTGCTCGGTATTGAACACGGCGATAATGATGCAGCGCGCAGACCTGACAGCTTCGGCAATGGAATTGGCCGGGCGGCCGCCGATCAAGGCCAGCCGCGAACGGCGCGTTGCATCGATATCAAAGCCGGTCACGGAAATTTTCGCGTCGAGCAGGCGTTGAGCGTAGACTTCGCCCATCAGCCCAAGACCGATGATGGCGACGGGGGCCGCGCGTTCAGCCATGCGCGTAGTCCCAGTAGAGCTCGCGCGCCTTTCGATAGAGCGGGCCCGGCTGCAACGAGCGATCATCGACGCGATTGACCGGCACCACCTTGGAATAATTGCCTGACGAAAAGATCTCGTCGGCATTCTGCACATCGCGATAGCTCAGCGTGGTTTCCATCACGCTCACGCCGGCACCACGCAGCAATCGAATCACGCGCTGGCGGGTGATGCCGTTGAGAAAAGTGCCGTTGACCGCCGGCGTGTACACGACGCCGTCCTTGCCGATGAACAGATTGGCGGTCGCGAGCTCCGCAACGTTGCCGATGAGATCGAGCACGACACAGTTGCCGAAGCCGCGCGAATTTGCCTCGATCAGCGCGCGCGCATTATTCGGATAAAGACAGCCGGCCTTGGCGTTGACCGGCATGCATTCCAGGCTTGGTTTGCGATACGGCGACAGCGTGACCGAGAAGCCTTCCGGCTGGCGCATCGGCGCCTCGTAGAGGCTGAGACACCATTTGGTCGAGTCCGGATCGGGCGCGACCAGCAATGGGCCGCCGCGCTCGGCCCAATACATCGGACGGATGTAGAGCGCGGCATCCTTGTCGAAACGCTTGATGCCGTCGCGCGTCAGACCGAGCCAGGTCTCTGCCGGGACCACGGCCTTGAGGTACATTGTTTCCGCCGAGGCATTCACGCGCGCGCAATGCAGATCGAGATCGGGCGACACGCCCTCGAACGTGCGGGCACCGTCGAAGACTGAGGAGCACAACCAGGCGGCATGGTCGCGTATCCCCATGATCGGCAGATTGCCCTCGTGCCAATCGCCTTCATAGTAGGTCCAAGTCTTCGACCAGCTCTGTCCCGGCATTGCAAATCTCCGTCACCTGTGGCGCGATCTTATGTCACCATCCATGGAAAAGACCATGGAATCCTTGGCGGGAGGAATTGATGTCGGTCTTCGTTTTCGACGCCTATGGCACGTTGTTCGATGTGCACGCCGCGATTGCACGCCACCGCGCCGAGGCGGGACCCGATGCCGACCGCATGTCGGAGATCTGGCGCACCAAGCAACTCGAATATAGTTGGACGCTCACGCTTGCCGGCCGCTACAGCGATTTCTGGACGCTGACGGGACGTGCGCTCGATTACGCGCTGGCGCGCGTGCCGTCAGTGCCGAAAACACTCAAGCCAAAATTACTTGACGCCTATTTCAAGCTCGATGCTTTCCCGGACGCGCGGGCAATCCTGCGCACCCTCAAGAGTCAGGGACACAGGACCGGCATTCTTTCGAACGGCTCGCCTGACATGCTCAAAGGCGCGGTTGACGGCGCTGCTGTCGGCGGCGATCTCGACGCGGTGCTTTCGGTGGATGTGCTGAAAATGTTCAAACCGCGGCCGGAGGTCTATGCTCTCGTGACCGACCATTTCAAGTGCAAGCCCGGCGATGTCACATTCGTGTCGTCCAATCGCTGGGACGTGATGGCCGGAACCTCGGTTGGCTTCCGCACGGTCTGGATCAACCGTGCCGGGATGCCGGATGAATATCCCGACTTCCCGCCGGCGCAGACGCTGAGCGATCTGGGCGCGCTCGCAAAAATCGCCTAGCACTTTCGTCGTACGGTGCGGACTGGCGCGGCCGGGTTCCACGGATTATATGGCGGCTGCGTCCCGCCACCTTTGCCGATCATGCAACCGATCATTTCCGTCAAAAACCTGTCGAAAAGCTATGCGTCCGGCTTCCGGGCGCTCAACGACATCAATCTCGACATCCGCCGCGGCGAGATTTTCGCACTGCTGGGGCCGAACGGCGCCGGCAAGACCACGCTCATCGGCATCATCTGCGGCATTCTGGTGCCGACCCAGGGCAAGGTCACGGTCGACGGCCACGACATCATTACTGACTATCGCGCGGCGCGTTCGCTGATCGGCCTGGTGCCGCAGGAGCTGCACACCGACGCCTTCGAGAGCGTATGGGCGACGGTGTCGTTCAGCCGCGGTCTTTTCAACAAGCCGAAAAACCCGGCCTATATCGAGAAAGTGCTGCGCGCGCTGTCGCTGTGGGACAAGAAGGACAACAAGATCATGACGCTGTCGGGCGGCATGAAGCGGCGCGTGCTGATCGCCAAGGCGCTGTCGCACGAGCCGCAGATCCTGTTCCTCGATGAGCCGACCGCCGGCGTCGACGTCGAACTGCGCAAGGACATGTGGCAGGTGGTGCGCGACCTGCGTGATTCCGGCGTCACCATCATCCTCACCACGCATTACATCGAGGAAGCCGAGGATATGGCCGACCGCGTCGGCGTGATCAGCAAAGGCGAGATCATTCTGGTCGAGAACAAGGCCGAGCTGATGCGCAAGCTTGGCAAGAAACAACTTGTTCTCCATCTCCAGAAAAAACTCGACGGCATGCCGAGTGAGCTTGGCGGACATCCTTTGACGCTGTCGGACGACGGCGCGACGCTCACCTTCGACTACGACACACAGGGCGAGCGCACGGGTGTCACCACGCTTCTGGCCGATCTCAACCGCGTCGGTATCCGTTTCCGCGACCTGGAGACCAGGCAGAGCTCGCTGGAAGACATCTTCGTCGGACTGGTGAGTGACCGGCAATGAACCTGCGCGCGGTCCGGGCAATCTATACCTTCGAGATGGCGCGCACCGGGCGCACCATCTGGCAGAGCATTGTCTCGCCGGTGCTCTCCACCTCGCTCTATTTCGTGGTGTTCGGCGCCGCAATCGGCTCGCGCATCACGGAGATCGAAGGCGTGTCCTATGGCGCCTTCATCGTCCCGGGACTGATCATGCTCACGTTGCTCACCCAGAGCACCATGAATGCATCGTTCGGTATCTACTTCCCGCGCTTCACCGGAACGATTTACGAGATTCTGTCGGCGCCAGTGTCGCCGTTCGAAATCGTCCTTGGTTATGTGGGAGCGGCGGCGACCAAATCGATCATCCTCGGACTGATTATCCTGGCGACCTCCTGGCTGTTCGTGCCGCTGCGCATCATGCATCCGTTCTGGATGGTGACGTTCCTGGTGCTGACGGCGGCGACTTTCAGCCTGCTCGGCTTCATCATCGGCATCTGGGCGGAGGGCTTCGAAAAGCTCCAGATCGTGCCGCTGCTGATCGTGACACCGCTGACCTTCCTCGGCGGCACTTTCTATTCGACCAGCGTGCTGCCGCCAGTCTGGCAGAAAATCGCGCTGTTCAACCCGGTGGTTTATTTGATCAGCGGGTTCCGCTGGAGCTTTTTCGAGATCGCGGACGTGAGCCACAGCATCAGCGTCGGCATGACGCTGCTGTTCCTCGCCGCCTGCCTGGCGACGGTCTGGTGGATGTTCAGGACCGGGTATAAGCTGAAAAAATAACTCCTCACATTTGCGTGGGCGCGAATAAATCCGCCGCCGCCGGGGTATGTTCAGGTCGGGGACCCGCTTAATCCCCAAAAGAACAATCCGGGAGGTTACGTCATGTCGCCGTCATCCAAGATTTTCGCTGTATCCATTGTTACCGCCGCGCTGGCCTCGCCCGCCGTTGCCCAGGGCGTCGTCACGCAGAAGAGCATCTCGCTTGGTATGGCGCAGAGTATCGCGCAAGCCGCGCTCGATAAGTGTATCAGCATGGGTTTCAAGGTCGCGGTCAGCGTCGTTGACCGTGGTGGCATGGTGCTGGTCACGCTCCATGGCGACGGCGCCGGTCTGCATACGAACGAAGGGGCTGAGCGCAAGGCGTATACCGCGCGCACATTCAGTCAGACCTCAACCGACCTCATCAAGCGTCTCAACGAGCGGCCGGAAACCGCATTCGGCACGCGGCAATATACGCGCGTGATCGCGTTGCCAGGCGGCATACCGATCAAAGTAGGCAACGAGGTTATCGGCGCGGTCGGCGTGTCCGGATCACCCGGCAAAGATGACGACTGCTCGCAAGCCGGCATCGACAAGGTCGCCGATCAGCTCAAGTAACGGCCGTCATCCGCCGGCGAGTTCCTCGCGCAGGATTTCGAGCTCCAGCCACTGCTCCTCTGCGGCAGCCAGCTTGCGCTGCGTCTCGCCGAGGTCAGTTGTGACCTTCTCGAAGCCCGCGCGATCGCGCGTGTAGAAATCCGGGTCGCCGAGCCGGGCCTGCAAATCGCTGGCTTTGGCATTGAGCGCGGCAATCGTCTTGGGCAGCGTCTCCAGCGCGTGCTTTTCCTTGAATTTCATTTTGCGTTTCGCCGCCTGCGGTTCGGCAGGAGGCGTCGGAACCCTGGCAGGCTTCTCTACCTCGGCTTTGGGCGCCACGCGCGTCAGGTCGGCGCCGCGCTGCGCGAGCATGTCGCTATAGCCGCCGGCATATTCGATCCAGCGTCCGTCACCCTCCGGCACAACCACGCCGCTTACCAGCCGGTCAAGAAAATCGCGGTCGTGGCTGATCAACAGCACCGTGCCGGGATAGTCGCCGAGCATGTCCTCGAGCACGTCCAGCGTTTCCATATCGAGATCGTTGGTCGGCTCGTCGAGGACCAGCAAATTCGAGGGCTTGGCCAATACCTGCGCCAGCATCAGGCGGCCGCGCTCGCCGCCCGAGAGCTTGCCGAGCGGCGTGCCGGCCTGCTCGCTCGAAAACAGAAAGTCCTTCATGTAGCTGACGACATGCTTGGGCGCCCCGTTGACCATGACCGTGTCGCCATCGCCGCCGGTGAGCGCCTCCTTGACGGTGACATTGGCGTCCAGGCTGTCGCGATGCTGATCGAGCATGGCAACGGCAAGCGTCGAGCCGAGCCGTACTGTTCCCGTATCCGGCGCCAGCGCGCCGGTCAGCATGCTGATCAGCGTGGTCTTGCCGCTGCCATTCGGCCCGACAATGCCGATGCGGTCGCCGCGCCGGATGCGGATTGAAAAGTCGTTGACGATCGCCCGCCCGCCATAGCTCTTGCCGATGCCCTTCGCCTCGATCACCAGCGCGCCGGACGGCGCCGCCGATGCGGCTGTGATGGTGGCATCGCCAGCCGCGACGCGATAATTGCGACGCTGCTCTCGCAACGCCTGCAACTGCCCGACCCGACGCATGTTGCGCTTGCGCCGCCCGCTGACGCCATAGCGCATCCAATGCTCTTCGGCGACGATCTTGCGGTCGAGCTTGTGCTGCTCGCGCTCCTCCTCCGCCAGCAGCATGTCGCGCCATTCCTCGAAGTGGGCAAAGCCGCGTTCGATGCGGCGCGTGCAACCGCGGTCGAGCCAGACCGTCGAGCGCGACAACGTCGAGAGAAAGCGCCGGTCGTGGCTGATGATCACCAGCGCGGTGCGCCGGGCGTCGATATCGCGTTCGAGCCATTCAATGGTGGTGAGGTCGAGATGATTGGTCGGCTCGTCCAGCAGCAGAATATCGGGCGACGGCGCCAGGACGCGCGCGAGCGAGGCGCGGCGCGCTTCGCCACCGGACAGGTGCGCGGGGTCTTCCCGGCCGGTGAGGCCGAGCTGCTCAAGGAGATAGCGTGCGGCATGCGCGTCGTCGTTTGGTCCCAGGCCTGCCTCGACATAGGCCAGCGTCGACGCAAAACCGGAAAAGTCCGGCTCCTGCGGCAGATAACGGACCAGCGCGCCAGGCTGAACGAAAACCGTGCCGTGATCCGGCTCGACCTCGCGCGCTGCGATTTTCAGCAGCGTCGACTTGCCGGAGCCGTTGCGTCCGACCAGCGAAACGCGCTCACCGGTCGACACCGACAGCTCCGCCCCGGTGAGAAGCGGCGTGCCGCCGAATGTCAGTGCGATGTCTTTGAGTTGAAGAAGCGGAGGAGCCATTGCGCCTTATGATGCCGCCAGCGCCGAGAGGATGCGCGCCCAGGAGCGGATGCCCTTGTGGTAGCACGTCAGGTCGAATTTCTCGTTCGGCGAATGCACGCGATCATCATCGAGCGCGAAGCCGACCAGCAATGAGTCCATGCCGAGCACGCTCTTGAAATCGGCGACGATCGGGATCGAGCCGCCGGCGCCGACCGCCACCGCCTTCTTGCCCCACTCCTCACCCAGCACGTCGCGCGCCTTGTTGAGCGCAGGATTGTCGAACGACAATTGCAGCGGCGGGGCCAGGCCGAAATTGCCGAATTCAACCTTGCAATCAGCGGGCAGCCGCGCCCGTACAAAGGCGCGGAAGGCGTCGCGAACCTTCTCCGGGTTCTGCTCGCCGACGAGGCGGAACGAGACTTTCGCGCTGGCCTCGCCCGGGATGACGGTTTTGGCGCCCTCGCCGGTATAACCGCCAATAATTCCGTTCACCTCCGCCGTCGGGCGCGTCGTGATCATTTCGATCAACATGCGATCCTTCTCTCCGGACGGCTCTTTCAGGCCGATGGGCCCAAGAAACTTCTCGGGCGTGAGCCCAAGCCCCTTCAGATCGGCTTTTATATCGGCCGGAAGATCCTTCACGCCCTCGTAAAAGCCGGGCACCGTCACGCGTCCATTCTCGTCGTGCAAATCGGCAAGAATGCGCGCCAGCACGTGCAGCGGATTGCGCGCGGCGCCCCCAAACACGCCGGAATGCAGATCGCGGTCGGCGCAGGTGACCTTGACGTCCTCATAGACCAGCCCGCGCAGCGAGGTGGTGATGGCGGGTGTCTTCTGGTCCCACATTGCGGTGTCGCAAACCAAAGCCAGGTCGAGCTTGAACTCGGCCGCATTGTCCCGCACGAAACCGAAAAGGTTCTTGGAGCCGCACTCTTCTTCGCCCTCGATCATCATGGTGATCGGCAGCGGCAACTTGCCGGTAACTGCCTTGAAGGCACGGCAGGCCTCGATGAATGTCATCGCCTGGCCCTTGTCGTCACAAGCCCCGCGCGCAACGATGATCTTGCGCCCGTCCGGCAAGGTCTCGATCCGTGGCTCGAAGGGCGGCGTCTTCCACTGGTTTAAGGGATCGACCGGCTGCACATCGTAGTGGCCGTAGAACAGCACGCGTGGTCCGGAGGCTCCGTTCGATTTTCCAACCACGACCGGATGACCGGCGGTCGGACGCACGCTGGTATCGAAGCCGATGGTCTTGAGATCAGCTGCAACATGCTCGGCCGCCGCGCGGCACTGCTCCTTATAGGCCGGATCGGTGGAAACGGAGGCAATCCGCAGCAGCGCGAACAATCGTTCGACGCTATGGTCGATATCCTGATCAATGCGGCTCAAGACCGCGTCGAGGGTCTTCATGGGGGGCTCCTTGCGGGCAGGGAAACTACGCTAGCAATGCGGCTGCGCGCTGGAAAGAACCGTCAATGCACCGTCGGCTTGCTAAATGCAGCCGATTTTGAGGGCCCGGCGGGTGGCATATGTCCGGAAGCGCGCCGGGGGCCGGGGCCGTTGCGGCGGCCCTGAAGCGCGGCGCTGATGCGGCGGTAAAGCATCCCCGGCGGAATTCTTGCGGGCAGCACCGCCAGATAGCCGCAACGGCGTGCTGTCCGACGCAGGTGGGGCGTGATCGCAGGTGCAATGACGAGTGTCGGAATGCCGCAGGAGTGACCCGGTGCAACACCTTGTGCCTCGGCTATGGCATCGGGAACCGCATCTCCGATCACGACAAGGCAGGCATCAACACCACCAGTCCGGCATACCCGCCGCGCCTCGTCCAGACCGGCAACTGCGGTGACCTGCCCGATCATCATGCGCCGCAATCGCGCGGCGAGAAACTGACTGCCATGGCTGTCGGCAGCAACAACAATGATGTGCGAACGCCGCAACGACTTCATCACCGCCACCCTACCCGACACCCTGCCCGGCCCAATGTTACGCACGCCGGCGAGAGAGTCCAAAACGGAACAGCCGATATATCCTTATTATTGCACGATTTTTTAAAATACACGGCCCTGCGCCGCCGCCTAATTACGAAACTACTGATAGTAGGACTACGGATCGACCAAGCGATCACGCGAGGGCGCGCGAGGCAGCCAAATGCCCGGCTGATGTATCTGGTCGCCGCACCGCAGGTCGACGAGTACACCGAAGCGATCGGCGCACCCTGCGAAAGTGACTCATTTCACTTGACACGCGGCCCCCGCAGTGACTGTACGCGGCCCCAGTCGATGACGCATGACGATGCAACCTGCTTGTCATCGCGATCAACGGCGTTCAATATGAACTCCATTCCGCCACGAGTGCCCGGGGGCACGAGGTTTTCATGGATGAGTTGATCGGACGTCTCGTCGCCAAGGCCGGCGTCGAACGCGGTGTCGCGGAAAAGTCGCTTGCAATTATCCTCGACTTCCTGCGCAAGGAGGGGCCGGCAGATAAGGTGCAGGCACTCCTTGATCAGCTTCCCGGAGCAGAGGCCCTGTTGGCGCAACAGCTGGACACCAGCGGGGGCATGTTCAGCATGGGCGGCATCATGGGGGCCGGCACCAAAATGATGGCGGCGGGGCTAAGCATGGGCCAGGTGCAGAGTGTCACCCGCGAAACGATCGCCTATGCGCGCGAAAAAATCGGCGACGACGCGGTCGGGGAAATCGTCGGTGCAATACCTGGATTGAGTCAGTTCGTTTGAACCGTTGATGTCACCAATAAACAAAATATAAGAAAAGGCGGAGGAAGCGCGGATGTCTTATCCCATCACCGATATCGAGGGGATCGACGGCGACGTTGCCGCGGTGCTCAAGTCGGCGGGGATCAGATCGACCAATCGCCTGCTCGAGGCCGCGCGCACGGTGAAGGGCCGCAAGATGCTGGCCGAAAAGACCGGCTTTGAAGAGAAGCAGCTCTTGTGCTGGGCGAATGTCGCCGACCGCATGCGCGTCAAGGGCATAAGCAGGGAATACGCCGAGCTGTTGCAGGCCGCCGGAGTCGATACTGTGAAGGAACTCAAGTATCGCAACCCCCTTAATCTCGCGAAGGCGATGGCCGACGCCAACAAGAAGCGAAAGCTGGTCCGCCTGCTGCCGTCCGAGAAAGTGGTCAAGCGGTGGATCGAAAGCGCCAAGCTCTTGCCGCTCAAGATCACCTACTGATGCAATGACAGCTGCTTGACAGCCCCCCGCCGACCGCGCAAAGCGACCGGTATGGGAAGTGTCCGCACGCTCGATATGCCGGTCGGAACAGCGCCAAAATCAGCGCCAAATCCCCATTCTGCGCTGTTTCGAAGGGCCGCCCGTTGGTCATGGGCATCCTGAATATCACCCCGGACTCCTTCTCCGACGGCGGCCGATTTCTGGATCCTGCCGTGGCCATTGCCCATGCCGCGGACATGGCGAAAGCCGGCGCCGACATTCTCGATATCGGCGCGGAGTCGACGCGCCCCTATGGCGGCCCCGTTCCGGTAACTGCCAACGAAGAAAAGGCGCGTCTGGAGCCTGTCTTGCCCGCGGTCATCAAGCTCGGCGTGCCGCTATCGATTGACACCATCAAGGCTTCGATCGCTGCCTGGGCCCTCGACCAAGGCGCAGCAATCGTCAATGATGTCTGGGGCCTGCAACGCGATCCCGATATGGCGACGCTCGTCGCCAGGCGCGGCGTACCTGTGATCGTCATGCATAATCGAGAAAGTGCCGATGAAGCCATCGACATCATTGCCGATGTGATTGCCTTTTTTTCGCGCTCGCTTGAGATCGCGGCCCGCGCCGGCATTCCGCGCGAGAACATCGTGCTCGATCCAGGCATCGGTTTCGGCAAGACGCCTGATCAGAGTATCGCCTGCATCGCGCGCCTTGGAGAATTCAAGCGGTTCGGCTTGCCGCTCCTGGTCGGCGCGTCGCGCAAGCGCTTCATCAGCACGGTGACGCCATCATCTCCCGACGAGCGTATCGGCGGCTCGATTTCCGCTCATCTCCTCGCGGTCGAGAAAGGCGCGGCCATCGTCCGCGTGCACGACGTCAAGGAAACGGTGCAGGCATTGCGCGTAGCCGCCGCAATCGAGGCCGCGCGGTGAGCGATCGCATCTTCATTCGTGGTCTTGCGCTGCACGCCTATCACGGCGTGATGGCACACGAGGCCAAGGTCGGGCAGACCTTCACCCTCGACCTTGACCTCGAGATCGATCTTTCCGCGGCGGCACGGTCGGATAAAGTCGTGGACACCGTGTCCTATGACAAGGTCGTCGACTGCGCGAGCGACGCCTTCGGCGGGCAACGTTTCCGCTTGATCGAGGCTGCTGCCGGCCGTGTAGCCGATGCGGTGCTCGCCGATTTTCCGCGGGTGCGTTCGGTGCGGGTCACGATCCACAAGCCACATGCTCCGATTGCCGCGACGTTTGACGATGTCGGTGTGACGCTGGTACGGAGCCGTCATGGCTGAGGCGCTGCTCGCGCTCGGCGGCAATGTCGGAAACAGCCGGGCTATTCTCGACCGCGCCATCAATCTGCTTTGCGATGGCAAAGACGTGCGGCTGATCGCGCGTTCGTCCGACTACCGTACGCCGCCCTGGGGTTTCAAATACCAGCCGCATTTCATCAATCTTGCCATTGCGGTAGAAACGTCGCTCGACCCGCGCGCATTGCTGGCGCGCGCGCAGGAAATCGAACTACGGCTCGGACGCGACCGCGCCCACGAAAAGCGCAATGGCCCGCGCACCGCTGATATCGACATCATCGCGTACGACGATCTGACGCTGGATGAACCGAATTTGACATTGCCGCATCCGCGCCTGTTCGAGCGCGCTTTTGTGCTATTGCCCCTGGCTGAAATCGCCGGGGACCGCTTTATCGCCGGGCGGCGCGTGAACGAAGCGGCCCAAGCCGTCGATGCCGGTGGTATCTATCGCCTGCCCTGACGTTCCCGGAGGGCATGCAATTTGCTTTATCTCAATGGCCTGATGGTGCTGACTGTGCCAGCTTTCCTGCATGTCTGACGATTTTTCCCTCGCCGCCGAATTCCCGCCCACGACCGAGGCGGACTGGCGCAAGCTGGTCGAGGCGGCGCTGAAAGGCGCCGCATTCGACAAGCGGTTGGTGAGCCAGACCTATGACGGCTTGCGCGTCGAACCGCTTTATGCGCGCGCCAAAGGCGCCAAGCCGGTCGCCGGTCGCATCCCGGGCGCCGCCTGGACCTTGATGCAGCGCGTCGATCATCCCGATCCGGCAGCGGCGAATGCGCAAGCGTTGGAGGATCTGGAGAACGGCGCCAACGGGTTGACGCTGGTGTTTGCCGGTTCGCTCAATGCCAACGGCTTTGGCATGGAGGCAACACCTGCGGCGCTGGCCCGCGCGCTCGACGGCGTCTCGCTGGAGGCCGGCATCACTGTCGATTTCAACCTCAGCCCGCCAACGCGCAATGCTGTACAGCTT
>Ga0335082_10007815_pt1 | contig 11608 bp, 13 predicted proteins | sample Lox_Sample_41_FD_206718 | JGI IMG/M metagenome (GOLD analysis project Ga0335082, IMG submission 206718) | Soil microbial communities from Loxahatchee National Wildlife Refuge, Florida, United States - Lox_Sample_4.1 | ecosystem: Environmental > Terrestrial > Soil > Wetlands | place: USA...
GTCGCAGGCTCGACGCTCTACATTCCCGTGCACGCGCCCGGCGCACTCTTTGAAGTCGGCGACGGCCACGCGGGGCAAGGCGACGGCGAAGTGGACATCACTGCGCTTGAAACTTCGCTCATCGGCACGTTTCAATTTATCGTCCGCAAAGACATGCACCTCAAATGGCCGCGCGCCGAAACGCCCACGCACTACATCACCATGGGCCTCAACGACGATTTGAATATGTGTGCGCAGCTCGCCGTCCACGAAATGATCGATTTCCTCGTCACCGAAAAACATCTTTCGCGCGACGATGCCTACATGCTGTCCAGTGTCGCCGCCGACCTCCACATCACCGAACTCGTCGACGGCAATAAAGGCGTCCACATGATGCTCCCCAAATCCATCTTTGTGAGCGCACCGAAATGATGTCAGCCACGAAACCGAGACTCCCGAGCTGTTCGCTGGCTCTGACTCTTTGCGCAGCGATCGCTCCCACAGTGCAGGGCGACTGCAAGTGCCACAAGCTCGAAAGAGGCGAGAAGACTCGTCAGGGCGCTAACATGCCGGTGACGAGGAAACTTGAAGGACAATTTCGCGAATTGAAGGGATTGGTCCAAATGGACGCGGAACGGCCGATAGAAGATGCGCTAACGGAAATCTTCGATAAACCCAACTATCTGCTTGGTGGTAATCCTTTCACGGACCATCCAAAGCAAAAGCGATTAAAGGCGTGCGTCACATCTGCCGATGGAAAGTTTTGTCTTTGCGACCTATCCTCAGGAAAATATGAAATCAGGGTGAGCAAAGACGGCCGATGGAATGTCACTTACGTGTACGTCGAATTGGACCAAAAACACGGCACGAAAGAGCCGATTGAAATAAATATGAGCATCGGTGTATGAACACTAATTCCTGTCATGACGAGCGGAGCAAAAAAAGAATGAAGAATAATTTCGTTAGCAATTATATCCGCGACCTCTGCGCTCCGATCTCTGTGTTCTCTGCGTTAATGTTTTGCTTTTCTCTTTCTGTTGCCGCGCAGACTTCCACGTACACACCGGATTGGTGCAAGGCCCTTCCTCGCCCGGAGTACAAAACACTGCAGCGCGTGCTGCCGAACGAGACGTGGTTTGAAGTCTACAAAGTGGCGCCGGCGACATTTGCGATTTATGAGCCGCATCAATCGGAAGAGACGATTTCGTATTTGATTGTCGGCACAAAGCAGGCCGTACTCTTCGACACCGGAATGGGAATCGGCGACCTGCAGAAAGTCGTTCGCCAGCTGACTTCGCGCCCCGTCGTCGTGCTGAATTCGCACTCGCATAACGACCACGTCGGTGACAATTGGGAATTCCCTTTTGTCTTCGGCATGGACACGGAATTCACGCGCAAGAACGCAAAAGGCTCCGCCGAAGCCGCGCAGTCTGAAATCGCTCCCAGCGAAATCTGCGGTGAACTTCCTGCAAAGTTCGACCCGAAAACCTATCGCACCAAACCGTGGCACATTTCCCTCGCAATTCACGACGGTTTCAAAGTGAATCTCGGCGGTCGAACCGTGGAAGTAATCGCCGCGCCCGGCCACACACCGGACGCCATTTGCCTTTTTGACCGCGCCAATGGCCTGCTCTTCACTGGCGATACCTACTATCCCGCGCCAATCTGGCTCTTCCGTCCCGAAACTGATCTCGATGCCTACGACGCATCCATCAAGAAGCTTGCGGCACTCGCACCGGAAGTAAAAATGGTTTTGGGCGCACACAACGTTCCCGTCGCTTCTCCCAGTGTTCTGCCCGAGTTGGTCACCGCGTTTGAAGCGGTTCGTGCAGGAAAAGTCGCCGCCAGCGACCCGCACGACGGCAAAGCGATCTACAGAGCCGGACAATTTTCGTTTCTCATGAAAGCCGCCAAATGAAATACGCTTTTTCTTTCGGGGCAGCTCTTGCGCTTTTAGCGATGTGTCCGCTTGCACTGCATGCGGCGCAGAAACCCCCGAAGGATTTAAAGCCGCTCGGAAAAACGGTCTGGAACCTCGAAGGCGGCGCGTTTTTCGCGACCGACGGAAAGATCCCCGGCGGCCCATGTTTCCGCCTGACGGGACAAGTCACCGCGCTCGACTTTTTCGACAATCTGAAACGAGTTGATGACGATCGCGGCACGCGATACCTGCGCGGAAAAGAGCTCGTTACAGAATTTCCTCCGCGCCTGGATGTTTCAATTCTGATTCACGATTTCCCCTGTTCGCTCGACATTAGGGACAAATCGTTCGGTCCATCCCTGACGAAAGAAGATGTCGGCAAACTGAAGCTGAAACTGTTCTGGAAGCGCGGCGTCGAGCTGCGCCGTACGAATTGGGTTGAGAGGCCGAAGATGCTGATTCGCGCTGTCGAACCCTACATCAGGCCCGAAGCGAATGACGTGCCCGAGCGTTACGAATGGAATATCCAGTTCGCCCTGTCCAGCGAGGGTGTGCCCATCGAAGACAGCCTCGTCCTGACCCTGGAAGCCCCGGACGGCACCATCGCCGCTCGCACCTCCGCCCGCCTATGAAAGAAAAAACAAAACTTCTGCGGCGTGCGGCGAATTGCAGTTGCGGTAGACTCGAAGCGACTTCATGAGTGGGCGGAAACTCTTTCTTGCGGCAACGGTCATCATCCTCATGGGTGTAATCCTTTTTGCAAAGTGGGTTTTGCACGACGGTTTGAGCGCGAGAGCAACGCCTTCGTGGCTGGAAACATTCATCGGGCGGAAATCGCGGCATCTTTCCATTCCAAGCGGAGCGAAGGAGCGGAAGAATCCTGTTCTGGATTCAGCAGATGCACGGCGCGACGCGCGACTGCACTTTGCCGATCATTGTTCGGTGTGCCACGGAAACGACGGCGGCGGCGACACGATGATGGGCCGCGGACTCTATCCCAAGCCTCCGGATCTGCGCGGCGAGCACACACAGAAGCTTTCGGATGGCGAGCTATTTTGGATTATCGAGAACGGCGTACGGTTCACAGGCATGCCGGCATTTGGAGGATCAAGTGGCCACGGAGGCGAAGAAGATAGTTGGAAACTCGTGCGATTCATCCGGCATCTTCCGCAACTTACGGTAGAGGAACGAATGGAGATGGAGAGGTACAATCCGAAAGGGGTGGAGGAGCGCGAAGAGGAAAAGCAGGAAGATGAATTCTTCCATGGCGGTGCGTCGCTACCTTCGAGCGGAACGGAGCATCACCATCATTAGAAAATGGAACTTCTGAGCAACGCATTGCGTGTGGAGGAGGCGGTTATGAAAGTACGAATTGCGGCACTTTTCTTGGTGCTGGTGTTTGCAGCGTCGGCGTACGGGCACGGCGACAAAGTGCACGTAATGGGAACGCTCGCGAAAGTGAGCGCGGAAGTTGTGTCCGTGAAAACCGCGGAGGGAAAAATCGTAGATGTGAAGCTGGCTTCCACGACGGTCTATATTTTGCGCGACGGAAAAACAAAAGATGGGACGCCGGCGAAATTTGCGGATTTGGCCGTGGGGCAGAAAGTGATCATTCACGCGACGCTGAAGGGAACGGATTTGATCGCGGATGAAGTGAAGTTCGCTCCCCCTGGCGCTGCGCCCGCAACCAAGCCGGCGGGAAACTGAGAACGAAATTAATTGACGATGTGGCAGGAATAGGTTTTCAGGACGAGCCAGAGATCCATTCCTTCGCGCAAGCCAAGAGCGCGCGCGGCGCTGAGCGTGACGTGAACTTCGAAAACCGCGCCGGCGTCGACTTTGCAAACGATGGTTGCGCTGCGCTGTTCGAGCGAGTAAATCTTTCCCTGCAGGATATTCCGCGCGCTGAGGTTGGATGGCTTTTCGAGCGCAAGAAGAATATCGCCCGCGCGAATGGCGATACGAACGGAATCGCCATGCTTCGCATAGCTGAGCGGCGCTTCAATGGTCGCCGATGAGTGTTTTAGTGCGACGCGCATAACGCCGTCACCTGGACGGACTTCTTTGACTGATCCTTCCAGAATATTCTCGAAGCCTGATGCTAACGCGAGGCGCTGCTGACGCGGCGCGTCCAGAACTTCACGCGGAATTCCCTGCTGAATAATTTTCCCATGATCCATGGTGATGACGCGTTCGCCGAGCGCATCCACTTCCGCGCGGTCGTGCGTGACGTAAAGGATGGGAATTTCATGGAAAGCGTTCCATGCGCGGAGATCCGCAATGATGGAATTCTTTAGGCCGGCATCGAGGCCAGAAAGCGGCTCATCGAGCAGAAGAATCCGGGGATTTGTGACGAGTGCGCGGGCAAGCGCGACCCGCTGGGCTTCGCCGCCCGACAGCTCGGCTGGCTTGCGCGCAGCCAATTTTTCCGCGTGGAATAGTTCCAGGATTTCGCGCACGGCCTTTTCGCGTGCGGCCAGCGGATAGTGCCAGATCCCGTATTCGATGTTTTGCCGTGCGGAGAGATGAGGAAAAAGAGCGGGCGACTGAAAGAGATAACCAAGTTGGCGACGCTGCGCGGAAACGTTGACGCTAGCCGCGCTGTCAAAGACCTTGTCTGTAAAGATACGAATCTCTCCTTCATCGGGAGCGACGAGGCCGGCGATGCAATCAAGTAGCGTGGATTTTCCGGCACCTGAGGGGCCGAAGAGAATCGTGATGCCCGGCGAAATAAGGAGATCGACGTCGAGATGAAATGCGCCACGGGCGAGGCGGGCACGGACGCGGAGATCGCGCGGGGCTAGTTCGATAGCCATCGGACACCGGCGCGGCGATTTAGTCCATAGACAAGAGCGAGAAGGAGGAAGGAGATGACGAGGAGCGTGATAGCGAGTTGATTGGCAGCTGCGTATTCGATGGATTGGACGTGGTCGTAAATGGAGATGGAGACGGTGCGAGTGGCTCCGGGAAGATTGCCACCGACCATGAGGACGACGCCGAATTCGCCGAGGGTGTGAGCGAAAGTGAGGACGATGGCTGTGATCACGCCGGGAAACGAGAGAGGAAGGATGATGCGGCGAAAGGTGCGAAGTTCGTTGGCGCCGAGAACGCGAGAGGCAGCGAGAAGCTTTGGATCGAGGCGTTCGAAGGAGGCAACCAGTGGCTGAACACAGAAGGGAAGACTGTAAAGCACGCTGGCGATTACGAGGCCGGTGAAGGTGAAAGCCAGGGTGTGGCCGAACAAGGCGAGCCAAAGTTTACCGAGCGGGCCGCGCGGACCCATGGCGATGAGGAGATAGAAGCCAAGGACGGTTGGCGGAAGCACAAGTGGAAGGGCAACGACGGCTTCGATCAGGAATTTGGCTCGGAATTTGGAGAAGGCGAGCCAGTAAGCAAGAGGCGTGGCGAGAACGAGAAGAATTGCGGTGACGAGAAAAGCGAGCCGGAAGGAGAGGAAGAGTTCGGGCATGAGCGTGAGCGAGATTCTATCGCGGGATGTAATGCGGGTCGTCAGCAGATTTCGAGAAACCGTATTTTTGGAAGACGGCTTGGGCGGGTGGAGTTTTGATCCAGGCAAGGAAAGCGAGGGCGGTGTCTTTGTGAGCGGAGCTCTTTAACGCGACGACGGACTGGATAAGCGGCGTATATTGCTGCTGGGGAATTTTCCAGGAATGGCCAGGACCGAACGACGGCGAAAGAATCAGGGATTCGGCGAGGATGCCGATTTGGGCGTTGCCGGATTGCACGAATTGGGCAGTTTGGCCAATGTTGTCGCCGAAGACGAGCTTGTCTTTGACTCTTTCGTAGAGGCCGGAGTTTTTGATGGCTTCGATGGCGGCGCGGCCGTACGGGGCGTGATCGGGATTGGCGATGGCGATTTTTTTGACGCTGGGATCGAGGAGAGATTGCCAGCCAGATTTTTCGGGATTGAGGTTGGCGGCGGGAGACCAGAGGACGAGTTTGCCGATGGCGTAAGCGTCAGCGGAGCTGGGGAGGACGAGGCCGGCTAGGTTGAGTTTGTGGGGATAATCGGAGTCGGCGGAGAAGAAAATATCGAAGGGGGCGCCATTTTGGATTTGGGCGAAGAAATTGCCGCTGGAACCGAAGGTGAGATTGAGTTTTACGCCAGATTGTTTTTCGTAAGCGGCGGCAAGATCGGTCATGGCGAATTTGAGGTCGGCGGCGGCGGCGATGTTGAGTTGGGGTTGTTGGGCGGAAGAGAGAAGAGGGAAAGATAACGCGGAGACGAAGAGGGCGAAGAGGATTCGGAGAGAAAACAAAAGGAACCCACCCTTTCGCAAAGGACGCGAAAGGGTGCACCCGCGATATATCGCGCCCCTGCGGGAGATCAAGCTTGGAATTGCGCTCATAGGAAGAATCAGACGCGGAGGATCATGACTTCGGTGGATTTGACGAGGGCAGCGGCGCGTTCACCGGGTTTGAGGCGCATTTCGCGGGCGGCGTCGGCGGTAATGAGCGAAGTGATTTGTTGTTCGCCGATGCGAAGCGTGATCTGAGCGAGAAGGCCATCGTATTTGATGGCGACGATGCGGCCGATGAGTTGATTGCGGCCAGAGATTTTGCGGAAGGCACCGCGGCGTTCGGAGACATCGCCGCGATTGAGTTTTGCGGGAATAAGGCGGTCGATTTCGGATTCGGGAACGCGGTGATGGCCGCCGGGAGTCTTGGCGGTTTTCAGTTTGCCGCGATAGATCCATTGTTTGAGCGTGGGATAGCTGATGCCGAGAATGTTTGCGGCTTCGCGAGGGGCGAGGAGACGTTGCATCGGGTCACCTGGGTATTGAGTATGGATGGTTTTATTGGATAGGGCAATACGGATCTAGACGGTTTGAGACATATCCCTCGTCAAAATCGAGGAGCCGTCGTAAGGCCAGAGTTACAACGATATCGGTGCTAGCTACCAGTTCGCGGTCCGGAAAGCCTCACCCCTAAAGGGGCGAGCTATAAACTGCCGCTGCTAATTGCGGAGAGGTTTGCCGGTCTTTAGGGTGTGGGCGATGCGGGCTTGGGTCAGTTTTTCGCCGCAGAGGGAGACGAAGGCTTCGCGTTCAAGGTCGAGGACGTATTGTTCGGAGACAAGTTGTGGAGATGTGAGCGGGCCGCCGGCAAAGATATTGGCGAGTTTGCGGGCGACAACGGCGTCGTATTCGGAGGCGTAGCCGCCGCGGACAAGCATGTGAATCATGAGTTTTGCGCCAGAGAGGAATTGTTCACCGAGGACTTTGATCTGCGTGGTTTGCGCCCCCTCCAACGGGCTTGCGGCGCCGGAAGTCCAGCCGGAGCGATAGAGAGCGAGCGCCGTTTCTTTTGCGTCGGCGACGAGACGCTGGGAATTCATGGAGTAAAGATCTTCGCGGCGAAGATAGCCGAGGCTGCGGGATTCTTCGGCGCTGGTGCCGACTTTGGCAAGAGCGACATTTTCGAAAATTGGCTTGAGGGCGTGGAAAAGGTCGAGGTCTTCTGCGCCAGCGGCGTTTTCGTTGGCTCGAATGAGCATTTCTTTTGAGCCGCCGCCGCCCGGGATGAGACCGACTCCGGTTTCGACGAGGCCGATGTAAGCTTCGGCTGCGGCGTGAATTTTCGCGGCGTGAAGGCTGACTTCGCAGCCGCCACCCAAAGCCATTCCTTGCGGCGCGGCGACGACGGGCTTTCTCGCGTATTTGATGGCGAGATTGACATTCTGGAACTGCTTGACGGCCATGTGAAGCTCGTCCCATTCCTGTTCCTGGGCCGCGACAAGGACGAGCATGAGATTGGCACCGACGGAAAAATTCACGGCCTGATTCGCGATAACCATGGCGTCAAAATCGGATTCGAGGCGTTTCAGGCCTTTGTTGATCATGGTGATGAGGTCTGCGCCGATGGCGTTCATCTTGGCGTGAAATTCGCAGCAGACTACGCCGTCGCCGAGATCGATGAGGCTGGCACCGGAGTTGCGTTCAACTTCCCTGCCGGCGTCTTTGAGAGATCTCAAGATGAGGATGCCGCGGGGTTCTTCTACTTTTTTGGAAGCGGAAGTGGCGACGTCGAAAACGATAGTATTTCCCTTCTCCGATTCGTAGAAGCTTTTGCGGCCGGTGGCCAGAACTTTTTCAATGAGCGCCGGGACAGGGCGATTTTCTCTTTTGAGTTGTGCGGTGAAATTCTGAACGCCGATGGCGTCGATAACTTCGAAGGGGCCGAGTTCCCAGCCGAAGCCCCAGCGCATGGCACGGTCTACGTCGGCGATATTGTCTGAAATTTCTGGGACGCGGCGCGCGGCGTAGGAGCATGTTTCGGAAAAAGCCCTCCAGATAAATTGCTGGGCTTTGTCGCCGGGCTGACCGGCAAGGATGGGGCTAACTAGGGAGCGAAGGCGTTCGCGGGTGTCGTCAATGGCTTTGCCGGCTTCGATGGAGCCGAATTTCGCCTTTTGGCGAGGGCGATATTCGAATGTGTTGGTGTCGAGCGTGAGAATTTCCTTTTCGCCGGCGCCTTTTACTTTTTTGTAGAAACCCTGGCCGGTTTTGTCGCCGAGCATGTTGCGCTTGAACATTTCTTCGACGAGGGCGGGAACTTTGTAAAATTCGCGGGATTCGTCGTTTGGCGCGGTTTCATAGATATTTTTTACGACGTGGACGAGGACGTCGAGGCCGACAATGTCCGCGGTGCGGAAAGTGGCGGATTTGGGCTGACCAATGGCGGGGCCGGTGCAGGCGTCGACTTCTTCGACGGTCATGCAAAGGGATTGCATGAGGCGAAGGGCGTTGAGCATGGAAAAAGTGCCGATGCGATTGGCGATGAAATTCGGGGAATCTTTTGCGGGGACGACGCCTTTGCCGAGGCGACGATCACAAAATTCGGTAAGTGTGGAAAGAACATCGGGAAGAGTTTTTGGGCCGGGGATGACTTCGACCAACTTCAGGTAGCGTGGCGGGTTAAAGAAGTGTGTGCCGGCCCAGTGTTGTTGGAACTCTTCCGACATGCCTTCGGCGATGAGGTGGACGGGGAGACCGCTGGTGTTGGTGGTAACGATCGCGCCGGGTTTGCGAAATTGCGCGACACGGGCGAGGAGTTTGCGCTTGATTTCGAGGTTTTCAGCAACAACTTCAATGATCCAATCAGCTTCGGCGACGAGAGAGAGATCGTCTTCAAAATTGCCGATGGAGATCTTTTCGGCGAGGGCGGTAGTGAAAAATGCGGCGGGGCGGGATTTTTTTGCGGCTTCGAGACCGGCGCGGACGATTTTGTTACGGTCGGCGGGAGGCGCATCGGGCTTGAGGTCGGGCGGTACGATATCAAGAAGAATGCACGGCAAGCCAGCGTTGGCGAAATGGGCGGCGATGCGTGCGCCCATGGTTCCGGCGCCGAGGACGACAGCTTTCTGGATCGAACGAGTCATGAAGGGCCTTTTTGTGGCGAGTGTGCGAAGGGACAGGTTACAAAACCGGCAAGCAGCGGTCAAACCAAGGGTGCCGCGAGGGGTGAAGAATTAGAATGGTATTGAGATGAACGAAGGAAAAGTGAACACGGCTCTGGACTGGCTGCGAATGGCAAAGGAAAAGTTTCGCTCGTTTGCCTATGGGGATGAGCAGAAAGAGCGGCCGCGCGTGGGGTTGGCGCTGGCGGGCGGATTTGCGCGCGGTATTGCGCACATTGGCGTGATTCGCGTGCTGCAGCAAGCGGGAATTCCGGTTGATTGCGTGGCCGGGACGAGCGTGGGCGCGCTGATCGGTGTGGCGTACTGCGCGGGCACGACGTGCGAAGAGATGCAGACGGCGGGGCAGACGACGACGTTTGCGGATTTTGGAAGATGGACGCCATCGTGGCTGGGGTTAGCGACGAATCAACGGATGGAAAAATATCTGGCGCGACTGACGGCGGCAAAGACGTTTGAGGAATTGAAGACGCCGCTGGCGATCAGTACGAGCGACATCAATGAAGGCGTGACGGTTTATTACACGAGCGGTGCGATTGCGCAGCCGCTGCGGGCATCATGCGCTTACCCGGGGATGTTTGTGCCGATTCAGTATGACGGGCGAATCTTGGTGGATGGATTTTTGACGGCGCCGGTGCCTGTAGAGGGCACGCTGCTGCTTGGTGCGGACGTGGTGATTGCGGTTTATTTGGAGGCGGGGAGCAGCGGGCAGCCGCGGACCATGGCGGAGGTGATCAGCCGGTCATTCAATATTGTTCAGAAACATGCGGATATTGCGTGGCGGCAGCAGGCGGACGTGATTATTGAGCCGGACGTGCATCCGTTTGCATGGGACGATTTTTCGAAGACGCCGGAGCTGGTGCGGGCGGGAGAAGAAGCGGCGATGAAGGCGTTGCCGGAGATACGGGCGATGTTGGGTGGAGAGAAGAAGGATTCAGCGGCATAGGGAAGCGGATTGAGAAAAGTGAAGGGGCGGCTCTGGGGCCGCCTCATTTTGCTTGTTTTGAGTGTTGGGGTTTACATCGAGGATGCCCCCCGGAAGGGACGGCGCTTCGGAAAGTTGGCATTACAAAACGGAGACTTCGACGAGGACGGGCTGGCCTTCGCCTTTGCCGCGTTGCGTGAGCCAAGCGGCCAGGCCTTCGGCAAAGCGTTCTGGGGTAAGGCGATAACTGGCTTCGATGCGGCCGTCAGAGATGGGAAGCGTGTCATCGAAGTCGGCGGAGTTGGTGAAATTTCGCATGCAGAATTGGTCGAGCCAATCGAGGGGGCAGGGTTTTTTCTTGCCGAGGATCAGGACGTCGACGGAGAACTTTTGCGCATACATGCGTCTATTTTAGCAGTGAGCGGGAGAGATTTTTGGTTTTGGTGCTTCGTAGTCGAACTGGGCGAGACGTCGAGGAACAGCGCTTCGATTTGAGACTTGGTGGTCGTCGGAGCCCAGCCAGGAATGGCTGTGCCACAAAAGAAGCAAAGGTGAGCGAAACTTGCTTGGGGTTAGGGCATCTCATAGACTGAAATTTTGGTGAGCGCGGGATTAGGGAGAGAGTAATGCGGAATCTTGTTTTGCGTGCGGTGGGTTTGGGACTGATAGTTGGTGGACTGGGGGCGGGAATTGCTGGAGGACAGGCTGCGCGGACTTTGCCGGCGCCGACTGAGCGAAAAAATCTTTATCCGGAGAATGTGAATGCGAAGGCGGAGATTGCGGATGCGCTTGACACGGCGAAGAAGACGCATCGGCGCGTGCTATTAATTTTTGGCGGGAACTGGTGTTACGACTGTCATGTGCTGGACGCGGCGTTTCATAGCGCGGACATTGCGCCGACGCTAAACAAGAATTACGTGCTGGTGCATGTGAACATCGGCGAGTACGACAAGAACCTTGATCTGGCAAACAAGTATGAGATTCCACTGAAGAAGGGCGTGCCCGCAGCTGCGGTGTTGAAGAGTGACGGGACGCTGTTGGTAAGCCAGAAAAATCAGGAGTTTGAAAAAGCTCGGTCGATGACAACGGATGCTGTGCTGGCGTTTTTGGAGAAGTGGAAGCCGGGGAAGGGTTAGGGACGGGCCTGGAGTTTCGATGCGCAAGGTTGCGCGCGACGAGGACGCACACGGAAGTGTACGCTATAGGACGTGACGTTACAGGATGGATTCGATTTCGGGGTCGATGGCGACGTGAGTGGCGGGAAAACCGTTGATGGAGTGGCGCTGGGCGCCTGATTCTTCCGTGAAATTGAAAAATCGGCTGATGTGATAGTCCTCGTCGAGGC
>Ga0335082_10007816_pt1 | contig 11607 bp, 16 predicted proteins | sample Lox_Sample_41_FD_206718 | JGI IMG/M metagenome (GOLD analysis project Ga0335082, IMG submission 206718) | Soil microbial communities from Loxahatchee National Wildlife Refuge, Florida, United States - Lox_Sample_4.1 | ecosystem: Environmental > Terrestrial > Soil > Wetlands | place: USA...
AGCGCAGAAGCTCGCCGATCAGCTGGCCGAAAAAGGCCCGAGGGCCGCCTGAGGGCCTGCTTGGTGCGGTAAAGATTACGCTTACCTGCCTTCGCCACTACCGTGTACCAATCACGATTCATTATTCACGAGTCACGTTGCACGTTATGAGCCTGGCGAAACGCGTGATCCCATGTCTGGACGTCACCGGTGGGCGAGTGGTCAAAGGCGTCAACTTTGTCGGCCTGCGCGATGCCGGTGACCCGGTGGAGATCGCGGGCCGCTACGACGAGCAGGGCGCCGATGAGCTTTGCTTCCTGGATATTACCGCCAGCTCGGACGAACGCGACCTGATTCTGGAGATGATTGAGGCGGTCGCCGCGCAGGTGTTCATCCCCTTGACCATCGGCGGGGGCGTGCGCTCCGTGACCGATGTGCGCAGGCTGCTCAATGCCGGAGCCGACAAGGTGAGCATCAATACCGCCGGAGTCCTCAGTCCAGATCTCATCGCCGAGGCGAGCGGGAAGGTAGGCTCTCAGTGTATCGTGGTGGCGATCGACGCCAAGCGGGATCCGCGATCGACGCCAGGCCCGCTGCGCTGGGAAGTATTCACGCATGGTGGGCGGCGCGGCACCGGGCTGGATGCCGTGCAGTGGGGCCGCAGGGTGCAGCAGCTTGGGGCCGGCGAGATTCTGCTGACCAGCATGGATCGCGATGGCACGCGGATCGGATTCGATCTCGAGCTCACGCGCGCGTTCTCCGATGCGCTGGATATTCCAATCATCGCGAGCGGCGGTGTGGGCAACCTGGAGCATATGGTGCAGGGTGTAACTGTCGGCCACGCCGACGCAGTGCTGGCGGCCAGTATCTTTCACTACGGCGAATACACGGTGCGGCAAGCGAAGGAACAGATGGCGCAGCATCACATCGAGGTGCGCCTGTGAGTGCGCAAAGCGGTTCAGGCTGGATCGAGGAGATCGTCTGGACTGCTGATGGCCTGGTCCCTGCCATCGTGCAGGATGCGGCGACCGGGAGAGTACTGATGTTCGCATGGATGGATCGCGAGGCGCTCGCGCGCACCGCGGCCACCGGCGAGGCGCATTACTGGTCACGGTCCCGGCAGCGTCTGTGGCGAAAGGGTGAAGAATCCGGCCATGTGCAGAAGGTTCAGGAACTGCGTATCGACTGCGATGCCGATGCGGTGCTATTGCGCGTGGAGCAGGTCGGTGGCATCGCGTGCCATACTGGCCGCGAGCGTTGCTTTTTCCGACGCCTGGAAGACGGTCAGTGGGTTCTTACCGACCCCGTGTTGAAGGAGCCTGCGGAGATCTACCGACGATAGCGCGGGCTCATGGAGTACGCCATGATCGATTTTTCCGTCCTTATCCGGCTGGCGCGAACCATTGATTCGCGCAAGAATGCCGACCCGGCCTCGTCCTACGTTGCGCAGTTGTGCGCCAAAGGCAACGACGCCATCTTGAAGAAGATCGGTGAGGAAGCGGTCGAAACGCTGCTGGCGGGTAAGGAGGGTGATAAACTCCATATCGTTCGGGAGACGGCGGACCTTTGGTTTCACACTCTGGTCATGCTGAGCTTCCATGGGCTGGGCCCGGAGGATGTGGTGGCGGAACTGCACCGGCGCGAGGGCATCTCGGGCCTTGACGAGAAGGCGGCACGCGGCAGTTGATCAATCACGTCGAGGCGAGATGTCGGGCGCCTGACGCGTTTGCAGTCTTCGATGACTGGTACACAGCAGATGCAGGACGCCAACTGTATTTTTTGCCGTATTGCGCGCGGGGAGTTGCCGTCACGGAAGGTGTACGAGGATGAGGACATCCTCGCCTTTCACGACATCAACCCGCTCACAGCCGTGCATTTTCTGATCATCCCTAAACAGCACTTGGCCTCGCTGATGGATGCCGGCGAGCAGCACGCCGACCTGTTCGGAAGGATGATGGTACTGGCTCCGCGCCTCGCGCGCGAGCAGGGTTCGGAGGACGGCTTTCGACTGATCCTGAACACGGGTCGCGTCGGCCGGCAGGAAGTCGAGCATGTCCACCTGCACATCATCGGTGGCAAGGAGCCACTGGGTGCGATGCTGCCGCGGCCGCGTAGCGCATGAAATTCGAATCAACAGGAGCAAGAGATGGGGTCATTTAGCATCTGGCACTGGCTTATCGTTCTGGTGGTGGTGGTGCTGATCTTCGGCACCAAGAAGCTGCGCAACCTCGGTACCGACCTCGGCAGCGCGGTCAAAGGCTTCAAGGAAGGCATGAAGACCGAAGACGAGAAAACGCAGGCGCAGGACGCGGCCAAGCTCGAGCACTCGGGCGCCGCCACCGGTACCGGTCAGACCATCGAAGGCGAGATCAAAAACAAGACGCATTCCTGAGCGACGCCCTGGGTGGCGCGCGTCGGAGCGGTTACGTGTTCGACTTCAGCGTTTGGGAATTGGTGGTGATCGGCGGCGTCGCGCTGGTCGTCATCGGACCGGAGCGGTTGCCGCGGGTCGCACGCACGGCGGGCCATCTGCTGGGCCGGTTCCAGCGCTATGTCGCGGACGTGAAATCCGACATCAACCGCGAAATCGAGCTGGCGGAGCTCAAGAAACTGCAGACCACGGTCCAGGATGCCGCGCGCGAAATCGAGCAAACGGTGAGAGAAGGCGCGGGTGAGGCAGAGAAACACCTCAAAGAGGCCGAGGGTGAATTAAAAGCGGCTGGGGAGGAGCTCAAGAAGGCGGAGCAGGAGCTTACCTCCGGATTCACACCGCCGCATATGGGCACCTCGATCGCCCCGCCCGAGCCCGCCACAGTCACGCAGCCTGCGCCCGAAGTCGAGTACGATCCCCGCGCGGCAGCACTCAATCCGGATATGGCGGCAGCGTATGCTGCCGCGAAAGCGAAGCAGACCGAGACCACCGAGCCACCGGTCGATGCACCGGAGGAGCCCTCGCCGCAACTCGAACTGGGCCTGCCCGCCCGGGCCGATGCCAATCACAAACCAGGCTGAGCGCAGCCGCTCGGCCCTATTTTCGCGCGCGTTCCATGCCGCGCCGACATCGTGAACGATACTGAGCAGGCACAGGATACCTTCCTGTCGCATCTGATAGAGCTGCGCAACCGCCTGATGTGGTCGATGATCGCTGTGGGCATCGTGTTCTTGTGCCTGGTGCCGTGGTCCAAGGACATCTATCACGTGATCTCGCAGCCGATGCTCGCGCAGCTGCCCAAAGGCGGCCGGATGATCGCGACCGAGATCACGTCGCCCTTCTTCATTCCATTCAAGGTCACCTTTCTGACGGCCGTGCTGATCACTTTGCCATTCCTGCTGTATCAGGCGTGGGCATTCGTGGCGCCTGGACTGTACGCGCACGAAAAGCGCTTGGTGGCGCCGCTCATCGTCTCGAGCACTGTCCTGTTCGCAGCCGGGATGGCATTCGCGTACTTCCTGGTCTTCCCGACGGTATTCCGCGTGATGCAGGCGTTCACGCCGGCGGGTGTGGAGTGGATGCCCGATATCGGCACCTACTTGAGCTTCGTGATGAACATGTTCATCGCCTTCGGCATCACTTTCCAGGTGCCCGTGGTCGTCGTCATTCTGGTGCGAATGGGCGTAGTGACGGTAGGGAAGTTGAAAGAAGTGCGCCCTTACGTGATCGTCGGCGCGTTCATAGTAGCGGCGGTCGTGACACCGCCGGACGTGACTTCTCAGGTCCTGCTCGCGTTCCCGATTTGCCTGCTGTACGAGGCGGGGATTCTAATAGCCACGCTCACCGCCAAGCACAGAGCGGAAACTGAGTCCAGCTCTGAAGTTCAGTAAGCCTGCCGGCGCGCCGAGCTGTAGTTATCGGCGTTACTCCTCTTCTTCTGGACGTGGCCGTGGCTTGGGCCGCTTGCCGACAGTGACCTTGATGGTGAGCGGCGCGCCGTTGCGGATGATCTTGAGCGTTGCCGGTTTGCCGGGCTGCGCCGCGGCCACCAGATTCAACATGGCCGAAGAGTCTGCAACCGGTTTGCCATCGACTTCGACCAGAATATCCCCGGGCTTTGCGCCCGAGCGGTCCGCCGGGCCGCCGCGCACGATGCCGGCAATCAGTACGCCGTGCGTGTTGGGCAACTTGAATGATTCGGCCAGCTCGGCCGTGATGTCCTGAACCTCCACGCCGATCCAGCCGCGCGTAACCGAGCCGGTCGCAATGATCTGATCCATCACCTGACGCGCGATACTCACCGGGATGGCGAAACCGATGCCCATGGAGGTTCCGTTGCGCGAATAGATGGCAGTGTTTATGCCAACCAGATTGCCGCTCGAATCGACCAGCGCACCGCCGGAATTGCCAGGATTGATCGCAGCATCGGTCTGGATGAAGTTTTCGAAGGTGTTGATGCCCAGGTGCGAGCGCCCGGTCGCACTTACGATCCCCATGGTGACGGTTTGACCAACACCGAAGGGATTGCCGATCGCCAGGACCACATCGCCGACGCTCACCTGCTCCAGCCGCCCAAAGGTAATCGCAGGCAGATTCTTGAGCTCCACTTTGAGCACCGCGAGATCGGTCTCGGGATCGCTGCCGACTGTATGTGCCTTCGCCTGGCGTCCGTCATTGAAAGCGACCTCGATCTCATCGGCTGCTTCCACCACATGGTGATTGGTCAGGATATAGCCTTCGGTTCCCACGATCACTCCCGAGCCGAGGCTGGAGCTGCGCTGGGTCTCGGCGTCGTACTGATCGCCAAAGAACCGCCGGAACAGCGGGTCATCCATGAATGGGTGTCGCGGAAGCTTTACTTCCTTGCTGGTGAAGATATTCACGACGGAGGGCATCGCTCGCCTGGCACCGAGACTGTACGAGGTCGCCGGTTTGGCACCGGGCTCCGCTGTTTTGATCTGAGCGGCTGGCGCAGACTCCTGTGCGGCGCTCGAGCCGCCACCCTGGTACTTGGAGGGCAACAGATCCGGCCGCATAGTCTGTATCACCAGAAGCAGTGCGAGCGCTACAGTGGTGATCTGAGCGAACACGAGCCACAGCTTGCGCATTGCGACGAGCGGCTTAATCAGGGGAGCTCTTGAGGTGGGATCGAGGAAACGAAAATTATATTCCGGAATCGTCGCTGCTTGCCGCCTGCGCTCTCGCCTGATCTCGCGCAATATGCCAAATCCGCTTGTTTGACAAGCACTAACACTTCCCGTAACATGCGCGCCTTTCGGCCGGACGACAAGCTTTGGCCGTCGACTTTCGCAGAAGACCCACTGTCATGAAAACTTTTTCGGCCAAACCGCACGAAGTCAAGCGCGATTGGTACCTCATCGACGCCTCCGACAAGGTGCTCGGCCGTCTCGCGGTGGAGATCGCGCGGAGGTTGCGCGGCAAGCACAAGCCCGAGTTCACGCCGCATGTGGACACGGGCGACTATATCGTCGTCATTAACGCAGAGAAAGTGCGCGTCACCGGGCGCAAGGCTGAGCAGAAGATGTATTACCGCCATAGTCAGTATCCGGGCTCGCTGAAGACCACCTCGTTTACCACGCTGCAGCAGAGGTTTCCGACGCGTGTGATCGAGAAAGCGGTGAAAGGCATGCTGCCCAAGGGTCCGCTTGGGAGCGCCATGTATCGCAAGCTCAAAGTCTACGCGGGTGCGCAACACCCACATGCCGCGCAGCAGCCGCAGGCGCTCAAGACGTCGGATTGAAGCTCTACTTCGAGGCAGATACCAGATGGCAGCACAGGACCACTACTACGGAACGGGCCGGCGCAAGAGCGCAGTGGCGCGGGTTTTCCTGCGTCCCGGCAAGGGCCAGATCGTCGTGAACGGCAAGCCGGTCGACCAGTTCTTCTCGCGCGAGACCGGCCGCATGATCGTACGCCAGCCGCTCGAGTTGGCCAATCATCTCAAGACCTTCGATATCATGGTAAACGTCCACGGCGGAGGAGAATCGGGCCAGGCGGGTGCGGTTCGCCATGGGATCACTCGTGCGCTGATCCACTACGACGCGACTCTCAAGCCCACGCTGAAAAAGGCGGGGCTCGTCACCCGCGACGCTCGTGAAGTGGAGCGCAAGAAGGTGGGGTTTCACAAGGCCCGCCGCCGCAAACAATTCTCCAAGCGCTGACCCAGGCGCAATAGACTTTGTAATCAAAGCCGCCTGCCAGGCGGCTTTTTTGTTTCTACGGTCGTCCGCGGTTGGCGCTATCATCTACTCACTAACTAATGCGCTGATTCCAGAAAGAAAGACGATGGTTACAGTAGGTATCGTAGGCGGAACAGGTTACTCCGGAGTCGAGCTGTTACGGATCCTGGCGCGGCATCCGCAGGTACGCTTGGTCGCAATCACGTCGCGCACGGAATCGGGCACGCCGGTTGCGAAGATGTTTCCCAGCCTCCGCGGCAGCATCGACCTCTGCTTCTCGGACCCGGCGGCCACGGATCTTGGCGCTTGTGATGTGGTGTTCTTTGCCACGCCCTCGGGAGTGGCAATGGAGCAGACGCCGGGCCTGCTGCAGCGAGGCGCCAGGGTCATCGATCTGGCGGCCGATTTTCGGCTCAAGAGTGCGACTGCCTGGCAGAAATGGTACGGAATGACGCATGCGTGCCCGGACCTCCTCGAGGAGGCGGTTTACGGCCTTCCCGAGCTCAACCGCGCTCGCATCCGGCGCGCTCGCGTGGTTGGGAACCCCGGCTGCTACGCGACTGCAGTACAGTTGGGGTTCCTGCCGCTGATCGAGGCGGGTGTCGTCGATGCGGCGCACCTGATCGCCGACGCCAAATCCGGCGTGAGCGGGGCCGGCCGCAAAGCGGAAGTCCATATACTTTTCTCGGAAGCGGCCGATAACTTCAAGGCTTATGCGGTTTCCGGTCATCGGCATTCAGCCGAAATCCTGGAAGGCCTGGGGCAGGCAGGGCGGGAGAAGATCGGCGTTACGTTCGTGCCCCACCTGACGCCGATGATCCGCGGGATCCACGCAACGTTGTACGCGCGTCTGACCCGGGATGTAGACGTGCAACAGCTGTACGAGAGACGGTTTCGCGACGAGCCCTTCGTGGATGTGATGCCTCCGGGCAACACCCCGGACACGCGGTCCGTCCGCGGCGCCAATCAGTGCCGTATCGCACTGCACCGCCCGCGCGACGCCGACACCGTGGTTGTGCTGGCGGTTATCGACAATCTGGTGAAGGGCGCCGCGGGGCAGGCGGTGCAGAATATGAACATCATGTTCGACCTACCGGAAACGCAAGGACTCGAGGCGCTGGCGTTGTTACCGTGACGGTGATCAAGAGACTCAAGCGGAAGTTCGGAATCGCGGCCCCGCGGGTGGCGGTACGGACGCATGCGCCGTGGTATTTGCGCTGGGTTGGAGCGATCGTGGCCGTGGGCTGCATGCTGATCTTCGCCTGGTATACGTTCGACTGGGGCCGGAGCCTCGCTGGGTTCCAAAGCGGCCGTGCCGCGGCTGAGCTCGCCAGACTGAGCGAACAGGTCGTGCATCTGCGCGACGAGAACGATGAGATGCGCACACAGCTGGCCGCGATGGAACGCCAGATGCAGATCGAGAACGCAACGCACGGCAACCTCGCCGGCCAGCTGAAGGCGCTTACCGACGAGAATGCATTGCTGAAGGAAGATCTGGCCTTCTTTCAGACGCTGATGACCGCTAACGGCGATGCGGCCAGCGGCATCAGCATCAATCGCTTCCGCGTGCGGGCCGATGCGCTTCCGGGCGAGTATCGCTACCAGCTGTTGCTGGTGCAATCGCGCACGCGCAGCCGAGAGTTTCAGGGCAAGCTGCAGCTCGTAGTCGATATGGTGCAAGACGGCCAGCCGCAGGTATTGGTGCTTCCGCACGGCGAAGAAAAAGGTCCCTACAACCTGAGCTTCAAGTTCTATCAGCGCGTGGAAGGTGTGTTTCACGTCCCACCGGAGGCTACGGTGAAGCGCGTGCAGGTGCGCGTTCTGGAGAACGGAACCGAGTCGCCGAAATCGTCGCAGACGGTCGACGTTTCCTAGGAGAAAACCATGTTTGGTGGCAAAGCAGCCAAGCCGCAAAATCGCATCGACAGCCTGGTCGGGGAATCCACGACCGTCGAGGGTAACGTTATTTTCACTGGCGGATTGCGCATCGATGGCCGAGTGAAGGGTAACGTGCTCACCTCCGACGATCAACCGAGCACGCTGGTGCTGAGCGAGCGCGCACGGGTGGAAGGAGAGATCCGGGTCTCACACGCAGTGATCAACGGTACGGTGGTGGGACCGGTCTACGGCAGCCAGTATGTCGAACTGCAGCCGAAATGCAAGGTCACTGGGGATGTTCACTACCGCACGCTGGAAATCCAGCTCGGCGCAGTGGTGCAGGGGCGGCTGGTGCATCAGGACGAGCCCGCGGGACAAAGCGCCATCGCCCTGGGTGCTGCGGCGACAACAGATTGACTTTTCTCGGGTTGACCCCACGTACAGTCGGGCAGATAATTTCTCATGCTTTGATCAGGACTTCGCGAATGAACGCTCCTACCGAGATGCCGGCGCCTCTGGTTTTTACCGATGCAGCGGCGGCCAAAGTGAAAGACCTCATTACCGAGGAGGGAAATGCTCAGCTCAAGCTGCGGGTCTTCGTTACCGGGGGTGGGTGTTCGGGGTTTCAGTACGGATTCACGTTCGACGAGTCGATCAACGAAGACGACACGTCCATGGTGAAGAACGGCGTCACCCTGCTGATCGACCCGATGAGCTATCAATATCTTGTCGGCGCGGAAATCGACTACCAGGAAGGTATCGAGGGCGCACAATTCGTGATCAAGAATCCCAACGCAAGCTCGACCTGCGGCTGCGGCTCATCCTTCTCGGCCTGAGCTCACCTCACCCCGCGCAAAAAGGACGCCTCGGCGTCCTTTTTTTTGTTGTTCGGTTTTCCGGGCAGGGAAAGCGGCGGTCAGTTCGAGGCGGCGACGTCGATGCCGCGGATCAGTGCCAGCTGAGACAGCAACGGGCCCACGCGCTCTTCGAAGGAAGCCTTCAACTGGGCTGTGATGGCAGGCCCCTGGGGCACGGCAAGCTTCAGTGGGTTCTGATGCACGCCGTTTACGCGGAACTCGTAGTGCAGGTGCGGGCCAGTGGCAAGCCCTGTGCTGCCGACATAGCCGATGACATCGCCCTGGCTCACGTGCTGGCCGACGCGTAGCCCCTTCGCGAATCCTGAGAGATGACCGTACGCAGTGCTGTAGCCGCTCATGTGGCGAAGCACGATGAGCTTTCCGTAGCCGCCCTGGTGTCCTGCGAACTGCACATAGCCGTCGGCCGTCGCTTTTACGTGTGTGCCGGTGGAGGCGGCGTAATCGATGCCCTTGTGTGCGCGCCAACGTTGCAGAATGGGATGGTAGCGTGAAAGCGAGAAGCCGGAGCTGATGCGCGAAAATTCCAACGGTGAGCGCAGAAAGCTCTTGCGCAGATTGCGCCCATCTGGCGTGTAGTAGCCGCCGCGACCGGCAGCGTCTTGAAAATAGATCGCGCGATAAGCACGACCGGCATTGACGAATTCCGCAGCGACGATACGTCCCGTGCGCACGAACTCGCCATTGCTGTAGAACGCTTCGAACACCACTGCAAAGTGATCTCCGGGACGCAGATCGCGGTGGAAGTCGATTTCGCTGGAGAAAATTTCTGCAAGCTGCACGGCGACGCCATCGCTCAAGCCGGCCGCGTCGGTCGCGGAGAACAATGATGTATGCACTTCTCCCGAGCTCATCAGCAGTCTCTGTTCGGTGACGAGCGGTTGTTCGCGCGCGAAAAAATCCTCGCCACGCCGCTGCACCACCAGCTCGGTGCCGTCACCGTTCAGATAGCGCAGCGAGATCAGCTCGCCCTCGTCGGTGGTGACTGCACGTACGGTGCGGCCTGGGATCAGCTGATACAGGGCGCGGACGTGACGTGCGCTGCGCAGATAATTTGCGGCTTGCTCGTCGTCGATCTGCAGACGCGCAAGCAAAGACCCCAGCGTATCGCCGCGCTGTATGCGCTCTTCGCGAAAATATTGCGTCGGCGCTTCACTTTCGGCTTGCTGTGGAACGGTCAGCGGAACGTCCTGCAGCACGCGCTGCAACACCACAGGGTCGGTGGAGGTAGATGGCGCAATGCCAAAGGCCGCTACGACGCCCAACAGCGGCACCGCCGCTGCCGCTGCCAGCCAGCGTGGTGAAGCACGGCGTCCGCGCGCAGTGAGACGGACGCCCTTTTGGGCTAGAATCGCGTTCTTTTCGTCAGTCATCGGCTTTGCGCGCGCAAGGTTAGCAGAAAATCGGCAGGAAGGTACGCAAGCCGCATGCCCATCCCCTGCGCGATCTCGATACGATCGAGTCAATGCTCACGGCATGACGCCGCAACCTCCCGGGGCACCCATGGTAGACGTCGTGGAACAATTGGATGTGATCAAGCGCGGCTGCGACGACCTGCTGGTGGAAGAAGAGATGGCGGCGAAGCTGCGCACGGGCATCCCGCTTCGCGTCAAAGCCGGCTTCGATCCCACCGCACCCGATCTGCACCTGGGCCACACCGTGCTGCTCAACAAGATGCGGCAGTTCCAGGCGCTCGGTCATCAGGTGATATTTCTGATCGGCGACTTCACCGGCATGATCGGCGATCCGACCGGCAAGAACACCACCCGTCCCCCGCTCTCACGCGAGCAGATCGAAGACAATGCCAAAACCTACAAAGAGCAGGTGTTCAAGATCCTGGATCCGGCGAAGACCGAGGTCGCTTTCAATTCCACTTGGTTTGACGCCATGGACGCCGCTGATCTCATACGGCTGGCGGCCCGACAGACAGTAGCGCGCATGCTCGAGCGCGACGATTTCGGCAAGCGCTACCGCAGCAATCAGCCGATCGCAATCCATGAGTTTCTCTATCCGTTGGTCCAAGGCTATGATTCGGTGGCGTTGCGTGCGGACATCGAGCTCGGCGGGACCGACCAGAAGTTCAACCTGCTGGTCGGACGCGAACTGCAGAAGCAGTACGGCCAGAGCCCGCAGTGCATTCTCACCATGCCTCTGCTCGAAGGGCTGGACGGCGTGAACAAGATGTCCAAGTCCCTGGGCAACTACGTCGGCATCAACGAGCCCCCCGATCAGATCTTCGGCAAGTTGATGTCGATTTCGGACGAGTTGATGTGGCGCTACATCGAGCTGCTGTCGTTCGAGTCGATGAGCGTGGTTGACCAGTGGAAATCCGAGGTCGCGGCTGGCCGCAATCCGCGGGATATCAAGGTGGCTTTCGCTCAGGAAATCGTCGCGCGCTTTCATAACCGTGCGGCTGCGGAAAAAGCGCTCGCAGATTTCGAGGCGCGCTTCAAGCAGGGTGAGATGCCGGAGGATATGCCCGAGCACACCATTAACACCGTCGAAATGTACTCCGCACCACCGCTCCTCACGCAGATACTCAAGCATGTCGGCCTTACGGCGAGCACGTCGGAGGCGATGCGCATGATCGAACAGGGCGGGGTCAAGCTCAACGGCGAAAAGGTCAGCGACAAGGGTTTAGTGTTGCGCAGAGGGGAAGAGGTCGTCCTGCAGGTGGGCAAGCGCCGGTTCGCACGCGTCACGCTGATCTGACGAGTGCCCTGGAGGCCTTACGTGGCGGGGC
>Ga0335082_10007817_pt1 | contig 11607 bp, 7 predicted proteins | sample Lox_Sample_41_FD_206718 | JGI IMG/M metagenome (GOLD analysis project Ga0335082, IMG submission 206718) | Soil microbial communities from Loxahatchee National Wildlife Refuge, Florida, United States - Lox_Sample_4.1 | ecosystem: Environmental > Terrestrial > Soil > Wetlands | place: USA: Florida...
AGCCGAAACTTCTGCCCTTTTCCACCCTGTTCTTGACCCTCTATTCCCGGTGCTTCCAGGTCTGTTTCGGACCTCTCCGGTGCCTACCCGTAGAGCGCCGGGAGCTTTGTTTTCAGGCGCGGCAGTAATCTGTGCAAAATCGCTCTGGCAAGTTACGGAAGTTTACGCCATCTCTGCTAAATCGTTGTATCTAAGCCTGTTAGTTGATATCTATCTTGATTGGGGAGAATTGCGTCCCGCGTAGTTTGCTCACTCGAATGACTGGCACAACCAGCACAGCCATCAGTATGCCCGAGCAGTACCGCTCGTGGAGCAGGATGTCCGCGCCGGCGAAGCTGTTTATCACGCTCATCGTGCTCGCGGGTCTTTGGTCGCTGATATACGCCGGGATTCATCAAAGCAGTAAGAACATTGCAGAGTTCATTTGCTACCTGGGGATCGCGATTCTGGCATCGCGCCTCAAAGTGAACCTGCCCGGAATAACCGGCACTCTTTCAGTTAATTTCCTTTTCATTCTCATCGGTGTTCTCGAACTCAGTTTCACAGAAACCTTGATTCTGGGTGCGGTCTCGATGGTGGCACAGTGCTTGTTTCCAGACCGCCCGCGTGCCATTCAGGTCACATTCAACGTTTGCGCCGGTTGCCTCTCCACCGCGCTGGCCTATCTCGTCTATCACCATCCGTTGACCAATCTGGTGATCGACAGCCGCCCGGTATTGCTTGGCCTATCAGCGACTGTCTATTTCATCGCCAATGCCGGTTCCATTGCGACAGTTATCTCGTTAACGGAGCGTCGGCCCCTGAGCCGCATTCTGGTCGATTGCTATTTCTGGTCGTTTCCGTACTACCTCGTCGGTGCCGGAATCGCGGCTGGAATCGCATGGCTCAACCGGACATTGAATTGGGAAACATCTCTTCTCGTCCTGCCGGCCGTTTACCTGATTTACCGCTCTTACCGGCTTTACCTCGGCAAGCTTGAAGATGAAAAGCGCCACGTAGAGGAAATGGCGAACCTGCATCTGCGCACCATCGAAGCGCTGGCCCTTGCCATTGAAGCCAAAGACCACACGACGCACGAGCACCTGCAGCGCGTCCGCGTATACGCCATTGAAGTCGGAAAAGAACTCGGTGTGACCGGTCCTGAACTGGAGGCGTTGCACGCTGCTTCACTGTTGCATGACATCGGCAAGCTCGCTGTGCCTGAGCACATCATCTCGAAGCCGGGACGACTCAGTCCGGAAGAATTCGAGAAGATGAAAATTCACACGCTGGTCGGCGCGGAGATTCTGGAACGAGTGCGCTTTCCGTATCCAGTCGTCCCGATCGTGCGCGCGCACCACGAGAAATGGGATGGCTCCGGCTATCCACTGGGACTGAAAGGCGCGGAGATTCCGGTCGGTGCGCGCATCCTCTCCGCAGTCGACTATCTGGACGCGTTGGCTTCCGATCGTCAATATCGTCGCGCACTGCCGCTCAAAGAAGTGATGCAGAAACTCGCCTCCGAGTCAGGCAAGTCGTTTGACCCGCGCGTGGTGGACGTATTGCAGCGGCAATATCAACATCTGGAAGAGATGGCGCTCGCGAAGTCCGTGGAAGATCCAAATGCACCCCTTTCCACTGCTATCAAGATTGAGCGCGGACTCGAACCCGCCGCCGGATTCGAGAAGGCCCGGGCCCAGGACTACGCTGGACGTGAAACAACGTTCTTGTCGTCGATCGCCGCAGCGCGCCAGGAAGCGCAGGCGCTGTTCGAGCTCAGCCAGGATCTCGGCGCATCGCTCAGTTTGGGAGAAACCCTCTCGGTGTTCTCCATCAAGCTGAAACCGATGGTGCCTTACGATGCGATCGCGATCTATGTGCGGCGCGAAGACGAACTCGTGCCCGAGTACGTGAACGGCGACAATTATCGACTGTTCTCTTCTCTGCGGATTCCAGTCGGCCAGGGTTTGTCCGGATGGGTCGCACAGAATCGCAAACCGATCATCAACGGGAATCCGTCAGTCGAGCCGGGATATCTGAATGATCCTACAAAGTTCAGCACGCTGCGATCGGCGCTTGCAGTACCGCTCGAAGGAGTCTCCGGTGTAATCGGCGTCCTCGCACTCTATCGAGCGGAGCGCGATGCGTTTACTTCCGATCACTTGCGCATCCTGCTGGCCGTCAGCGGCAAGATGGCGCTGGCCATCGAAAATGCACTCAAATATCAGCAGGCGGAAAATTCCGCCACTACGGACTACCTCACCGGACTGCCTAACGCGCGATCACTGTTTCTGCAACTGGACCGCGAACTCGCGCGCTGCAAGCGCGACAAGACCTCATTGACGGTCATGGTCTCCGATATGGACGGCTTCAAACAGATCAACGACCGCTTCGGCCACCTCGAAGGAAACCGCGTGCTGCGTCTGTTTGCCCAGGCCCTGAAAGACAGCTGCCGCGAATACGACTATGTCGCACGTATGGGTGGAGACGAATTCGTGGTGATTGCGCCCGGCCTGGCGGCCGACACCGCCGGCAAGAAGGCCGAGCAGATGCGCGCATTAGCTCGCCACGCCGGCAACGAAGTCTGCAGCGAAGAAATTCTCTCTCTCAGTGTCGGCCGCGCCGTCTTTCCAGACGACGGCAATGACGCCGAACAACTGCTGGCTGAGGCCGACCGCCGGATGTATATCGAGAAGCAGAAGCAGCTCGCCTACAAAGACCGGCGGGCGCATCCGCGCATGAAGTGCAGAGTCACCATCGAAGTGCATACGGAAGCGGGCGGCGTGCCCATGTTCGCCAACCTCACCGATATCAGCATGGGTGGATGCTTCGTCGAAACCAGCACCATTCTCTCCCCCGGCAGCCAGATCAAACTGAGCTTCTCCATGGATGAGCCCGGCCTACGCGCAGAAGGTGTTGTGACACGCCTTGATCCCGGCTCTGGCATCGCCGTGCAGTTCCGCGAGATGAATCGCGAAGCACGGGACCGCATGTTCAAAATTCTCGAATTCGTCCAGAAGTCCACGTCGTTCTACAACAATCGCTATCTCGACAGCCTCACCAAGAACTGACGTCCCCCCGCGTCAGGAGGGAACTTTAGCCGCCACCTGCATAGTGGTTGCGCGGACAATCTCCGCTGCCATTTGTTGGAGCGGCAGAACCTTGTCAGCGAGACCGGCCTTGGCTACGAACCCCGGCATACCCCAAACTACGCTGCTAGCTTCGTCCTGCACGTAGATTCGCGCTCCGGCGGCCCGCAGCATCTCACAACCCTTCAATCCATCCTGGCCCATGCCTGTCAACACTACGGCCAGCGCGCGCTCGCCGTACACACTGGCGACAGACCGGAAGAGGACATCTACAGAAGGACGGCAGAAGTTCTCCCGCGGGCCCTGGTGTGTCTGCAGCATCGGCGTTCCCTTCTCCATTTGCACCACCATGTGATAGTCGCCAGGAGCGATGACTGCATAGCCGGAAGAGACAACTTCACCGGAGACACACTCGCGCACTGAGAGCTGCGATTTCGCCGTCAATCGCGCGGCAAGCATCGCCGTGAAAATCGCCGGCATATGTTGCGCGATCAGAACGGGGACAGGAAATTGCGCGGGCAACTGCGGCAACAATTGCGCCAGAGCGTCCGGACCACCAGTAGAGACGCCAATTATGACGATTTTAGCCGGAGCCAACAAGCATGGGCGCGGGCGTAAGACGGCCGCAGGCACCACCGGCTTCGCGACCGCCGTTACCAGGCTGTACGTGCTCGGCAGATGGCAGAGCACGCGCATTTTCGGGATAAGTTCGCGTGTAATTGCTTCAAACGTGGAAGCGGCATCAACATTGCTGGGCTTGGTGACGTAGTCGGTGGCGCCCAGCGCAAGGGCCTCGAGTGTAATCAGCGCCCCGCGTTCGCTCAACGTGCTGAACATAATGATTGGAACACGGGCATCGAGCTTGCGTATCTCGCGGACGGTTTCGAGCCCGTCCATCTCGGGCATCTCGATGTCGAGCAGGATGATGTCCGGATTCAGGCCGGCGAACTTCGAGAGCGCCACCCGGCCATTTACGGCCGTGGCGGCGACCTCGAGATCCGGATCCTGACCGATCGCCTGCGAAAGCATCTTACGGACGACTACCGCATCGTCAACCAGCAGCACTCGCTTTTTCGAGCCTTGCGCCATAGCTCCTTGTCACAACAGGAAATCTGCTTGCAGGCTACGAACCAGAATCCGCTAAGCCGAGGCCTGCGCCGCACGCACCTTCGTCGGCTCAGTGACTACCCGGCTAGAGTCGGTCAGCTTGAACTGCTCGACCAGACTCCGCAGTTGCAGTGCCATGTTGGTCAGTTGCTGCGCCGCCTGTAGCGTGTCCTGCGCCCCGCGCGTGGTGCTTTCTGCCGCAGAAGCGACCCCTTGAATATTGTGCGAGATTTCTCCCGACCCCTTGGCGGCTTCCTGGACATTGCGCGACATTTCGTTGGTCGTGGCGCTCTGCTCCTCGACCGCGGTGGCAATCGTTCCTGAAATGTCGTTGATCTGATGGATGATCGAGGTGATGCTGCCGATCGATTCCACGGCGCGTTTCGTGTCTTCCTGAATCGCCGTGATCTTCTGACTGATGTCTTCCGTGGCTTTGGCAGTCTGCTTGGCCAGTTCCTTGACTTCGTTGGCCACCACGGCAAACCCTTTGCCCGCTTCCCCGGCTCGAGCCGCCTCGATGGTTGCATTCAGCGCAAGGAGATTTGTCTGTTGTGCAATCGATGTGATCACCTTGATCACCTGCCCGATCTCGGCGCTGGATTCTCCCAGCTTGGCCACCGTCGTATTGGCGGCATTGGCGGTCTTCACCGCTTCGCTCGCGACCTTCGCCGCTTCGCCCGCATTGCTCGAGATGCTCTGCACGGTCGAGGTCATCTCTTCCGCGCCCGTGGCCACGCTGTTCAGATTCGTGGTGACCTGCTGCGTCGCCGTCGCCACTGTGCTCGCCTGCGCTGAAGTTTCTTCGGCATTGGCGCTCATCTGCTGGCTCGTGGCAGACAGTTGCTGCGATGCGCTCGACAGTGCCTGCGAGTTCTGGGCAATCGACTTCATGCTCGCCTCGACCGTGTCGGCGGTCTTATTGGTGGCCACGCCCACGCCTTCAAGAGCCTCGATGCAGGCATTCAGATTGTTCTTGATTGTGTTGAAGTCGCCGTTGTAGGTGTCGGTAATCTTCACCCGCTTGCTCGATCCCGACAAACGGCGCGTGTAGTCATTGGCTGCCATCGCCTGCAGAATTTCACTCGCTTCGACCAGGCCTGAAGAAATCTCGTCAACGTACTTGGCGGCGACGTTCAACGGACCAATGACAGCATCCAGTGTCTGGTTGACGCCTTCCACCACCTTGCGATAGTCGCCGTGATGGCGCGTGACGTCGGCGCGCGTCGCCAGCTTGCCTTCCACGGCCGCCTGCGACAGCATAATCGCATCGGCCATCATGGCGTTGACGGCGTTCTTCTGGGCGGTAATGTCAGTGGCGTATTTCACCACTTTGAAGGGCTTGCCATTGAGATCGAGAATCGGGTTGTAGGACGCTTCGATCCAGACTTCGCGGCCGCCTTTGCCGATCCGCTTGTATTGCGCCGCCTGATATTCCCCGCGCCGCAGCCTGGTCCAGAACTCGCTGTAGTCCGCGCTTTGCCGGTAGGCCTCGTCGACAAACATGCTGTGATGGCGGCCCTTGATCTCATCCAGCGTGTAACCCAACGCTTTCAGGAAATTCTCGTTGGCCGTGATCACCGTTCCGTCCATCTTGAACTCGATCACCGCCTGCGCCTTGCTGATGGCCGCGATCTGCCCCTGATAGTCGGCATTGACCAGTTTCTGGCCGGTGACATCGGTGGCGTACTTCACGACCTTGAAGGGCCGGCCATTCAGATCGAGAATGGGATTGTACGAAGCCTGGATCCAGACCTCCTTCCCGCCTTTGCCGAGGCGCTTGTATTCGGCGGCGTCATACTCTCCGCGGTTCAGCTTCGCCCAGAATTCTTTATACGCAGAGCTCTGCTTATAGGCCTCGTCGACGAACATGCTGTGGTGTTTGCCCTTGATCTCCTCCAGCGTGTAGCCGAGTGCTTTCAGAAAATTGTCGTTGGCCGTGATGACCGTGCCATCCATGTGGAACTCGATCACTGCCTGGGACTTGCCGATTGCCGCAATCTGGCCAGCCTGGTCCGCAAGAATCAACTTCTGTTGCGTGACATCTTTGAAATAGTTGAAGACCTTATACGGTTTGCCGTCGGCGTCAAAGATGGGATTGTAGGAATACTGAATCCAGAGTTCTTTCCCCTGTTTAGTGAGTCTCGCTGACTCGCCTTCGCAGAATTCTCCCCGGCGGAGCCGATCCCACTGATCCTTCAGCGCCGTCTGATACTGAGCACTCTGGCGCGTTACGTCGTCCACAAAAATGCTGGTATGTTTGCCGAGAACATCCTTGGGGCTGTACCCGAGGATCTTCTCGAAGTTCTCGTTAATGTCCAGGACGATTCCATCCATGTCATAGACCACGACAGGCTGCGCCTTGCGGATCGCGACAACTTGTGCATGGTCGTCCTGCATCTGTTGTTTGCCGAGCTTGGTTGCTTTGCTTCCCCGCGCACTCTTCATTGCCAGTTCTCCTTACGGTTCTCCGCGGTCTCGCGGGGCCGTGATAACTTTGACTTCAGAATTCCCGGTTGCTCTTCGGCTTACCCAGATCGCCAATGTCGACGACTTTTTCGATATCGAGGGCCAGCAGCAGTTTTCCCGACAACTTGTAGACACCGCGCACCACTTCCCGCGCGAAACCCTGCAGCGTTTCCGGCGGGCTCTCCAGCATCTCTTCTTCGACCTCAATGACGTCGCCGATCTCATCCACCAGCAGGCTGACCGCGCCTTCATTGGTGTGCACCACGACGTTCATCGGCAGCTGACCATCGGGGCGGTCTTTGAGCCCTAACCTCTTGCGCAGGTCGATCGCCGACACAATCTGCCCGCGCAGATTGATCAGCCCGCTGACGACCTCAGGGGCCAGCGGGACTCGCGTCATCGTCTGGTATTGGATTACTTCCTGAACTTGCGGCACCGGCGTGCCGAAAAAATGTCCGTCGAGGAAGAACGTGCAGAACTGTTGTGATGCCGCCATGATGGCTCTCCTAAACTCTCGCGGAGGATGAGTCCGCAAATCCGGGTATCGCTTCCCGCACCACGCTGGGCACATCAAGCATGTCGGTCACACGCTTCTGAACCACTGCGGAACCCAGCACGCCTTTTTGGCGCGCGGGATTCTGGATGACCAGCTTTTCATCGGCAATATCGACGATGCGATCCACAACCAATCCCACCCTTCGACCAGCCTCCGAGTAGACGACGACCGGCAGGCGGAAATCCTCTCCCGCGGCAGGCGCAGCGCTGTCCTCTCCAACAAGTTGCGACAGGCGGATCAGCGGCATGATCTCTCCGCGATATTGCGTGACTTCCTGCGAGCCCGCGAGCTCGATCGCACTGGCCGGAAACTCCTCCAGACGCGCAACCAGCGACAACGGTATGGCCATGCGGCCCTGCTTTCCGACCTGCACGACCAGCACCGTCTGCCGGTCCGGCACGCCCTCGTCCTTGCGCACCGTTGTCTCCTTGGCCTTGCCTTTCTCGTTAAGCGCCGTGTCGCGGGTCTCGGAGATCACCTGAGCGCGCAGCGCCAGGCCGAGAATGTCCAGAATCAGCGCAGCACGTCCGTCCCCCATGATGGTGGCTCCGGAATAGGCGCTGATCCCTTTCAGTTGTTTTCCCAGCGGCTTTACGACGATTTCCTCGGTCTCAGTGATTTCCTCGACTACCAAGCCAAACTCTCGCCCGTCGGCCTGCACTACCACGATGTTCGTTCCGGATTCCGCAGAGCTAGCCTTATCCACCAGCTGCAATTCACGGTTCAAGTAGAGCAAAGGCAGCAGGCGTCCGCGCAGCCGGTACACGGGAGATCCATGGACCATTTCGATTGCTTTTGTGCCGTCTCCCGCTTCCAGCCGTACCAGTTCCAGCAGGCTCACCTGCGGGATCGCGAAACGCTCGCCGCCCGAGGTGACCATCAGCGCAGGAATGATCGCCAGAGTGAGAGGAATTTTGATTTTTACGGTGGTTCCCTTGCCCGGCGTCGAGTGGATATCCACCGTGCCGCCGATCTTGGCCACGTTGGTTTTCACCACGTCCATCCCGACTCCCCGGCCTGACACATTCGTGACTTTTTCCGCGGTGGAGAAGCCGGCCAGAAAAATCATGTTGTAGGCGTCGCGGTCGGACATGCGTTCCGCCTGTTGGGCCGACACCAGTCCGCGCTCGATCGCTTTCTTGCGGATGCGGTCGCTGTTCAGCCCCGCGCCATCATCGCTGACCTCGATGTTGACCTGCCCCCCTTCGTGAAACGCGCGCAGTTTGAGAATTCCCGTCGACTTCTTGCCGGCCTGCTTGCGAGCTTCCGGAGACTCAATGCCGTGATCAATGCAGTTGCGCACCAGGTGGGTCAGCGGATCTTTGATTGCCTCGATGATCGTGCGGTCGAGTTCTGTGTCCTGGCCTTCCATCTCAAGGCGCACATCTTTCCCGCAGGTAATCGCCAGGTCACGCACGGTCCGCGGAAACTTGTCCCACACGTTACCGATAGGCTGCATGCGGGTCTTCATGACTTCTTCCTGCAGTTCGGTAGCAATAAGGTTCATGCGCTGAGAAACCGCCTGAAAACCCACGTCGTGCCGGGCGCTGGAAAACTGGAGCAGCTGGTTGCGGGCGAGAACCAGCTCGCCTACCAGGTTCATTAGCCGATCGAGCAGAGTCACGCCGACACGGATGGTTTCGACCGGCGCATCCGGATTTCGCGATTCCAGGGTCTGCTGTGCTGCCTGCACATCTTCCGGCTTCGCCGCCCCTTGCGCGATCAGAATTTCTCCGATGCGCTTGCGGCCCAACTCCTGCTGCTGCAACGCAGATGCAAGGTCTTCCTCTTTCACCTGCCCGCGCTCCAGCAGTACTCCGCCAATCTTGGAAGGATCGGCGACTGCGTCCGGAATCGCAGTCCGACTCGCCGTTTCGACGCTGTTCAACGGCGAACCCACCACCGCCGCCGCCGAAGTCCCAGCACCAGTCCCCGGTTGCTGCAGACGGCTCAAATGCTCGATGAGTTCCGTGTAGTCTTGGTTCCCGTCGTTCCCCGATGTCGTGATGACCGCGAGCAGTTGACGCACAGCGTCCACCATCGACAGCAAGCCGCTGGTGATCTCTGCCGTCAACGTCACCTTGCCATCGCGCAATTGCGACAGCAGGCTCTCGCCCGCGTGCGCGAGTTTCTCCAGGCGATTAAAACCCAGAAATCCGCAACTGCCCTTGATGGTGTGGATCGTCCGGAAAATGCTGGCCAGCAGTTCCCCGGAGGAAGGAGAAGATTCCAGCTTGACGAGTTCCTGATCCAGACGGTCCAGATTCTCGCTGCTCTCGATGAGAAAATCTTTAACGATTTCGTCCATACATTCTCATTGCTGCGATACGACGGAAATTGGGTTGCAAGTGCCGGACCAGCCGGGAAACGAGTTCTGAAACTTCGGGTCGTGGCGTTTTCCGTATCAACTTTGTCTTCCTGCCTATCGGCGAAATTCCTCGTGAGTTCAACCGCCGCGCCAGGTTGCTCATCGCATACGCCCTCCCGGTGGCTTGAAGCGAGACTCCGGCACCCGTAGACTTGAAGAATGCACGTTCATGCTCACGGCACGGGCAGTCCGACGCGCGTTCTAAAAGTTTCCCTCGTCGTAACCCTGGCCTACATCGTGCTGCTGGTCGTGGCGGGCATCCGCGCGCATTCCTTGGCGCTGCTCTCTGAGGCTGGACACAATCTCTCCGACTTCCTCGCCCTGCTGCTATCACTGGTTGCCGTCTACTTCCAGTCCCGGCCTGCGAACTCATCCAAGACTTACGGCTATCACCGCGCCGGAGTCCTCGCGGCATTGGTCAACGCCACGTCGCTGGTCGGCGTTTCCTTCTTCATCTTTTATGAGGCGTTCAAGCGGCTGCAGCACCCGGAAGAGGTTCATGCCGGCCTCATGATGTGGGTGGCCGCGGCCGGCGTGGCGATGAACGGAGCCATTGCCTTTCTGCTCTATCGTTCCGGCGGCGACGTCAACATTCGCAGCGCCCTGCTGCACGAAGTCGGCGACACGCTCTCAACGGCAGCCGTGATCTTCGGCGGATGGGCCATCCTGCTCACCCACAACTACTGGATCGACTCAGTCCTGTCGGTCGGGATTGGCGTCCTGATTCTGTGGTCCGGATTCAGCATCGTCCGGGAAACGCTGAACATTCTTCTGGAAGGCACGCCGAGGGGCATGAAGCTGGAAAAGATCGAATCGGCCATCCGCTCCGTGAACGGGGTCAACGATGTTCACGATCTTCACGTCTGGAGCATCGGATCGGAAACTCACGCGCTCTCCTGCCACATCTCGATCGCAGATATACCGCCGTCGGTCAGCGAACGAATCCTGCGCGACGTGAAAGTCCGCCTGCTGCACGACTTTCACATCGACCACACGACCATCCAGTTCGAACATGCAGTGTGCGAAGTGGCCCATGGATGCGTGATCCCGGTCGCCGAGAGCGTGGAAGAGCATCACCACCACAGCCACTGAAGAATGAATGCCACAGGCAGGAACTGGCGAGTCTATTTGTTGGCCGGATTCCTTCTGTGCGTACTTGGGATGGCCGCACTGATCATCTTCCCGTCACTGCCTGATCCCACATGTCTTTCGTTGATTGTCCGTTCGGAGCAAGATGCCCTGATTCTTCTGCCGGCGAACTGTTCTCGAAACAGGAGTATGGATTCCGACAGCATGGTGAAGTACCTGGAAGATGAGCGAAACCGACGCGGACTTCTTTTCCGTCAGTGGATCATCTGCAACGGAACTCCTGAAAGTAGCTTCGGTTTTATGAACGATCCTCGTTGGTTGCCCAGCTATGTTCCAGGCACATACCAATATCGCCGAACGGTTATCATCGTGCCTTATGCGCAGCCGATTCCCGAGGGTTCTCCGGTCATTGCTGAAGTTTGTCTGATGCCGTGGAGGAACTACATTCGGCAGATCGCAGGAGAATGCACTGGAAAGTACTCGGTTTGGAAATAGTCTGCACGGCTAGTTTCTTGCCGGAGTGTCATCGCGAACCAATTTAGGTAGCCCATCTTTGTCGGGCGTAGATTCAGGCGGCGGAATTTGCCGAAGGCGACTCATGAACTCATCGAATTCCGACGTGGTTACGACGTCGCCTGGTCGGTTCGGCAGAATGTCATCGATCTCCTGATGAAGCTTCTTCAGCCGTTCATTGAGTGGTGGAAACGGATAAAAAGCCTTGGCCAGTGCGCCGCTGGGATTCGGCTGCCAAAAGGACTGAACTGCGCTGACAAAACAATCCGTGTCGTAGCCAGCCTTGTACACATATTGAATGCCGAAGTAATCAGCCTCAAGTTCCAAATCGCGCTGCAATTTCAGCGACCCAAGTGCCTGCAAGGCAATGTCGTTGTTGGCGGGAGCATGGGGCACGCTATCAATCGCGAACACGCCGATGTTCCCAGGGATGCTTGCGA
>Ga0335082_10007818_pt1 | contig 11607 bp, 12 predicted proteins | sample Lox_Sample_41_FD_206718 | JGI IMG/M metagenome (GOLD analysis project Ga0335082, IMG submission 206718) | Soil microbial communities from Loxahatchee National Wildlife Refuge, Florida, United States - Lox_Sample_4.1 | ecosystem: Environmental > Terrestrial > Soil > Wetlands | place: USA...
GGGCGACGATGCGATCACCGTCGGTTCCTTCGACTTCCCCGAGAGCGAGCGGCTCGCCGAGATCTACGCCCAGGCCTTGACCAGGGCGGGGTTCTCCGTTTTGCGGGACTTCGACCTCGGGCCGCGCGAGCTGGTGTTGCCGGCGATGCAACGCGGGCTCGTCGAACTGGTGCCCGAGTACCAGGGCAGCGCCCTGGAGTTCCTCGGCGGCGTGCCGAGCGCGGAGGCATCGGCGACGCAGACCGCGCTCCTCGCGGCGCTCGCCGCGCGCAGCCTCCGCGGGCTGCCGCCCGCCCCAGCGCAGGACCAGAACGCGTTCGTGGTGACCGACCAGACCGCGCGGCGCCTCCACCTACTCGACCTCTCCGATCTGGCCACGACCGGCGGCACGCTCCGCCTGGGCGGGCCGGAGGAGTGCGCCGACCGCCCCCTGTGCATGCGGGGGCTGGAGGACGTCTACGGCATCCGGTTCGCGGGCTTCGTGCCGCTCGACACCGGCGGCCCGCTCACCGTGCAGGCGCTCCGGCAGGGGTTCGTCGACGTGGGACTGTTGTTCACGTCGAGCGCCGCGCTCGAGGGCGGCGACCTCGTCGAGTTGCGGGACGATCGCCACCTCGAACCCGCCGAACACATCGTCCCGGTGATCCGGCCCGAGGTCCTCCAGCGGTTCGGGACCGGCGTCGCCGAGGCGCTCGCGGCCGTGACCGCGCCGCTCACCACGGCCGATCTCCGGCGGCTGAACGCCCAGGTCCAGGACGGTCGGTCGGTCGCCGACGTGGCGGCGGCGTGGGTCGCGGCCCACCCGACGGGGTCGGGCTAGAGTCGGCGCGTGGACACCTCCGAGGCAGCGACCGGAGCGCCGGCCGCGCGGAGCGGCCGGCGATTCGGCACCGGGCGACGGCACCGCCGCCCGTCCGGCGAGCCGCCGGCCCTGCCGCACACGCTCGGCCGCAGCGGCCGATTCTGGCTGGCTCTGACCGTGTACTTCGGCCTGACGATCCTCGGCGTCCTGCTCTTCAACCCGATGAGCCGCTTCTTCGAGTCGCTCGACGCCGCGGTGCTGCAACGGTTCGTGGCGCTGCGCTCGCCGGTCGTCAACGACGTCTCGCTCGCGGTGAACGGGCTCGCGGCGCTCTGGGCGATCCGCGCGATCCGCTGGTCCGTGATCGCGATCCTCGTGATCTCCCGTCGTTGGCGCCACCTCCTCGTCTACGCCGGCGCCGTGCTCGCGCTGGAGCTCCTCGTCCAGCAGGCGTCGCTGTCGCTCGGCCGCGCGCGGCCCTTCGGCGTCACGGTCCTTGGCCCGTGGTCCGGGTTCTCGATGCCGTCGCGGCCGCTCGCCGCGCTCGCGGTCTCGCTGATGGGTGTGCTCTACACGGTCCTGCCGCACGGACGGGCACGCGACCTCGGCAAGTGGACCGTGGCGATCGTCCTCGGCGCGGTCCTCGTGGCGCGACTCATCCTGGCGATCGAGGCGCCGACGTCGGCGATCTTCGGCGCCGTGCTCGGCGTCGCCATCGGGCTCGGCGCGTTCCGGCTGTTCGTGCCGAACGACGTGTTCCCGGTGACCTACGAACGCGGGAAGGCCGCCCACCTCGATGTCGGCGGCTCGCGGGGTGAGGCGATCCGGCACGCCGTGGCCGACCAACTGGGCGAACGGGTCGGAGAGATCAAGCCGATCGGCCTGGAGGGCTCCGGGGGGTCGACGCCGCTGCGGCTCACCATCGAGCAGGCCGACGGCTCGCACCGGTACGTCTTCGCGAAGCTCTACGCCATGAGCCACGTCCGGGCCGACCGCTGGTACAAGCTCGGCCGCACGATCCTCTACGGCGCGCTCGAGGACGAGACGCCGTTCGGGTCCGTCCGGCGGTTCGTCGAGTACGAGGACTACGCGCTGCGCCTGCTGTACGACGCCGGGTTCGCGAGCCCCGAACCCTTCGGCATCGTCGAGATCACGCCCGAGCGCGAGTACATGATCCTGATGGAGTTCTTCGACGGCGCCGTCGAGATCAGCGAGGCCGAGGTGTCGACGGAGGTGATCGACGAGGGCCTCCAGATGATCCGCCGGATGTGGCACCTGGGCGTCGCGCACCGCGACATCAAACCGGCGAACCTCATGGTCCAGGACGGCCACCTGCGTCTGATCGACGTGTTCTTCGTGCAGGTGCGCCCCTCGCCCTGGCGCCAGGCCGTCGACCTGGCGAACATGATGCTCGTCCTCGCCCTGCGTTCGGACGCACAAACCGTTTACGAGCACGCCCTTGAGGACTTCACGCCCGACGAGATCGCCGAGGCCTTCGCCGCCGCCCGCGGCGTCGCGAGCCCGACCCAGCTCCGGAACCTCCTGAAGGCGGACGAGCGCGACCTCGTGGTCGAGTTCCGCGCCTTGGCGCCCCACCGCGAACCCATCCGGATCCAGCGATGGAGCCTCCGCCGCGTCGCGTTGACCGCGTGGGTCGCGCTGCTGGCGTTCCTCGCGTTCGGCCTGCTCGTGTCGAACTGGACGGTGTTCTCGTGAGACGCGCCGCACGCCGGACGGCGGCGACGCTCGGGTGCGCGGCCGTCCTCCTCTCGCTCACCGGGTGCACGACGAGCGCGGGCGTCGTCCCGGACTGCGTCGGCTCCGACAGGCTGGTGATCCTCATGGCGCAGTCCGTGCCGAGCGCCACGCTGATCCCCTGCGTCGGCTCCATGCCCGTCGGGTGGTCCTTCACGGGCAGCTCGGTCCAGAACAACGTGGCGAAGCTCTGGCTCAGCTCGACCGTGGCCGGGTCGAACGCGGTGGAGGCGCAGCTGACGCCCTCGTGCGATCCGGGGACCGCGCCGGAGGTCGTGCCGGCGCCCGACGAGGCCGGCGCGCGCGTCTTCGAAGCGCCCGACAGCCTCAACCCGTTCCGCGCGACGCGGTACGTCGTGTTCGATGGCGGCTGCGTGAGCTACATCTACCGCTTCGCCGGCGGCGTGCCCGCCACCCTTTCCCTGCAAGCGGACGGTGCGTTCTCGTTCGTGCCTCGTTCCGCGGTCACGGCCGCGGTCCGCACGGACTTCGACCAGACCCTGTGTGGCGCCGGCGCGCCGCCGTGCGAGGATCCCGGATGAACACCGAGCAGCGCATGCTCACCGATCACCGACGGGCGTTCGTGTGGTCGCTTGGCCTCCTCGGCTGCTGCCTCGCGTCGCTGTTCCTCGTGGGACGGCATCCCCCCGAGCTCGCGCCCCTGACGACGGCACGGTTCATCGGCCGGTTCGACACCACGATGTACCGCTGGATGGCAGACATCCGCAACGCGCCGTTGACGTGGATCAGCAAGGTGCTCAACGTGGTCGGCGGCGGCCTCGTCACGATCCCGGTACGGATCGGAGCCGTGCTCGCGCTCGCGATCCGCCGTCGCTGGGCCCGGTGCATCGCGTTCGCGCTGACGTGGGCGCTCAGCGAGTTCGCGCTGTCGTGGCTCAAGGCGTGGTTCCACCGCGGCCGACCGCCGCACCCGCTGGTGGTGACCTCGGGGTACTCCTTCCCGTCGGGGCACGCGGTCGCCGCCGCGGCCACCGGCGTGGCGCTCGTGATCGCGTTCTTCGCGCCAGGCGCCCGTCGCCGCTGGGAGTGGATCGCGGTCGCGTTCACGTTCGCGATGGCGATGTCGCGCGTGTACCTCGCCGCGCACTGGTTCTCCGACGTCGTCGCGGGCGTGCTCCTCGGCGCGGGTATCGCGATCTTCTCGGCGGCGACGGTCACGGAGTGCCGCGACCTGATCTTCCGCGGCCAGCACGAGCCCGTGCCGGAGGACACCGATCCTCCAACGGATCCTCAGGTGGCGAAGTAGACCTTCACGCGCTCACGCTGCCGTGCGGCATCCTCGGGGCGGCGCCAGTCCCGCTTGAGGCGCCAGATGATGTACGTGAAGCCGCCGATCGGGATCTGGACCCCATAGGTCAGCGCACGGAACAGGAGCACCCCGGCGACGATCTGGGCTTTCTCCGCGCTGTCGAACGCCGCGAGGCCGCCGATGTAGCCGAGGTCGATCACACCCACGCCGCCGGGGGTGATGGGCACCGCGGACAACAGGCGTGAGAACGCGAACACGGCGAACGCCTCGGCAGTCGAGATCTCCTCCTCCGAGACGCCCATGTTCCGCAGCGACAGTAACAGCACCAGGAACAGCGCGATCTGGCTGAGGGCGGTCGTCCAGCTCAGGCGGAACCACCGGTGCTCGACGAGCGCGATCGTGTCCCGGCGGAAACGCGCCGCGCCCTGGCCCCACGTCGTGACCGGTGGCTTGTGGAACAGCCGTCGGAACCGCGGCCAGAACCGGCCCATCCCGTCGCCGATCTTGATCGCGAACGCCTCGCTCCGGAAGATCAGCGCGAAGATGCCTACGGCAACGCCGAGCACGACGACCCCGACGACGGCGGCCGCGATGTAAGCGGGTGTCAGGTGCCCGCTCAGTGCGAGGAGCACGAGAGCCAGGATCGGCAACGCGAGCTTCGTGAAGATGTTCCAGATCCCGGTCACGCCCACGTACAGCGCGACGCTCGTTCCCGTGAACCCCCACGAATCCAGGATCGAGTACGTCAGTCCGATCGCGATCGCCCCGCCGGCCGGCAGCGTGTTCGCCACCGACGTCGTGGTCTGCGTGAGGATCGCAGCCTTCCCGATGCCGAGCCCTGGGAGCGCGGCCTGGTTCGCCCACCAGTACGTCACCAGGTTGAAGATCGTCGCGGCCACGAGCGACAGGGACTCCAGCGGCGTGAGCGTCTGGATCGCCGCCCACACGTCCCGGTAGTTCGCGAACTTCGGGATCGCCCACGCGAAGATCGCCACGACGATGACGACGGAGATCGCATAACCCACGACGCGCTTCCACCCCAATGCTTTGCGGGCGGTCGAGCCCGGCTGGGCGGGCGGTTCGGCGCCGACGGCCCCGACGACGTCGGTATCGCGCTCGGGCGCGTCCATCGCGTGAGCCTACTCCCGTCGGGCCAGCACCACCTCCGGCTTGGCGTTCACCTCCCGGTCGAGCCAGATCCCCACCAACGCACCGCCGGGGCCGAACACGGCATAGGGCCCCGCGATGCCAGCCGGCGCGAGCACCCGTCCGTGCGACGCGGCCAGAGCCTCGTCCGGATCGAGGTCCACCCTCGGCAGGTGGGCGACCGCCACCTCGAGCGGTGCGGGCGTTCCCGGACGATCCGGCGGCGCCGCGTCGTCCACGGAGAACGTACCGATCGCGGTCCGGCGCAGACGGGTCAGGTGCGCGCCGCAACCGAGCGCGGCGCCAACGTCGGCGGCCAACACCCGCACGTACGTGCCACCGCCAACGACCGCGAGGAAGTCAACCTCGTCGTCACGACGGCCGACCAGGTCGAACCGGTCGACGGTGATCGGTCGTGACGCGGCCTCGATCACGTCGCCCTCGCGGGCTGCGTCGTAGAGCTTGCGTCCGCCGACCTTCACCGCGCTGAACGCCGGCGGCGTCTGCTCCGACGTGCCCACCTTGGCTGCCATCGCGGCCGCGATCGCCTCGTCCGTCGCCTCGACCGCGCGCGTCCGCGTCACCTCGCCGTCGGCATCGAGCGTCGAGGTCTCGATCCCGAGCCGGAAGGTCCCCTCGTAGGTCTTCGGGGTCTCGCCGAGGAACCGAAGCAGACGCGTGGCCCGTCCCACGCCGATCACGAGCAGGCCCGTGGCCATCGGATCGAGCGTGCCGGCGTGCCCGACCTTCCGCGTGCCGAGCGCTCGGCGGACGGCATCGACGGCATCGTGCGAGGTCATGCCGGGCGGCTTGTCCACGAGGACGACGCCCTCGGGCGGGCCGCCGCTCACGCCACCGCCGACTGACCCTCGAGCGCGGCTCGGAGCCGCTCGATCGTGACGGCCGGGCCGTGCTCGCTGGTGTAGCCGGCGGCGAGCCGGTGCCCGCCGCCGCCGAATCCGGCCGCGGCGGCGGCGACGTCGTGATCGCCCCGCGACCGCACGCTGACCTTGAACCTGCCGTCGCGCTGCTGCTTCAGGAAGACCGCGACGTCGGCGCCGCGCACCGTGCGGATCACGTCGATCAGATCGTCGGCGTCCGAGGGCTCCGCGCCGGCCGCGTCCAGGTCGGCCTGCGTGAGGTAGGTCCAGACCAGATCGGCCTCCCGCTCCTCCCGGAGCCGGTCGAGCGCGACCGCCGTCAGCCGCAGCGACGCGACGCGCCGGTCCTCGAACAGCGCCTGCGACAGCCTGGCGTGGTCGAACCCGTGCTCCCGCAGGCGTGCGGCCACGCGGAGCGTCTCGGGTGACGTCGCCTCGTACTGGAACCGCCCGGTGTCGGTGACGATGCCGGCGTACAGGCACAGCGCCGAGGCGTCGCCGATCGGCCCGCCGATCGCGTCGAGCAGCCGGACGACCAGCTCGCAGGTAGACGAGGCGGTGGGATCCACGAGCCGGATCGTGCCGAACCCGTCGTTCGACCGATGGTGATCGATCCAGATCAGCTCGCCGGCGGCCTCGGCGGCGGGCCCGAGCGCCCCGAGCCGGTCGAACGACGCGCAGTCACAGGTGACGAGCACCGCGGGCGTCTGCGGGAAGGCGCTCGGTTCGACGAGCAGTTCGGATCCCGGCAGCATCGCGGCCCAGCCGGGCAGCGCGAGCGGCTCGTTCGGGAACGAGCAGGTGACCTGCGCGCCCCGCGAACGCAGGTGCGCGGCCAACCCGAGCATCGAGCCCAAGGCGTCGGCGTCGGGGTTCACGTGGCAGGCGATCGCCACCTCGGGCGCGTCGCGGAGCACCGCCCCCGCGCGCGCGAGGTCCTCGTCGTTCACGACGCGTCCTCCCGATGGATCTGCTCGATGATGCGGTCGATGCGTTCGCCGCCCGCGGCCGTCGGATCCTCCTCGAACCGCAGCTCGGGCACGGACTTCAGGCGGATCTGGCGAGCCAACTCGCGGCGGAGATGCGGCGCGGCCGAACGGAGCGCGGCCCGCGAGCCGGCATGCGCCCGATCGTCCCCGAGGACCGTGTAGTAGACCCACGCGACCCGCAGGTCGGGCGAGACCTTGACGCCGGTGACGGTGATGAATCCTGCGCGCGGGTCCTTCAGCCGCTGGATCTCTTCGGCGAGGATCTCGCGGAACCCCTCCCCGACCCGCTCCGTCCTCGGTCCCTGGGGCATGCCGGTCAGCCTACCGTCGCTCAAGCCTCGGGCCACAGTAGCTGCAGCTCGCCCTGGATCACCTCGACGCCGTCCCACCCTTCGACGAGCTTCTCCACCTCGTGCATGACCCGCCGGAGGTGATGCTGGTCAGCCCCGACGGCTGCCACGCCGATCGCCGCCCGCTGCCACAGATCCTGATGGTCGACCTCGGCGACACTGACCGGGAAGCGGCGACGGAGCGCCGCCGTGAGTCCCGCGATCACGTGACGTTTGGCCTTCAGGGACCGGCTGGCCGGTACCCGCAGATCGAACCGCTGGAGCGCGACCACCATCGCGCACGCCTCACAGGGACCGGGCGACCTCTTCGACCTCGTAGGCCTCGATCACGTCGCCCTCCTTCATGTCCTGGTAGTTCTCCAACCCGATGCCGCACTCGAACCCCTCGCGGACCTCCGCGACGTCGTCCTTGAACCGCCGGAGCGAGCCGACCCTGCCGTCGTAGACGATCACGCCGTCGCGCACCAGCCGGGCCTTCGCGTTGCGACGGATCACGCCGCTGCGGATGTACGAGCCGGCGACGACCCCGAGCTTCGGCACCCGGAAGGTCTGGCGAACCTCCGCGTCACCGAGGATGCGCTCGCGCTCCTCCGGCTTCAACAGCCCGGACAGCGCGGCCTTGATGTCGTCGATCGCGTCGTAGATCACCCTGTACGTGCGGATGTCGACGCCTTCCTTCTCCGCGAGCTCGCGGGCGCCCGCCGAGGGCCGAACGTTGAACCCGACGATGATGGCGTCCGAGGCCAGTGCCAGCGTGACGTCGTTCTCGGTGATCCCGCCGGCCCCCCCGCGCACGATGTTGACCTTGACCTCGTCCTGGGGCAGCTTCAGCAGGGAGTCCTCGAGGGCCTGGACCGATCCCTGGACATCGGCCTTCACGATGAGGTTCAGGTCGACGACGTCGGCCGTCTCGGAGCGGCGCAGGAGATCCTGGAGCGTCGCGCGACGCGTCGTGACCAGCTCGGCCTGCCTCGCTTTCGCCTCACGTTCCTCCGCGATGTGCCGAGCCTCGCGTTCGTCCTCCACCTCGCGGAACTCGTCGCCGGCGCTCGGCACGTGACTCCAGCCGAGGATCTGGACGGGTTTCGACGGACCGGCACGGTCCACGGCGCGACCGTTCTCGTCCTGCATCGCCCGGATGCGGCAGTACGCGGTGCCCGCGATCAGGGCGTCGCCGACCGCGAGTGTGCCCTTGCGCACGAGCACGGTCGAGACCGGCCCGCGACCCTTGTCGAGGTGGGCCTCCAGGACGGTCCCGCGCGCTCGGCCCGACGGGTCGCCGGTGAGCTCCTCGAGGTCCGCCACGACGAGGATCGTGTCGAGCAACGAGTCGAGGTTGAGGTTCGACTTCGCCGAGACGTCGACGAACTCGTTGTCACCTCCCCACTCCGAGGGCACGATGCCGCGTTCGACCATCTGCGTCCGCACGCGGTTCGGATCGGCGTCGTCCTTGTCCACCTTGTTGACCGCCACGATGATCGGCACGCCGGCCGCCCGCGCGTGGTCGAGCGCCTCGACCGTCTGCGGCATCACGCCGTCGTCCGCCGCGATCACCAACACCACGATGTCGGTCACGCCGGCGCCGCGCGCGCGCATCGCGGTGAAAGCCTCGTGGCCGGGCGTGTCGATGAACGTGATCTCCCGCTCGCCGGCATGCGCCTGGTACGCGCCGATATGCTGCGTGATGCCGCCGAACTCGCCGGCGACGACGTCGGTCGACCGGATCGCGTCGAGCAGCTTCGTCTTGCCGTGGTCGACGTGGCCCATGATCGTGACGACGGGGGCGCGCGGGACCAGCTCGCCGGCCTCCTCGTCGTCCTGATCCTCCTCGAACTTCAGCTCGTCCTCGAGCGCGACGATGTCGGCCGCGTAGCCGAACTGGTCGGCGACGAGCTTGATCGCCTCGTCGGACAGCGAGGTGGTGGCCGTGACCATCTCCCCCGCCAGGAACAGCACCTTCACGACCTCGGCGGGCGACTTCCCGAGCTTCTCGGCCAGCACCTGCGGCGTCGCGCCGTGCACGACGTGCAATACGGGCCCCGACGGCGTCGGGGGCTCCGGTTTCGGCTCGCGCTCGCGCCGGGCTTGGGTCTTCGTGGGTGCGACCGCGGCGGCGGGCGCGGGGGCGGGCGGCTCGGCCGGCGGTGTGGGCGCCGGGGCCTCCCGCACGACCGTGTTCGCGGGAGGCTTGGGCTTGGCCCGGGGTTTGCGTGGTTGCGGCGGCGGCTCGAGCACCTCGCGGGACTTCGCCGTCGCGGCGGTGGCCTTCCCTCCCGAAGCGCGCAGGCGCGGCACGAGGTCGTCGGGCACGCTGGAGGACGCGGACTTCCCCTCCGCGCCCATCTGCGCCAGCGCCTCCAGCAGCTCCTTGCTGGTGACGCCGAGCTCCTTCGCCAGTTCGTGGACCCTCACATGCGCTCCTGCATCGCGTCGACGATCTCCCTCAGCTTACGAGCTTCCTCCGGCCCGACCTCGGACCCCAGCGCCCGGCCGAACGCATCGCGCCGCTCGGCGGCGTCCAGGCACGCCGGGCTGGGGTGCAGGTACGCGCCGCGCCCGCTCGCCGTGCCGCTCGGATCGACCCGGGCCGCTCCCTCCGCCGTGCGCACCACACGGACGAGCGCCGCCTTCGCGGCCCGCCCGCGGCAACCCACGCAGGTGCGAAGGGGGGCGCGGCCGTCCACGGCCTTCAGCCCTCCGCGGGGGCCTCCGGGGCGGCGGTGGCTTGCGTCTCGGACTTGATGTCGATCCTCCAGCCCGTGAGGCGAGCCGCGAGGCGGGCGTTCTGCCCTTCCTTCCCGATCGCCAGGCTGAGCTGGTAGTCCGGCACGATGACCTGCGCGGTCTGCGTGTCGGGGTCCACCCGGACCTCCCGCACCTTCGCCGGCTGCAGGGCGTTCGCGACGAGCTCGCTCGGGTTCTCCGACCAGGGCACCACGTCGATCTTCTCGCCCCGAAGCTCGGTCACGACGTTGCGGACCCGCGATCCCTTGGGCCCGACGCAGGCCCCGACCGGATCGACGGCCGGCTCGTTCGACCACACCGCGATCTTCGACCGGTGGCCGGGCTCGCGCGCGACCGCCTTGATCTCGACGACGCCGTCGGCGATCTCGGGGACCTCGAGCTCGAAGAGCTTCTTGAGCAGGCCGGGGTGCGTCCTGGAGACCACGATCTGCGGCCCCTTCGCGCCGCGGCGCACCTCCGTGATGTACGCCTTGAGGCGTTCGCCGCTCCGGTAGGGCTCCGAGGGGACCTGCTCGGCCTGGGGCAGGAGGGCCTCGACCTTCCCGAGGTCCAGCAAGGTGTACCGGCGCTCGGACTGCTGGACGATGCCGGTGACGACGTCGCCCTCGCGGCCGGCAAACTCCTCGTACGTCATCTCCCGCTCGGCGTCGCGGAGCTTCTGGAAGATCACCTGCTTCGCCGTCTGGGCGCCGATGCGCCCCTTGAAGTCGTCGGTGACCTTCACCTCTTCCTCCGACAGGACCTTCATGACGAGGGTCTCCCCGTCCTCGGCCTCCACCTCCTCGAGAGCCTGCTGGAACATGCGCAGATCGCCGGTCTCCGGATCGATCTCGGCCCGGAACCCGACGAAGTCGTCGTCGGCGTCGGGGTGCTCCTGCTTCCACGCCGTCTTGTAGGCGGCCGCCATCGCCTCCTCGAGACCCTGGAGGATCGTCTCGAACGCGATCCCCTTCTCCCGCTCCAGCTCGCGGAGCGCCGCGATCATCTCGGCGTTCATGCGTTCGACCCCTTGAGCTCGGCAGCCCAATCGACGACGGTCCTCGCCGACGTGATCTGCGAGAAGGCGATCGAACGCTCGGCGCCGTCGACCTCCAGGACGATGCCGTCCACATCGGCCCGGAGCAGCCGCCCCGCGTGGGTCGCCGCGCCGTCCGGCGCCCCCGCCGTACGGACGGTGAGCTGTTCCCCCACGGCGCGGCCGAACTGCGCAGGCGTCTTCAGGGGCCGCTCGATGCCGGGCGAGCTGACCTGGAGCTCGTAGCTGCCGCGGCCGAAATCCTCGAGGTCGAGCCGCCGCGACAGCTTCTCGGAGACGGCCGCGATCGTGTCGAGGTCGAGAGGCGGGTGGCCGTCGACGACGACGCGGAGCACGGTCCGGCCGCGTTCGCGACCGAACGCAACCTCGACCAGCTCCAGTCCCGCGCCCTCGACCACCGGGCGCGCGAGCGACTCCGCGTCCACGCTCGACCATCCCTTTCGTAACAAAAGGTGGGCGCGTGCCCACCTCCGGCTCGTGCACAGATCGGTTCTGGGCCGAGTATAGCCCCACGGTGTCCGAGCGCCCGTTGACGCACCTGCCGCATCGTGCGAGCATCGCGGACCCATGACGCGGTGTGGCGGATCCTGGTGGTGGCGGACGGGCTCGTGGAGCCCGGTGCCGCCTCGCCGA
>Ga0335082_10007819_pt1 | contig 11606 bp, 14 predicted proteins | sample Lox_Sample_41_FD_206718 | JGI IMG/M metagenome (GOLD analysis project Ga0335082, IMG submission 206718) | Soil microbial communities from Loxahatchee National Wildlife Refuge, Florida, United States - Lox_Sample_4.1 | ecosystem: Environmental > Terrestrial > Soil > Wetlands | place: USA...
ATGGCGGAGAAGATCGCGGCGTCGCCCGCGGTGACGATCAAGATGGCGCGCCGCGTGCTGGCGCACCTCTCGGAGGCCGAGGTGCGGTCCTCGATGGCCGACGAGATGATCTACCAGACGTTCATCAACCGCAGCGACGACATCGCCGAGATGCGAGCCGCGCGCGCCGACGAACGCTCACCGAAGTACACAGGGAGCTAGGGAACCATGGACGACGCCTTGATCGGTTTGCCCGCGCCCCCGCCCGTCGGCGCGACGGCCGTTCCGCCCGGCACGTTCACCGACACGTGCGTGTTCATCACCGGAGCCGGCACCGGTCTCGGCAAGGCAATCGCGGGTGAGTTCGCGCGCGCCGGCGCGTCGATCGTGATCGCGAGCCGCAAGCCGGAGCATCTCGAAGCCGGCGAGAACGCGATCGCGCAGATCGGCGCGCCGGTGCTCACCGTCGCGTGCGACATCCGCGACGCCGAGCAGATTGCCGCCGCGTTCGACGCCGCCGAGACGCGATTCGGATTGCCCGGCGTGCTCGTCAACAACGCGGCCGCGAACTTCCCGGTGCCGGCCGAGGACATGTCGCCGAATGCCTGGCGCACCGTGGTCGACATCACGCTGAACGGCACGTTCTTGTGCTGTCGCGAGTTCGGGCGTCGTCACCTTGCCGCGCGCACACCGGGGTCGATCATCAACGTCGGCGCGTCGTACGCGTGGACGGGCGGGCCCGGCTTCGTGCACTCGGCGGCCGCCAAGGCGGGTGTGAAGAACCTCACCGAGTCGCTCGCGGTCGAGTGGGGGCCGTACGGCATACAAGTGAACGGGCTCGTCCCGGGCCTGTTCCCGCACGAGGACATGACCGACGACATCCGCGGCAATCTCGACCGCACGAGCGACAAGGACATCTGCCAGCCGGCGCTGCGCGTCGGCCAACGCCAAGAGCTCGGCTGGGCCGCGACGTTCCTCGCGTCGCCGTACGCGCGCTTCATCTCCGGCCACACGCTCGTCGTCGACGGCGCGAACTGGCAGCGCCGCTCGATGACCAACCCGCCCGTCGTCTCGATTCGCGAGCAGATGGGCAAGGGAGCGTTTTCGCTCGAGTGAACCGACCATCCACGAACCGGACGCGTCGCACACGTAGCCTTTCGGGCCATGGCTCTTCGCCTGCGCCGCGTTCCGTCCGCCCAGTGGAAACGGCTCATCGCGGCCCGAAGTCGTTTCGAGCCGGCGGGACCGCCCCGCACGCAGATCACCGCGATCGAGCTCTCGCTGGTCGCGCTCGAGGCGCGCGAGCGTGACGCGGCGATCGGCGAGCGTCCGGAGTCCGTCGCCACGCCGTAGCACCAGCGCGCCAGCTACCCCTCGGGCACGAAGCGCAGCCCCGAGCCGGGCTCGGTCAGGAAGTAGCGAGGATGCGCGGGATCCGGCTCGAGCTTCCGGCGAATCGAGACCATGAAGACGCGCACGTAGTTGGTCTTCACGTCAGCGAGGCCCCACACCTGCTCGAGCAGCTGCTTCTGGGTGATGAGCTTGCCGGGGTTGCGCGCGAGGAGCTCGACGACCTGCCACTCCGTGGCGGTGAGTCGCACGTCCTCGCCGTCACGCTGCACGCGCTTGGCTGCGAGATCGATCGTGAAGTCCGGCGTTTCGATGATTGGTGCTTGCTCGGCCGACGGCGTGCTGCGCAACGCGAGCCGCAACCGCGCCATCAGCTCGTCCAAACCGAACGGCCACCGCACACCAATCACAGTCTTATGACTGTGCTACCGACCCCGATGACTGACGTCTCTCTGATCACGTGGAGCGTGATCGCGTCGTTCGTGCGGCGGCAACGCAAGGTCATGATGTGGTCGGCAACACGGCGCGGCGCGAGCGACGCGTCGGCGTCGCGCCAGCGTTCCAGCAGCTCGTAGACGCGCGGCCCGGACGAGATCGCCTCACACTCCAGGAGCACCGTCGCATCCGGCCGCGCGGGCCAGCGCGCGACGAGCAGGAACCGGTCGTCGGCGTCGGGGTCGGCGACAACCGCGCCGAGACGCGCTTCGGGCCAGTCAGCGGCCCGACGCGGGTGCGGGAACGCAAGCTTCGCGGCGAGGTCCTGCGCGTCCCGCCACGCGATGCGGAACATGCGCAGCAACAACACGACGCAAGAGCCGATGGCCGCCACGAGCACGAAGCCCGCGATGATCGCCATCCGCATCGGGCTCCGTTGCTCGCAGCATCGGCTTCGAGTCAACGCCTCTCGGCGTTCCTTGTCTGCAGGCGCCAGAACACCTGTGCGCGATCTTTACGGCCTCCTCCGTGCCTCGCGCAAAGGCCGCGTAGAACTCCGGCACCGCGCGTAGAAACGGCGTCAACAAAGGATGGCACGCCCCCAACCAAGCGATATCGGTGGATGGCAACACATTCGCGCTCGAGATCGCTGGTGACCATGAACCAATACCTGAGTCCCACCGGATTGACCGAAGGGACTCCCATCGAGGTCGTCACCCACTTCACCGAACGCTGGGCTTCGGGCTTCGAGGTCGCGGAGCTGCATGCCCACGGATGTCGCGTGCGGCGCATCGCCGACGGTGCAGTTCTCCCCGTCGACTTCGACTACGTCGACGTCCGGCCCGACCGCAATCGGAGGCACTGACGTGACCGCAAACGTTGGAGACCGTCCGGTTCTAACGGCTGCGCTGATCGACGAGTTCGAACACGCGACGCGCCCGTGCCGCATCGAGTTCCTCGCGGACCGGCTCGGCGCGACCCACGATCCCCGTGCGATCCGGCCGCTGCTCGGTCGTCTGAGCGACCGGCGCGTGCAAGAGTACGGCGAGGTCGAGGACGCGGTCTGCGGCGCGCTCGTGTCGCTCGACGTGATGTGCGCCGCCGGCAACCTCTCGTTCGCGTTCCGGCCTCGCCACCTCCTTCCCCCGGAGGTGGTCGAGGCCGTGCGCGAGCTCGGTCCCGCGATTCCCATGCGTTACTTCCTCGCTCGTAGCGCCTGAGATGGACAATTTCTTGTTCGGCTGCATGATCGGCATCGCGGCGGCGCTGTGCATCGCTGCGCCGTTCCTCCTGCCGTGGCATACACGGGTTCGCTACCTCGTCTCGGTGCCCGCAATCGATCCGCGTCTCGGCACCGGACCGCTCCCGCGGCACGAGCTGCGAGAAGTCCGCGTCGCGGCCGTCGAAACCTGCCGCGGGCAACTCGAGCTCGCAGTCGAGGAGGTCGGCGCGGGCCGTGACCATCGCCGCACCGCGCTCGTGCGCGACGCATGCGAACCGGCCGTTGTCGCCCGACTCGACGGATGGGCAGTGCTCGACACGCCGCTCCTGCTGATCGTCGACGACGAACGGCGGGCGCACGTCTACGGGCCGGACGGCGCCGTCACGAACCTCGCACTGGTCGCGAACGTCTCACGCGAAGACCCCTGATTCAACGCACGAGTAAGACCGGCACCTCTGCGTGGTGCACGAGCCGGTTCGAGACCGAGCCCAAGAGCAGTTCCTCGACCGTCGGCCAGCCTCGACGCCCGACCACGATGAAGCTCGCGTCCGTCTCGCGGGCGAGATCGCGCAGCACCTGGGATGGCTCACCTTCCCGGAGCTCGAGGCGCCATTGCACGAGGCGGGCATCGAGCTCGCGCGCGACCTGCTCGCCCACCAGCTTCCGCTGCGCGTCGAGCAGATCGGAGAACTCGTCCTCGGCGACGTGATCGGGTGCCCAAAGGTACGGCAGATATCGCGCGTGCGCGATGACGAGCTCCGCGTCGACGAGCTCGTCGACGAGCGATACCGCAAGGCGCAGCGCGCGCATGCTCGGCTCCGAGCCATCGACTCCCACAACCACGGTGCGCACCGAACCACCGTCCCCGGCTCAGCCAGATCGTCGCGCGTCAGGAACGCGCAAATGTTCGACGAACAGCGTACGCGCGAAGACGAACGGCCGACGGAATCACGGATGCGCCGGTACGATCCGCTCGTCCGACGCGGCGCAACCGAGAGGAGGTCGAGGATGAGTTCCGACGGCAGTCAAAGGAGCACGCTCATATCGACGCTCCGGCTCTCCTTCTAGCCGCCTCGCGATCCGCCGTCGAACCCGTTCGTCACCTCGTCGTCGCGGCTCGCGTACCGGCGACCGTTCGTGCAGGTGACCCATGGCCCTGAGGGAACAATTCCCCACACGCGGCGTGCTCCGCCGACCGAAGTTCCGCCCGATCGACCTCCTCGTCGCGGCCGGCCTCTTCACGGTCCTCTACACCTTGTTGCGTCTCGGGCTCAGCGTGACCCACCCGTTCGTGCCCGGGCACTCACAAGCGTCGATCTCGACCGATCCGTCCGCACTGCCTTACTACGCGCTGCGATCGCTCACGCGCATGTTCATCGCGCTCGGGGTATCGCTCGCGTTCACCTTCGTCTACGGCACCGCGGCGGCACGCTCGCGCCGCGCCGAGAAGGTCCTCATCCCGCTGCTCGACATCCTGCAGTCGGTGCCGATCCTCGGCTTCCTCGCCATCACCGTCACATTCTTCCTCGCGTTGTTCCCCCACTCGATCCTCGGTCTCGAGCTCGCGTCGATCTTCGTGATCTTCACGTCGCAGGCGTGGAACATGACGTTCAGCTTTTATCACTCGCTCGTCACGCAGCCGCGCGATCTCGACGAGGCCGCGCGGCTGATGCGGTTGACGAAGTGGGAGCGGTTCTGGCAGCTCGACGTGCCTTCGTCGATGATCGGCCTCGTCTGGAACGGCATGATGAGCTTCGGCGGCGGCTGGTTCTTCCTCACCGCATCGGAGGCGATCACCGTCAACCGGCGGTCGTACGCGCTCCCCGGCATCGGCAGCTACGTCGCGGCCGCGAGCGCGCGCTCACAGCTCGGGTATGTGCTGCTCGCCATCGTCGTGATGATCATCATGGTGCTCGGCGTCAACTTCGTGTTCTGGCGCCCGCTCGTCGCCTGGTCGGAGCGCTTTCGCAACGAGCAGAGTGAAGCGGCCGAACAACCGAAGAGCATCATGCTCGACACCTTGCGCCGCTCCCGCGTTCCCAAGTTGCTCGCGCGTCCGGCGCGGCCCGCTGCTGCGTTCCTCGACCGCATCACCCGCCCGCTGGGTGTCGCCGACCGCCCGCTCGTTGCCAACGTCGCACGCCGCCGCGCCGGTGACGTCGTGTTCGGGCTCTTCGTCGCGCTGATCGTCGCGCTCGGATCGACGCGAGCGCTCGGGTACATCCGCGACCACGTCGGGCTGGGCGAGTTCGCGCATGCATTCGGGCTCGGAGCCATCACCTTCGGCCGGGTCGGCGTGGTCGTCGTCGTATCGACGCTGATCTGGGTGCCGGTCGGCGTGAAGATCGGCATGTCGCCGCGGCTCGCGCGCTATGCCCAGCCGATTGTGCAGGTCCTCGCGAGCTTCCCGGCGAACTTCATGTTCCCGTTCTTCGCGGCGTTCCTCGTCGCAACCGGCCTGAGTCTCAACTGGGGCGGGATCGTGCTGATGATGCTCGGCGCGCAGTGGTACATCCTTTTCAACACGATCGCGGGCGCGATCTCGATCCCGTCCGACCTCCGCGAGGCGATGACGAATTTTGAGGTCACCGGCCGGCAGCGCTGGCGCCGCCTCGTCATCCCCGGAATCTTTCCCGCCTACGTCACGGGCGGCATCACCGCGGCCGGTGGCGCGTGGAACGCGTCCATCGTCGCCGAGCTCGTCACGTACGGGCACCACGTGCTCGTCGCGAAGGGCCTCGGCTCGTACATCGCGCTGTCCACCGCGAACGGTGAGTTCGCCAAGACGCTGACAGGAATCGTCGTGATGAGCATCTACGTCGTCGGAGTCAACCGGTTGCTCTGGAGGCGGCTGTTCCGACTCGCCGAAACGAGGTATGCGCTATGACAACGCGCACGCGAGAACCCACGATCCTCGCCGCTGATCACATCACGAAGGCCTTCACGACGCCCGACGGGCAACCTCTTCCGGTGCTCGACGACATCAGCCTCGAGCTGCGCGAGGGCGAGATCGTTGCGTTGCTCGGCAAGTCGGGATCGGGCAAATCGACGCTCTTGCGCTGTCTTGCCGGTCTGATCGCGCCGACGAGCGGCCGCGCGCTCTATCGCGGCGCGCCCGTGGTGGCGGCGAACCCGGGCGTTGCGATGGTGTTCCAGACCTTCGCGCTGTTGCCGTGGCTCACCGTCCGACAGAACGTCGAGCTCGGGCTCGAGGCGCGCAACGTGCCGGCTGCGGAACGGCACGAACGCGCCGAGCGCGCGATCGACCTGATCGGGCTCGACGGGTTCGAGTCGGCGTATCCGAAGGAGCTCTCGGGCGGCATGCGCCAGCGCGTCGGCTTCGCGCGGGCGCTCGTGGTGCAGCCCGACGCGCTCTTCATGGACGAGCCATTCTCCGCGCTCGACGTACTGACCGCGGAGAACCTTCGCACCGAGCTACTAGCGCTCTGGTCGCGGGACGACTTCCCGACGCGCGCGATGTTGATCGTCACGCACAACATCGAAGAGGCAGTGCTCCTCGCGGATCGGGTGCTCGTTCTGTCATCGAACCCGGGCCGGATCCGCGCCGAGCTCGCGATCACACTCGATCGGCCGCGCGACCGCCGCACCGCCGGCTTCGAGACGCTCGTCGACCAGATCTACGGGATCATGACCGGCCGGGAGCCCGAACCGGCGACGGCGATCGCACCCGCCGCCGGGGCCCAGCCGTCGCCGCTCGAGGAGCCGCTCCCCGCGGCCACCGTCGGCGGGATGGCCGGACTCCTCGAGCTCGTGTTGGCGCGCGGCGGCACCGAAGACCTCCCGGCGCTCGCGCACGACCTCATGTTCGAAGTCGACGATCTGCTGCCCCTCGTCGACGGTGCGCAGTTGCTCGGGTTCGCCACCATCGATCACGCCGACATCCAGATCACCGACGACGGTCGCGAGTTCGTGATGCGCGACATCCTCACCACGAAGGAGCTGTTCGCCCGCAAAGCCGCGGCCAATGCACCGCTGGTGCGCGCGATCAACAACGCGCTGGCGGCGTCGATGGACGGCAACCTGCCCGAAGGATTCTTCCTTGACATCTTGCGGCGCGGCTTCTCCGACGACGAGGCCCGCCGGCAGCTCGACATCGCGATCGACTGGGGGCGCTACGGCGAGCTCTATGAGTACGACGCGAACACGGGCCAGCTCCGCCGCGAGGCGAACGCGCCCGAGAGCGAAGCCCATTCCGTCGAGGCGTAGCCCCGCGGCGCGTCAACAGCGCGCCGACATCGAGCTGAACACGTAGAAACGGCGTAAATCATCGCGGCCCGCCGCGACGCGTTGCGATACATCTGGCAATCGACAAGCGGCGATACGCGCCGCGGCGAAGGAAGAGGAACGATGGCGAAGCAGGGTAAGGGACAGGCGAAGAAGCCGGCGGTCGACAAGCCCAAGGCGGCGAAGGCGAAGCCCGCGAAGCAGGCAAAGGTGGCCAGCCGCCCGAAGCCGTAGCCACGTCTTGCCGCGTTAAGGCGGCGTCAGGACGCGCATGATCCGCGTCAAGAAGGAAAGAAACGCGACATCGCCGAGTATTGTGATTGATGGCGCGCCGGGAAGCCTGGTCGGCACCTCTACGACTACCGAGGAGCGGTGGTCGGGGGTCAGCGATCGGGAGCTGCCGTGCGAGGCAAGCTGCGCATCTACTTGGGTCCGGCCCCCGGCGTCGGCAAAACCTTCGCCATGCTCGACGAAGGCTGGCGGCGCCGCGAGCGGGGCACCGACGTCGTGGTCGGGCTCGTCGTCACCCACGGCCGCCCGAAGACGGCCGCGCAGATCCGCGATCTCGAGATCATTGCACCCAAGCGCGTCGAATACCGTGATCGCACCTGGGAACAAGTCGACATCGACGCGATCCTCGCTCGGCGCCCGCAGGTCGCGCTGATCGACGAGCTCGCACACACGAACGTCCCCGGTTCGCAGCACGAGAAGCGCTGGCAGGACATCGACCGCCTGCTTGCGACGGGCATCGAGGTCATCTCGACCGTCAACATCCAGCACCTCGAGAGCGTGAACGACGTCGTCAATCGGATCACCGGCGTCGTCCAACGTGAGACCGTGCCTGACGCGGTGGTGCGGCGCGCCGACCAGATCGAGCTCGTCGACATGAGCCCCGAAGCACTGCAACGGCGCATGGCGCACGGCAACATCTACGCGCCGGAAAAGGTCGACGCCGCGCTCGCCAACTACTTCCGTGCCGGCAATCTCGGCGCACTGCGCGAGCTCGCGCTGTTGTGGCTCGCCGACCGCGTCGAGGATTCGCTGCAGGCCTACATGCACCAGCACGGCATCACCGAGCCGTGGGAGACGCGCGAACGCGTCATGGTCGCGCTCACGGGCGCGCCGGGAAACGAGCAGATCATCCGCCGAGCCGCGCGGATGGCTCGTCGCGCCCACGGTGATCTCGTCGGCGTACACGTCGCGAACGACGACGGGTTGAAGAAGACACCGTCGGAGTCGCTGTCACGTCACCGCACGCTCCTCGAGGAGCTGGGCGGCACGTACCACACCGTCACGGGCACCGACGTGCCCGCGACCTTGGTGCGGTTTGCCGCCGCGCAGCACGTGACGCAGTTGGTGCTCGGCACGAGCCGCCGGTCGAGATGGGCGGAGATCACACGGGGATCGGTGATCAATCGCGTCGTGCGCGCATCGCGCGGCATCGATGTTCATGTCATCTCGACGGAGGACGAATCAGGCAGCCCTCGCGGGGGTCGGGGCCGGATCGGCCGCCGGGCCGAGGCGCGACGAGAGCGCAACCACCTCGACGTCGTCGTGACCCTGGCCGATCGACTCGCGCAACCGAACCCGACGCAGGTCGTCGTGGACGAGATTCAGCACACGCTCGCTCGCGACGCGGCCGCGCTGCTCGCACCAACCGGCGACGGCTGGATCGTCGAAGCACACACGGGCGAGCCGGCGATCGCACGACCCGACGACGGCGAACGCTACGACCTCCGCGACGGCCACGTGCTCGTGATGAGCGGGCCGCCGCTGCCGGCCGAGGCGCACGACCTCGTGGTGGCGCTGCTCTCGTTCCTCGAAGCGGCGACGGCGATCGAACGGCTCTCGACGCAAGCGAACACCGCCGGAGACCTGGCCCGCACAAGCGAGCTCAGAAACGCATTGCTGGCCGCCGTAAGTCACGATCTGCGCACCCCTCTCGCGTCGATCAAAGCGCTCGCGAGCGGCTGGCTCGAGCCCGACGTCGATTGGTCACCCGCCGACACGCGCGAGTTCATGGTCGCGATCAACGGCGAAGCCGACCGGCTGCACAAGCTCGTCGAGAACCTGCTCGACATGAGCCGCCTGCAATCGGGGGTGCTGCAGCTCGACCGCCGTGCCTCGGGGCTCGACGAGATCGTGCCCGCCGCGCTCGCAAGCCTGACCGACGGCGCGCCCGAGATCGTGGTCGACATTCCCGAGGACCTTCCGCGCGTCGACGTCGATCCCACGTTGCTCGAACGCGCGGTCGCCAACCTCGTCGACAACGCGGTGCGCCATTCCGGCGAGGGCGCGGCCGTTCGCGTCGAAGCCGCCGTGGTCGCGGGCCGCGTCGATCTTCGGATCGTCGATCGTGGCTGTGGCATCCCGCGCTCGCACCGCGAGCGCGTCTTCCAGCCGTTCCAACGGCTCGGCGACACCGAGAACGACACCGGCGTCGGACTCGGTTTGGCCGTGGCGCGCGGCTTCGTCGACGCAGTCGGCGGCGAGCTCACGCTCGAGGACACACCGGGCGGCGGCGTAACGATGGTGATCGGCCTTCCGATCGCCAGTGAGAATGCAAAGGAGCGTGCGTCATGTATCGCATCTTGATCGTGGACGACGAGCGCCCGCTGCTGCGTGCGCTCGGAACACACCTCCGCGCCCGCGGTTACGAGGTCGATCTCGTCGAGACGGGTGAGGCCGCACTCTCGCGCGGCGCGACGAAGGCGTACGACGCTGCGATCGTCGACCTCGGACTTCCCGGTATCGACGGCATCGAGGTCGTGCACGGCCTGCGGGGCTGGACCGCGATCCCGATCATCGTGCTGTCGGCTCGCCACCAAGATTCGCAGAAGATCATGGCGCTCGACGCCGGCGCCGACGATTACGTCACCAAGCCGTTTAGCATGGGCGAGCTGCTGGCACGGCTGCGCGCCGCGCTGCGCCGCGCCAAGCCCGAACGCGAGAGCTCGCCGATCGTCGAGACCCCCGACTTCCGGATCGACCTGGCGACCAAGCGCGCGACGAACGCGCAAGGCGTGGAGATCAAGCTCACGCCGACGCAATGGCACCTCGTCGAGGTACTCGTGCGCAGTCCCGACCACCTCGTGAGCCAGCGCCAGTTGCTCGAGGAGGTGTGGGGACCGACCTATACCGAGCAGACCAACTACTTGCGTCAGTTCATGGCGCAGCTGCGCCGGAAGTTCGAGCCCGACCCTGCGCACCCGCGCTACTTCCTCACCGAACCGGGGCTGGGTGTGCGCTTCGTCCCCGATCCGCAACTCGGAGAGGCGCTTGTCACCGCGCCGGCAGGCGATCGAGCGCGAGGTTGACCTCCAGGACGTTCACCGCGGGTTCACCCATGAAACCGAGCCCGCGACCGTCGGTGTGCTTCGACACGAGCGCGAGCACGGTCGCCAGCGGTACGTGACGTGTGCGCGCCACACGCGGAGCCTGGAGTCGCGCGTTCGCGACGCTGATGTCGGGATCAAGACCCGAGAACGAGGCGGTCACGGCGTCGACGGGCACCTTCACGCTCGCGGCCAAGCCGTTCTCGGCGCGGTAGGCGAGCACGCGCTGCGCGACCGTGTTCGGGTTGCAGACGTACGTGCCGTCCTTGTTCTTCTCGTACACAGGGTTTCCGCTCTTGTCGGTCAGGTCGTTGCCGTCCTTGTCGGTTGCCGGGACCGGGACGCAGGTCGGGTCGGTCGGCGTGGCGTACGGGTTGGTCGCAGTGTCGATGTTCACGCCCGGTACGTTGCCGATGAGGTTCGGATTCGACGGCCCCTGATTCGACGCCCCGCTCGCCGACGCGTCGTAGCCGTTGCCGTCGTAGCCGGTACCGGCCTTCGACGGACGCGGGTGGAAGTAGCCCGCGCCCACGAAGTCCTGCGCGAGCAGCTTCGAACCGACGACCTGCCCGTTCACCTTCACGAGCGAGCCCTCGGCCTGGCTCTTGAACGCGACCTGCCCGATGCCGTACACGGCCAGCGGATAGATCACGCCGAGGAGCAAAGTGAGAACCGCGAAGACCGCGAGCGATGTGAGCACGTAACGACGCATCAGTGGACTCCCAGGCCCGAGACGATCAGGTCGATCGCCTTGATCGCGATGAATGGTGCGATGATCCCGCCGACGCCGTAGATCATCATGTTGCGGCGCAGGATCGAGGCCGCGTTCATGGCCCGGAACTTCACGCCGCGCAACGCGAGCGGGATCAACGCGACGATCACGATCGCGTTGAAGATCACCGCGCTCAGAATCGCCGAGTGCGGATTGGCGAGATGCATCACGTTGAGCGAGTGCAGCTCGGGAAAGACCCCGACAAACATCGCGGGGATGATCGCGAAGTACTTCGCCACGTCGTTCGCGATCGAGAACGTCGTCAGCG
>Ga0335082_10007821_pt1 | contig 11605 bp, 10 predicted proteins | sample Lox_Sample_41_FD_206718 | JGI IMG/M metagenome (GOLD analysis project Ga0335082, IMG submission 206718) | Soil microbial communities from Loxahatchee National Wildlife Refuge, Florida, United States - Lox_Sample_4.1 | ecosystem: Environmental > Terrestrial > Soil > Wetlands | place: USA...
GCCGCGGGAGTCCGGAGCGTCGGCCAGGGCAATGGGGGAGCCGCCGCTGACACCCAGCTTTTTCAGCTTCCCGTCGGCGAAGAACCCGATCCACTGGCTATCCGGCGACCAGAAGGGGAACTTGGCGTTGTCGGTGCCTGCCAGCGGCTGCATGGTCATGCTCTCCAAGGCGCGCAGGTAAAGGCGTGTTCGGCCTTCGGCCAGCACCGACATGACGATACGCTTTCCATCGGGCGAGATGACAGGAGGACCGCTGCCATCGCCCCTGAAGTTGAAGTGTGCGTTCTCGGGCGGTCCCAGCTCGGCGCGAACGACCTGGTGGGGCTGAGCGGCCCTCCAGTAGGCCTGCCCCAGCGCGATCGCCCCCACGAGGGCCAGCGCTGCTACGACCGCCAGCAGGCGTTCGCGGGCCTTGCGTCTCGCCGCGAAAGGTGCGGGCACGCCGGCTTGCGAACCGCTTTCCGCGATCCACTGCAACTGCAGCTTGAGGTCATGCGCCGTCTGCCAGCGCTCGTCGGGGTCTTTGGCCAGGCAGATGCGCACCACGCGGTCGAGCGCCGGCGGGGTCATAGGCGTGACTTCGCCGATGGGCTTGGGCTCGGAGGACAGGATGGCGGCGATCAGGCTGGCCTTGGTACGCCCGCTGAAGGCGGGACGGCCGGTCGCCATCTCGTAGATCACCTCGCCCAGCGCAAAGATGTCGCTGCGCGCGTCGGCGTCGGCGCCCTCGAGCTGCTCCGGGGCCATGTACTGGAAGGTGCCGACGATCATGCCTTCGGCGGTGAGCTTCTTGCTGACCGCGGTCGCCATCTCGGTGAGCGCCGCGACCGCCGGGGCCTGCTCCTTGCGCAGCTTGGCCAGTCCGAAGTCCATCAGCTTGGCGCCCGACTTGGTCAGCATCACGTTGCCCGGCTTCAGGTCGCGATGGACGATGCCCTGCTTGTGTGCCGCGCTCAGCGCGTCGGCAATCTCGATGGCGATCTTCAGGGTCTGGTCCGGCGGCAGCGGACCGCGCTCCAGGCGGTGCTCCAGCGGCTCGCCTTCCAGGAACTCCATCACCAGGAAGTCGGTGTCGTCGTGGCGGCCCACGTCGTAGAGGGTGCAGATGTGCGGATGGGAGAGGTTGGAGATGGTGCGGGCTTCCTGCTCGAAGCGCTCGCGCATCTCGGGGCCGGCGGCGTGCTCTCCGGTCAGGATCTTGATGGCGACGGCGCGGTCGAGGCGGCTGTCGCGGGCGCGATACACCTCGCCCATCCCCCCGGCGCCGACGGCGCTTTGGATCTCGTAGGGACCGAGTTTCATGCCCGCGGTCAGTGCCATCGCTTCTCTTCCTACTTCTTGATCCCAGGCACGCCGTCAACGATCAGCAGGTTCGATTGCGTCTCGATGACAGCGTAAACCAGTCTCTTGCCGTCACGCGAGAGGGCAAAGGTCTCGGGGTGCCGCTCGGGGTCGCTCAGCAGCAAGCGGCGCGCCGAGGTCGTGTCTTGTCCGGGAACGAACGGTTGAACGAAGATACCGCCCTTGCCGCTGGCGTCTTTCGTGATGAAGGCCACCGAGCGGCCATCCGGCATCCAGCGTGCCCGCCCGTTTCCAATCAGGTCGATGGCCGAACCCGACACCGGCATCTTCGCCACCTCTTTTCCGTCGGACACCTGGTAGATCCGGACCGCATCCAGGCCGGTGATCAGGACGTGGTGTCCGTCGGGAGAAGCATCCGGCCAGTTGGCGATGCCCGGGATCAGCAGACGGGCCTGGGCGCCATCCGCTCGCGTCTTCCACACGCCACGGTGCGCCGGATTGCCGGAGTTGTACAGGATCCAGCCATCGGGCGTGCTGGTGGGGTTTTCCGCATCCACGCCATCATGGCTGACCTGGTGGGCGCCGCTGCCATCGGCTTCCGCCATCCAGATCTCGAAGTTGCCGGTGCGGTGCGAGGTCCACAGCAGCTTGCCATCGGGCGTGAAGCCCGGATCCCAATCGTCGGCCGGGTCGTCGGTCAAGCGCCGCACCATTCCGTCTTTCGTGGAAATCTCCCAGATGTCCAGGTTGCCGCTGCGGTTGGAGGTGAAGACTACCCACTGGCCATCCGGGGAATAATAGGGCTGCCGGTCCACGCTGCTGCCGTGGCTGAGCCATCGTTCCGAACCGGGTTCGTTCGGCTTCTTGTCGAGCGCGATCTCGCGCACGTTTTCCCGGCTGGTGATGTTGTCGAGCACCAGCATTCCAGGGCCGATGGGTTCCACCGTGTCGGAGCCCCCGGGGAACCACAGCAGGACCCGGGCCGGCCCGGTGGGGACCTTCTGCCGCACTAGGCGGCTGGAACTGGTGTTCACCGCCCCGATGCTTCCCACCGACTGATTGCGCGCGTACAGGACCTCATCAGCAGCGATCCACGTGACCGATGAGATATCCCCTCCGGGAAAAGCTGGTTTCACTTCGATGAATTGTTTCCCGTCGGGACTTAGCAGCGCAAAAGTCACATTCTCGGAAGTGATGCCGCCGGCCTGCGATTCGATCGCGATCCATCTGCCGTCGGGCGACCAGCGCAGCGCGCGCACCAGCGTGTCCAGGGTGCCCATCGTGCGCACCTGGCGTAAACCGCTGCCGTCCATAGACATGATCCAGATCGCGTTCCCGCGCATGAACGCGATCTGCTTGCCGTCCGGCGACCAATCCGCTGAACTCCCCTCGGCCAGCTTGCGGGCTTCGCCCCCGACCACGGCGGAGCGGCAGATCCAGGTCCTTTCCCCCTCGCGGTGGGTGTAGACGATCATCGAATCGTCGGGCGAGACCCGCGGATCAAAGTCGGGGCCTCGGGTGATCGGTACCTCGCCGCCGGTCCCTAACTGCTTCAACCAGATACGGTGCGTGCCGTCGCGGCCAGAGTCGTACACCACGAACCGCCCGTCGTGCGAAGCACTGGGCGCCCCGTCATCGCCGGAGAAAGTCAGATTCCCGACCGTCGGCGGCTCCGGTGTCTTGCTGCGGAAGAGAACGGATCCGGCTGCAAGCCCGAGCACCAGGGCGGCAACGGCCACTGCGACCAGGACTCCGGGCCGGTTCCGGCCGGCCAGCGCGGGTGCGGCGATCCCCAGCACCGACCCGCTGCTCGCCTCCGAAAGGTGGTCGCGCACCCGTTGCAGGTCGCGCGCCAGGTCGCGGGTGGAGGCGTAGCGCTCGTCGGGTTCCTTAGCCAGGCAACGTTCGACGATCCAGCGCACCGGGGTGGGCGCTTTCGGATTCAGGTCGCTGATGGGCGGCGGATCGTCCTCGATGATGGCGGCCATGGTCTGCGCCGAGCTTTCGCGCTGGAAGGGACGCTTGCCGGTGAGCATCTCGTACAGGATGGTGCCCAGGGAGAACTGGTCGCTGCGGAGATCGACCACTGCTCCTCGGGCCTGCTCCGGGGACATGTAGCCGACCGTGCCCAGGACCATGCCGGGATGGGTCGCGGGAATGAGCGCGGTCGCGGTCGCTCCCACCGCCTCCGCCTGGGGAGCGACCAGCTTGGCCAGGCCGAAATCAAGCACCTTGACCAGGCCGTCGGCGGTGATCATCACGTTCTCGGGCTTCAGGTCGCGGTGCACGATGCCGGCGGCGTGCGCCTTCGCCAGCCCATCGGCCACCTGGGCGGCGATGGACAGGGATTTCTTCAGCGACAGCGAGCCGGCCTCGATCAGCTCGCGGAGAGTCTTGCCGTCGACCAATTCCATCGCCAGGTAAGACGTGGTGTCGAACCGGCCGATCTCGTAGATGGTGATGATGTTGGGATGATTGAGGGCGGAGGCGGAGCGGGCTTCCTGCTCGAAGCGCTGCAGGCGGGCGGCATCGCTGGAGTACTCGGCTCCGAGCACCTTGATGGCGACCGCCCGCTGCAATTTGCTGTCATGGGCGCGATACACCTCGCCCATGCCGCCGGCGCCGAGCGCGCCCTCGATCTCGTACGGCCCCAGCCGTGAGCCCGATGTCAGTGCCATTGTCCCCGGTTCACACTGCAGAAAAACTGGTGGAATGTCCGCCGATTATAGACGTGGGCCTGCTGCTACCCTGCCAAGTTTTTGACCCAACAGGGGAATAGCTCGACCTGGCGCGAGGATGTGGGTGCCGCTGAGATCGGGGGGAGCCAAAAACTAAGAGTCCCGAGGTGCTGTTACCCTGCTCCTCTCGACCAGCAGTTCGCTTGTAGACCCTTGCCGACCTGCCTCCAGCGCTTCCTTGCGGGTCGCACTGGCGCGATCATTAAGAAGCTTGCGCCTCAGCTCGGGCTCCGGGCTCACCACCAACCGGAAAAACCGGGTAACGCCTCGGGACTCTATCTTGCCTTCGACGTGTTTCTCGTTCCCCTCGACCAGCAGCTCGCTATAGACCGTCGCCAGCCTTCCGTCCCATCCGCCTCGAGAGCGTGGGCGGTGACCTTGGCTTCAGCCCCGGACTTACCACCAACCGGAGAAACTCAAGAAATGTCAAAGAACGAGGGTGGTTGTACGCTCCTGGATTTTTAAGTCAAGATTTTTTGTTTAGTCGTATCTCCTTTATTTTCAGTCGAGTGCAGCTTGTCCACAGGGCCGTGCTCCAGCCGCGGTGCAGGCCGATTTTTCAACCGCGATGGAAAGCCGCGATGCTATTGGTTTTGCGCGTTCTTCGATTGTGCAAATCGCCGCGCAAACCGCGCCAGGGCTGGCGTTTCTCGACCCGGCGGGCGCACTCGGGATGGGGAAACACCCATTACTTCAGTCATTTGCGGCCCCAGCGATTCTCCCTTACTCTCGTCCAATCCCAATGGCTACAAGTCCGAACATGTCCGACCGACGTACCGCACCGCGGACCGCATTCAGCATGGCGATCCGCTACGGCACTGGCAGCGAATTCACCACCGGGGAACTGCTCGACGTCAGTGCCGGAGGGATCGGCATCGCTGGCGACAAGATCTACCCGATCGGGACCGAGCTGGAGCTGCGTTTCCGCTCCCGCACCTCCCAGGGCGACCTGCTGACCTTGCGTGCGGTGGTCCGGCATCATCACTCGAAGCGCATGGGCCTGGCATTCGTCAACGTCCCGCTCACCGAGTTCGTGCGCACGCTGTCGCTGATCGAGCGGCTGACCTCGAGCCAGAACAAGTCCGAGACGGTCCCCGCCTAAGCGTTCTCGGCCGCCTACACTCACTCCGTTGCAATTCCCTTGCCCCCTCCGGTCGCGTGTCCCACAATCGCCCCCGGAGGAAACATTCCATGGCTAATTATGGTTTTGGAGACAAGCACGTCATCGATGTCGGCGGTCCGTCGGTATTGCGACTGGCAGGGCTGGCGGCGTTGGCCCTTTTTGTAGCCGTGTTCGTATTCTCGGCCGTCACCAGCGTTCCTTCCGGACATGTCGGAGTGCTGACCCTGTTCGGACGGGTGACCGGGGAAACCCTGCCCGAGGGCATCCACTTCGTGAATCCCCTCAAATCCAACAACGTGATGACCATCCGGACGCAGGAGATCAAGGAATCGGCGTCGGTGCCATCGTCGGAAGGGCTGGTGATGTCTCTGGACACTTCGCTGATCTTTCACCTGAATCCGGAGAAAGCCGCGACCGTGTACCAGAAGATCGGGCCGAACTACATCAACGTATTCGTAGAGCCCAACCTGCGGGCCGCCATCCGCGAAGCCACGGCCTCGCATTCCGCCAATGCGCTGTACACCGGGGAGCGGGAGAAAGTGGCGCACGAGATCAACACCCAACTGAAGTCGGACTTGGCCGCGCGCGGGATCGAGGTGGAAAGCATCCTGCTGCGCGACATCCAGCTGCCGCCGTCGCTGAAGGCGTCGATCGAATCCAAGCAGCAGGCCGAGCAGGAGTCGCTGGCCATGTCGTTCCGCCTGCAAAAGGAGCGCCAGGAGGCCGACCGCAAGCGCATCGAAGCCGAGGGCATACGGGACTTCCAGCACACCGTCGCCCAGGGCATCAGCCCGGAATTGCTGACCTGGAAGGGCATCGAGGCCACCGAGAAGCTGGCCGACAGCAAGAACAGCAAGATCGTGATCATCGGAAGCTCGAAGAGCGGGCTGCCGATCATTATGGGACAGTAGGCGCCCGAAGTGTTCAAGGCATTTGACTTTGCCAGGCCCGAGGGGTAGCTTCTCCGGCAAGGGGGAAGCTTGCGGGTCCTATCTTGCTTGATGGCCCTGGTCATCGTCGGGGTGTTCCTCTTGCCGTCCACCATCGCCATCTACGCGGCGGTGAACGGGACGGCTTGGGACCTCCAGGACCTGGAGCTGGCGCCGCTGCTTGAACTGCTGGCGACGGCGGCCGCGATGTTCAGCATCGCGCCGTCGGCCGCGCAGGTCCTGTTCCCCGCGTTGTACCCGGAAGTGACCCATCCCCTCGCCCAGACCGTCCCCCTGTTCGAACTCGACTGCGCGCTGATCCGCTAGAAATCTCCCGGGCCAATCCCTGAAACCAGCGGACGTTTCCCGCTGACGCCTCCATTCTCAACGGCAGCTTGGCTGCAATTCAGGAGCAAGCAATGGCACGATTGGCAGATCAAAAAGTGATGGACATGGTCATGGAATTGGTTTCCGACGACCTGAAAGCGGTGGACTTCGAGCTGGGCCTGTGTCGCTTCTGTCACGCCCGGGTCGAGTCCAGCGTGGCCAGCGATGTAGAGCAGCACCGCCCCGAATGCCCCTGGCACGGAGTACGCAAGGAGCTCGGACTGGTCTAGGTCCAGCATTGTCAGGGAAGCCCGGTCCCGGACCGGGCTTTTCCATTTCCGATGGCTGCTACGATAGCTAGGTGCTGTTGCGCGTTGAGGACCTCAACATCGATTTCGCCGGGCGGCAGGGCACTGTGCCCGCGGTCCGCCAGGTCTCGTTCGATATCACCGGCGGCGAGTCTCTGGGACTGGTGGGGGAATCGGGATCGGGCAAATCGGTGACGGCGCTGGCCATCCTGCGTCTTCTGCCTCCGCAGGCGCGGCTGACAGGTTCCATCCGCTTCGAGACCAACGACCTGCTCACTTTGCCGGAGGAGGACATGCGCCACGTCCGCGGCCAGGGCATCAGCATGATCTTCCAGGAGCCGATGACCGCTCTGAACCCGGTGATGCGGGCCGGGGACCAGGTGGCGGAAGCGGTGCTGGCCCATGGCCGGGGCGACCGGGCCGGGGCCTGGCAGCGCGCGGTCGAAGCCCTGCGCGACGTCGGCATCCCCGATCCCGAGCGCCGCGCCCGGGACTACCCCCACCAGCTCTCCGGAGGCCAGCGGCAGCGCGTGATGATCGCCATGGCCATCGTCAACCGGCCCCAGCTGCTCATCGCCGACGAGCCCACCACCGCCCTCGATACCACGGTGCAGGCCCAGATCCTCGACCTGCTGCGCAGCTTGCGCCAGCGCTTCAACCTGGCGATGCTGTTCATCTCGCACGACCTGGGTGTGGTTTCCCAGGTGGCCGACCGGGTGGCGGTGATGTACGCCGGGGCCATCGTCGAGTCCGGCCCCTGCCGGAGTGTCTTCGGCCATGCCGTCCACCCTTATACCCGCGGTCTGCTGAATGCCGTGCCCACGCTGCACACCGACCGCTCGCAGCCGCTGCGGACGATCGAAGGCGTGGTGCCGGCGGGGGCGGCGCTCCCGCCCGGCTGCCCGTTCGAGCCACGCTGCGACCAGAGAGTGCCGGCCTGCACTGAGTCGCTGCCCCCGCTGGTCGAGGTCAGCGACGGTCACCTTGCCCGTTGTCCGGTAGCCATCGGCCTTCAGCCTTCCGCAGTCGGGAAAAGGTAGCCGCGAAGGTAGGGTGCGCAAACCACAGCTTTCGTCTATGATTCCGATTCTCGCTCTCCCCGGCGAAGACCCTGATGGCTGACGGCTGACTGCTGGTTGATGCGCGTACTCCTGCTCAGTGACATACATTCGAACCTGGAAGGCCTCGATGCGTGTCTCGGGGTAGCGCCGAGCTGCGACAAGGTGGTCAACCTGGGCGACATCGTGGGCTACGGCGCCAGCCCCAACGAGGTCACCGAGCGCTCGCGCAAGCTGGGCGGGCTGTTCGTGCGCGGCAATCATGACAAGGCCTGCACCGGCGTGATGGGCGTGGAGAGCTTCAACCCGGTCGCCGGCCTGGCGGCCCTCTGGACCAAGCAGACCCTCAACCCCGACCACTTGGAGTTCCTGAAGAACCTGCCCAAGGGGCCGCTCCCACTCGATGGCCTCCCCGACGTACAGCTGGTGCACGGCTCGCCTCTGGACGAGGACCAGTACGTCATCGTGCTGCAGGACGCGGTGGAACCGCTCATGCGCACCACCGTCCCGCTCACCTTCTTCGGCCACACCCACATTCAGTGCGTCTTCTCGGTGAAGGAGAACAAGCTGGAGCTGATGCGCCCGATGTACCGCTCCAAGGACGGCACCGACACCTATGAGGTCAAGCTGGACCGCGGAGTGAGATACCTGGTGAACCCGGGCTCGGTGGGCCAGCCACGCGACGGGGACAAGCGCGCCGGTTTCGCGGTGTTCGATACCGAAAGCTATCTCTTCACCTTCCACCGCGTGCCCTACAACATCAAGGGCGCGCAGGAGCGGATCGTCGCCGCCAAGCTCCCCGACCGGCTCGCCACCCGCCTCAACGACGGGCGCTAGCCGGGCTTCCGGTCGCTCACGTAGCGTATCCCCCCGGACGAGATCTGTTGCCGCGCCGCCTGGTTGGCCAGCTCGTCGCAGCGGTTGTTGTCGGCGTGGGTGGCGTGCCCCTTCACCCACTTCCAGGCGATCTGGTGGGCGCCGATCAGGCTGTCCAGCTCCTGCCAGAGTCCCTGGTTGGCGATGGGGACGCGGCGCGAGCCATCCTTGCGCGTCCAATCGTGCGCCTTCCACCCGCGCATCCACTGGGTGATGCCCTTCTGCACGTACTCCGAATCGGTGTTGAGAGTGACCGCGCAGGGCTCCTTCAAGGTCTCCAGCGCGCGGATGACCGCGGTGAGCTCCATGCGATTGTTGGTGGTGTGCGGCTCGCAGCCATACATCTCCGCGACGCGCGGGCCGAAGCGCAGCACGCACGCCCAGCCTCCCGGACCCGGGTTGCCGATGCAGGCGCCGTCGGTCGTGATGGTCACCGGTCTCATCCGGCGCTTACTTGGACAGCTCTTTCTTGACCGCGTCGCTGACCATCTTGCCGTCCACCCGCGCGCCGGCGAACCTAGCCATCACGTTCTTCATGACCGCGCCCATGTCCTTGAGGGTGGGTGAGCCCATCTCGGCGATGACCGCGCGCACCGTGGAGACGATCTCCTCGTCGCCCATGGCCTTGGGCAGGTAGCCTTCGATGATCCTGATCTCGGCGGCTTCCTTGTCGGCCAGCTCCTGCCTTCCGCCCTTGGTGAACTGCTCGATGGAATCCTTGCGCTGCTTGATCAGGGTACTGAGCACGCTCATGGCTTCCTGGTCGGTGAGCGCGGCGCGCTTGTCGATCTCCTTGTTCTTGAGCGCCGCCTTCACCATGCGCAAGGTGGAGAGCCGCAGCTCGTCCTTGGCCTTCATGGACTCGACGATGTCTTTCTGGACCTGTTCCGGTATCGGCATGGCCGCGATTATAGATGGCGCCGCCGGGAATCGTTGCCTCCCGGGCACGGTAGGAATATGATTCGCGCCAGATCGCAGGAATATTCCTATGCTTCGCAAGAACCGTCTTTTTACTCCCGGTCCCACTCCCCTTCTGCCCGCGGCCGCGCAGGCCATGGCTACGGCCGACATCCACCATCGCACCGCGGATTTCCGGGCGCTCTACCAGCGAGTGCTGGCCGACCTGCAGAGATTCGTCGGGACGCGCAACCCGGTGGTGCTCATGTCATCGTCCGGGACCGGCGCGATGGAGGCTTCGGTCGCGAACCTGACCTCGCCCGGCGACAAGGTCCTGGTGCTCACCGCCGGCAAGTTCGGCGAGCGATGGCACGCCCTGGCCAAGGCCTACTCGCTCGACTCCCACAAAGTCTCGGCGGAATACGGCGAGACCATCCCTCTGGACGCGGTCCGAGGCAAGCTGACCCCCGACATCAAGGTGGTCTTCATGCAGGCGACCGAGAGCTCGACGGGGGCGCGGCACCCGGTGGCGCAGGTGGCGCGCCTGGTGCGCGAGAGCGGCGCCCTGCTGGTGGTGGACGCCATCACCGGCCTGGGCACCACCGAGTTCGACGTAGACGGCTGGGGCATCGACATCATCATCGGCGGATCGCAGAAGGCCATCATGGTCCCGCCGGGCCTGGCCTATTGCGCCGTCAGCGACCGGGCGTGGAAGGCGATGGAGTCCTCGAAGAACCCGCGCTTCTACTTCGATCTGCGCAAAGAGCGCGCCGCCGGAGAGAAGGGCGAGTCCGCCTTCACCCCCGCCATCTCGCTGGTGGCGGCCTTGGGGGCTTCGCTCGACTATATCCGGGCGGCCGGCAACGGCGACCTGGCGGCTGGGCGCGACGCGCTCATCCACAACGCCGAAGTCGCGGCGGAGATGACCCGGGCCGCCGCTCGTGCGCTGAAGCTGCAATTGTTCGCCCCGGACGCGCCCTCGAACGCGCTCACCGCCATCGTGCCTCCCGCCAGCATCGATTCCGGCGTCATCGTCAAGGATTTCCGCGAGCGTTTCGGGGCCGTCGTCGCCAATGGGCAGGGCGAGATGAAGGGCAAGCTCTTCCGCATCGCCCACCTCGGCTTCTACGACTACCTGGACACCATCGGCATCATCGGCGCACTGGAGCACGCCATCGCCAAGGCCATCGCTCCAAAACACGTGGAGCTGGGGGCAGGCGTGCGCGCCGCCCAGGAGGTCTACATCCGGGCGGCAACGCAGCAGTCGCTGGTCGCGAGTCGCTAGTCGCTGGCTAGCGGACCTCGTCTGCTCAGTTCCATTTAGGTCTTGGCTAACGACTGGTGATCAACGACCAGCGACCTACGTTTCGCAACGCGCTACAATCCTCTTCTCCCATGAAGATCCTGATCGCCGAGAAGATCGCGCCCGCGGCCGTGGACCTTTTCAAGGAAGAGTCGCGCTGGACCGTGCTCACGCACGAGCAGCTGGACGGCCGCCTGGCCCAGGAACTGGAGACCGCCGACGCACTCATCGTGCGCTCCGCCGTGCAGGCCGACGCCGCCCTGTTGGAGCATGCTAAGCAGCTGCGCGTGATCGGACGGGCTGGGGTCGGGGTGGACAACATCGACCTCGAGGCCGCCACCAAGAAGGGCATCGCGGTGATGAACACGCCCGGCGCCAACGCCGTGGCCGTGGCCGAGCACACCCTGGGAATGATGCTGGCGCTGGCGCGCCACCTCCCCCGCGCCGACGCGCTCACCCGCGCCGGCAAGTGGGAGAAGAAGTCGCTGCAAGGCTCGGAACTGCGGGGCAAGACCCTGGGGGTGGTGGGGCTGGGCCGCATCGGGATTGAGGTGGCACGCCGGGCCGCGGCCTTCGGCATGAAGATCGTCGCCCACGATCCGTTCGTCTCCACCACCCTGGCCCACGACGCCGGGGTCAAGCTGGTGTCGCTCGACGAGCTATATCCCGCGGCCGATTACATCACCCTCCACCTCGCGCTCACTCCCCAATCCACCGGCATGATCAACGCCGCTTCCATCAAGA
>Ga0335082_10007823_pt1 | contig 11603 bp, 9 predicted proteins | sample Lox_Sample_41_FD_206718 | JGI IMG/M metagenome (GOLD analysis project Ga0335082, IMG submission 206718) | Soil microbial communities from Loxahatchee National Wildlife Refuge, Florida, United States - Lox_Sample_4.1 | ecosystem: Environmental > Terrestrial > Soil > Wetlands | place: USA: Florida...
TGGTCATGCAGAAGGACGCGCTCGCCGATAAGGACAGCCACCTGGTCGAGATCTTCCTCACCCTGGGCTACCCCCGTCAGGCTCCGCAGTGCCGGATGCTGACCCCGGTGTTCCATCCCAACATCGCTCCCCACGCGGTCTGCATCGGGGACCACTGGAGCGCCGGCGAGTCCCTCACCGCCCTGGTGGTCCGGATCGGGGAGATGCTCACCTTCCAGAGCTACAACACCAAGAGCCCGCTCAACGGCCCGGCCGCGCGGTGGGCCGAGGAGAACGTGCACCGGCTGCCGCTGCAGTCGGTGGACCTGAGGGCCGAGGTGGACGGGGACGACTCGGCCGCCTGAGCGGGGCTCCCGGCGCTCAGGGCAGGCGCTTCAGGACTCCCCGCAGCAGGTCGACGAGCTCCTCGATCTGCGCCCGCTCGATGATCAGGGGCGGCGACAGGGCGATGATGTCTCCGGTCACGCGCACCAGGAGCCCTGCCCGGAAGCTCTCCACCAGCGTGTCGTAGCCGCGCGCGCCCGGCGCTCCCGGCCGGGGCTCCAGCTCGATCCCCGCGACCAGGCCGAGGTTCCGGACGTCGATGACGTGGGGCAGACCCTTCAGGGAGTGCACCGCCTCCTCCCAGAACGGCGCCAGCGATGCCGCCCTCTCGAACAGGCCCTCCCGCCGGTAGAGATCGAGCGTCGCGAGCCCGGCCGCGCAGGCCAGCGGGTGGCCGGAGTAGGTGTAGCCGTGGAAGAACTCGATCCCCGACTCGGTCGCGTCAACGACCGACTGGTAGATGCCGCGCCGCACGACCACCGCGCCCATCGGCACCGCCCCGTTGGTGATCCCCTTGGCGACGGTGAGCATGTCCGGCCGGATCCCGAAGTAGGTCGCCCCGAACGGTGCTCCGAGCCGTCCGAAGCCGGTGATCACCTCGTCGAAGACCAGGAGGATCCCGTGGGCGTCGCAGATGGCCCGGAGCTTCTCCAGGTAACCCTTCGGCGGCACGAGGACGCCGGTGGACCCGGCCATGGGCTCGACGATGACCGCGGCGAGGGTGCGCGCCCCGCGCTCGGCGACGATGCGCTCCAGCGCCTCTGCGAGGTGGGCGCCCCAGGCCGGCTGCCCCCGGCTGAACGCGTTGTGGGCGAGGTCGTGGGTGTGCGGGAGGTGATCCACCTGGGGCAGAAGCTGCGCCGCGAACGCCTTCCGGTTCGCCTCGATGCCTCCCACGCTGATCCCGCCGAAGCCCACCCCGTGGTAGCCGCGCATCCGCCCCACGAAGCGCACCCGCTCCGGCTCGCCGCGCGAGCGGTGGTACGCCAGGGCGATCTTCAGCGCCGAGTCCACCGCCTCGGATCCGGAGTTGGTGAAGAACACGTGGTCGAGATCACCAGGAGCCAGCTCCGCCAGTTCGCTGGCGAGGGCGAAGCTCGAGGGGTGGCCCATCTGGAAACCGGGCGCGAAGTCGAGCGTGGCCGCCGAGTGGTGGATCGCCTCGACGATCGGCAGGCGGCAGTGGCCGGCGTTCACGCACCACAGGCCGGAGGTCCCATCGAGGATGGTCCGGCCCCCGACGTCGCGGTAGTGCATGTCCGAGGCGCTCGCCAGCAGACGCGGCGCCCGCTTGAACGCCCGGTTCGCGGTGAACGGCATCCAGAGCTCCTCGAGCGAGAGCTCCGGTTCGGCGGCGGTCGGGGAGGAGGCCATTGCCCCGGGAGGCTCGCCCCTCGCCGCTCCCGCATCAACCCCGGCGCGGCGAGCGGTCGGTCAGGGAAGGATGACCAGCCGGATGCCACCCATCAGCCACTGGTGCATCGCCTTTTCCGGGATGGGCTCGCTCGCCGAGCCCCGCGTGCCCGATGCGCTCTCGGTGCCGTACTGTCCCAGGGAGAAGCTGACCCACGGCCCGATGCGAACGACCGAGCCGAGCGGAAAATCGATTCCCAGCTGAAGGATGCCGTACTCCCAGCCGGAGAACTCGTAGGAGCCGCTTCCTCCGGAGCCCTCGACTCCGATGCTCACCCGCTCGTAGCCCGAGCCGAGCCCGATCCAGGGATCGGTGCCGGCGCTCCCCAGCGGGTGCCAGTGCACCTGTCCGCCGAATCGCAGGGTACTGGGCGAGCAGGTGAACCCGGAACCGCAGGCCGCCGGGTCCGTGGAGCCGGCGAAGCCGTAGGAGAAGTAGGCGCCGAGGAAGACCGCCCCCCCGAGCCGGACTCCCACGTCGAGCATGACCGGGATGGTGAAGGAGCTGTAGTCACCGAGCTTGGTGCTGGTGAGGCCCGCGGCCGAGACGCTGAAGGCATCGCCGAGCGGAATGCCGAACCCGACCCGCACCGACGCCTCGAAATGCGTGCCCTTCGGATCCCACTCCCCGCTCGCCGGGGCCGCGGCCGCGGGAGCCGTCGTGCCTCCCTCGCTGCCAGCCGCCGCCGCGGTGCCCGCTGCCGCCGCGCCGGCCGCGACCGCCGGGGCGACCGGCAGGGGCTTCGCGCCCGGGCCCCTGGTCACCTCCACCGGAGGGTTTCCCTGCCCGCTGACCGCCCAGTCCGCGAGCAGCCCCAGGGCCTCGGTGGTGGACGCGCCGGTCTGCACCTTCACCCGCGCCTCGCGCACGTCCTGTCCCTGGGCATTCGCCGAGGTGACGACCACGAAGCTGTCCTCACCGGCGGTCTCGGGGTGCACCCCGAAGACCCGGGACGCGCCGGTCACGCGGGCCGCCCGGGCCAGCCCCGCCGATGGGTCCGTCGCCTCCACGCACGGCCCGCCGTCCGGGTAGACCGCGCCCTCCACGGTGGCGCTCAGCTCCACCGGCCCCGAGGGAAGGGTGACGGTCCGGACCATTCCCCGGTGGCCCCAGTCCGCCTCCACCCGGTACTCGCCGGGAGGGAGGCGCACGCTCACCGGACCGGATCCCACCTTCCGCCCTCCCACGTACACCGCCTTCCCCGGAGGGGAGGTGGTGACGTCGAGACGGCTGGTGGTCTTCTTCTTCGCCGCCTTGCGGACCTTGTCCACCCACTTCTGGAACGACGGAGGATAGAGGCTGGTGTCCGGCCTGTAGTCCGGCTCGACGCGAAACACCCGCAGCAGCGGAGCCTCGGCGCTCTTTGGGTCCGTCTTCTGGAGGATCAGCGCGAGGAGGGTCAGCGCGTCGCGCTCCGCCGCCCACCGCTGGTCGGAGGGTGCCAGACGGCTCACGTCCTCGAGAGCGCCCTGCAGCGCCTGCTGCGCCTGGGCGGCCTGGTCGTTGTAGAAGTCGCTCCGTGCCGAGCTGATCGCGCTGCTGACGCTGGCGAGGGTCCGGTCGGTCGTGCCGCCCAGCGGCTGCGCCGTCTCCGCCTCTGGCCGGACGTTGCTGCCCGGCTTGCCGGCGAGGGCCGAGCGGAAGGTACGGGCGTCGATCGCGCTCGCCGCGTCGCACTTTCCGACCGCGACCACCGCCGTCCGCTCGTCGCTGGCGGCCAGCGCGCCCGCGCTCACCAGAAGCAGGACAGACCCGACGAACCGCCGCGCATCGCTCATCTCGTCCCCTCCCCTGTCGTGTCCGTCGATGCTACCCCCCTGCCGGGCGGCGTGCGCCAGGATTGACCGGCGCCCGAGGGGGTGGGCCGTGACCGTAGGCGCAAACGTCGTGCGTGCCGGACGTCCGGGCATGGCATGCTGCGCGGCGCCGATGCGTTCGATCCGTGCTGGCGTGCTGCTCTCCGCCGTGGTGCTGCTCTCCGCGTGCAACGGTTGCCCCGGCCGTCCCGGAACCGGGTCGAGCCAGGGCGGCGTGGGCACGAAACCCTCCGCTCCTGCGGTCACCGTCACCATGGCGTACGGCAGCGAGAAGCGAGCCTGGCTGGAGGAGCAGCTCAAGCTCTTCGCCGCGACGAGCCCCCGAACCGCCGCCGGAAGGCCGATCCGCGTCGAGGCCAGGGCGATGGGCAGCGGCGAGGCGCAGCAGGCAGTCCTCTCCGGAAGCTTCCGGCCCACCGTCTACAGCCCGGCCTCGGGTGCGTACGTCTCGCTCCTCAACGAGGCGTGGCTCCGCGAGGCGGGACGGACCAAGCCGGTGTCGCCGCAGGGCGAGCCGCTGGTCCTCTCCCCGGTCGTCATCGCCATGTGGAAACCGATGGCGGAGGCCCTGGGTTGGCCGGAGAAGAGCCTGGGCTGGGCGGACATCCTCCGGGTCAGCACCGGGGACAAGGGCTGGGCCGCCTTCGGCCACGCGGAGTGGGGCCCGTTCAAGCTGGGGCACACCCATCCGGAGTTCTCCTCCTCCGGTCTGCTCTCGGTTCTCGCCGAGTCGTACGCCGGAGCGAAGAAGACGCGCGGTCTGACGACGGCGGATCTCGCCAGCCCCGCGGTGGGCAAGCTGATGGCCGCGGTCGAGGCCTCGGTGGTGCACTATGGCAAGTCCACCGGCTTCTTCGCCGACAAGCTGGTCGAGCGGGGTCCCGGCTACCTCTCCGCCGCGGTGCTCTACGAGAACCTCGTGGTCGAGTCCTACGCCCGCCCGTCCGGCAATCCACCGCTGGTGGCGCTCTACCCGGTCGAGGGGACGTTCTGGGCCGACCACCCCTTCTGCGTCCTCGATGGGGACTGGGTGACGGCCGAGCAGCGGGAGGCCGCGGGGAAGCTGCTCGCCTTCCTCAAGAGCCGGCCGGCGCAGGAGCGTGCCCTGGTCCACGGCTTCCGCCCAGCCGATACCCAGATCGCCATCGCCGCGCCGCTGGACGCCGCGCATGGAGCCGATCCGAAGCAGCCGCAGACGCTGCTCGACGTCCCGGACGGAGCCACGCTCCTCGCGCTCATCGACACCTGGCGGCAGTACAAGCGCCCCGCCGACGTGACCCTGGTCTTCGATACCTCGGGGAGCATGCGCGGCGAGCCGATCACCGAGGCGAAGAGCGGCGCCAAGTCCTTCGTGGACAACCTCGGCAAGCGGGACACGGTGGGACTGGTCTTCTTCGACAGCACCGTGTACCCGGTCTTCGGCCCGTTCACCCTCGCCGACGGCAAGGCGAAGCTGCAGGCCCGGATCGATCAGGCGTTCGCCAAGGGCGGCACCGCGCTCTACGACGCGGTCGCCCAGTCGTACCAGGACCAGAAGGAGCGGGCGCGCAGGGACCCACGGCGCATCCATGCGCTCCTGGTGCTCACCGATGGAGTCGACGAGAACAGCTCCCGCTACACGCTGGACAAGCTCCAGGCTCTGCTGGGCCAAGACGAGGAGGGCGGTGGGGTCAAGGTCTTCACCATTGCCTACGGCTCGGGCGCCGACCCCAAGATCCTGGCGCAGATCGCCGAGGCCGGCCGCGGCTCGAGCGCCAAGGGGACCTCGACGAACATCGTGCAGGTCTACCAGGACATGGCCTCGTTCTTCTGAGCTCCACCGCCGATGCCCACCCGACTCGAGAGAGCCACCCGCGATCGCCCGGTCGGGAAGGTCGTCGCCCGCGCGGTGGCCGGGCCGGTGAACCTCGCGGTGGCCGGAGCGGGGGTGGCGGGCAGCCTGCTCCTCGGCTCCTGGCCCCTGGCCGCCCTGGGCGGCGTCGCGTACGCGGCGATGGTGGCCTGGGACCTGGTGACCCCCGAGTTCTGGAACAAGGTGTCGGCGAAGGAGATGCTCCCTCCCTCGCGGCTGCCGAGCCCGGATTCGGTGAACGACCCGGCGGTGCGCTCCACGGTGCGCGAGCTGTGGATCGCCCGGGGAGAGCTGGCCCGGGTCATCGGCGAAGCGAGCCCCCAGGTCAGGGGCTACGTGGGGATGATCGTCTCCTCGCTCGGGCAGCTGGAGTCGAACGCCGCGGAGCTGGTGAGCCGGGCCGACCTCCTGGCCAGGTACCTGTCCACCACCAGCCCGTCCCTGGTGGAGACGGAGGTGGCGCGGCTGCGCGCCGAGTCGGTCGCCACCGACGATCCGGAGGCCCGCGCGCAGTACGAGCAGGCGCTGGCCTCGCGGCAGGAGCAGCTCAAGGCGCTGGAGGACATCAAGGATGCGCGCGACCGGGTCAACGGCACGCTCTCCAAGGTGGTGGCCGCGCTGCAGGCCCTCCCGGCCAAGGTCGTCCGGATGCAGGTGATGGACGCCGAGGCGCTGGGAGCCGTCTCCGGCGACGTGAACAAGGAGCTGGACACGCTGAACAACGAGGTCTCCGCGTTCGAGGAGACGCTGCGGATGCCGGCCCTCGAGCCGGTGCGCACGCCGTCGTGAGGGCCCCATGCGCAGCAAGCTCCTGATCGTCGTTCTCTTCCTGCTCGCGGTGGGCGGCGTGGTCTGGCTGGCCCAGAAGCGCGGGGCGCTGACCCTGCCGGGGACCCCGGGCACGTCCGGAACCCCCGGTGCCTCCCCTGGCGGAAAGACCACCATCACCTTCGTCTACGGCACCGAGAAGCGGGACTGGGTGGAGGCCGCCGCGGAGGCCTTCCGGAGCAAGCACGGCGACATCGACCTCAAGCTGGTCGGGGAGGGCTCGCTCGAGGCGGCGCAGGCCATCCTCGAGGGGAAGCTCCAGCCCACCGCCTGGGCCCCGGCGGACTCGCTGGTGCTCTCGCTGCTCGATTCGGACTGGAAGACGAAGAATGGCACGGCGCTCTTCGGCACGGGCGACGACGCGCCCTCGCCGCTGGTGATCTCGCCGCTGATCTTCGTCGCCTGGGAGGACCGGGCAGAAGTGCTGGCGAAGCTCGGCAACGGGCACATCACCTGGAAGGCGCTGCACCAGGCCCTCTCCGCGGACCAGGGCTGGCCGGCGATCGGCGGAAAGCCGGAGTGGGGGTTCGTGAAGTTCGGGCACACCGATCCGACCCGCAGCAACTCCGGCCTGCAGGCGCTGGTGTCGATGACCTATGACTACTACGGCCGCACGCAGCTCTCGGTGGGCGACCTGCTCGACCCGAAGTACCAGGCGTGGGTCCGCGCCATCGAGCGGGGCGTCACGCGCTTCGAGGCCTCGACCGGGACGTTCATGACCGACATGGTCCGCTTCGGCCCCTCGCGGTACGACCTGGCGGTGGTCTACGAGAGCCTGGCGGTGTCGCAGCTGGAGAACGCCCAGGGACGATGGGGAAACCTCAAGCTCTACTACCTGCCGACGACGATGTGGAGCGACCACCCGGGTGCGGTGCTCCAGGGGTCCTGGGTCGGCGGCGATCAGAAGAAGGCGGCACGGGCCTGGCTGCAATACCTGCGGTCGCGGGAGGTGCAGGAGCAGGCGCTCCGGCTGGGCTTCCGCCCGGCGGACCCGGCGGTGCCGCTGAAGAACCAGGATCCGGCCAATCCGTTCAACCGGCTCGGCTCCTACGGACTTCAGGTGGACCTCCCGCCCGCCGCCCCGGCACCGGACGGGGCGATCGTCCGCAATCTCCTCTCGATGTGGAGCCGCATCGTCCCCCGCACACAGTAGGAGTCACCCCCGTGGTCTCGAGACGGATCTTCCTCTCCTCCGCGGCGCTCGCCCCGTTCGCCGCGTCGGCCGGCAGCAGCGGCGGCGCCGCGGCAGGTGGGGAACGGCCGGTGGTGCTGGCCTCGGCCAACGGGCTCAAGGCCGCCGAGCTCGCGCTGCAGCAGCTCCGGGCCGGCGCGGACCCCCTCGACGCGGCGATCGCCGGGGTGAACCTCGTGGAGGACGACCCCAAGGACATGAGCGTCGGGTACGGCGGCATCCCCAACGAGGAGGGGGTGGTCCAGCTCGACTCCTGCGTGATGCACGGGCCGACCGCCCGCGCCGGAGCGGTTGCCGCGCTGGAGGGGATCAAGAACCCCAGCAGGGTGGCGAAGGTGGTGATGGAGACCACCGACCACGTGCTCCTGGTGGGTGCGGGCGCGCGGCGGTTCGCGGAGATGAACGGCTTCCAGGTGGAGAACCTCCTCACCGAGAAGGCGCGCAAGGTCTGGCTCTACTGGAAGCAGAACCTGTCCGCGCAGGACAAGTGGCTGGAGCCGGATCCGTCGAGGCTCGATCCCGAGGTGCAGGACTTCATCCGGGAGTACGGCAAGGACCCGTTCCGGGACCCCCGCAGCCACGGCACCATCCACCTCTCCGTCTGCGACGGCCGGGGCAACCTCGCCGGATGCACCAGCACCAGCGGGCTCTTCTTCAAGATGCCCGGCCGGGTCGGTGACTCGGCGCTGATCGGCGCGGGCTGCTTCGTCGACAACACGGTGGGCGCTGCGGGCAGCACCGGCCGTGGCGAGGCGAACATCCTGATCGGGGGCGGGACGCTCCTCGTCGAGCGGATGCGCGCCGGCCGCTCGCCGCGCGACGCCTGTCTCGACGCACTGAGACGGGTCGCCGAGACCACGAAGGAGAAGCGGCTGCTCGACCCTCGCGGCCGCCCCGGGTTCTCCCTCAGCTACTACGCGCTCTCGAAGTCCGGGACGTACGGGATGGCCTCGATGTGGAGCCACCGGCCGTCGGGAAAGCCGTCGCAGTTCGTGGTCGCCGACGCGCGTGGGGCCAGGCTGGAGACGGCGGCCTTCCTCCACGAGGGACAGCCGACGATCTAGTGGGGCCGCTCGGCCTCGAGCGCTCGCATCCGCACCCGACCCGCGACCGAACGGCCTCGCGCTCCGCGTCGACTTCGGTCCAGCGGCGCGGTGACGGACGGCCCCGCCGCCCGCGCGCTGCCGGGGGGAGCGAGCGAGGCCCCGCGCGTGGACACCGGCGGGACCGGTGCACAGGCTCAGCCCCGAAAGGGGATTCCCGATGGCGAAGAAGGTTGCGATCCTGCTCGGGCAGGGTTTCGAGGACAGCGAGTTCAAGATCCCGCACGACCGCCTCGAGGCGGAGGGCTTCGAGGTGGAGATCATCGGCCGTGAGGCCGGCGAGGAGCTGAAGGGCGACAAGGGGAAGGTCACCACCCGCGCCACCCGCTCCATCGCCGATGCGCGGCCCGGCGACTACGACGCGCTGGTGATTCCCGGCGGTTACTCCCCGGACAAGCTCCGCGCCGACGAGCGCTTCGTGCGCTTCGTCAAGGAGTTCGACGCCAGCCGGAGGCCGCTGGCCGCCGTGTGTCACGGTCCGCAGCTGCTGATCACCGCCGGCCTGGTCAAGGGCCGGACGCTGACCGCCTGGACCACCATCCAGGAGGATCTGCGACAGATCGGCGCCAGGGTGAAGGACGAGCCGGTGGTCCGCGACGGCAACTGGATCACCAGCCGCAAGCCGGACGACCTCCAGCAGTTCAGCGACGCGGTGGTCGAGGCCCTCCGCTAGCGCGACCGGCGCGCAGGGTTGCCGGCGCGCGAGACTTCTGGTGTGAGGGGAGGAGCCGTGAAGCGCTCGCCGCTCCTCCCCATCTTCCTGATCGTCCTGGCCGACATCCTCGGCCTGACCATCATCCTCCCGCTGCTCCCCTTCTACGCGGAGAAGCTCGGGGCCAGCCCGACCGCGGTGGGTCTCCTGGTCTCGGTCTATGCGTTCTGCCAGCTCCTCAGCGGGCCGTTCCTCGGCCGGTGGAGCGATCGCATCGGGCGCAAGCCCCTGCTCCTCGTCTCCCAGCTGGGCACGTTCGCCTCCCGCCTGCTCCTCGCCTTCTCCGGGACGCTGTGGCTGGTGTTCCTCGCCCGCATCATCGATGGGCTCACCGCCGGGAACCTCGTCCTCGCCCAGGCGTACATCTCGGACGTCACCGAGCCGGAGAACCGCGCCCGCTCCTTCGGCCTGATCGGCATCAGCTTCGGCGTCGGCTTCCTGCTCGGCCCGGCCGTGTCCGGGCTCCTGGCGCCGCTGGGGCTCGCGGTGCCGATCCTCCTCGCCGCCGCGCTCTCGCTGGTCAGCGTGCTCGCCACGGCGTTCCTCCTCCCGGACACCAGACCGGTGGTGGAGGAGGGATCTGCCGGGCCCGCAGGACGGCGGCTATCGCTCTTCGCCTGGGGCGAGTACCTGCAGTACTTCCGGCGACCCGGCCTGGCGCGGTTGCTCCTCGAGTACTTCTGCTTCGTGATGGCCTTCGCCGGGTTCACCGGGGGCCTGGCGCTGTTCCTCGAGCGGAGGTTGAGCTGGGGAGGACGCCCCTTCGGCGCCCGCGAGGTCGGCTTCGTCTTCGCCTACGCGGGGTTCCTCGGCATCTTCGTCCAGAGCGTGCTCGGGCGGCTGGTCCGCCGGTTCGGGGAGCCGAGGCTGGTCGCCGGGGGGTTCGCCGCGATGGCGGTCGGCTACGGACTGCTCGCCGGCACGTACGCGCTTCCGCTGCTGGTCCTGGCCGGGGTGTTCAGCGCCTTCGGGAACGGGGTGGTCCGGCCCTCGCTGACCAGCCTGGTGACCCAGGCGGTGGCGAGGAGCGAGCAGGGGGTGGTGCTCGGCCTCAACACCTCGCTGCAATCGGTGGCGCAGATCGTCGCGCCGGCGATCGCCGGGCTGCTCATCGATCACGCCCTGCTCGCGGCGTGGGCCCTGTTCTGCGCCGGCTGCGCGCTGGTCGGCTTCGTGGTGCAACGCGGGGCACCGGCCGCCACGCGGGGGCCGGCGCCGGTCCGAGCTAGCCCGCCCTAGCGGCGCCCGGCGTGACCGACGTGCCCGCCGGACCAGCCGTGACCACCGGCTCCCCCGTGCTCCACCGGATGGGCTGCGCCACCTGGGCGCTCCACCGGATGCGCGGACCCACCCCCAAAGGGGCGGCCCACGGGACGAGGCGTGGAGTAGAGGGGGCGCGGAGCCTCGTGCCGCACCGGAGGCGCCGCCCAGCGCCCACCGGCCCAGTACCCGCGACCGCCCCAGCCGTAGTACCGCGGAGCGAAGGCGTACCACCGGCCCCCGAAGCCGCGCCCCCACCACCCGAAGTGCACGACGCCGTAGACGCCGAAGTACGGCCGGGGACCGAGGCCCCAGACCCAGGGCGCGACGACCCAGCGCCACCCGTACGCCGGGTAGTACACGTACATGTCCGGCGCGGCACCGCCGGGCGGCAGATAGGTGTACTGGGCGCCGTAGGGCATCCACACCCATCCGTACTGGCTGGTGTAGACCCACTGTCCGGAGACGGGGGGCGCCGAGGCGATCTCATCCTGCGGGGGCGTCTGCGGGATCGCCTGCTCGGGCGCCGCCGGGGCCGCCGGAGGCGGAGGCGGAACGACGTCCGGCTGCGGAGCGGACGGCTGTACCTCGGCCGGCGGGGGCGAGTATTCGGGCGGCGGGGGAGCGCCCTGCGCGATCGCCAGCGCCGGCGCGAACAGCAACATCGTCAGGAGAGCTCGTTTCATGTGTGCGTCCTCGACAGGGAGGGACGTGCCGGAGCCCCCGCGTATTCGGCTCCGAAGGTCTCCGCCGGAATCCGGGCCGGAAGTGCCCGTTCTCCCGGGCCCTGGGGTGCTGCTTGCCTGCCCGCCATGCACGCCCTCCCACGGGCGGGCGTCGTTGCGAGGCATCGATCCGGACCGGGCGATCCTCGCGGCCTTCGGCAGGAGTGCCCGGTGATGCGAGCCAGCATGCCGTCAGCGGAGCGCGGCCAGCGTCCTCCGGTACAGCGCTTCGTCCTCGGCCGAGAAGAGCGCGGCCACGATGCGCTCGAAGCCCGTCCCCTCGGCGAGCATCAGCTCGAGCGCGATGACGGCGGCCTCGCCGCGCGGGAAGCCGTACGCACCGGTGGAGATCGCCGGGAAGGCGACGGACCGGATC
>Ga0335082_10007824_pt1 | contig 11601 bp, 6 predicted proteins | sample Lox_Sample_41_FD_206718 | JGI IMG/M metagenome (GOLD analysis project Ga0335082, IMG submission 206718) | Soil microbial communities from Loxahatchee National Wildlife Refuge, Florida, United States - Lox_Sample_4.1 | ecosystem: Environmental > Terrestrial > Soil > Wetlands | place: USA: Florida...
CAACGAAAGCATAGGCACAAATGGTGGAAAGGCTCGTGCCGAACAAATCCGCAGCCGCAATGTGCATTACCAATCGGGTAGGGATACTTGCCGGCAAAACAAACTTCGACACAAGAAGGACCACGCCAAACAAAACGGAAGCTGAACAAAGCGTGGTCAATAAGGCACTGCCAAAGTTTCTGCGGAACTGGAACTGATCGCGGGCGACATTCTTGACCAACAGGAATCCACTGCCTAGGGTGGCAAAAGGTAACAAGATCCCGACCAACCCAACTACACCCACAAAGGCGCCGTAGTTCTGTGCCCCTAAAGATCGAGCGATCACCGTGAAGTACAGCGCCTGAATGGCAAGCTTGAAGCCCTGCCCCACCAATAGCCAACTCGTGTTGCGGGCCAGTTTGCTTTTCAGGAGATTCCGTATCGATATCGCTTTAGGAAAGAGCAGAACGCACCCGCCCGTCTTAACAGCAGATCATCATTTGAGTTCACGGTTGACCGCCGGCTCAAGCCGCACCAGACCCGCGGAAAACCGCTGGAATCGTCAGCGCGAGGATCTTCAAGTCAAGCCACAGTGACCAGCGGTCGATGTACTGCATATCCAGCACCATCCATTGCTCAAATGGAATGCTGTTGCGACCGTATACTTGCCATAAACACGTTATGCCGGGCGGGACACTGAATCGTCTTCGGTGCCAGTCCTCGCTAAAGGATTGATAATCTCGCACAGGAATCGCCCTCGGCCCGACTAGACTCATGTCCCCCCTGAGGACGTTGATCAATTGAGGCAACTCGTCGATGCTCGTCTTGCGAAGGACGCGACCGATCGGAGTAATTCGTGGGTCATTTTTGATTTTGAAGACCGGACCGGTCATTTCATTCAAATGTGCCAACCGCTCTTGCATGTGATCAGCGCCCGGCACCATGGTGCGAAACTTATACATGGTGAACTGCCGTTTGTTCAGGCCCACACGTTGTTGTGAGAAGAATACGGTTCCGTGAGAGGTGAGTTTGATCAGAATAGCCACAATGAGAAACAGCGGTGAAAGAAGCACGAGCAAGGTGAGCGAAGCACTGAAATCGAATGCCCGCTTCATCAGCAATTGCCACTCGTCTATGTCGTTGCTACTCGCCACAATCTGGGGAACTCCTGCAGTGCTCTCGGTGTGCTGGCGTGCAAATTTCAAATCGAAAATATCTGCGTCCAAACGGAGAATAATCCCGTGCTGTTTCGCTAACTGGGCGATTTCTGCCGAACGTCTGTAGAAAGACCGCAAGGGAAGGTACATGACAATCTCATCGACGACGTTCTTCCGCAAAAACTCAGGGAGATGGGCATAGTCGCAAGCCAAAGGAAACTTGGTCTTCTTGAACTCTTCCATACCCATCCAGTCGTCATCGACAAACCCCAGAAGGTCGTACCCTAGCTCGGGAGTCCATTGTATGGTTCGGGCGAAGGCCACCGCGCGCGCGTTCGTCCCCAAGATCAAGACGTGATGTAGATTCCGGCCTCGCTTGCGCACTGAACTGAGCGCGGCACGGATGAACAGCCGATTCACCAGAACGAGGATTGTGCCAAGCGCACAAAATGCCACCCAGAAATAATTCGGAACGTGAGGTACCCGGAATACCCTGGACTCAAACCAGAGGCACAGCGTCAAAAACGTCACCGCGCGCAAGACATCCTTCGCTTCTGCGTTCCTCGTGGACAGCCGTTTCGACTGGTACAAATTGCAGGTAACGAGAACGCTGTGGCTGATGAGAAAACCGATGGCAATCAACACCGAGATGGAGAGGCTCACCCTCATCGTGGAAAAAGATGCAATGGCCGCCCCTAGGTTCGAACCGGTGGTCGCAATCGCCGACAATGCGAATGATAGAGTCAGCAACGCGAGATCAATGAGCATAAAGGTTCTGAGTAGGAACCTGCGGAAAAGCTCGTGAAGCTTTGGACCCATATGAATTGAACCTTGGGAAGGCAAGCCTAGACGGGTTCTATTTCGAACCCGTCGATTCTGATCGCCACCGATTTTTGAATGAGATCCACGGAGATAATCAAACTCTTGTCGTTGTGGATTGCCGAGAGTATTCCTTCGATCCCCTCTAAAGCTCCCCCGCGAACTCGAACCTTTTCACCAACGCGCAGGAACTGGTGTGGCACGGCGGGAATCCCTCGAGAAACGATTGCGTGCAAATTTTCAATCTGTTCGTCTGGGATCGGAGTTCCGCGGCCATGTTCACCAACGAACTGAAGGACGCCCACGGTCTGGAGGACCCGAACGCGTGAATCCCCGAATGAGGGCACTCTTACAAAGAGGTATTGCGAAAACAGGGGCAGCTCAACCCATTGGCTGCGGTCGCTCCAACGGCGCTTTTCGCGGTGAAGTGGCAGAAAACTGTGAATTCCTTTTTCGCAAATCTCCGCGTGAACTTTTTTCTCGTGGCGGGACTTCGTCTGAATCGCGTACCAAAACGATGGTTCCAGGAGCGCGTTGGCTCCATTCGACATCATCCCTTCGAGTACTGCATTCTGGATGCCAATAGACAAAGCTCCGCCTCTCTCAGTCCCAATCCACTTCACGATCTCAAAAGCAACTGCCCGGGAAAACCCGTTAAACCTAAAGCCGCTTGTACAACGCTTCGGGGATGGGGAATGTGCGATTATTCAGAACCGCCCCCAACACCGAAATCTTCGTTGCTCTCAAGCTCTCCGTCACCCGCAGAGCTGATTCCCTACGAGTGGAGTTCGCCTCGACCACCAAAACAACGCCATCCAGAAGCCGCCCAAGTACCACTCCATCCGCAAAGTTATTGAGCGGTGGAGCGGTCATCACAACGTAGTCAAACTCCTGGCGAAGTTCGGACACACGCTCTCTCATCCGATCTGAATTCAGCAGGGTCACCGTATCCTGCACAGGAGAACCAGCGGAGAGCAGCCAGAATCGATCTACTCCTGTTCGCGTCAGATACTCTTTGATGGAACCGTTTTGTCGTAGCGAGTCCATCAGACCACGATCGCAGTTCACGCCCAAAGCCCCGGGCAACAATGGGGAACGAAGGTTTCCCTCCACCAGGCACACCGTGCCGGGCACACTCTTCGCAAGAACCTTCGCAATGACCGCAGACAGCAAGCCGCAGTCGTCTCCCGCGTCGACACCCGCGAATAGAACGGCCTTAGGTGCAGTCTTGCCGGGGACAATGAACAAGCGCTGTACAAGCTTCTGAGCCTCTTCCCGAACAGCCGGGTCCAATCCTGACAAGTCTTCGGCCGTCGACGTCGCCACTGCGGGCGATGTTGTTCTCTCGCCCGTTGCGACAATGGGAGTCACCGCGAGGCCGAATTCCGCTTGTTGCAGGAGTTCGTAATTCTTGCTCATTGGGTCTCCCTTTGTGGGCCGGGATCAAAGGGGACAGAACTCTTGTTGGCCCTGGTCTGCGCACGCTCGGATATCGGTTGGCCGATCGAGAACTCCGCAGCTCTGGAGGCCCTCAATCGCTCTAAATCTGTCGGCAACGGTGAAAGCTCGAGCGGCCCGACCGAAGTACGATCAACCCTTGCCTTCGGCTGCTTTCCCTTGACCCGAGTCTTCTGATTTCGACGGCCTTGGGCTTCATACGCAGACGGGATTGAGGCAGGGGCGAGTGTCGGCAAGGTTTTGTCACTATCTCCACTCAGAGCTACCGCACCCGCATTCGGTCGCTGCACTGTCTCCCCCGCCACTTCATTCGTCGCACTGCTGAGGCTCGGTTGATGAACCTTCGGGTTAGGTGAGGAGAACAAACGGCCTGGGAATCCAGCCCACAAATAGGAAGTGAGTAACGCAAGGAAGATCAGCGATCCGCCTGCAATCGCCCAGCGGCGCACTCGGCCGGCAGAATGCACGGCAACGGTACTGTCGTGCGGGGAGTCGGGCCGTGGCGGAGCCGGTGGCATCAATTCTCGACCCACTAACGACTTCAAGTCCAAGTCATTGATCGTCTCCTGCACCATCGAGGCATCAACCTGCCGCTGTTTCAAGGCACACGCCAATGACATTGAGTTGAAACAAAGATTATTGATATTTCGCGGGATACCATGCGAGTGATCGGCAATCAGCGCAAGGGCTTCCTCCGAAAATACGGCGTCCCTCGAGTTCGCCCCGGCTACACAGAGCCGATGATTGATGTATTCGCGAATCTCGTCAGCGTTGAGAGGGGCGAGGCGAGCGACAATTGAGACTCTCTGGCGAAGCTGGGCCAGATGTTCCGAAGAGAGCCGGTCCGCCAACTGTGGCTGTCCCGACAGAACCAAGTGCATCAGTTTCTTGCCTGGAGTCTCGAAATTGGAAAGCATCCGAACAAGTTCGAGCACGCGGTCATCTAGGTTTTGCGCCTCGTCGATGACCACGACGACGGGACTCCCATTTCTCGATTCTTGAAGCAAATAGGCATTCAGTTTCGCGTGCATGCGAGCCATATCGCCATCGCTGTCAATCCCAAGATCGGCCAGGAGCGAGCGAAGAAACTCCTCAGGACCGCACAGCGTCTGAAACAGAAATGCGGTCTTTGCATTCGCCATCAGCAATCCCAGAAGATGGACGAGCAACGTGGTCTTTCCCATGCCCGGCTGGGCAATAAGGGCCGTGAAGCCCCGTCCGGAATGGATTCCGTAGAACAGCGACGCGAGTGCCTCGCGATGAGTCTTGCTGAGATACAGAAACTTCGAATCCGGAGTGACACCGAACGGCTGAACGCCCAATTTGAAGTGTTCTATCAGCATCCGGTTCAAGCCACCTGCTTGGGAACAGCCGCGAGTATTGGGATATCCAACGTCTGTTCGACCTCAGAGGGCGTGCGGAAAGACGGGTCGGCTGCTTCTGCCACGTATCCCGCAACAACCGCCGCCGCCAACGCGAGCCAGAATCCGGCAAACATAATGGAAAGAGGGCTGTGTGCAGGAAGAATGGGAACTTCCGCGGGAACAGCGATAGCAACGTTCGCAATCCGTTTCTCGTCCAGGGCATCCGACGTGCGTTCTTGTTCACGTTTTGTAAGATAAAGCAGATAATTCTCTTCGTTCGCCTTGGCCTCGCGGAGCAGAGATGCCTGCTGCACGGCTTTGGCGTCCCAGTCCACCATTTGTTCTTCCATGTCGTGGATTGAGGTCTGCAATGCCGAGGCCTTTGCCTGTTCGGAGGCCAAATCCGCTTCCGTCTTGGCTTGGTCTTCCCGCAGATACTCGAAGGTCTGATCGCGATCTGTCGTTGTGTTGATGTATCTCGCCTGTTCGGCGGCGGCAATGGCCTTGTTGGTTTCCGCGATTTCCTCGTCGACCTCTTTTACGAGCGGGTAGGAGGGATCATATTTCATCAGCAACTGCGTTTTTTTGAGTTGGGAGGCAAGAAGAGAGGAATGCAGTTGCTCGAGCAACACATTCGCGGCGAGCGAAGTCTCGACCGTTGACGATCGAGGTGGTGTCTGAGCCAGTTGGTTCCTCAGATTTTCGATTCGCCGCTGATCGGCCGCGATTGATTGATGAGTCTGGTGCAGGCTCGCTTTGGCCATCACTACCTGCTGCGCCAAGCTGGTGCGCAGGACTTCCGGAGCTGCCAGTCCCTGCGTTTTACTGAAATTGACTAAGTGGCTTTCCGACTCTGTGAGTGCCTGCTGATACCGTTCTGTTTCGTGGGCAAAGAAATCGAGAGCACCAGGGGGGCGTCTCAGGCGGAGATGCTTCTCCAAATATAGTTTGCCTAGAGTCTGCAGCACGCAGGCGGCGCTTTCCGGCGCCTCGGTCGTACCGTAGCGCACGTCGATTACCCGAGAAGTCTTTTGGGCTTCAACCTTGACGGAACCAGCGAGGGCCTTTGTTGCGCGCTCCAAGGCGCTTGCTTGCTCAAATTCGGGTCCACGGGAATTGAATCTGCTCCAGAATGACGTGCCGGTCCCAGCCCTCCCAGCCAGGTTGCAGGTTATCGCTACTGCCCGCAACATATCCCTCCCCTTGAGGAGAGCAACCTCAGACTCGACTTCGTCCGCAGTCACAGCCTTGCCGGACTCTTGGAGTGCCGCCGTCGGTTGCGCCGTCACGGCAGGATCGAGACGTTCGCGGTCAACAACGACTTGCATGGTGGCCACCCAATAGTGATTGGCCCACGTCCAGGCGACCACGACGGACACCAAGAAAAACGCAAAGAAGGTCCCGGCGACGACCCATCGGTGACGAAAAAGCGGCCGCAGCATATCCCGCACAGTCAGCGTGGGAATCTGATAGTTGATGGACTTCCTGTTGTGCGTGTTTTCCATGTCAATCTGTATAGAAGCGACCTTCTGGCGCCCCTAAAAACTCCAGTTGTAAGGAGGTGAAACACTAAACGAATAGGGCACGTACTTCTTGAACTTCGAAATGAAGCTCTCCGGCACGAAAATCATGTCACCCGGCCGCAGGTGAGGATCTTCACTGATGTTCTTTCCTTGCAAGATATCGTTGAGCTTAAGTTCGCGAACTTCGGCCCAGTTCGACGCCACGGCACGGAACAGGAACACCTGAGTCTTGGACGATGACGCAAATCCGCCGGCGAGCGCGATAGCTTGGGTCACTGTCGTGTCGCTTCGAAGCTCGTATTGGCCGGGCTTCCCCACTTGGCCCAGCACTGTGAACATGGGTTTTTGGAAATCGGCGAGATCAATATCGATAATCGGATCATGCAAAACGTGAGCATAGGCTTTCTTGACAGCCTCGACCAATTCGCGAACCGTGAGTCCCTGCACGTAGAGATCGCCGGCACTTTGCAGTGAGATAAAGCCATCCGGTTGCACACTCACCCTTTGGTTCATTTCGGGAGACAGGGGGAAGGAAAGTTGCAGTACGTCGCCGCGGCCGATCCTGTAGCGCGGATATCTTTCGGCTGGAACTGGATGTTGCGCGGAGTCGCTTTCCGTCTGGCTAACAGAGTTAACGGGCGAACTCGAACTGATCTGGTGATTTTGCTGTGCTACTGCAGTCAGTGAGAGGACCAGCGACACAACGAGGGTTAAACAGCCCCTCCCGAATATTCTTCGCTTCCTCATCTGATCTCTCCAATGGCAACCTAGCTCGTGCGGCCCTCGCGCAGGAAAGCAGAAAACAAATCACGCGCTCACTCGCAAGTGTCGGATCCGGCAGACCGCCCTGATTACCTAAGCTTAGTCGGGGGTACTATGCATGACCCTCGTTGAGCTTTTGAAAATGGAATGTGAATAGAGTTTTAACTCTTGCGTCGTGAACTCTTGAGTTTTACAAGCTTGTCACAACCGCTTCACGCAAACACAACAAACTGCCCGTAAGGTCAACTCACCTCCAAGGATCCAGGAAATCGTGCCTAGCCTCGAAGTGTACGGATTCTGTGAGCGACAGGACCGCCTAGGATACCGCGCTTGTCTGGAGGGATCAGTCGCACCTGCGCGTGAGTCGACAATCTAGCAAGGCGCCTCCCGGCTTTCACAAGCCCGACGCCCTTGTTTTGAGAATCTTTACTCTCGAACAGATGTTTTCGACGGAAAAGAGCCTTCGGCACTGGCGCTTTCTCACAAGACGATGTGGCTCGCCCTTACTTTCATTAAGGCACTTAGTAATGAGGATGGCGAGCGAGCCTTAGCAGCAAATTCACGGAGCAAGAGGTTTATGTCCCGAACGATCTTCGCAATACTTCGTGTGCCAGCCTTTTTGTTGTTCAGCCTAGCCCTGATTTTGACTGGAACCGGCGCCCAAACCAGCAAGGGTCAGATTTCCGGTCAGGTAACAGACCCACAAGGGCTGGCGGTCCCGGGCGTGAAAGTGGACTTAATCACTCCGGAGGCGTCCACGACCCAAAGCACGACCACCGACGAGACGGGCCACTTCATCTTCGGAGGCTTAGCTCCAGGCCGTTATCGGGTGGCCGTTACAATGGAAGGGTTTAATCCGTTCACGAGCGAAGACATCTCTGTCGCCGAAGGTCAAGCCGTCACGTTCGACGTAAAGCTGGCGGTCATCCAAGAAAAGTCTTCCGTCACCGTTGAGGGCGGTGGCGCCGGGCAAGTCGAGACTTCGAACGCTGAAGTCTCTGGGACGCTGAACGAAACCGAAGTGAAAACCCTCGCCCTCAATGGGCGCATTGCGTACCAGTTGATCGCTTTGGTGCCGGGTGTCAGCAACCAGACCGGACAAGATGAGGGCCGAACCGGTGTAGCGGGCAGCGCCAAGTACAGCGTCAACGGTGGCCGCGTTGAATACAACATTTTTGAGGTCGATGGAACCGACGTTTTGAACAACGGAATCAACGCGGCACGGGGTGCAAATACCTTCATCGTCAACCCCAGTGTCGACGCAATCGGTGAAATGAAAGTTCTCACGTCGAATTATGGCGCGATGTACGGCAAGACAGCATCCGGCATCGTGCTGATCACTACGAAGTCCGGCACTTCGGAGTTCCACGGGAGCGCGTACGAATTCATCCGCAACGAGATGTTCAACGCCCGAAATTTCTTCGATCAAACCTCGAAAGCGCCGCTTTACCGCCGCAACGACTTCGGCTTCACTCTGGGCGGACCCATCTTCATCCCGGGCAAATACAACGAAAACAAGCAGAAGACTTTTTTCTTCTTCTCACAGGAATTCCGGTATGAGAAGACCCCGGTCGAGTATAATCAGGCAGTTCCTTCGATGGCGGAACGCAGCGGCAATTTCAGTGATGTGTGCCCGTCCGACAAAACATTTGCCATAACCAATCAAAACAAATCGCTTTTTCCAGATTGCCCGGTCCTTTATTACAATAACGGTTCTTATGCGCGGTCCGTGTACAACGGTACATTGACTGGCCCGGCTACAGACCAACTTCCAATCGACCCGACCTCACAGGCGCTGCTCGCCACGAATCTCCTGCCGGCGCCGAATTCTGCCAGCGGCTGCAACTCACCGGTATCAACGCCATCGAATCCCGCTTGCTACGTTGCGACCGTTTCCCCCAGTACAAGCTGGAACGAATCGCTCTTCCGAATTGACCAGAACCTCAGCACTACCCAAATTCTCTCCTTCCGTTTTATTCACGATTCCTGGAACACCAACGTTCTCACACCGCAGTGGGGGCTTGTGCAGAACAGCTTTCCGACCGTTCAGAATCACATCGATGGCCCCGGGTTGAGTATGATTGCCAGCCTCGCAAGCGCTCTTCCGAAAGGTTTCTCCAACAGGGTGTCGTTCTCATACGTCCAGGCAAAAATCAACTTGTCGCAACTCGCTGGTCCGAACGTGGATCTCGCCCGGCCGGCGATTCTGGATACCGCCTGCCCGACGGACAGCAGTGGGAATATGAACTGTACACAAATTGGCACGGGCTCGACGCCGGCGCTCCTCCCGACGGGACCAACGAGCGCTTTCTTTGACAATGGTTTCGGCGGAAAGATTCCTGCTCTCTTGTTCAAGGGTACGAACAGCGCATACGGCTCTCATGGTTTCAATATCGATACCGGCTACACCCCGTGGACAGATACGATTCCGACTTATACGATCCGCGACGACGCCAGCAAGAGCATGGGAAAGCATCTTCTGCAATTTGGCGTTGAACTGGTCTACGCTCAACAAAACGAATTGGGCGCCGCAAATGGACTGAATAGCGGCGACATTCAAGGCGTTGTCGCTTTCAACAATCAGGGAGCCGGGCCTAGTCCAATAACACTTGCGCCGGGAACAGTGTGCAACGGCTCTTGTGTGGCGCTAACTGACACTTCGAACGCATTTGCCAATTTTCTCGGCGGACAGATTGCAAGCTTCCAGCAGGACAGTATTCAGAACAAATACTACAACCGGTACAAGCTGGCCGAGCCGTACATTCAGGACGACTGGCGGATCACACCAAGAGTGACCCTGAACATGGGAATTCGCTTTGGATTGTTCGGCTCCTGGTACAACGCCAAGAACACCGCCTATAACTGGCTGCCATCGGCGTACAACACGTCGATTGCGGCCGGCGTCTTCATCGATCCTGTCTTTGGGTTCATGGTGCGGCCTCAGTCATCGCCATCGGGCAACACTCTGGCGGCTGTGCCGCTCAACACGAGCAACCCGGATCCCGCAATTACAAACGGGCTTGTGCAGTGCGGCGTCAACGGCGTGCCGAACAGCTGCATGAGCAGCCACGTTTTTAACCCAATGCCGCGCATTGGAGTGGCTTGGGATGTTTTTGGAACTGGAAGGACTGCGGTCCGCGCCGGATACGGGATTTTCTACGAGCATGGCACGAGCTACGAGGCCAATACCGGTTCCCTGATCGGCAGCGCGCCGCTGACTCTCAGTCAGACAGAGTTGAACCCACCCAGCTACCAGTGCATCAGTGGGTTCGGGCGCCTCGGAACGCCATGCAGTTCGTACTTCGCTGGTGATCCGCTGAATCCGGTGGTGAACGGGCCCGTCGCCTACCCGATCAACGTCACCTCGATTCCTACGAAAGCTTTCTACCCGTACGTGCAGCAATGGAGCCTGAGCGTCGAGCAGCAAATCTCCAAGGGAGTTACAGCGACCGCCGCCTACGTTGGGAGCGAAGGTACACATCTGACATCTGTTCGTGATGTGAACCAAGTTCACCCTGTCGATCTTGCATACAACCCTTATCCAGAGGGACGGCCAATTATTTCTACGCTCGATTGCGCGGGCAGCGGAGGTGGCTTTTTCGAGTTGGGTGGCGTCGGCAATGTGAACGGTGGCACAACGATCGCAGCTGGCCAGCCTGGTTGGGTCAACATGAGCATTGCCTGCTATGGCGTTCCCGGCTTTGGAAATCCATTCAACCCCAGCGTGTTTCGACCCTATCCGACAATGGGTAGCATTCTCGGCGTCGCGAACGACGCAAGTTCCAACTACAATGCTTTCCAATTCAGTTTACGGAAGATGACTGCGCCAGCCGTATTCGGCTTGTCCTATACCTACAGCCACTCGATTGACAACTCATCGGACCGGGCAGACGCCGATTTTGTAAACTCCTACGACCTGGCCAGCAACCGCGCCAATTCCAACTTTGACCAGCGCCACAATCTGAGTTTCAATTTCATCGTCGACGTGCCGCTCCGCAAATACCTGAACCGCGCCTTTCAAACCAACTCTTCTGCCCAAACTGCATCGACCGGCGGTGGTGGCTTCCTTGATTCTTCGACGGCCAAAGTCCTACTCGACGATTGGCAGTTTTCCGGGATCATCATCTATCAGAGCGGAACGCCTTTCAGCATCATCAACGGCGGAAGCGCCGGCGGTATCGCGGTGTCAGATAACGCCGGGGTAGCCAATTATTTTGGAACCGGCTCTTACGCTGATTGCGTGGGGAGTCCGTATGGACACGTTGCATATGGGGGAAATCAGCCGAATACGTTTGGTCCTCTCCTCTACAACCCGGGAGCATTTGTGGCCCCGAGGGGATTGACGTTCGGTGATTGCGGCCGCAATTCTATGCACAATCCCAGCCGGACAAATTTCAACTTGTCCCTGTTAAAGCACTTCAAGATCTTCGGCGAACGGGACTTGGAGTTCCGCGTAGAAGCATTCAATGTCTTCAACCACACACAATTTCGAGTTTATGATCCAGCGCACCCCGGCAATACTGGTAATAACGTGATCGG
>Ga0335082_10007825_pt1 | contig 11601 bp, 15 predicted proteins | sample Lox_Sample_41_FD_206718 | JGI IMG/M metagenome (GOLD analysis project Ga0335082, IMG submission 206718) | Soil microbial communities from Loxahatchee National Wildlife Refuge, Florida, United States - Lox_Sample_4.1 | ecosystem: Environmental > Terrestrial > Soil > Wetlands | place: USA...
GGATAGCCTCGCCAAGCTGAAGCCCGCGTTCCGCAAGGACGGCACGATCACGGCCGGCAACGCGCCCGGCCTCAACAGCGGGGCGTCGGCCATGATCGTCGCCGAGCGCGGCTGGGCCGAGAAGAAGGGGCTCAAGCCGGCGGCACGCCTCGTGTCGTACGGGGTGGCGGCCGTGGAGCCGGGCATGTTCGGCATCGGCCCGGTGCCGGCGGTGCGCCTGGCTCTGGAGCGTGCCGGCTGGAAGATCGGCGACGTCGAGCGCATCGAGATCAACGAGGCGTTCGCGGCCATCGCGCTCGCCTGCCTGCGCGAGCTGGGCCTGAGCGAGGACGTCGTCAACGTGGAAGGCGGCGCGATCGCGCACGGGCACCCGATCGGCGCGACCGGCGCGGTGCTGACGACCCGGCTGCTGCACTCGATGGCGCGCGACGGCCTGAAGCGCGGCGTGGCGACGCTCTGCATCGGCGGCGGACAGGGCATCGCGCTCGCGTTCGAGCGCGTATGAGCTAGAGTTGGCGGTACATCGCCCGGAGGTTCTTCTGCCCAGCTTCCTGTCGTTCGCCGCCGCGCTCGCCGTGCTGATCTCCGGCACGGCCGCCGCGCAGTCGCCGCACACGCACCAGCACAGCTTCAGCGACGCCCGGAGCTGGGCCAAGGAATTCGACGATCCCAAGCGCGACGCCTGGCAGAAGCCGCACGAGGTGATTCAGGCGCTCGCGCCGCAGGCCGATGAGGTGATCGCCGATATCGGCGCAGGAACGGGCTATTTCTCCGTGCGCTTCGCACATATGGTCCCGAACGGGCGCGTCTACGGCGTCGATACCGAGCCGGACATGGTGAAGTACCTTGCCGAGCGCGCGAAGCGCGAGGGGCTGACGAACGTGGTCGCCGTCGCCGGCTCGCCGGGCGACCCGAAGCTCCCGGAGAAGGCGGACCTCGTGCTGATGGTGGACGTGTACCACCACATCGAGGGCCGCGAAGCGTATTTCCGCACGCTGCTGGGCGAGCTCAAACCCGGTGCGCGCGTTGCGATCATCGACTTTCGCAAGGATTCGCCGGACGGCCCGCCGCCCTCCGCGCGCATTGCGCCGAACCGGGTGAAGGAGGAGATGCGAAAGGCCGGCTACGCGCTCGAGCGCGAGCATGGCTTCCTGCCGAAGCAGTACTTCCTCGTTTTCCGCTCGGCGTCGCCCTGATCGAGATCGCCACCGCCGAGAGCGTCACGCGGCTGGAGAACGTCGCCGGCAAGGTGCTGGTCGCCGGCTCGCACGGCGGCGTCATCGCCGCCTACCTCGGCGCAAAGGCGGGCGTGCATGCGCTGATCCTCAATGACGCGGGCGTCGGCAAGGACCGTGCGGGAATCGCGGGCCTCGCCTATCTCGAGGCGATCGGCATGGCCGCGGCGGCTGTGGACTGCATGAGCGCTCGCATCGGCGATGGCGAGGACATGCTCGCGCGCGGCATCGTCAGCCACGCGAACATCTATGCCGCCCTGGGCGGCGTGGCCGCCGGACAATCCTGCCGCGAGGCGGCCGAGCGCATGCGAAGCGCCGCGCCGCCGCGCTCCGGCCCGCCGCCGTACTCGGAAGGCCGCTGGCGCGTGGCCGAGGGGCCGCCGGAAGTCTGGGCGCTCGATTCGGTAGGGAAGGTCGTCCCGGAGGACGCGGGACGCATCCTGATCGTCGGCTCGCACGGGGCGGTGCAGGGCGGGCGGCCGGAGACGGCGCTCGGCGTGGCGGCCGCGGCCGCGGTGTTCAACGATGCGGGCCTGGGCGCCGACCGCATCGGCATCACGCGGCTGCCGGTGCTCGCGGCGCGCGGCATGCCCGCGGCCGCGGTCGACTGCATGAGCGCACGCATCGGCGACGGCCGCTCGATGTGGGAAACGGGCGTGATCTCGCACGTGAACGCGACCGCGGCCGAACGCGGGGCCCGGCGCGGCATGCGGGTGCGGGACTTCGCGGCCTTCGTCCGCGCGCGCTAGAGCGCAGCGACCCGTCCGGCGAACGCTTCCACTGCGCGCCAGTCGGTGAATTCGACAACCGACGTCGGATCGGTCGGACCGCCCGTGATCAGCATGATGAAACGGATGACCGCCCGGTCGAGCGGACCGTACCGCGGATAATCGATCTTGCCCGCGAACACGCCGACTTCGCGCGGGCGCCACGGGATCCGCCGGAGCAGCTTGCGCACGTACGGATTGGTGTGCGGCTGGTTCTTCTCCGGCTTGCGCGCCACGACGCTGACCGAGAAGAACGCGCTCGGCTTGCGGTTGAGAACGCCCTCGTGGCGCTCGATGAAGTCGAGCACCGCCTGGCTGTGGCGGCCGTAGCGGATGCTCGCGCCGATGACCACCTTCTCGCAGGCGGCGAGGTCTCTCTCCTCCACGGTGGCGAGCGGCGCAACGCGCGTCTCATGCGCGTGCGACGCGAGCAGCTCGGCCAGCCGCTGGCAGATCCTCGCGGTATGGCCGTCCGTCGTGGAATATGCGATCAGGATCCTGGCCATTCGCCAGCCTAGCGCAAGCTACCTCGCGTTGCACAAGGCCGTTTGATCCTCGTCAACCGTTCCACCGGTGCATGCGCAAAGATGCCGCATTGCGAGTTAAGCTTCGCGACAGGGAGCATGGAGACAGTCAGCGCGGACGTGGCGATCATCGGGGCGGGAGGCGCGGGCCTGCGCGCCGCCATCGCGATCGCGCAGGCCGACCCGAAGCTGCGCATCGCGCTCGTCTCGAAGGTCTACCCCATGCGCAGCCATACCTGCGCGGCCGAGGGCGGCGCGGCGGGCGTGATCAAGGCCGACGACAGCCTCGACCATCATTTCAACGACACCGTCGGTGGCGGCGACTGGCTCTCCGACCAGGACGCCGTCGACTACTTCATCCGCGAGGCTCCGAAGGAGCTGGTCCAGCTCGAGCACTGGGGCTGCCCCTGGAGCCGCGAGCCGAACGGCTCGGTCGCGGTGCGGCCCTTCGGCGGCATGAAGAAGCAGCGCACCTGGTTCGCGGCAGACAAGTCCGGCTTCCACATCCTGCACACGCTGTTCCAGACCTCGCTGCAGTTCCCGTCCATCCAGCGCTTCGACGAGTTCTACGCCACCGAGCTGCTGAAGGAGGACGGGCGCATTGCGGGCTTCACCGCGATCGAGATGCGCAGCGGCCAGATGCGCCGTTTCGACGCGCGCGCAGTCGTCATCTGCGGCGGCGGCGCGGGGCGCATCTTCCCGTTCACCACCAACGGCGCGATCAAGACCGGCGACGGCATGGCGCTCGCCTACCGCGCGGGCGTGCCGCTGAAGGACATGGAGTTCGTGCAATACCACCCGACCGGGCTGCCGAGCACGGGCACGCTGCTGACGGAAGCCTGCCGCGGCGAGGGCGGCGTGCTCGTCAACAAGAACGGCCGGCGCTTCCTGCAGGACTACGGCATGGGGCCGGAGACGCCGCTCGGGCAACCGGTGCTGAAGACCATGGAGCTCGGCCCGCGCGACCGCGTCAGCCAGGCCTTCTGGCAGGAGCAGAAGAAGGGCAACATGATCCCGACGCAGTGGGGCGACGCGATGCTGCTCGACATGCGCCACCTCGGCGAAGCGAAGATCAACGAGCGGCTGCCGCTCGTGCGCGACATGTCGATCAGCTACATGGGCGTGGATCCGGTCACCGACCCGGTGCCTGTGCGGCCTGTAGTGCATTACATGATGGGCGGCATCCATACCGACATCAAAGCGGCTACGCCGGTGCTGGGACTGTTCGCGGCGGGCGAGTGCGCCTGCGTGAGCATCAACGGCGCCAACCGGCTGGGCTCCAATTCGCTCACCGAGCTGCTGGTGTTCGGCCGGCGCGCGGGGCTTTCCGCGCTCGAGTACCTGCAGTCGGGCGCGCGCGCGGCCGGCGAGGCGGCGCTCGGCGCCGCCGCGAACGACGCGCAGGGCCGCGTGCGCGAGCTCATGCAGCGCAGCGGCGGCAAGGAAACCGTGGCGGGGCTGCGCAAGGAGATGATGCACACCATGGAGCTGAACGCGGGCATCTACCGCACGAGCGAAGGGCTCGTCGACGCCTGCTCGAAACTCGCCGACCTGCGCCGGCGCTACCGCGCCATCGAGCTGCACGACAAGACCAACGTCTACAACACGGACCTGCTGCAGGCGCTCGAGCTCGGCTCCATGCTCGACTGCGCCGAGGCGGTGGCGCAGAGCGCGCTCGCCCGCAAGGAGTCGCGCGGCGCGCACCAGCGGCTCGACTTCGTGGACAGGGACGACCGGCAATTCCTGAGGCATTCGATGGCTTATTTCGATTCCGCTGCGAGCCCGAGAATCGACTATCTGGACGTCGTCATCACGAAATCGCAGCCGGGCGTGCGCGACTATTCCGGAGGGCACGAGTGATGGGCGAGCGCACGGTCGAATTCGAGGTCCTGCGCTACAACCCGGAGAAGGACCGCGAGCCGCATTTCCAGCGTTACTCGGTGAAGTGCCGCGAGGAGTGGGTGGTGCTCGACGCGCTCAACCACATCAAGGAGACCATCGATCCGACGCTGAGCTACCGCTGGTCCTGCCACATGGCGGTGTGCGGCAGCTGCGGCATGATGGTCAACGGCGAGCCCAAGCTCGCCTGCAAGAGCTTCCTGCGCGACTACCCGGGCCTGATCCGCGTGGAGCCGCTGCGGCATTTCCCGGTCGAGCGCGACCTCGTCACGGTGATCGACGACTTCGTCGCCAAGCTCGCGCGCGTCAAGCCCTACCTGATCCCGAAGCCGGGGGCGCCGGAGGCGGCCACGGGCGAGTACCAGCAGACGCCCGCGCAGCTCAAGCGCTACAAGCAGTTCACGCTCTGCATCAACTGCATGCTGTGCTATGCCGCCTGCCCCGAGTACGGGCTGATTCCGAACTACATCGGGCCGGCGGCGCTCTCGCTCGCGCACCGCTGGAACGAGGACTCGCGCGACGGCGGGCGCGCGCAGCGCCAGGAGGAGCTCGCCGCCACCGAGGGCGCCTGGGAATGCTCGTTCGTGGGCGCCTGCTCGGAAGTCTGCCCGGAGCACGTCGACCCGGCGGCCGCGATCCAGCAGATCAAGATCAAGAGCACGATAGACTGGTACAAAGAGCACCTGATGCCATGGCTGAACAAGTAGGCCGCCGGCCGCACGTGCGGCCGATCACCTCGGAGTGGATCTTTCGCCACCCGCGCTACCTGCGCTACATGGTGCGCGAGTTCTCGTGCCTGTTCATCGGCGCCTGGACGCTGATGCTGGTGTGCGCGCTGGGGCGCCTGTCGGAAGGGCCGGAGGCCTGGGCGAAGTTCCTCGAGGGACTGAAGAATCCGTTCATCGTGGCCTTCCACCTGGTCGCGCTCGCGTTCGCGGTCTACCACAGCACCACCTGGTTCCAGCTCACGCCGAAGGCGCTGCCGGTGCAACTGGGCGAGAAGTTCCTGCCCGACGGCGTGATCGCCGGCGCGCACTTCGCCGCCTGGGCCGTGCTGTCGGCCGCCATCCTCTACTACGCCGGAGCCTTCTGACCATGGCGCGCTCGAACAAGCCGATCGTCTGGGGCCCGTTCGCCGCGGGCGGCACGCTGACCGCGTTCGTCACCCCGGCGCTGATCCTGCTCACGCTGCTCGCGGCGCTCGGCCACGCGCCGGACCTGCTCGCCTACGAGCGCCTGCATGCGCTCGCGGGCCACTGGCTCGTCAAAGTGGCGCTCGCGGGCGTGGTGTTCCTGTCGCTCTGGAGCGCCGCCCACCGGCTGCGCATCACCTGCTATGACCTCGGGGTTCGCGCCGATACATTCGTCGCCACCGTGGTCTATGCCGTGGCGCTTGCCGGAACGGGGGGCGCGGTGCTTTACTTGGCACGGATTTGAAGGGGGAAGGGAGAGCCCATGAATCCGCCGCCTGTCGCCACCCGCGAGATCGCACGCGAGGAGCGCTTCAACGCAGTCTGGACGCGCGAGCTGAACGACGTGTTCGCCGACGTCGCGCCGTACTACGACCGCGCCAACTACGTCGCCAGCCTCGGCCTGTGGGGCTGGTTCCTGAAGAAGTTCATGCAGACCGTGGACATCAAGCCCGGCGAGCGCGTGCTCGACGTCTGCGCCGGGACCAATGCCATCGGCATCGCGCTGCTCAAGCGCGAGCCGACGCTGGAAGTGCACGCGATCGACCGCAGCGAGGCGATGCAGGAGGTGGGGCGTCAGCGCGCCGAGGCCCTCGGCTTCCGCGTGAAGAGCGTGATCGACGACGTGCACTCGCTGCCGTACCCGGACAACTCGTTCGACATCGTCACGCTGCAGTTCGCCTCGCGCCACCTGCGCATCCGCCGCGTCGCCGAGGAGGTCCGGCGCGTGCTCAAGCCCGGCGGGCGCTTCTACCACAGCGACATGCTGCGCCCGGGCAACCCGGTGGTGGAGAAGATGTACTACGCCTACCTGCGCTTCTGCCTCTGGTTCACGGGTTTCCTGTTCCGCAGCGGGCCGGCGGCGCTGAACTGCAAGAAATACTTCATCCAGGCGCTGCAGATGTTCTATTCGCCGCGCGAGTTCACCGATTTGCTCGAGGACGTGGGCTTCCGCGACGTGACCGCGTCGACGGTGTTCAGCGGCATGCTCGGTTTCCACCGCGCGGTGAAGCCGCTCGAGCGCTGAACCGCGAGCGGCTCCTCGCGCGCCTGGACGCGCGGCTGCTCGGCGAATTCGACCGTCGCACGCTGCGCCGCCTCCGGCAGTCGCTGCCGCTGCGCGTCGCGCTCGCCGCGCTCGGTCCGCTGCTCGAGGCGAACGTCGCCAAGGAGATCCGCAAGGACGCGCAGGCGATCGCCTGCGCGGCCGAGCTGGCGGCCGCCGGGCGCTCGGCGCGCGAGGAGGACCTCGGCCGGCTGCTCGCGCGCGCGCGGGAGATCGACCGCGAATTCCTCGCCGGCATGCGCGGCCTGCCCGTGCAGCTCGACATTCCCTACGCGCGCATCGAGCCGCTGCGGCGCAAGCGCGCGGAGCGCGCGCTCGACCTGGCGCTGCGCATCTTCGGCGGCTGGCGCGCGGGCCGGGCGCTGCGCGCGCTCATGCCGGCCGACGCCCTCGAGCGCCGCCTGCGGGAGCTGCTCGCGCTCTATTGCGAGGAGACGGCGGCGCTCGCGGCGGGCGTGCGCGCGAGCGGCGCGGTCGCGGCGCTGCGCGGCCGCGCGGCACAGCTGCTGGGAGAGGTCATGCGGGCCGAGGCCGAGCGCCTCGCGCACGAGGCCGCTCGCGCCGTGCACCGGCCGCGTTTTGCGTCGCACAAAAGCGCCTAATGCTGTAAAATTTCAGGTGTTTTCGGCCCAAGAACAAGACTCCTTGAATGCACCGGCGCCTCGTGGCGGGCAATTGGAAGATGCACGGCAGCCTGTCCGCGAACCGCGCGCTGCTGGACGCTGTCCTAAGGGGAATCCGGGAGCTGCGCGAGGTCGAATGCGCGGTCTGCGTGCCGTTCCCCTATCTCGCCGACGCCTCGGCCCGGCTGCAAGGCAGCGCGCTTGCGCTGGGGGCGCAGAACGTCAGCGAGCATGCGCACGGCGCCTACACCGGCGAAGTCTCGGCGGCGATGCTGGCCGAATTCGGCTGCCGCTACGTGATCGTGGGGCACTCGGAGCGGCGCCAGCTCTACGGCGAGAGCGACGCGGCGGCGGCGGCGAAGTTCAAGGCGGCGCTCGCCGGGGGCATCACGCCGATCCTCTGCGTGGGCGAGACGCTCGCCGAGCGAGAGGAGAACCGGACCGAAGCGGTCGTCGGTCGGCAGCTGGACGCGGTGATTTCGCTGAATGGAAGGGATTCCTTCAGGGAGGCCGTGGTTGCGTACGAGCCCGTGTGGGCGATCGGCACCGGGCGGACCGCGACGCCCGACCAGGCGCAGGCCGTGCACGCCTACCTGCGCGCGCGGCTGCCGGCGCAAACGCCCCTGTTGTACGGCGGCAGCGTGAAGAAGGACAACGCGGCGGACTTGTTCGCGATGCGGGACGTCGACGGCGGATTGATCGGCGGCGCATCGCTGGTGGCGGCGGACTTTCTCGCCATCGCCGGCGCGGCGGGCCGGAGGAATTGAGGCGATGGATTGGATGACGGTGGTGATCGTGCTGCACGTGCTGATCGCGCTCGCGATCATCGGGCTGGTGCTCCTGCAGCACGGCAAGGGCGCGGACATGGGCTCGGGATTCGGCGGCGGCGCCTCGGGCAGCCTGTTCGGGGCCACCGGATCGGCCAATTTCCTGTCGCGCACGACCGCGTTCCTCGCCACGCTGTTCTTCGTCACCAGCCTCGGGCTCGCCTATCTCGCGACGAGCAAGCCGCGCGCGACCGGCGGCGTGCTGGACACGGTGCGCACGCAGCCGAGCGCGCCGGCGCCCGGCAAGTCCGCCGAAAAGCCCGCCGCCGAGCCGGCGAAGTCGCCGGCCGCCGCGCCGGCCGAAACGCCGCCCGCGGGTTCGAAGCCGAAGGACGTTCCGCAATGATTTTTAGGGGATAATCCCGGGGGTTCAGGCAGGTACGCATGCGCCCACGTGGTGAAATTGGTAGACACGCCAGCTTGAGGGGCTGGTGGCCTAAAACGCCGTAGCAGTTCGAGTCTGCTCGTGGGCACCAATACTGAGGCGGTGAACAGGGGAATCTGAGCCACATGCTCGCCGAGTACTTTCCGATCCTGCTGTTCATCGTCGTCGGCGTCGCCATCGGCGTCGCGCCGCCGGTGCTCGGCGCGATCTTCGGGCCGCACCGGCCGGACCCGGAGAAGCTCTCGCCCTACGAGTGCGGCTTCGAGGCCTTCGAGGATGCGCGCATGAAGTTCGACGTGCGCTACTACCTCGTGGCGATCCTGTTCATCCTGTTCGACCTCGAGATCGCCTTCCTGTTTCCCTGGGCGGTGGTGATCAACGAGATCGGCTTCGCGGGCTTCCTGTCGATGATGCTGTTCCTCGGCATCCTCGTGGTCGGCTTCGTCTACGAGTGGACGAAAGGAGCGCTGGAATGGGAATAGAAGGCGTCCTCGAGCAGGGCTTCATCACCACCACGGCCGACAAGCTCATCAACTGGACGCGCACGGGCTCGCTCTGGCCGGTGACCTTCGGCCTCGCCTGCTGCGCGATCGAGATGATGCACGCCGGCGCCTCGCGCTACGACCTCGACCGCTTCGGCATCGTGTTCCGGCCGAGCCCGCGCCAGGCCGACGTGATGATCATCGCCGGCACACTCACCAACAAAATGGCGCCGGCGCTACGCAAGGTCTACGACCAGATGGCCGAGCCGCGCTGGGTGATCTCGATGGGCTCCTGCGCGAACGGCGGCGGCTACTACCACTACGCCTACTCGGTGGTGCGCGGCGCCGACCGCGTGGTGCCGGTGGACATCTACGTGCCCGGCTGCCCGCCGACCGCGGAGGCGCTGCTCTACGGCATCCTGCAGCTGCAGAACAAGATCAAGCGCACCAGCACCATCGCACGATAGATGACGCCGAAGCTGCAGCGCCTGCATGACGCCCTGAAGGGCGCGCTCGGTCCCTGGATCGAGTCGCTCGAGGAGCGCCTCGGCGAGCTGACGCTGGTGGTCGGCGCGGCGAACTACCGCGAGGCGGCGCGCGCGCTGCGCGACCATCCCGAGCTGCGCTTCGAGCAGTGCCTCGACCTGTGCGGCGTGGACTACTCGACCTACGGCGACCGGCCGTGGGAGAAGGGCCGCTTCGCGGCCGTGCTGCACCTGATGTCGGTGGCGCACAACTGGCGGCTGCGGCTGCGCGTGTTCTGTCCGGACGACGAGATGCCGATGCTCGCCTCGATGATCGAGACCTGGCCGAGCGTGAACTGGTTCGAGCGCGAGGCCTTCGACCTGTTCGGCATCGTCTTCGAGGGCCATCCCGACCTGCGCCGCATCCTCACCGATTACGGCTTCATCGGACACCCGTTCCGCAAGGACTTCCCGATCTCGGGCTACGTCGAGATGCGCTACGACCCGGACCAGAGGCGCCTCGTCTACCAGCCGGTGACCATCGAGCCGCGCGAGGTCACGCCGCGCGTGGTGCGCGAAGAGCACTACGCGGAGGAGAAGTAGGCTTTGGCCGAGATCCGCAACTACACGCTGAACTTCGGCCCGCAGCACCCCGCGGCGCACGGCGTGCTGCGCCTGGTGCTCGAGCTCGACGGCGAAGTCGTGCAGCGCGCCGACCCGCACATCGGCCTGCTGCACCGCGCGACCGAGAAGCTCGCCGAGAGCCGCACGTACCTGCAGTCGCTGCCGTACATGGACCGGCTCGACTACATCTCGATGATGTGCAGCGAGCACGCCTACTGCATGGCGGTGGAGAAGCTGCTCGGCATCGAGGTGCCGCTGCGCGCGCAGTACATCCGCGTGATGTTCGACGAGATCACGCGCATCCTGAACCACATCTTCGGCGTGGCGACGCTGGGCCTGGACCTCGGCGCGATGACGGTGTTCCTGTACGGCTTCCGCGAGCGCGAGGACCTGCTCGACTGCTACGAGGCGGTGTCGGGCGCGCGCATGCACGCGGCCTACTACCGGCCGGGCGGCGTCTACCGCGACCTGCCCGACCGGATGCCGCAGTACCGCGCGCAGCACTCGAGGAACGAGAAGGCGCTCGGCGAGATGAACGCCAACCGCCAGGGCTCGCTGCTCGAATTCATCGAGGACTTCACCGCGCGCTTCCCGAAGTGCGTGGACGACTACGAAACGCTGCTCACCGAGAACCGCATCTGGAAGCAGCGCACGGTCGGCATCGGCGTGGTGCCGCCCGAGCGCGCGCTTGCGCTCGGCTACACGGGGCCGATGCTGCGCGGCTCGGGCGTGGCCTGGGACCTGCGCAAGAAGCAGCCCTACGAGGTCTACGACAAGCTCGATTTCGACGTCGTGGTCGGCGTCAACGGCGACACCTACGACCGCTACCTCGTGCGCGTGGAGGAAATGCGCCAGTCCAACCGCATCATCAAGCAGTGCGTGGACTGGCTGCGCAAGAACCCGGGCCCCGTGATCACGGACAACCACAAGGTCGCGCCGCCCACGCGCGGGCAGATGAAGGCCAACATGGAGGAGCTGATCCACCACTTCAAGCTCTTCACCGAGGGCATGCACGTGCCCGAGGGCGAGGCCTATGCGGGCGTGGAGGGGCCGAAAGGCGAGTTCGGCGTGTATTTCATCTCCGACGGCGCCAACAAGCCCTACCGCATGAAGCTGCGCTCGCCGGCCTTTACGCACTTGTCGTCGATGAGCGAGCTCGCCAAGGGCCACATGCTCGCCGACGCCGTCGCCATCGTCAGCACGCTCGACATCGTTTTCGGGGAAATCGATCGATGAGCTTGTCCGTCTCTTCGAGGCAGAAAATTGACAGGGAGGTCGCCAAGTACCCGGCCGACCAGAGGCAGTCGGCGGTGATGAGCGCGCTCATCATCGCGCAGGACGAGAACGGCTGGCTGTCGACCGAGACCCTGGACGAGGTCGCGGGCTACCTCGGCATGGCGCCCGTCGCGGTCTACGAGGTGGCCACCTTCTACAACATGTACAACCTGCAGCCGACGGGCAAGTACAAGCTCACGGTCTGCACCTGCCTGCCCTGCGGGCTGCAGGGCTCGCTGG
>Ga0335082_10007826_pt1 | contig 11600 bp, 13 predicted proteins | sample Lox_Sample_41_FD_206718 | JGI IMG/M metagenome (GOLD analysis project Ga0335082, IMG submission 206718) | Soil microbial communities from Loxahatchee National Wildlife Refuge, Florida, United States - Lox_Sample_4.1 | ecosystem: Environmental > Terrestrial > Soil > Wetlands | place: USA...
CGTCGAGTCCGAGACGTCAACGTTCACGTTCACGTTCACGTCAACGTCGACGGCTGGGCGGCCCTCAATCCCCTCTCTTCTGATCTTCTGATCTTCCTGTTTCTCTCTCTCTTCGAACGACGCGCGGGCACTCCGGGTCCGGCCCGTCGTGGCCGGTGAGGAAGCGGGCGACGGCGCGGCAGCCGCCGCGGCAGACGCGCGAGAGGGCGCAGTCGGCGCAGGGGCCCTCGAGGACGGCGCCGGGATCGAGGAAGCTGCACGGCGCCTCGCGGCCGTCGGCGCGCAAGGCGACGAGGTTTCGGCCCGCTTCGCAGCCGAAGACGCCGAGCGCCTCGAGCTCGGCGGCGCGGTCGTAGAAGACGTCGCTCAGGAGGGCGACCATGGCGCAGTCGATGCGGAGGCGGAGAGGTTGCATCTCCAACGAAAGGCGGCGGACGACGTCGCCGAGCGCGGCGACTTGGTCGCGCGAGAGGCGCTTGTCGAGGTACTCGAGGCGGGCGGCGCGGCCCGCGGGTTTGTAGCGGAGGAGCTGCGCCTCGCGGGCGCCGAGCGAGCGCGCGCGGGAGAGCGTGGACTCGAGCGACGGGAAGCTCTGGCGCGTGAGGACGACGTTGACGCCGAAGGGGACGCCGGCGTCGCGGAGGAGCGCCATCGCGCGCTCGGCGGAGGGCGCGCCGGGGAACGCGCGGACGGCGCGGTAGACTTCGCCTTCGCCGTCGTAGCTGACGTTCACTTGCGCGAAGGGCGCGAGCGAGCGCGCCTTCGCGGGCGTCATGCCGATGCCGCTCGTCGTGACGACGGGCAAGAGGCCGCGGGCGCGCGCGCTCGTCGCGAGGTCGCCGAGATCGTCGCGCAAGATGGGCTCGCCGCCGCCGAACGCGACGGTGAAGACGCCGCGCGCGGCGAGGTCGTCGAGCGTTCGCTCGAGCGTTTCGCGCGGGACGTGCGCGCCGTCGGGTCGCGCGTCGAGGTAGCAGCCTTCGCACCCGACGCCGCACTGCGAGGTGACCGCGACGTGCGCCTCGAGGGGCTCGCCGCCGTGGATCACGCGGAGATCGAGTCCGAGCGCGCGGGCGCCGTCGCGGTCGAGCGCGACGAGCGCGGGCGGATCGTCGAGCCGCACCCACGCGCCCCAGGTCTCGGCGCGGGCCCTCATGATTTTTTCTCCTCTTCTTTTTTCGGCGCCGCGGCCGCGAGCGCGGCGGCGACGACGACGAGGAGCGCGCCCGCCGCGGCTTGCGCGACGAAGAGCGTGTCGATGACGCTGCCGATGCTCGAGCAGTTCGCGCCGTGGCCTTCGCGGACGGCGACGACGTGCTCGGCGATTTCCTTTTCGCGCTCTTCGCTCATAGGCCGAAGCTCTCCAGGTAGCGGACGTCGATGCGGTCGAGGACGAGGAACGCGGTCGCGAGCGCGGCGAGGACGCCGAGGGTCGCGCGGGTCGCGCGCGCGGCGCGCGAAGAGGAGCCGGCGAGCGCCCACGCGCGCGCGCCGAGCGCGACGACGAAGACGCCCGCCGGGAGCATCATGAACGGCGTCGAGTTGCCGCTCTCGTACGCGTTGGCGAGCGCGGTGGCGACGAGCGCGAGGTAAAGGCAGACCGCGGCCGCGCGCGGCACGAAGCGCCCGAGCTCGCGCGCGCCCTCGCCGCGAAGACGCCGCGCGGCGGCCTGCGCCGCGAGGAGCGCGAAGATCGCGAGCGTCGCGACGGCGCCGCGCTCGACCACGCGGCGGCGCGCCCAGCGCGCGACGCGCGCGCCGAGTGGGGCGTCGATGGACGCGACGCGCGCGGCGGCTCGCTTCGCCGCGTCCACGTCGGCGCGCTTCATCGCGAGATCGGCGAGGCGCTCGGCGGCTTGCGCGCGGATGGGCACGTCGGCGACGGGCTCGTCGAGGAGCGCGTCGAGCTCGCGCTCGGCGTCGCGCGGGCGCGCGAGGGTCGTCGCATACGCTTCGGCCGTGAACATGCGCGCCTCGACGCGCACCTCGCCCGGCGGAAACGTTTCGAGATCGCGCGCGATCGCGTCGACCTTCGCCGCGTCGCGCTGCGCGCCCGGATCGCGACGCACGCGCTCGAGCGCGACGAGCGGCGCGAACCCGCCCTGCGATCGCTGCCGGAGCCAGCGCGCCCGCGCGCTCGCGCGGAGGACGTAGCGGTTCGACGGATCGGTCTTCACCGACGCTTCGTAGTCGGCGAGCGCGGCCGCGAAATCGAGCTCGTGCTCTTCGCGGTCGGCCTTCTCGTAGAGCTGCTCGGCCGCCTGACGTTGAGGCGACGACGCCGCGAGGGCGAGGGCGAGGACGAGCGCGCTCACGGACGGAAGTTGTTCCAGCCGCGGGGCGTTGTACAGGCCAAACGTTGCTGTGGTACTCGTTCCGCGTGCGCCGTGCGGTCGTCGTCGTCGCGGTCTTCCTCGCGGGTTGCAGGGGCTGCAAGAACGAGCATCCGTACGTTCCGTACGCGATCGACGGCGAGGCGAGCGACGCGGACGTCGCGCTCGACGCGGGCGACGACGCGAGCGAGGCGCCGCCGGTGGAGATCCCGTCGACGCAAGCGCCCGCGCACGCCTCGCGCTGGATGCTCGGCGGCCTCGACCTCGACGCGCCGGCGGGCACGGTCTTCGAGCTCGGCGTCGTGCGCGACTTCGACGGCGACGGCAAGAACGACGCGGTCGCGATCGTGCGCCCCAAGGCCGAGGAAAACGATCTCGGAACGCTCGTCTACTACCACGCGGAGGGCGGCACCCTCGGCGCGCCCATCACGGTGCAGACGCCGCCCGCGCTCGGTCCGAAGGGCGCGACGTGCACGCCGAAGCGGACGCTCTCGGCCGTCGGTCGTCACTCGGTGTGGCTCGAGCTCGGCGTTCGATGCCAGACGACCTCGCTCCGCGATCCGATGCGGCAGATCTCGGTCTGGACGCTCCGCACGACGCAGCCGCGCATGCACCTCTCGGCGCAAGTGATCGATCCGCCGGGCGCGCCCGCGCTCTCGTTCTCGGTCAACGCGGCCGACGCGGACGGCGACGGCATCGACGACGTGCTCCTCCACGTGCGCGCCGAGGGCGGCGACGCGCCGTTCGAGCCGCTCCCGCGCGCAGAGGCGAGCCTGCGCTGGTTCGATCGCCCCGCGGGCATGAGCCGCGATCCGGACGGGCCCGACGGATCGCTCCGCGTGCTCGCGTACGCGCTCGCGACGCGCGCGGCGAAGGCGAAGGACGCGCCGTTCGTGCTCGGCCGCGCGCGCGCGGTGCGCGTCTTGTGGTCGGCGATTTGCGGCGGCGCGGACGCGCGGCTCGTTCGCTTCTTCGGCGGCGGTCCGCTCGCGTGCGGCACGAGCCGCGCGCTCGAAGAAGCGGGGCTCGCCGAGGTTCGTGCGAACGCGGTGCTCGGCGATCCGCTCGCCGCGCTCGGCGCGCTCGATCGCGCCCAGGTCCCGCCCGCGACGAAGACCGCCTCGCGAACGAAAGACGCCGAGACCTGGATCACGCAAGCCGCCCCGATCGCGCAGGCGACCCAGGTGCGCGCCGTCGCCGCCGTCCCGCAGAGCCCGCGCGGCACCAATCCGGCGTGGGGCGCGCTCGCGTTCGAGCCTTCGGGCAAGCTTCTCGTGCGCACCGCCGCGGGCGTCGTGCGCGTCGACCCGGTGCAAGGCGACGAAGCCGACGCGAGCGACGTCACCGCGTGGCCCGTCAACGTGATCTCGCCCGACGCCACGCAGCGCTTCATCTCCGCCTACGACGCGTGCGACGGCATCTCGCTCCACGCGACGTTCATGAAGCTCGACGGCGGCGATATCACCGACGTGCGACTCCCCATCGCCCCGCGCCTCGACGCGCACTGCACCTCGGCGAGAGGCACGCCCGCACCGGTCGTCCCGCTCGCGTGGGGCCCGGGCGGCCTCGAGACGATCGTGGCCGGCGTCCCGATCCTCGTCCTCGGCGATCACGCGTCGATCTTGAAAGCTCCGCTCGGCGCCGCCCCGCACGGCTCGGCGCGCTCGCCGAACGGAAAGACGTTCGCCTACCCGACGTCGCTCGGCATCCTCGTGCAAGGCGAAACGAAGTCGCGCCTCGTCCGCTCGCCGGATCTGGACGGAACGTACGCCGAGCAACGCGATTGCACCGCGTCGGACGACGGGACGCGCGTGGCGTGCGTGAGGGCGGGGAAGGCGTGGGTGGGAAGTTTGTGAGTCCGAGACGTCAACGTTCACGTTCACGTTCACGTCAACGTCGACGGCTGTGAGTCAGGGCGAGCTGTCGTGTGGTTGGGCGACCATCTTGGTGAGCATGGCGACGACTCGCTCGAGCAAGCCGAGCGCGTGGGCGTATCGCTCACCCGATACCAGCGACCGCAACCGCAAGATGTCGAGCGACGCGGCGCATTCCATCGCCTCTCCGCGTGCGATTTTGTAGTGCTTCGAGCTGTCACGTCCCGACCATCGCCCCGCGCCCTCGGCGATGTTTCGAACCACGGACTCGGCTGCGCGGATGAGTTGATCGCTCCGTTCCGCATGACCGCGCGGCAATTCGTGCGAGATGTCGCCGACGAGCGCGAGCAACTCGATCGCACATCGGTAGACCTCCAGCCGTTGAAAGCTCAACACGCAGCTCATCGGCCCACCGCGCACGCCAGTTGCGCACAAAGCGGAACGTTGACGTTGACCTGAACGTGAACGTGAACGTTGACGTCTCGACGCCCTATCCCCCCAGCGTCGCTTCGATCGATCTCCGCAATATCTCCGTCGCCGCGGCCGCGCTCAGCTGCATCGCGTAGCGCATCGTGTCCCACGTGCGCCCGTGCGAGAGCAGGTCGAGCGTGTCGAGGAGACGCTGCCGGTCGGGGCGACCCTCGAGCTCGGAGGCGAACACCTGCTCGACCTCGCGGCGGCGGCGCTGCCAGGCCTCGTCGGTCGCGCGGCCGATCGCCGTCGAGGCCGCTTTGGGCGAAGCGAGCGTCACGGACGCGGCGCGCCGAACGGGCGAACAGAACTCGAGCTCGCGCGCGCGCGCCTCCGCGAAGGCGGCCACGCGCTGCGCGAGCGGCGTGCGCGCGTCGACGTACGACTTGAGCGGCTCGACGCGACGCGCGTGCTCCTCGACCGCCGCGACGAAGAGATCCTCGCGCGAAGGGAAGTGCTGGCGAATCGAACGCACCGCGACGCTGGCGCGACGCGCGATCTGCGACGCGGTGGGCGCGGGGTGGCCCTCCTCGATGAGGTCGATCAGCGAGGCGACGATGGCCTTGTGCGTCCGCGCCGATCGCTCGCGCCGGCCGTCGCGTTTCTCGAGCGCACGCTGAGGAAGCATGCGCCGATCGATATCATGGCGTGACGGTCAGCGTGCCGTGCATCGTCTGGTAATGGCCGGGGAACGTGCAGAGGAAGGGGTAGGTGCCGGCCGCGGGCGCGGTGAACGTGACCTCGACTTGTCCGCCCGGCTGGCTGAGCGGCGTGTTCGCGAGGACGTCGGCGTCGCCCGCCTGGACGTAGCCCGCCGCTTCGCCCGCGGTCATGCCCGCCGTCGCGACCGCGGCCTCCTTGCCCGGCTTCACGAGCACCCAGTTGTGCTTCATGGCCGGCGAGTGCGCGTGGTTCGTGAGGACGACGTGGACGGTCTGGCCGGCCTTCACCGTGAACGCCGTCGTGTCGTAGGCCATCGTGTCGCCCACGCTTCCGAGCTGGAGCTCGGCGGTCTTGTGACATGCCGTAGAGGATGCCGCGAGCGTGACCGCGGCGGCGAAGAGGAATTTTTTCATGCGCGGGTTCTAGGGCGCAACCGTTGTACGTGCAACCAGCGAGCGGACCGCCTCGCCTGTCACGGGGCCTCCGTGCCCCAGGTAGAACTTCGTGACGCCGAGGTCGAGGAGGCGCTGGATGTTCCGGCGGTTCTGGACCGGGTCGGCCTGGTAGAGGTGCTCGCGCGGGCTGTGCGGAAAAAACAGGCCGCCGAGGTCGCCGCCCGCGATCATGTCGCCGACGAACGCGGTGTGGTCGGCGAGGAGGACGACGAGGGAGCCGGGCGTGTGGCCGGGCATCGCCACGATCTTTCCGGCGAGCCCCCACGGCGCGAGGTCGAGCGAGTCGCCCGGTCGCACCGTCACGTCGGGAACGAGCTCGGGGTAGATGCTCGTGATGAACGGCTTGAGGATCGCGCCCGCGAAGCCGGTCGGCCGGAGGTCGTCGTTGTGGCCTGCCGCGGCGAGCGGCACGTCGCCGGCGCCGAGGATCACCGTGGCACGCGCGATTTTCTGCAGGTCGGCCGCGAGGCCCGCGTGATCGGCGTGTCCGTGCGTGAGGATCACGAGCCGCACCGAGCTCGTCGCGACGCCGCGCTCGGCGAGGGCCGCCTCGAGATCGTCGAGGTCGCCGATCGTGCCTGCGTCGACGAGGATGGGCGTCCGCGCGCGAATCAAGAAGACGTTCGAGAGCCGAAGCGGGATCTGCACGATCTCGGCGCTCCCGCTCGGCGCGAGCGGCGCGCGCCCGACGACGGTGGGTCCGGCGCAGCCGAGGACGAACGTCAGGGCGAGGATCAGGAAGGGGCTCCTGTTCATCGTCCTACACGCGTACCATGGCGCGCGTGAGGTGGGTGATCGTCGCGACGGCGCTCTTCTTCGCGCCCTTGGCGTCGGCGGACGCGCAGGACGCGGACGTCGAGCTCCGCTGCCCGGCGTCGCAGGGCACGGGCCGCGTGCGCTGCACGGTCGACGCGGTGGCGCGCGGCGGGCGCACCATCTCGTGGGCCGACGTGGTCATCGTCCGCGCGCCCGCGTTCACGACGCCGCTCCGCGGGCGGCTCGCGCCCGAGGACGCCATCGATCAATCGCCGGGGCGCTGGCGCTGGGAGTTCGCGCTCGCCGCGCGTACGCGCGGGCGAGGGGACGTGACCGTGCGCGTCCGCGCGGTCGTGTGCGCCGGACGCGCGTGCGTGCCGTGGCAGCGCGAGGTCACGACGTCGCTCGTCGTCGGAGAATAGTTGGCCCGGCGCCGCGAGGCGCGTTAGCGCATGGAGCATGCAGCTCCCCGGCCGCCTTCGTTTGAGCACGCTCGGCGACTTGCTCGGCACGGTGCACCGCGCGGGCGCCACCGGCACCCTCGAGCTCACGACCGACGACGGCCGCACGCACCGCGTCCACGTCGCGTCCGGCCTCGTGACGTTGGTCGAGCTCGACGGCCCGAGCCCGACGCTCGCCGAGCTCCTCAAGACGGCCGGCGTGCTCGACGACGGCACGCTGCGGCGCGCGCTCCTTCGCGCGCTCTCGTCGCGACGACTCGTCGGCGAGGTCCTCGCGCGCGACTTCCACGTCTCGCCCCACGTCATCGACGGCGCGCTCCGCGAGCAGCTCGCCGTGCGCCTGCGCGTGCTCGAGTCGCTCGCCGACGCGCGCGTGAGCTTCCGCGTCGCCGTCCGCCCGCCGCGCGAGGCGCTCAGCGACCGCCCGCTCCAAGCGAGCGAGTTTCTCCGCGGCCGCCGCCGCGCCCGCGATCGAAACAAGGCGCCCGCGCCCGCGCGCGACTCGTCCGCCTACACCCTCCTCGGCGTCTCGCGCGACGCCGACGCGACCGAAATCCGCCGCGCCTTCCGCCGCCTCGCCCGCGAGCTCCACCCAGACCGCCACCCGCACGCGAGCGAAGTGGAGCGCCGCTCGCTCGCCTTGAAGTTCGCCCAAGTCGCGGCGGCGTATCAGGCGCTGGTGGCTTGAAGCTGGAAGCTATCAGCTGTCAGCTATCAGCTATCAGCCATCAGCTGCTGAAAGCTGAAAGCTGACAGCTGACAGCTCTCTTCAATGCAGCGCGTTCAACTGCAGTAACTGGAGCTTCGCTTCCGGGGTGTAGTGCGAGTCCGGAAAGCGGCGGATCAAGGTTCGCCACGTGTTCTTCGCCTCGTTCCACGCTTGGATGTCCATTTGCGTGAGCGCGAGGAGGTGGAGGGCGTCGTCTTGGATCTCGCGGTCCTGCGACGCGTCGGAGAGCTGGGTGAGGAGCGGGATGGCGTCGCGCAGGCGGCCGAGGTGGCGGTACGCGTCGGCGAGGCCGAGGCGAACGTTCGGCGCGATCGTCGAGCTGTCTTTGTACTTGAGCGAGTCTTCGTAGGCGCTCGCCGCTTCTTGCCAGCGCTGCACGCGCGCCTTGTCGAGGCCTTGGAGGTAGCTCGCCTGCGCGAGCTCGTTTCGCGCGCGCTCGACGGCGTCGTTGAACACCGCGCGCTCGGCCTTGGTGTGCGGCTCCTTCTGGTTCGCGGCGAAGCCGTCGACGAGCTCCACCTTCTTGCCCTGGCGAATGAGCTCGTAGAACTGCGACGCCTTCTGCTCGGCGCGCGCGCGGTCCTCGTCGCGCTTCTGCGTCTCTTGCGCTTCCTTGCGCAGGCGCTCGTTCTCGAACGACTTCTGATCCGTCTCGGCGCGGATCGCGTCGACGCGCGCGTCCCACGCGAACTTCAGCGCGACGAACACGACGAGCACGAACACGATGTACGCCGTCGCGCTGTTCCACGAGAGGCGCCGCTCGTAGCCGCCCTGCCGCTTCGCGATCGACTTCACGTCCGCGCTGAGCGCGTTCGTCAGGTTGTTCGTCTTGATGACGAGCCCGCGCGACTCGATGATCTCGCGCTTGATGTCGCGGAGCTCGTCGTCGACTTCGTGCATTGCGTAAGGCGGAATAGCACGCTTTCATTGCATCTTGCATGCTTCCCCTCCTCGCCGCCGCCGTGATCTCGATCGGGCCGACCGACGACTACACGAAGATCGAAGCCGCTCAGCCGGGTGACGAAGTCGTCATCGCGCCGGGCACCTACAAGTTCCTCGTCTACCTCACGCAGAAGGCGCCGGCGGACGCGCCGATCGTGATCCACGCGCAGGATCCGAAGAACCCGCCGGTCTGGGATCTCTCCGGCACGCAGCTCGACGGCGCGCCGGGCAGCTACGGCGCGGGGGATCGCGGGCGCGGGTGCTGGCAGCTCTCGGGCGCGACCAACATCACCATCGAGAGCATCGTCTTCAGCGGCTGCCGCAACGCCGACATGGACGCGGCCGGCATCCGTTACTACGAGGGAGCGACCGGCATCGTCATCCGCGACTGCGTCTTCCGCGGCAACGACGACGGCGTCACCGGCGGCACGCAAGACAGCGAAGCGACCGTCGAGTTCTCGGAGTTCGACGGCAACGGCAACACCGCCGCCACGTCACCCACGCACAACGTCTACAACTACGGCGGCACCTTCACGCTCCGTTACTCGTACCTCCACGATCCGACGCAAGGTCAGAACTTCCACGTGCGCGCGAAGCAGGCGCTCATCGAGTCGAACTGGATCGAGAACGGCAAGAGCTACGAGGGCGACCTCATGACCGACGACGACGCGACCGGCAGCGCGCTCACGCAGTCGATGATCTTCCGCGGCAACGTGATCGTCGAGGGCAACCCCGACAACCACGGCCAGATCATTGCAGTCTACAACGATTCGGGCGCGCAGAACCTCACGATGAACGTCGAGGTGCTGAACAACACGGTGATCGCCGCCGCGCCGCAGGGCGCGCTCGTGCACCTCTCGAACGCCGACCACACGAAGATGAGCGCGGTCATCTCGAACAACGTGCTCGTCACGTCGACGACGGCGTACAAAATCGAGGACGCCGCGAACGCGACGGTCAGCGGCGCGAGCAACTGGTTTCAAACCGGCACGAGCGACGCGCCGCTCACGGGATCGATCTTCGGCAGCGACCCGATGTTCGCGACGGCGTACCGCCTCGCGAGCGGCAGCCCGGCGATCGGCGCGGCCGCGTCGGTGCAGAACGCGCCGGTGACCGAGTACTACCTCGACGACAAGACGACGCGCATGTACCGCGTGCGCGCGTCGGTGCACGATCTCGGCGCGTTCGAGTCCACGACGACCGGGCCGGGCATCGGCCCGTACGACACGCAGCCGCCGGTCGACGGCGGCGTGAGCTTCGGAGACGGAGGCGGGAGCGGAGACGGGGGCGGGAGCGGAGACGCAGGCGGCGGGGGTGGAGGTGGCGGAGGCGGGTGCGGGTGCGACGTCGTCGGCTCGAGCGCGCCCGGCTGGAGCGCCGCGTTTGCCGCGGTTTTCTTGGGTCTGGCTTGCCGCCGCCGCGCGCGCCGTGCTAGCTGAGCGCGTCTCATGGCCTCGACCACCGACATCCGCAAAGGCATCCGCATCGAGATCGACGGCGTCCCCTACCACGTCATCGATCACCAGTTCGTGAAGCCCGGCAAGGGCCAGGCGTTCACGCGCGCGAAGATCCGAAACCTCATGACCGGCAACGTCATCGAGCGCACGTGGAAGTCGGGCGAGTCGGTCGAGCTGGCCGACGTCGAAGACCGCAAGATGACCTACTCGTGGGCCGAGGGCGACGCGCTCGTCTTCATGGACGAGTCGACCGGCGACCAGCTCCACGTCCAGAAGGAGAAGGTCGGCGACGACATCCGCTGGATCAGCGAGGGGATGGAGCTCGAGGTAACTTTGTACAACGGTAACCCCATCGGCGTGGACCTCCCGCCCACGGTCGTGCTGCAAATCACCGCGAGCGAGCCCGGCATCAAGGGCGACACCGCGAGCGGCGCGACCAAGCCGGCGACGCTCTCGACCGGCGCGGTCGTCAACGTCCCGCTCTTCATCAAGGAGGGCGAGTGGGTGAAGGTCGACACGAGCACCGGGAACTACTTGGAGCGCGTCAACAAGTAAGCTCATATTGAAGCGATGACGAAGAGCGTCCTCGACGGGTTCGCCGCGAAGATTCGCGCGAACGTGCGCGCGGTGCCGGACGGCGAGGTCGACGTCGCGAAGGCGCGCGCGCAGTTCGACGGCATGGGGCGAATCCCGCGCATCGCGGGCGCGACGCTGTTCGAGCGGCACGCCGTCGACGGCGAGGGCCAGGCGCTGCTCGTCGAGCGGATCGTGCCGGAGGCGCGCGACGAAAAGCGCCGCGTGCTCTACCTCCACGGCGGCGCGTTCGCGCTCGGCACGCTCGAGGGCTACCGCGCGTGGGTGTCGCATCTCGCGAACGCGTGCCGCGCGACGACCGACGTGCTCGAGTACCGGCTCGCGCCCGAGCACCCGTTCCCGGCCGCGCCGGACGACGCGCTTCGCGCGTGGCGCGCGTTCGGCGCGCCGCAGTCGGTCGTCATGGGCGACTCGGCGGGCGCGAACCTCGCGCTCGCGACGATGATCCGCGCGCGCGACGCGGGCCTGCCGCTCCCCGCAGCCGCGGTGCTCGTCTCGCCGTGGCTCGATCTCGATCACGCGGGCGCGTCGATGAAGACGAACGCGGACAAAGACCCGCTCGTCCGCGAAGGCGACAGCCGCACGTACGCCTCGCTCTACGCGAAGGGCGTCGCGCTGACCGATCCGCGCGTCTCACCGCTCTACGCGGATCTCCACGGCCTACCGCCGATCTACGTGCAAGTCGGAAAAGACGAGACGCTCTACGACGACGCGACGCGCTTCGCGGACCGCGCGCGCGCCGCGGGCGTCGACGTGAAGCTCGACGCGTTCGACGGGGTCTTCCACGTCTGGCACTTCTTCGCCGGCATCGCCCCGGAAGCGGACGACGCCATCGAGCGCATCGGCAAATTCGTCCGCGCGCAT
>Ga0335082_10007827_pt1 | contig 11599 bp, 10 predicted proteins | sample Lox_Sample_41_FD_206718 | JGI IMG/M metagenome (GOLD analysis project Ga0335082, IMG submission 206718) | Soil microbial communities from Loxahatchee National Wildlife Refuge, Florida, United States - Lox_Sample_4.1 | ecosystem: Environmental > Terrestrial > Soil > Wetlands | place: USA...
TTGGCTTCGATGTCGGCAATACCGTTGAAGGGATCCAGCAGCAGTCCGCGCGAGCCGAGATTGAGCGAGAGCGCCATGGCGTTGACCGTAAAGTCGCGGCGGCGCAGGTCCTCGTTGATGGTTGCCGGGGTAACGGTCGGCGGCTTGCCCGGCTTGTCATAGATCTCCGAGCGTGTCATGTTCAACTCGGCCCGCACGTTGCCTGGCATGAGCAGATAGAGGATCCGCAAGTCCTCATCCATACCTTGGACGGTGATACCCGCCTTTTCCAGCTCTCTCTGGAGTTTCAGCGGATTACCCTGGACGCTGAGGTCGATGTCCCGGATAGGCAAGCCAGTGATAAGGTCGCGGATGGTGCCGCCGGTGAGGTAGACATTCAGTCCGGCGTGACGCGCAATTTCCTGAACTAAGGTCACACCCCGCTGCTGGTCCGGGGTGAGCCTGGTTTCCATGCTATAGATGTAGTCTGCCATCTAAACGTTTGATTCTATTGCTGCTTCCCGCTTACAACCGAGTGGGTAGGGAGGCAAGAACAGATGGCCCGCACACTTCTAACTGCTCCCCCGCCACAAAGTAACTGTGAGACTCCGGCATGCCTGCGAGCTCGCCTGGGGGACGGATGGCCGCAACTGCGCCTAATATCGAGACTTACAGGACATTGGCTCCGGGAGCGCTGCACAGCGAACAATAACACAAGGTTGATGTTTTGGCTACAGCTGGTAGGGCTCGGCATTTAGCGGCTAAAGATGCGACAATAACACTGCCGTGCCGATTGGAAGCACCATAGGTGGTAGGGCAAGGCTCGGCCACGCAATCGGCTGAATGACGACGCTCATGTCCTCCACGCGCAAGAAGGTGATTGTCCGCAAGCTGGATCGCGATACCTCCGCCGGCTATGTCGGTTCACAATTCATTGCCGACGGCAAGCTGGAGCTGCTGAATACGGCCGGCACCGTTGTCAGCATTGCTCTGAGCGACATCAAGGGCATTTATTTCGTGCGTGAGTTCGGCGAGCCTGAGGCGCTAACCCGCAAGACCTTCACCTCACGTCCGCGGGCGGAAGGACTCTGGGTGCGCTTGCGCTTCCGCGACAACGAAGAGATCGAAGGGCTGATGCCCAACGACCTGTTGCAGGAAGGCAGCGATGGGTTTTCTATCATCCCACCCGACACGCGCTCCAACACGCAGCGCATTTTCGTGCCGCGCACTGCGTTGGCCGAGATGAATGTGATTGCCGTCATCGGGGAAAAGAAGGCACAGCGCGGCCGCCCGCCGAAAGACACGCGACAAGTCACGATGTTCAGCTAAACCCTGCGTCAGTGGCCCGGCAGATGGAAGGCGTACAGGTTGTGGTCGCCGGAGCCGACGTATACTACGCCGTTTACCACTGCTGGTGTTGAGTCGATGTAAAGCCACGTTGTGTACTTCCACAGGAGATCTCCCGTGGAGGCATAAAGTGCGTACAAAGCGCCTTCGCTGTGGGTCCCGAAGTACACTACGCCGTTCGCCACCGTCGCCGAAGACCCGATGAACCCCTGGGGCGTGTACTTCCACCTGACTCCGCCCGTGTCGGCATACAAGGCGTACCAGTTGCCGTCGCTGCAGCCCACGAAGACTACGTCGTAGGCCACTGCCGGCAAGGTGAAACCATATCCGATTTTGAAATTCCACCGGACCGCTCCGGTGTTTGCGTTCCGGGCGCAAAGGCCGCCGTCAGAACAGGAGGCGTACACCACGCCGTTGGCCACAACGGGAGAGCCAGAGCCAACGGACTTCCACAGTAGCTCTCCAGTGGTTGCGTTCAAGGCATATCCATATCCGTCGTTTGATCCGAAGTAGACGATGCCGTTCGCCACTGCCGGCGTTGAAGCCACAACATCTCCGGTCGCATACTTCCACAGGAGTGCCCCCGTCGTTGCGTTCAAGGCGTACAGATTATGGTCGGGCGACCCCGCATACACCACGCCGTTGGCCACCGTAGGGTCACCAACCCAATAACCACCCGTCTTGTACGCCCACAGGAGCATGCCTGTCTTGGCGTTCAGTGCGTATAAGTTCCCGTCCGTGCCGCGTGCATACACCACGCCGTTGGCCATCGCCGGGGAATAGCGAGGGTCTGGTCCTATTGCGTACTTCCACACGAGTATTCCACTGTCGGCGCTCAACGCGTACACGTTACCGTCAAAGGACTCCACATACACGATGCCATCGGCCACCGCCGGTGACGAGGTAAAGATGTTGTATCCCGTCTCGTACTTCCAGTCGACCACGAGGCTGCCGACGTTGTAAGGGCCCAGAATAAATTCGTTTGGGTTGTAAGCCGTGTGGCAGGGATCGGAGCCAAATTGCGGCCAGTTCACGTACACCGTTGCCGACATGCCGGCGCATGGCGAGTTGGATTGCGCCAAGGCTGGCAGGGCCGCGACGATGCAGACAATCACGATGAAAAGGGCAGCCCAGCCGATGGTTCTGATGTTCATATCTCCCCCTTGCTGAGGGTGGAATTCACTTTGAGGGGCCGTTTGCCGCAGGGAGCGGAGATTTGGCGTGGGGTGGGATAAAGCCAGTAACCACACGCCCCCAGCCGTAGCAGCTTAGCCCTGCCGGCGAACCGCCGTCTGTGACCGTTGTATCACGGGGATGTGATAAGGCCAACGATGGGAGGCTGTGTGGTCTGCGACTACTTGCGTCAAATCGCTACAAAAGCAATCTGAGTGTTCTGGATTATGCCGTCCCTGCCGGGACTTGGCAATCTGATTAACGCTTTCCCAGCATTCAATCGCTGGGCTTAGATATGCTGTCCCCTGCGGGGACGCTACAATCTGCGTTTCCGATCAACTCTTGGGAGACGCACTTGGACATCAACCAGGCATGGCAGCGCATTGCCGACGGCGTACGAAAATTTCAGACCGAGGTCTTTCCTCAACAGCGGGCGATGTTTGAGAGCGTTCGTAAAGCGCAGCATCCCCTTGCGCTGTTCATTACCTGCGCCGACTCGCGCATTCTCCCCAACCTCATTACACAAAGCGTTCCCGGCGAAATCTTTACTGACCGCAATCCCGGCAACATGGTTCCACCCTACAGCGACTTTGTGGGCGGGGTTACGGCTGGAGTGGAATACGCCAATCTCGTGCTCAAGGTGCCGGTGATCATTATTTGCGGACACACCGATTGCGGCGTGATGAAGGCTCTGCTTCATCCGGAGACGGCCGCGGGACTTCCGGGAATGCAGCAGTGGATGCGCCATGGCAATGAGTCGCGACACACTGTGCTGCGCGAGTTTGCCGGCCGGTCGGAGGAAGAGATGTTGAATCGCCTGGCAGAGGCAAATGTGCTGGAGCAGATTGCGCATCTGAAGACCCATCCCAATGTGACGTCGCGTTTGGCGGCGAATGAGGTGATGATTCGCGGTTGGGTCTACGACATCGGCAGCGGATCGATTCGGCAAGCTGATCCGGTCACCGGCGAGTTCACGGAGTTTTCCAGCATTTGAATGTCAGACGTGCGGGGCGCTCTCACGCAAGTTAGGCGTTGCCGGCCTGGGCGCCGGCCTGCTCGACGTCAGGAGCGAACTGAAAGAGCTGATCCACCTTCGTTACTTTGAGCGAGGTGACGATGCGCTCCCCCGCGGCGGCGATGATGAGTTTGCGGTGGGCGTGCTCGCGCGACACGTGGGCTCCGACCAGGCAACCAATACCCGCCGAATCGATGTAAGGCACATCGGCCAGGTCAAGGATCAACACCTTCGCATCGTCGGCGCGAACCGTGGATTGAAAGCCGAAGAAATTGCTCAGAAGTAGGGGACCATGCAGCCGCAGGATGGTGGTGTCAGCCGGGCCCTCTATGCGCTCGATCTCCAGTGGCTTCTCTTGCATATCGGGTGATTGTAAATCCTGCGCCAATTCGAGTGTTAATGTAGTGTTAACCGCGGGGCCGAGTTAGCTTGTCAATACTTTCCAGTTTGCTCTTCCACCGTTTGAAGGACACCATCCACCAGTTGGCGCATCTTCCTTTGCGCGTATCCCTGCCCATGACTGGCGCGCACGCCGGCTTGGCCTCGAGTCCTGATCGGTGGGCAAGAGTCGCGTTGGCCGGTTACCGCATAAGCCAATCCTCGTGGATGCTGTTGCCGTGTAAGCTGGCCTGAAGCCATGGCTCAGCCCAACTTTGCGCGCGGCGTGCTGTTATCCATCGTCCTTCTCGCTTCGACTCTCCCTGCGCAGGTCCCGCAAGAAACGAATCCTGTTCCACGGCCCGCGCCCGAGCTGACCACACACGCCGAAGCCGCGAAGCAAACCGGGCAGGCCACGCCGCAGTTGACGAAGGAAGATGTGGAAGCCTTTCTCGATGGCGTGGTACCGATCCAGTTGCAAAGGGACGATATTGCCGGCGCCGTGGTGATCATCGTCAAAGACGGCAAGGTACTGTTTGCTAAAGGATACGGCTTTGCCGATGTCAAAAGCCGCAAGCCGGTGAGCGTGGACGACACCCTCTTCCGCCCGGGATCGATTTCCAAGACATTCACCTGGACGGCGGTGATGCAGTTGGTCGAGCAAGGCAAGCTTGACCTCGACCGGGACGTGAACGACTACCTCGACTTCAGGATACCTGCGCGGTTCGGAAAGCCTGTGACCATGCGCGACCTCATGACACACACGCCAGGCTGGGAGGAGTCAATCAAGGAACTGTTCGTGGCGAACGCGTCGGAGCTCTATCCCCTGGATCGCTATTTGAAGGCGCGGCTGCCAAAGCAAATCTTTCCGCCGGGTACTATACCCGCCTACTCCAACTATGGGGCCGCGCTAGCCGGGTATATCGTGAGCCGCGTATCGGGCATGCCGTTTGAGGAATACGTCGAGAAGAACATTCTTGAGCCGCTTGGCATGACCCACTCGACGTTTCAGCAGCCGCTGCCTGACAACTTGAAACCGCTCATGTCTGAGGGATATGACGTAGCTTCCCAGCCCGCCAAGGGCTTCGAATTTGTGGAAGCTTATCCTGCGGGAAGTATGTCTGCCAGTGCCGGCGACATAGGGAAGTTTATGATCGCGCACCTGCAGGACGGCGAATATAACGGCGTTCGCATACTGAAACCCGAAGCTGCTCAGCTCATGCACTCGCGTGCCTTCGGGCTCGTCCCCGATATGAACGGAATGGCTTACGGCTTTTATGAGGAGAGCCGGAACGGCCATCGCATCATCGGCCATGGCGGCGATACGCAATGGTTCCACAGCGACATGCATCTGATGCCCGACCAGAACCTGGGCTTCTTTGTCTCCTATAACAGCGCAGGCAAAGAGGAGAATCCGCCGAGGAATGTCCTGTGGGAGAACTTTCTGGACCGCTACTTTCCCTACACTCCGCCGGAGGCCGAGAAGCCTGCGAGTGCTGAGAGCGACGCAAAGTCGGTGGTAGGAACGTATTGGTCCAGCCGCCGCTCGGAGACGACAATCCTCTCCGCTAGTTCATTGTTTGGACAAGGCAGGGTAAGCGTCAACTCCGACGGTACGATCAGCCTAAGCCTTGCGAAGGATTTCGCGGGCAATCCTAAGCACTTCCGCGAGATCGCGCCCATGATGTTCCGCGAAGAGCGTGGACAAGGCCGGTTGGCGTTCATCGATGACTATGCCGGACGGCAAATTATCGTGACCGACGTGCCCATACAGGTCTTACAGAGGGTGCCAAGGTGGAAGAACGGCAGGTTGAACCTAACCATCCTGATCGTGTCGGTAACTGTTTTTGCGCTTACTCTGCTTCTTTGGCCGGTCAAAAGCATGCTGCGCCGGCACTACCGAGAGAGGCTCTCGCTCAGCATGGAATATAGGCGTGTTCGCCGTCTAATACCTGTCATCTGCATTCTGGATCTTTTGTTCCTGATTGGTCTTGGCATCTGGATGAGAATGGCCCAGGACAACATTGGTTTGCTTGGCAGTCATTTTGACGGAAGATTACGAGTTCTACAGCTGCTGGCGCTGATCGATATTCTAGCGGTGCTGGTGGCTGTTTGGTACTTTGTGCGCTCCTGGGGGGACCTCAACCTTTGGTTCTGGGCCAGCGTCTGGAATAGCCTTGTGATGCTGGCTTGTCTGGGCTACGCATTCTTGCTGGTGAACTGGCACTTCCTCAGCCCCAGCTTGAATTACTGAAGAGGAATCCTGGTGCTTGCTTCCTTGCACGGAACGTGAGCGTGCTGCCAGGCCTTCCACAGCCCAAGCCTGCTATTCCTGTGTCAATCATGAACTGGCAGGAATAGTGCGATTTCTGGTGGCTATTGGACAGTCACCGTTGCGTTACCGGACTGCCCACCGTAGCTTGCGGTGATGGTAGCGGTGCCTGTCGCAACTGCGGTGACAAGGCCTGTGTTACTCACCGTAGCAACGCTGGAAGCACTGGTGTTCCAGGTGGCCGAGTTGGTGACGTTGCTGCTGGAGTTATTGGAAAAATTGGCTGTGGCGGCAAGCTGCTGGTTTTGTCCTGCAATCAAACTCACGCTGGACGGCGATACGGTAACGCTGGTAACCGTCGAATTGCTGACAGTCAACCCGGTTTGAGCAATGACGCTACCTGACTTTGCCGAAATGGTGGTCGTACCTAGCTGGGACCCTGCCGTGGCCAGGCCCGCACTATTAATCGTGGCAATGTTGGTAGCCGATGAGGTCCAGTCGACTTGGCCGGTGACGTCGCCGGTAGTGTTGTTCCCGAATGTGCCGGTCGCAGTATACTGCTGCACCCCGGCAGGCGCAATCATCGCATTGAGCGGCGATATTGTTATTGACGTGATAGTGTCTGCCGACGGGAAGAAGCCGCTGCAACCACCGGACAACATACACATCGCGCATCCTGCAAGGAACGCGAGGGCAAGCAATGGTGAATACCTGGAACGCAACACGGTGATCATGGTAACACCTGCGGCGACCAGCCGTCGAAGTCTTCGCCGGCGGCCGCGGATACGAGGACCTATGCGCACGCTTGCGGACTTCCTCGGCGGCTCACCGGAGCTCGGACCAGGAGAACTACAGACCACAGAGGCTTGGCATCTTGCAACTTCAATCGAGATCGCCTCGGGTTCCCTGTAGCTTGCCAGAACCTGCTGGGACACTAGGTTAAATATCGTAGTAACCCTGAATCTGCTAGACTGTTTTAAACTATTTTCCGGAAAGGAAGAAAATGGATCTTAAAAGCGTGCTTGAGCAACTACAAACTGAAAGGGACCGAGTCACCCAGGCTATAGCTGCACTGGAAGGCCTGCAGGGGGTTTCTTCTGCACCACGGCGCGGACGTCCACCCAAGAATCTGAGTCACTACGGTGGCACAGTGGTTACCATGCCGAAGAAGCGCACCATGAGTGCGGCAGCCCGCAAGCGGATTTCTATCATGATGAAGAAACGCTGGGCCGAGAGAAGAAGGAGAAACAGGGCAGCATAGCCCTGGCTCAAATTGTGCCGGAGGAGGCGCCCATAGCCCGGGCGCCTTTTGCTTTCTACCTCCGTTCGATGAGGCGTGCTGCGAGGACTGCTCCGTCCCGATCGTCGTGTAATTTGATGGGAAAGATAAGGACATTCCAATTCCAATGTGCACTCTTGATAGGAAGGTGTGAGGCGCCGCGAAATCCACGGCGATCAATGTAGGTCTCGCGAGTGTCGCAGACGGTGCGCAAGGCTTCGCGGCACTCCTCATCCAGCGCAGGAAACTGCTCAAACAAGTTTTTCCCCGCGAACCATGAGCGTTTGTGGCCGATCATGGCTGCGAAGTAGTCGTTCACATACTGCCAGTTTCCCTCGCGATCAAGAATTTCGAGAACAATGTCCTCGCCCATCGCCATGGAGATCCGCGAATAGTAGAAATCGCGGGCATCGACCACGACAGGCCTTCCGCGCTTCTTCGCTTCGAAGGTGCGAAGCGCGCCGACCAGATCATCGACCGAGCTGTAACCTTTCAGCAGATGCATGTCAGCAATGCCACCGAACCTGCGCTCCAGTGTGGCCGAGAGAATGATGATGGGAACCTGGGGGCGCATGCGCCGTAGTGTATTGGCCACGTCGGTCCCGAACCGTCCGGCGCCGAGGTGGTAATCAAGGACGGCGATATCAATGTCCTGCAACTTCGACTGCGCTTCTTCAATCGAGCTAGAAGTCACTACTTGATAGCCTTTCTGGCGCAAGATCGCCGAGCGAAGGATCAGGTTGTCTTCACGGTCGTCCAGTAGCAGCACTCGTATCGGGTTCAAGGCGACAAGCTGCTGACCCGCGCCATGGGAGTGCGTTGATTTGAGGTCTTCACTCATCCTTGGAACTTAGAAGTAGTTCTGGCCCGGATGGTCGCCGGGCTGACGAGGCGTGGCGCAACTTCCTTGTCGTATCTCACCGGTCATCGCCGGCGTCCTGCGGTTCGGCCAAACCGCCTTGCGCCAACCTGCGCACTAGCCGGGCAAGTTCTGGAAGTCTATTGAACGCGGCCACGGCGCGCAACCATTGTTTATTGTCGAATGCCGGGCTGCCGCTGACAACGGAGCCTGCGGGAATGTCTCCATGGGTGCCACTCTGCGCTGTAACCACCACACCGTCGCCGACATGGCAATGTCCCGCAACCCCAGCCTGTCCCGCCAGCACCACGTTCTTCCCGATAACGCTGGAGCCTGCCAGGCCGGCTTGCGCGCAAAGCAGCGTATTTTCGCCGACAGCCGAACCGTGCCCTACCTGCGCCAGGTTGTCGATCTTGGTGCCACGGGCCACGCGTGTTTCACCGATGCTGGCGCGATCGACGCAGGCATTGGCCTGGACCTCCACATCATCTTCCAGCACTGCCGGGCCGGACTGTGTGATTTTCTGCCAGCGTTCGCCATCGCGGGCGAAGCCAAAACCATCGCCGCCGATGACGGCTCCATTCTGCAGGACGACGTCATCTCCTAGGATGCAGTACTCGCGGACGACGGCGTGAGCGTGGGCGAAAAAGTTGTCGCCAATGCGTGCACCGCGATAGATCACAACATGGGGCAGGAGCACGGCGTGGTTGCCGACTTGGACGTCCTCGTCGATGACCACATACGGACCCACATGTGCATCGGCGCCCAAGCGCGTCGAGCCGGCGATCATCGCGGTGGGATGAATGCCCGGTGCGTACTGGGGTGGCTTATAAAACAGATCGATGGCGCGGGCAAACGCAAGATAGGGATTGCTACTGCGCAGCAAGGCGGTTTGTCCCGCAGGAAAGTCATCTCCCACAATGATGGCGGAGGCTGCGGTGGTCTTTGCGGCGGCCATGTACTTCGGATTGGCGATGAAGGTGATCTGCCCGGGAGAGGCTTCCTCGATTCCGGCGACACCAGTGATATCGAGGTCGGGGTTGCCGTTGTCGAGAGTTGCTCCTAGAGCTGATGCGATAGCGGAGAGTTTCATGACTGTTAAAGATACCGCATGAGAAAAACTAACCGTGGATTACGCGGATGAAGACGGATCGGAAGGGCTTGGGGACTGAAACCAAACTTAGCTCTGATCCGCGGGTATCCGCGTGATCCGCGGTTAATGTTTTTGTTGTCACTGAACGGCCGCAAATGCTGCGGGCTCCGCCCTAACTGCTAGACTGGGGCGATGACCGAGACCGCGACCAACTCGCTGGCCTTCGCTTCTTCCGCTTATCTGCGCTCCGCGATGCATCAGCCAATTCACTGGCACGAGTGGGGCGAGGAAGCCTTCGCGCGCGCCCGGGAGGAGAACAAACCAATCCTGCTCGATATTGGCGCGGTGTGGTGCCACTGGTGTCACGTCATGGACCGCGAATCCTATGAGAGCCCCGAGGTCGCTGAGATTATCAATCGCGAATTCGTGGCGATGAAGGTCGACCGTGACGAGCGGCCAGACGTGGATAGCCGGTATCAGCTTGCGGTGTCCGCCATTGCCGGTACCGGAGGTTGGCCACTCACGGTGTTTCTTACTGCGGAAGGGAAGCCATTCTACGGCGGCACGTATTTTCCGCCGGTCGATCAGTGGGGAAGACCGAGTTTCAAGAAGATCCTGCTGGCGATTGCTGACGCCTATCGCGAGCGGCGCGATGAGGTGCTCGACTCAGCGAATCAGACGATGCAGATGCTGAGCAATGCTGAAGGCTTTGCCGGCCGACATGCAGACTTCTCGCCGCGCATCATCGGCGTGATGGTGCAGGCGGCGTTGCCCATCTTCGACGAAAAGTACGGCGGCTTCGGCGGAGCGCCGAAGTTCCCCCACGCTTCCGCCATCGATCTTCTGCTCGACTGGTATGCGCGTACCGGCGAAGAACGGGTCAAGACTGTCATAACGACGACGCTGACCAAGATGGCCCAAGGCGGAGTCTACGATCAGCTTGCCGGTGGCTTTCACCGGTATTCGGTGGACGAGCGTTGGATCGTTCCACACTTCGAGAAGATGGCGTATGACAACTCGGAGCTGCTGAAGAATTATGTCCACGCCCATCAGGTGTTCGGCGACGAGTTCTATGCGCACATCGCTCGCGACATCATCCGCTGGATCGATGAGTGGCTGAGCGATCGCGAGCGCGGAGGGTTTTTCGCGTCCCAGGATGCAGACATCAACCTGGACGACGATGGCGACTACTTCACCTGGACAGTTGAAGAAGCTAAGGCTGTGTTGACCGACGACGAGTTTCGCGCCGCGTCGCTGCACTTCGACATCGGCGAACACGGCGAGATGCATCACAATCCGGCGAAAAATGTGCTGTGGGTGGCGATGTTGCCGGAAGAAGTTGCCGGCAAGATGGGCCGCAATGTCGAAGAGGTGATCGAACTGCTCGCCTCCGCCAAAACGAAGATGTACGCCGCGCGTCTGAAGCGGCCGACGCCATTCGTCGACAAGACGGTGTACGTGAGCTGGAATGCGATGTGTGTCTCGGCATACCTGCAGGCTGCACAGGTGTTGGAAGTGGAGCGTCCGCGCAGATTCGCATTGAAGTCGCTCGATCGCATCCTGGCTGAAGGTTGGGAGGACGAACGCGGCCTGGCGCATGTCGTTGCCTACGCCGACTCGAATGCGAGGAAGCGCTGGGTAAAGGGGTTGCTCGACGATTACGCCTTCACTGCCATCGCCTGTCTCGATGCTTACGAAGTAACTGGCGCGATGAGCTACTTCCGCTTTGCTCAAAAGATAGTTGATGAAATGATCGGGCGCTTTGGCGACGCGACCTCAGGCGGGTTCTTCGATACGGAAGCCGGCCTCGAAGATAAGCTGCAGATCGGAGCGCTGTCGGCCCGCCGCAAGCCGTTTCAGGACGCGCCGACTCCCGCCGGCAATCCCAGTGCGGCCATTGCGCTACTGCGGCTGCACGCCTACACCAACGACGCGAAGTATCGCGACAAGGCCGGAGACACGCTGGAAGTCTTCGCCGGAGTCGCTGAACAGTTTGGCATTTATGCGGGAACCTATGGCATCGCAGCAACCTGGATGTCGCGTCCGCACACGCAGGTAGTGGTCGTCGGCGAAGACGAACACGCAGCCGAACTGCTGCGTGCCGCACGTGAGCCCTTCCTGGTGAACAAGTCGGTCGTCCATCTCACCGACAGCGAAGCCGTCGCGGAAAATCTGCCGGCCGTTCTGGCAGAAACCATTCCCAA
>Ga0335082_10007828_pt1 | contig 11598 bp, 5 predicted proteins | sample Lox_Sample_41_FD_206718 | JGI IMG/M metagenome (GOLD analysis project Ga0335082, IMG submission 206718) | Soil microbial communities from Loxahatchee National Wildlife Refuge, Florida, United States - Lox_Sample_4.1 | ecosystem: Environmental > Terrestrial > Soil > Wetlands | place: USA: Florida...
GCGGTCTCTCGAGCCTCGAATCGCTGCTGATCTGGGAGCCGGGCTGCTGCTCACGGTCGCGGTCGTCGCGCTGGCCTACGCCTACGTGGCGCACGAGCGGTATTTCTACTCCTGGGACTGGGCTGGATTCCACTGCATCGCGGCCAACTTCGTCGAGCAGCTGAGAGCCGATCCGGGCACCGGGATCGGGCTGTTCCGGGACAGCATGAAGGCCGAATACAATCTCGTCTTCGCCGTGCCTCTGATCCCCGTGTTGGCAGCGACGAATGGAGCTCGTACCGCCTATGTCGCGGCAGTGGCGGGGTTGTATCTGGTGCCGTTCGCGATGCTGACCGGGGTCGTGTGCCGGCGCGCGTTCCCGAAGCTGGGACGGGTTGCGTTTTGGACTGGGACCGTGCTCGCCGTCGTCACGCCGCCCGTCTGGTTGTCGGTGATGCGCGGCTACCCCGACGTGATGGCAGCGGGCGCGGTGATGGCGGCGCTCGCCGTTCTGTTGGGTGACGTACGGCTGGAACGGTGGCGCACGGTGATGGCGATCGGCTTCCTCCTGGCGCTCGCGGTGACGGTCCGACGCCACATGGCGTACGCTGCGATGGCGACCGTCTGCACCGCAGAGCTCGTGGTGCTGCGTCATGGGATCGCCGTGCTCGGGCGCGGCACGGACGCCGCCATGCGGGAGCTCCGAAGTCGTCTGCTGCGAATGGTGGCATTGCCGATTGCGGCGGCGGGATTCCTGGCGCTTCTCGATCCGGGCTTCATCGCGAATCTGGTGCATAACGACTACCGCCGCCTCTACGCTTCGTACCAGCGGCCGGCGCTGGAACTGCTGAGTTTGTTCCGCGTGGAAGCACTTGGGCCGGTGTGGTTCGCGATTGGGGCGTTGGGGATCTTCCTCGGGTTGGCGCGGGAGCGGCTGCGTGCCACGCCCGACACCGCGCTCACCCTCTATGGAGCGCTCTGGTTGACGTGGTGGCTGGTCGGCCCGCGCCAGGATGGGCCCCACCAGCTGATCGTCGCATTGCCGTTGATCGTCGTCGCGGGCGTGCTGCGCGTCGCCGATTGCGCCCATGAGAACGGCTGGTCGCGGGCCGCAGGCGCCTGGCTGGCGGCTGTGTTTGCATACGCGTTCTTCAACGCCGGGATTGCAGATGGTCCCGACCAGAACCTCTACAGCGCCGTCCAGGAAAGGACAGCGCTGTTGTCGACCTACTCGGGTCCGTTGCGTCGCAACGACTTCGAGGAGATTCGCACCCTCCTGGCGGGGCTGCGTGAGGGACCGCAGCCGGTGCTGATCGCGGCGTCTAGTGAGATCTTCAACTTCGACCTCGTGGCCAAGGCCGAGGCGAGGCTGTTCGGGCGTGACGTGCGGCTATCGGTACTCGTTAGCCCACAGATCGATTCGCGCGACCCGCTGCCCGTCGAGGACCTTCTGCGCGCCGGGCAGGTCGTGGTCGTCACCCCGTTCCAGTATCACCTGGCGCAGGTGTCGCAGCAGCGCGTGGTGCACGTCCTAGTCGACGCCTTCGTCGACGATTGGCCGGTTGCCCGCGACTTCCGCAGGCAGGAGCGAGAGTTCCACCTCGAACGCGGCATGGTCGCGTCTGTCTACCAGCGCGTGCGCCCCTCCTCGCTCGCCACGGCGATCGAGACGTACGAGCGCGTGGTGGCGGTGACCGGCGAGGCGCCTCCCCAGTTCCGAGACACGTGGCTGATGTCGGCCTCCGAGCCAGCGCCCGGCGTCCTGAATGTCGATGGCGGTGGGCAGAGCTTCTACTATCCACCGTCCGCGCTGGACGGAGGCCCCGTCACGCTGACCATGCTGCGCCCGCTCCACGGGCCGCTCCGCGTCGAGGGCGCCGTGAATTCGGCCGGTGCTTGCGCAGGCATCCGGCTCGAGGCGATGGACGCGCTGAAGGGCGTCGTGCTCGGCGCCCTGGACGTGCCGGGCAACCGGCCGATCTCCTTCGCGTTCCACCTGGACGAGCGCTTCAAGTCCTTGTTGAGTCTCGTCGCCCGGCGGCTGGGCGAAGGCTCATGCTACTTCAACGCGGAAAACGTGCGGCTGACAGCGGATCGATAGTGGCGCGTTCGTCCGGGATCGGGCTACGGGCGTCCTCGAGGTGCTCGTTCGCCGCAAACCACGTAGCCTGCCCCGAGCGCGAAGCGGCTCAACAGCGGATCGATCCAGCTGAGGAAGCCCAGGCGCGGCGGAGTAAAGTGCATATACCGTGCGCGCGTATGCACGGCACCTGCGCCCCGGAGCCCCGCAACGGACTCCTCGACGCGAAGCAGCACAGCGTTCCGATCGATGGGAGTGCGCCTGACGACGTGGACCGTCAACGGATTCAGTGGATTGTGTTCGAACACGTAGGCCCGCCCGCCAGGTCGTAGCACGCGCATCATCTCTGCGAATGCCGCAGGTCGGTCGGACACGGCAATGTGGTGGAAGACAGCGCAAGCGATGACGACGTCCATGCATTGGTCGGGAAAGGGAGCGCGCGAGCCCGCGAAGGGTCTGAGATCCGGAAGGGCCTGGCCCGAAGGCCAGCGCTTGCGAGCCTCCTGGACCATGGCCTCCGATACGTCGCAGCCGCGAAGAGAAGCCGAGTTGCGGGTCTCCGCCAGTTGGCGCAGGAGGGCTCCCTCTCCGCATCCGAAATCGAGGATCGCGGGATCATGTCTGAAGCTCCGCAGATCGTTGTTGAGCCAGCGTGTCTTCACGGCGATGTACTGGTCGGCGCTGTTTCCAAACAGGCGCTTGAGCGGGTTCCCCATCCCCGCGTCGTATCCGGCCGCATACGAGTCGAACTCTGCGGGTCGCGCCTCGGAGCTCGACGTGTGCGCATCGGGCCGTGTCATCCAATATCCAGATGCTGCGGCGGAGGAGCCGAGGACTCGATCACCAGATAGATGGGACGCTGCTTGGACTGCTCGTAGATGCGTCCGATGTATTCGCCCATAATGCCCATGCAAACGAGGTTCATCGTGCCGAATCCCACCAGGGCCAGGATCAGGCTCGTCCACCCCGGCACGAGGGTGACGCCCCAAAGGGCGTATCGGATCAGCGCGAAGACCAGGTAGCCGAGAATTGCCAGGCTGAGGAGCAATCCGGACACGTAGGCCAGGCGCAGAGGCATGATGCTGAAGGAGACGACGGCGTCCATCGCGAAGCGCACCATCCTGCCCAGGGTATACTTGGTCGCCCCAGCCTTCCGTGGATTTCGTTCGTAGCGGACTTCGGCCGTGCGGTAGCCGATCCATCCCACCATGCCGCGGATGAAGCGGTGGTACTCGGGCAGTTTCCTGAGCGCTTCGAGACTGCGGCGGCTCATCAGTCTGAAGTCTCCAGTGTCGGACCGGACATGCTCGGCGCCCAACGCTCGGATCAGTCGGTAGAAGAAAGACGCCGTTGCGAGCTTGAAAGCGTTCTCGCCCTCGCGCGAGGTGCGTACGGCGTAGACGATGTCCACGCCGTCCTCCCACTTCTTGAGCATCTCGAGGACGACCTCCGGCGGATCCTGGAGGTCGGCGTCGAGCGCGATGACCGCGTCTCCCGAGGCCCAGTCGTAGCCGCAGCTCAGGGCGGCCTGGTGACCGAAGTTGCGGGACAGCGCGACTCCCTTGAGCCGGGGATCCTCCTCCGCATAGGCCCGGATCAGGCTCCAGGTTCGATCGTTGCTTCCGTCGTCGATGAGGATGGCTTCGACGTCATACGTTGCATCCAAGCGGTCCAGCAGGGAGGTCAGGGCGTCGCGAAGGAGCGGGAGGGCGTCTTCCTCGTTGAAGCAGGGGATCACCAGACTGACACGACGTCGAGCGACCTCTGTCATCGCTCCCACGATAGGCGACGCCCGCTCGCCGGTGCAACCGGAAGTGGCGTAGCGCGATCGGGTCTCGATGTGCCAGCGGGGTTCGAGGAGAGTGGGCGCGGGTACTGACGCGCGCCCTCGCAGGCGCGCCTAGCTAGGTTGCTCGCGCCGCCGCGCGGCCGCCCGCATCGCCGCCAGCGCGGCGAGCACGGCGAGCTGAGCCAACCAGGCCTGCGGCTCGGGAACGACCGCTTGACTCCGCGCCGCGCCCGCGTCGACGTCGAGTGTGTGCGTGCCCAGACCGACCTCGACGACCCCCTGCGTCCCGGCGATTCCAGAGCCGTCCAGCGCGGCCGCGCCCCCGCTCCATGCGTAGCCGAGGAAGCTCGTGCCGGGCGATGGGCCATCTCCCGCCGCCAGCTGACCCAGCACGTGCGAAGGCGCGGCGGTGAGCGCGGCGAAGGCAGGAGCCGAGCCTAGGTCTACGTTCGGAACGAACGACTTCGCGGTCGAGGTGCCGTTGGCGCGCTGCACCACCAGCGCGCTCATCTGTGCCCCGGTGATGCAGATCGAGTAGGGGGGAACGTTGTTGGGCACCGCATCGGTGTAGACAGCGCCGCCGAACGAGGCGGAGTAGCCCTGGTTCCCGTCGTAGCGCACGTCGTTGATCGGGCCGTTGGTGCGATCGTCGTCGAAGATCGGGAGCCCGACGTTGCCCGAGAAGGTCGAGTTGGCCACCAAGCCCGTCGCGTCGGTCGCCGGGGTTCCTCCGCTCGCATCGAACGGCGCGATGAAGAGCGCCGCGCCCGTCGAAGCGAAGCACGCCTCCGCGACACCCGGGCTGAGCTCGTTGCCGAGGAACGCGCTCTGGGTCACCTCGAGGTCCGCGCCTTGCGCGAACAGGGCGCCACCGAAGGCGCCGGCGGTATTGCCCGCGAAGGTGACTCCCCGCAGCGCAGCCTGCGATCCGGTGAAGAGTGCCAGGCCGCCGCCCGAGCTGTTGTCGCTACCCGGTACGCCGAAGGCATCGCAGTCCACCACCAGCGAGTCCTGGAGCGTGAGGTCGACCAGGTTGCCCGCAATGCCGCCGCCCACGCCCGATCCGGCGACGGCGTGCTGCTGGACGTCGCAGTCGTGGAGCACGACGCGCTCGAGCACGAGCGGCGCGCGGTTCGACGCCAGGTCGCCTAGCTGTGCCACGCCGTTCAGGCCGAAGGCGCGGTTGGTGTCGCCGCTCGCGAACAAGCAGCCTCCCACGTCGCCTGCGATGGTGGTTCCGCCGTAGCGACCCTCGAGCAGCGTGTCCGCCAAGACCAGGCTCGCTGGCCGACGGTTCACCGCCCCCCCATTCGTGGAGGGATCGTTCACGTCGTTGGAAATCAGCTCGATCTGGCCGCCGAGGCTCTTGGTGCCGGTCGCTGCGCCGCCGGTGGCCTGATTGCCGCGAAATACGCTGTCGTAGATCTCAACCTGGGCGCGATACGCGTTGAGGCCGCCGCCGTCGTGGGCCTGGTTGCCGAGGAAGCGCGAATCGTACACGCGGATTGTACTGAGATCCTCGGCGTGGACTCCGCCGCCTTCTGTGGGAAGGGCGAACGACACCGAGGGATCCGGGACGGAGAGGTTGTTCAAGAAAGTGCTGTCGCGCACGGTCACGGTCGATCCACCGCTCGCGTCGTCCCAGCTGCCGAGCGCGTAGACGGCCCCGCCGCTGTAGCCCGCCTGGTTCCCTTCGAAGCGCGTGCGCTCGACATCGAGCGTCGAATCGACGACGTGGATCGCTCCTCCGGACGCCGTGGGATTGTGGCCCGGCAGATTGCAGCGATTGTCGAGGAACTGCGAATCGCGAATGATGGCGCTCGAGTGATCCGCGAGGGCGAAGCCGCCGCCGTAGTAGGGGCTCGAGTTGTTTGAGAAGATCGAGCTCTCGAAATCCGCCGTCGAGCCGGCCGAGACCTGTACGCCGCCGCCGCCGCTCGACGCCTCCACGGTGTGGTTCGAATCGAAAATGCAGTTGCGGAACGTGCCGTGGGCCTTCTGGAGCGTCACGCCGGCCGTTAGGCCGGGGACGTTCGAGAGCCCGTTGCGGAAGGTCAGCCCCTCGAAGGTCACGTTGCCACTCAGCGAGACGTCCGTGTTCTGGAAGCGCAGCACGGCGACCGAGCCCTGGCCGTCCAGCACCACGGTCGCGCCGGCGGCGGCGCGGATCGTGAAGTCCACGCCCTTGTTGGTGACGTGGAATCCCTGGCTGCCGGCGTCGCCGGGCGGAGCCGGGTAGGTGCCGTCGGCGAGCTCGATCACGTCGCCCGCGCCCGCCTGGTCGATGGCCTGCTGGAGGGTCGGGACCTGGGAGGGGACGCTCAGCAGCGCGGCGTCGGCCGGGGCGAGCCAGAGCGACACGAGGAGCACACCGGCGAAGCGCCGCAGCGCTACACGCACAAGCCCCAAGGGAACCCCCATCCGCCCGGATGGTAGCAGTCCGCGGGGCTCAGCCCTCCGGCGGCTCCAGCGCGATCTCGAGCACCTCCTCGATCTCGTCGACCGGGCGGATCTCGAGCTCGGCCTTCACCTCGTCGGGCACCTCGACCAGGTCCTTCTCGTTGCGGCGCGGCAGGACCACGGTCTTGATGCGGGCGCGCACCGCCGCCAGCACCTTGTCCTTGATGCCTCCGACCGGCAGCACGCGACCGCGCAGGGAGATCTCGCCGGTCATCGCGACGTCGGCCCGCGCGCGGCGTCCCGAGACCAGCGCGGCGACGAGGGCGACGCCGGCCGAGGGGCCATCCTTGGGCACCGCACCCGCCGGCACGTGGAGGTGGATCTCGCCGGCCTCGAGCGCCTTCGAGGTCAGCCGCAGCGCCGCGGCGTTCGCACGCACCCACGACAGCGCGGCCTCCGCGGACTCCTTCATCACGTCGCCGAGCTGGCCGGTGAGGCGCAGCCGCACGCCCTTGCCGCCCGGCATCGCGGTGGCCTCGATGAACAGGATGTCGCCGCCCGCCGCGGTGCGCGCGAGCCCCACCACGACGCCGGCGTGGTTGGTCCGCTCCGCGGTCTCGGGCAGGTGCGGCGGCGGACCGAGCGCCTCCCCGACGAAGGCGGCGTCGACCGCCAGCGCGTCGGGGCTTGCCTCGCCGGGCGGACCCTGCTGGGCGATGCGGCGCGCCGCCTTGCGCATCAGCGTCGCGATGTAGCGGTCGAGGTTGCGAACCCCGGCTTCGCGCGTGTACTCGTGCACGACGCGCTGGATGGCGTCGTCGCCAACCGCCACGCGCCGCGCGTCGAGCCCGTGCGCCTCGAGCTGCTTCGGCAGCAAGTGGTTGCGCGCGATCAGGAGCTTCTCGCGGTCCGTGTAGCCGGGCAGCTCGATCACCTCCATGCGGTCGAGCAGCGCCGGCGGGATGGTGGCCAGCGTATTGGCGGTCGCGATGAAGAACACGCGCGAGAGGTCGTAGGCGACCTCGAGGTAGTGGTCGCTGAAGGCGTGGTTCTGCTCCGGATCGAGCACCTCGAGCAGGGCCGAAGAGGGGTCGCCGCGGAAGTCGGCGCCGAGCTTGTCGACCTCGTCGAGCAGGAAGACCGGGTTGCGCGAGCCCGCGCGCCGCAGGCTCTGCACGATGCGGCCCGGCATGGCGCCCACGTAGGTGCGCCGGTGGCCGCGGATCTCGGCCTCGTCGCGCACGCCGCCGAGCGAGGCGCGCACGAAGTGCCGGCCCATGGCGCGCGCGATCGACTTGCCGAGCGACGTCTTGCCGACGCCCGGAGGGCCGACGAAGCAGAGGATGGGGCCCTTCGCGTTGGGCGCGAGCTTGCGCACCGCGAGGTACTCGAGGATGCGCTCCTTCACCTTCTCGAGGTCATAGTGGTCCTCGTCGAGCACGCGGCGCCCTTCGCGCAGGTCGAGCATGTCCTCGGTCTCGGTCGACCAGGGCAGGTCTGCGATCCACTCGAGGTAGGTGCGCACCATGTGGCGGTCGGGTGCGTGCTGCGGGAGCGCCGCGAGCCGCTTCAGCTCGCGCTCGGCCTGCGCGGACGCCTCGGGCGGAAGCCGCGCGGCCTCGAGCCGCTCGCGCAGCTCGTCGACCTCCGCGAGCCCGGAATCGCCCTCGCCGATCTCGGACTGGATGTCCCGCATGCGGCGTCGCAGCAGGCGCTCGCGCCGCTTCGGATCCGTCTCGGCGGCTTCCGACTGCGCAGAGAGCTGCCGCTGCCGCTCGGCGATGGTGACCTCGCGCTCCAGGTGCGCGAGGACGCGCTCGAGCCGCACCGTCACATCGGGCTGCTCGAGCAGCGCGATCTGCTCCTCGGGAGCGAGGGGCAGCGTGGAGGCGACCAGATCGGTCAGCAGGGCAGGGCTCGGCAGTCCCGCCACGAAGGTCTTCCACTCGTCCGGGAGGTCGTCGCGCAGGTCGATGATGCGCTGTGCCTTGGCGATCACCTGCTTCCAGAGCGCATCCCGCGCCGGCGAGGGAACGTCGACGTCGAGGAGCGGCGTCACCCGCACGCGCAGGCAGGGCTCCTGGGCGATCGTTTCCGCGAGGCCCGCGCGCGCCACCCCGACCACGATCGCCTGCTTGCCGTCGCCGCGCGCATCGATCACGCGAGCCACGCGCACGATGCAGGCGATCGGGTGCAGATCGGAGAGGCCGGGATCCTCCGTCTCCGCGTCGCGCTGGCTGGCGATCACCAGGAAGCCGCCCTGGCCCGCCTCCGAGAGCGCGGCGAGCGACTTCGGGCGCCCGATCGCGAGCGGACGCGTGACGCCGGGGAATACCACCGCGTCGCGGACCGGGAGCAGGGGCAGCACCTCGGAGAGCTCGAGGCGCTCTCCGCCGACGCCGGTCACCGTGATCCGCTGGGCCTGGGACACACCACCCCCGACTGGCAGTCGCGCAACCCTAAGCGCGCCTGGCGGCGGGTCAACCCTGCCGGATGGACGGGAATGGACGGGGCTGGCGGGTCAGCGGCTCGAGCGGGGACCTGGTGCCCGGGACTGGATTCGAACCAGCACGAGGTTGCCCTCACTAGCTCCTGAGGCTAGCGCGTCTACCAATTCCGCCACCCGGGCTTCGGGCCGGGGAACCTAGGGCGAGCCCTCGGGAGCGTCAACGCGGGCTACCCTGGGGCGCCCATGCCCATCGAGCCCGAGAGCGTCGTGCGCGCCCTCGACCGCCGTCACCGACCGCTGCTGACTCCGCAGGCGCTGCTCCGCGAGCTCGGGGGCGGTGGGCGCGAGCGCCGTGCGCTGGCGTCCATCCTGCGCCGGCTGGTCAGCGAGGGCCGCGTCGAGCGCGTGCGCGGCCGCTATCGGATCGCGCGCAGCGACGGCCTCTTCGAAGGCGTCTTCGAGCGCGGGGCGGGCGGGGCGCCGCTCGTCTTCGACGACACCGGCGTGGCCTGGTCGGTGCCGGAGCCGTCCGGGATCGCGGCGGGCGAGCGCGTCGTCGTCGAGCCGATCGGGACCGACGAGCCAGCCAGCCGCGCGGGGGTCGAGCCGCGCGCGGAGGTGGTGCGAGCCATCGGCGGTCCGCGCTCGCAGTGGATCGGGATCCTCGGCGCCGCCGGACGCGCAGGCGTGTTGCGTCCCTATCGCGACGACGGCTTCTGGGAGTTCGCGGTTCCGCGCTCGGCCTGGCGGGGCGCTCGCGCGGGCGACGTCGTCGTCGCCGTCGTCCAGGGCACGCGGGAGCGAGGCGACCTCGCGCGCCGCCGCGCGGGATCGCGCGCCCCCCGCGCGCGCGGCCGCCGCCCCGCGCGGGAGCCGGCGACGGCGCGCGTCGTCGAGGCGCTCGGCCCGCCGGGCCATCCGGAGGCCGACTTCCGCGCGCTGGTGTGGCGTCATCGCCTGCCGGTCGAGTTCCCGCCCGCCGCGCTGACCGAGGCCGACGCCTTCGCCGAGCGGCTCGAGCCGGAGGAGCTCGCGCGTCGGCGCGACCTGCGCGGGCAGCCCTTCGTCACGATCGATCCGATCAACGCGCGCGACCACGACGACGCCGTCTGCGTCGAGCCGCTGGAGCGCGGCGGCTGGCGGCTGTGGGTCGCGATCGCGGACGTGTCGCGTTACGTCGCGGAGGACTCTGCGCTCGATCTCGAGGCGCGCCGGCGCGGCAACAGCGTCTACTTCCCGGACCGGGCGATCCCGATGCTGCCCGAGCGGCTCTCCGGAGGCCTCTGCTCGCTGCGGCCGGATCTGGACCGCCTGGCGCTCGCGGTCGAGCTCGAGGTCGCGCGCGACGGCGCGGTGCGCGGCGCGCGCTTCCACCAGGCGGTGATCCGGAGCCGGGCGCGCCTGGTCTACGAGCAGGCGGCCGAGGCGATGGAGGGCGGCGCGGCGCGCGAGGTGGCCGATCCGGAGGTGCGCGACAACCTGGCGCGCCTCGCCGATCTCGCGAAGGCGCTGATGCGGCGCCGCTTCGCGGCGGGCGCGATCGACTTCGACCTGCCGACCGCCGAGATCGTGCTCGGCGACGCCGGCCGGCCCACCGACATCGTCGAGGCGCCGCGCACCCTCGCCCATCGCGCCATCGAGGAGGCCATGCTCGCCGCGAACCGGGCGGTCGCCGAGCGCCTGGTCGGCGCGCAGGTGCCTGCGCTGTTCCGCGTGCACGAGCCGCCGCTCCCGGCGCAGCTCGAGGGGCTGCGCGAGCTGCTCGACTCGTTCGACCTGCTGGACGCGTCGCACGCCGCGCTCGGCCCGCTCGAGATCGCGCGTGCCATCCAGCGCGCGGCCGGCCGTCCCGAGGAGCGGCTCGTCAACCTGGTCGCGCTGCGCGCGCTGCGCCAGGCGCGCTACAACGAGCGCAACCTCGGCCACTTCGCGCTCGCCTTCGACGCCTACCTGCACTTCACCTCGCCGATCCGGCGCTACGCCGACCTGGTCGTGCACCGCGCGCTTCGCGACCTCCTGGAGGACAGCGCTGCGTCGCGCGCGCGGGCCCAGCGGCGCGCGGCTCGCCTGCCCGGGCTGGCGGCGCGCGTCTCCTGGTGCGAGCGGGTCGCGATGGAGGCCGAGCGCGAGGCCGTCGACCTGAAGAAGTGCGTCTTCCTGCGCGAGCGCGTCGGCGAGCGCTTCGCCGGCAGCGTGTCGCGCGTCGCCAAGCACGGCGTCTACGTGGCGCTCGATCCGTTCTTCGTCGAAGGTCTCGTGCACGTGCGGCGGCTGCCCGGGGTCTGGCACCTCGACGAGCGCAGCTTCTCGCTGGTGTCGCGCGGGGGCCGCGATCGGCTGCGGCTGGGCGATCGCGTCGAGATCCGCGTCGTCGCCGTCGACGTCGCGCGCGGCTGGATCGACTTCGAGCTGGTCGAACGCGGCACGCTCGGGGCTCGCTCCGCGTCGCGGCCCGGCGCGTGACGGCTATCCCTCGAGGAACTCCACCACACTCGCAATGACGTGCTGCTGCTGCGCCTCGCTGATCTCGGCGTAGATCGGGAGCGCCAGCGTCTCGCGTGCGGCGCGGTCGGTCTCGGGAAGGTCGCCGTCGCGGTAGCCGAGCTCGGCGAAGCACGGCTGCCGGTGCAGCCCGAGCGGGTAGTACACCTCGCTGTCGATGCCGCGCTCGGCGAGATGCCGGCGCAGCCCGTCGCGGCGCTCGCCGGGCACGCGCACGACGTACTGGTGGTAGACGTGCAGCGCCGGCTCGGCGACCGGTGCCGGGAAGCGCAGCGGCAGGTCGCCGTCGCCGAGCGCGAGCGAGCTCGGCCGGGCGCCCGCCTTGGCGAAGCCCTCGTCGTAGCGCCGCGCGGCCGCGCGGCGCGCGGTCGTCCACGCCTCGAGGTGGCGCAGCTTGAC
>Ga0335082_10007829_pt1 | contig 11597 bp, 16 predicted proteins | sample Lox_Sample_41_FD_206718 | JGI IMG/M metagenome (GOLD analysis project Ga0335082, IMG submission 206718) | Soil microbial communities from Loxahatchee National Wildlife Refuge, Florida, United States - Lox_Sample_4.1 | ecosystem: Environmental > Terrestrial > Soil > Wetlands | place: USA...
CGGAGCGGGCATGGCCGCGACCTCGTTCATGCGGACCTACCAGGATTTCGACCTGGTCCAGCTCGTCGTCATCCCGCTGTTCCTCTTCAGCGGCACGTTCTACCCGCTCTCGGCCTACCCGCCGATCGTCGCCGCGATCGTCCAGTTCAGCCCGCTCTACCGCGGAGCCGACCTGATCCGCGGCCTGACCCTGGGACTGCCGTCGCCGACGATGCTCCTCGACGTCGCCTACCTCCTGGCGATGGGCCTCATCGGCCTCGCCATCGCCTCGCGGCGCCTCGACCGACTCCTCCTCCGCTGACCCTGGGCGGCCCGCGCCGGACGACGGCCCCCGAACGCGCTCGCGCGTACACTCATGCCATGGAGCTCGTCGTCCTCTGGGTCCTGGCGGGTCTCATCCTCCTCGCTGTCGAGCTGCACGCGGCGTCGTTCTACGCCGTCTTCCTCGCCATCGGCTCGTTCTGCGCGGCCCTCTTCGCCTGGCTCGTCCCGAGCAGCCCCATCTGGGTCCAGGCCGCCGTCGCCGCGGTCGTGTCGGTCATCGGACTGTTCGCCCTCCGGCCGATCGCCAGTCGGACGTTCCTCAAGAGCACCGGCGGGGTCGTCTCGCGCGGCGTCCACGGCGGGCTCGTCGGCGAAGAGGCGCTCACGGTCGACCTCGTCGGTGACGAGCACCATCCAGGCCACGTCGTCCTCGCCGGCGAGCGCTGGCTCGCGGTGACCGACGCCGGCACCCCACTCTCAGCCGATCAGGCCGTCAATGTCGTCGCGGTCCGGGGGACGACCCTCCTCGTCCGGCCGATCGACCGCTCTGCGCCGTTCGAGCACGGTGGGACCGCGATGGAAGGCGGCTCGTCCGGCACCACGGAGTGAACCCCACGTTCGCACGCCCAGCAAAGGAGTGACCGATGGACTATCCCGTCCTCGCGGGGTTCATCATCGCGGCCGTCATCTTCCTCGTGGTCATCGCCTTCCTCGGCCAGGCAGCGAACGTCATCCAGCAGGGTTACGTCGGCGTCGTCAAGACGCTCGGCGAGTTCAAGTCGATCCACAACCCGGGCCTCGCCCTCATCGTCCCGTTCTACCAGTCGCTCGTCCGGGTCGACATGCGGGAGATCCCCCGCCCGGGTGACCGCCAGGAGGTCATCACCAAGGACAACGTGGTCGTCGCCGTCAACGCGACGATCTTCACCCAGGTGGTCGACGCGAGCCAGGCCCTCTTCAGCGTGTCGAACTTCGACGTCGCCATCGACGCCCTCGCCCGGACGGCCCTCCGCTCGGTCATCGGGACGCTGTCGCTCGACGAAGCCCTGTCGGAGCGCGAGCGCATCAACACCGAGGTCCAGCAGCAGATGGAGGTGGTGACCGACAAATGGGGCATCCGGATCAACCGGATCGAGATCGTGGAGATCTCCCCGCCGCCGGCCATCCTCCAGGCGCTCGCCCTCCAGAAGCAGGCCGACCAGGAGAAGCGGGCACGGATCCTCCAGTCCGAGGGCCAGCAGCAGTCGGCCGTCAACATCGCCGACGGCAATCGCCAGGCCGCGATCAAGAACGCCGAGGGCGAACGGCAGGCCGCCATCCTCCGGGCCGAGGGCAACCGCCAGGCGGCCATCCTCGAGGCCGAAGGTCGGGCCCAGGCCATCGCCACGGTCTACAGCGCGATCACGGCGCAGGCGCCGGGCCCGACGCTCGTCGCGATCCTCCAGCTCGACACACTCTCGAAGTTCGCCGACAGCCCCAACGCGAAGATCGTCGTGCCGGCCGAGAGCGCCGCGCTCCTCGGAGCGGTCCAGGCCATCCAGTCGGTCCTCCAGGCCGCGCCGGCGATCGAGTCGACCGGAAGCTAGGCCGGGCCCGGGCGGCCGGCGCCGTCGGCCGATGTGCGCTCGATGACGACGGCCCGCGACCGCGAGGACGGCTTGGCCGCGCTTCGGGCCGAGATCGTCGCCTGCCGGGCTTGTCCGCGGCTCGTCGCCTGGCGCGAACGGGTCGCCCGGGAGAAGGTCGCTCGCTTCGCGGCCGAGACCTACTGGGGGCGGCCGCTGCCGGGATTCGGCGATCCGGACGCCCGCGTCCTCATCGTCGGGCTCGCCCCGGCGGCTCACGGCGGCAACCGGACCGGCCGGGTGTTCACCGGCGACCGGTCGGGCGACTTCCTGTGGGCCGCCCTCCACGCGACGGGCTTCGCCGACCGGGCGGTCTCCGAGCGGGCGGACGACGGCCTGACCCTCCGCGGCGTGCACGTGGCGGCCGCGGTCCGCTGCGCGCCGCCGGCAAACAAGCCGACCACCGACGAGCGCGACCGCTGCCTGCCGTACCTCCGCCGGGAGCTCGTCCTCCTCGGCCGGGTCCGGGTGATCGTCCCGCTCGGCGCGTTCGCCTGGGAAGCGACGGTGCGGGTCCTCGCCGGAGCAGGCTGGACGACGAGCCCGAAGCCGCGGTTCGGGCACGGCGCGGAGGCGGCCGTGGGACCGTTCACGCTGCTCGGCACGTACCACCCGTCGCAGCAGAACACGTTCACCGGCCGCCTCACGGCGGCGATGTTCGAGCGGATCTTCGAGCGGGCGCGGGAGCTCGCCGGTTGAGCCGCCGACGACCTTGCGGCGAAGGGTGTCGGACCGGCCCGTCCGCCGTCGACCTCTCGTAGACTTCGCGGACGATGGTCACCGAACGCGACTACTACGAGGTGCTCGAGGTCTCCCGCACGGCCAGCGACGCGGAGATCAAGCGCTCGTTCCGCAAGCTCGCCCAGCGGTGGCATCCGGACGTCAACACCGATCCCGCCGCCGACGCCCGGTTCAAGGAGATCAACGAGGCCTACCAGGTCCTGTCCGACCCACAGCGCCGCCAGGCCTACGACATGTTCGGCAAGGCCGGCGTCGACGGGGTGGGCGGCGATCCCGGCTTCGGCGCGGGCTTCGGGAACTTCGGCGACATCTTCGACGCGTTCTTCGGGGGAGCGGCGGCCGGCGGGGTGCGCCATGGTCGTCCGGCGGCCGGGAGCGACCTCCGCTACGACCTGCGGATCACGTTCGCCGAGGCGGTCTCCGGGACGGAGAAGGACATCGAGTTCCCCGTCCTCGACCGTTGCCCGACCTGCCAGGGAAGCGGGGCGAAGGAGGGGACGTCGGCGACGACCTGTCCGCAGTGCAACGGACGCGGCGAGGTCCGCTCGGTCCGCCAGACGATGCTCGGCCAGATGGTCAACGTGTCGGCCTGCCCGCGCTGCCACGGCGAGGGCCGGATCGTCGAACAGCCCTGTGAGACATGCCGGGGCGACGGCCGGGTCGAGAAGAAGCGCAAGCTCCGGGTCACGGTCCCGGCCGGCATCGACGAGGGTCACCAGGTCCGCCTTTCCGGCGAGGGGGAGGCCGGACCGCGCGGCGGGCCGGCCGGCAGCCTCTACGTCGCCGTCCACGTCGCCCCCCACCCCGAGCTGAAGCGGGAGGGCACCGAGCTCTACTACGAGCTCGAAGTCTCGATCGCCCAGGCGGCCCTCGGGACCCGTCTCCGCATCCCCACGGTCGAGGGCGACGAGGAGATCGAGATCAAGCCGGGGACCCAGCCCGGGTCGGAGCTCCGTCTCCGCGGTCGCGGAGTGCCCCATCTCAGGCGAGCCTCGTCGCGCGGCGACCTCCATGTCCTGGTCCGGGTCGCCGTCCCGACGAAGCTGAGCAAGGAAGAGCGGGCGGCCCTCGAGGCGTACGCGTCGGCTGCCGGCGAGACGGTCGGCTCGACCGGTCACGGCGGGATCATCGACCGCGTCCGCGATGCCCTCGGCTGACGCCCCGGCCGACTCGGAGGGGACATCGGCCGAGGGGACCTGGGTCGAGCTCTCGGTCGCCGCCGACATCGAGGCGGTCGAGGCGGTGAGCGAGATCCTCGGCCGGGTGGCGGCGGGCGGCACGAGCGTCGAGCCGGCCTTCGTGCTCGTCGACGAGGGACTGTCCGCGGCCGTCGATCCGAGCCGGCCGGCGATCGTTCGGGGCTACCTGCCGGCGGCCGACCCGCGAGCCGTGGAGGCGGCGGTCGCCGAGGTGACGACGGCCCTCGGCCACCTCCAGGCGTTCGGCCTCCGGCCCATCGGCGATCTCGAGACACGGCCGGTCCTCGAGGCCGACTGGGCGGCGGCCTGGAAGGAGCACTTCCCGGTCCTGCGGGTCGGGCGGCGGCTCGTCATCCGGCCGACGTGGCGGCACCATCGCCGGGCGGCCGACGACGTCGTCATCGCCCTCGACCCCGGGATGGCCTTCGGGACCGGGCTGCACCCGACGACGAGACTCTGTCTCACTGCGCTCGAGCGGGTCGCCGATGACGCCGCGGCGAGCGGCTCCGGTCCCGGGCGGGTCCTCGACGTCGGGACCGGCTCGGGCATCCTCGCCGTCGGGGCCGGCCTCCTCGGTGCCTCGCCGATCGTCGCGGTCGACCCTGACCCGATCGCCGTCGAGGCGGCGAGTGCCAACGCGGCGCGCAACGGGCTCGCCGGGCGGATCGACGTCCGGCGGGGGAGCGTCCCGACGGGCCTGCTGCCGTTCGACCTCGTCCTCGCCAACCTCATCGCCTCGCTCCTCATCGACCTGGCGCCGGTTCTCGCCGCCGAGCTACGGCCGGGCGGCACTCTCATCGCCTCGGGGATCTACGTCGACCGCGAAGGCGAGGTCCGGGCGGCGCTGGCGGAGGTCGGGATCGGGACGGCCGGCCGCGACGCCGAGGGCGACTGGGTGGCGCTCACCGCGGTCCGGGACCGCTGACCGCCCGGCCGCGGCGAGGCTGCTACGATCGGCGCCGTGCCCCTCCTCCCGATCATCCTCGTCGTCCACATCTGCCTCGCGATCGCCCTGTTCCTCCCGTCGCTCCTTCTGCCGTTCGGCCTCCGGACGGGCGTGCCGAGCGACGGCGAGCCGGGACGGATCGTGACCGGCCTCCTTCGCCTCCAGGGCAGCGGGACGCTCGTGATCGGGGCGGGCCTGGCGATCACCGGGATCCTTCTCGTGTCCGTCCTCGGCTCGCGGCTCCTCGAGCAGCCCTGGCTCCTCATCGCCCTGACGATCTACGCGATCGACCTCGTCCTCGCCTACGCGATCCAGCGCCCGAACCTCCGCCGGCTCCTCCGGCCGGGCTCCACCGCCGACGATCTCACGTGGCAGCTCCGGGCCCGCCGCCAGCGCTACGTCTCGTACGCCATGGCGTTCCTCGTCGGGGCGATCGGCTGGCTCATGAGCACGAAGCCGGTGCTGTGGTGACGGCCGCCCGGCCGGACGCCCCCGTCGGCGACTGCCTGTTCTGCGGCATCGTCGCCGGCTCGGTCCCCTCGACCCAGGTCCACGCCGACGACCTCGTCATCGCGTTCCGCGACATCGCCCCCCGCGCGCCGACCCACATCCTCGTGATCCCCCGGGTCCATATCGGCTCGGCGGCCGAGCTGACCGAGGCGGACGGGCCGCTCCTCGGCCGGCTGTTCGGCGTCATCGCCGAGATCGCCCGTTCGGAGGGCATCGCCGACGGCGGGTACCGGCTCGTCTCGAACATCGGGCGGTGGGGCGGCCAGACCGTCGACCACCTCCACGTCCATCTCATGGGGGGCCGTCCGTTCCAGTGGCCGCCCGGCTGAGCGGCGGGCCGGCGCCCGCGCTCGATCCCGCCGCCCGGTCGCGCCTCGCCGCGGCGGCCATCGTCCTCATCGGCTCGTTCATCGTCGGGGCGGCGGTCGAGGGCTGCGGCCTGGCGGCCTCGACGGCCGGCCTGCCGGCCACTCCGACGGTCGCCATCCCGTCCTACTCGACGACCATCGCCCAGACCCGCAGGGAGATCGTCACCGCCCTCGGCACGGCGAATCTCGTGCTCCAGGACGCGACCGAGCCCTTCCGGCCGCCGGAGTCGGCGTCGCTCACCGATGCCCCGCGCGGCGTCTTCCAGGTGGTCCTCCCCCAGGACCCCGACAACGGCTATATCGTCGTCTACGAGTTCCGCGACGTGGCCACCGCCGCGGCGGCCGGGGCCGAGCTCGCCGCCTACATCGGGAGCGGGCCCGGCCGGGTCCAGTTCCCGCCCGACGCTGAGCACGTCATCCGCCAGCTCAACACGACCCTCATCGTGTACAGCTGGTCGGCCGCCAACTCGAGCGATCCGGACGAGTCGAAGATCCTGCCGATCCTCTCGACCGTCGGGACGGAGATCGCCGTCCCGCGCTGAGCCGGGGCGACGGGCGAGTCGCCCGCCCGGTCAGACCTCCGCCGTCGGTGTCGTCGCGGCCGCCTCCTCGCGGACCGGCAGCGGCTGGTCGACCGCGGCCCAGGCGCGGATCTGGTCGCGCTTCACCTTGAGCGTGTGGGTGCGGGGGAAATCGGCCTCGGGCCACAGGCGCCAGCCGGCGACCCGCTGGTTCACCGACAGCTTCTTGTTGGCCCGCATGATCGTGTCGTCGATGCGGGCCCGGACGAGGCCCGGCGATGCCTCCGGGTCGGTGGGCCGGCCAGCCGGGATGTCGCCTCCCTGGGGGATGCCATGGGTGTCCGGGGCGAGGACCACCGCCTCGATCCGGCCGGGTCGGGTCTCGATGACGACCGAGTCGCGGATGCCCGCCATCCGGAGCTCGTTCTCGATGTCCTCTGGATACACGTTGAAGCCGTTGGGCAGGACGATGATGTCCTTCGTCCGGCCCATGAGGATGAGCCGGCGCTTCCGGTCGAAGCGGCCGATGTCGCCGGTCCGGTACCAGCCGTCGACGGTGAAGGCGGCCTTCGTCGCCGCCTCGTCGTGCCAGTAGCCGTCGAAGACGTTGGGGCCCCGGACGAGGATCTCGCCGTCGTCGGCGAGCTTCACCTGGACCGGCGGGACCGATCGGCCGACCGTTCCGAGGCCGTGGTCCTCGCGGGTCGTGCAGGTCGCGAAGCCGCACTCGGTCGAGCCGTAGCCCTGGATGACGATCACGCCCATGTCCTCCCATGCCTGCTGGAGGGCCGGCGGAAGGAATGCCGCGGTGGAGACGAGGAGGCGGAGCTCCCCGCCGAACTCGCGGTGGACCCGGCGGAACAGGAAGCGGCGGACCCGCATCGGGAGGTGGCGGGCGATCCCACGGAGCCGGCCGAACGACCCCGACCGACCGGCCCGATCGACTTCCCGCTCGACGGCCGTCCAGAACAGGTCGAGGACCTGGGGGACGAGGACCATCGATGTCGTCCGGTGGTCGCGGATCGCCTCGAAGATGACCCGCGGGGTCCGGCTCCGGACGTACAGGATGTCGGCCCCGACCTCGACCGCGTAGAAGAGTCCGACGGCCTGCTCGAGGAGATGGGACAGGGGGAGGAGCGAGACGATCCGGTGCTCGAGGGGCGGGATCACCCGGTGGATCGCCTCGATCGAGGACAGGACGTTACCGTGGGTCAGCATCACCCCCTTGGGCGTGCCGGTCGTGCCGGAGGTGAAGACGAGCTCGAACAGCTGATGACGCTCCGGCCGCGGCCAGCGATCGAGCTGGACCGCCCAGTCCCGGGCGAACGAGGCATCGGGTTCGGCCGTCAGGGCGTCGATCGTCGCCGTCGGGAAGCGGTCGAGGCGAACGTCGCGGGGATCGGGCGCGTCGCGGCCGGTGCCGAGGGCGAGGAACCGGGCCTGGGCCTTCTCGACGATGCGCTCGATCGCGTCCGGCGCCATGCGGAGGTCGAGCGGAACGAGGACGAGCCCCGCCCGGATCGCCCCGAAGTAGACCGCCGGCAGCTCGGGCGCCGACGGCGCCCAGGTCAGGAGACGGTCGCCGGGCCGGAGCCCGAGGGCGTGGAGCCGCCAGGCGGCGAACCGGCTGCGGCGCTCGAGCTCGCGGAAGGTCCACTCGGCGTGGCTGCCGTCGTCGCGACGGATGCCGAGGGCCCGCCGGTCGCCCCACTTGGCGACCGCTCCGTCGAGGATGTCGAGGAGGTTCTCCACGCCCGACAGCCTACCGCCCGCAGATGCGCCTCATCGACTCCACCGACGGGCGCCGGGACCGCTCACGTGGTCGCCCCGACCGTCGCCCAGAGCTGGCAGTGATCGCTCGCCGCGAGGCAGACCTCGTGGGACTCCAGCGGGACGAGGTCCGGGCTCGTCAGGACGAGGTCGATGCGGATGATCCCGAAGTCGAACGGGACGAGCGCCTGGGGCCGCCACGTCCAGCCGGGTCCCAGGCCGACCTCGGCGTGGGCGTCGTGCAGCCCGGCGGTGAGGGTGGCGAAGCCCGGCTCGGTCGGGGTGGTGTTCATGTCGCCGAGCAGCATCACCCGCTCGCCGCGCGCGACGGCCGCATCGATCCGGCTCCGCAGCGCGGCGAGGTCGGCGTCGCGGGCGGTGACGTCGTAGCCGGCGATGAAGACGAGGGGGTCGTGCGACTCGATGGGGCTGTGGGCGGGATGGGCGACGATGACCGTGATGGGCCCGGCGGCGGTGTCGACGACCGCCTCGAGGCCGAGCGGCGACTGGAACTCGCTCACCGCGGTGATGGGCCGGTCGCTGAGGAGGCCGACCCCGTCGAACTCGTCGTGGGGGAAAAGGGCGACGTACGGGAAGCGGTGGAGGACCGCCGGGTCGCTGCCGATGGCCCGGGCCTTGGCCACCGTCAGCTCCTCGACCGCGACGAGGTCCGCGTCCGTCGAGGCGAGGACCGACGCGTCGAGCTCGGGCGTGCCGCCGTCGTACTGGATGTTCCAGGCCATGACCCGGAGCGTCGGTCCGGCCGCGGTGCTCTGCGGCAGGGACACCCATTCGCCGCCGAAGCGGACGATCCCGGCGACGAGGGCGATCGCGAGCCCGACCCGGAGCGCCCGCGCGTCGCGGACGAGGGCGACCGGGACGAGGATCACGAGGCCGAGGAAGAACCACTGCTCGAAGGCGGCGAAGAACGCGAGGGGCCCGACCTGCAGGCGGAGGACGAGCTCGACGATCGTCGCGAGGACGACGAGGGCGGGGATGGCCGCGACGGCGAGGAGGACGGCCCGGCGCCGCGCTGGGCCGGTGGGCCCCTCGAGCGGCGGGACCACCTCGGGCTCGGCCATCCGGCGGACCCTATCACGACCGCCGGGATGCCTCCGACGGGCCATCCGCGGTACCCTCGCGTTGTCGAGATTCGAGCCCGCCGAACGTCGGTATCGATGCGAGGGATCGACCTCGGATGGCCACGCATCACGACGGAGACCAGCCATGACGGACCGCCTCCTCCTCCTCGTCGGCACGAAGAAGGGCGCCTTCATCGTCGAGTCCGACACCGCGCGCAGGACCTGGGCCGTCCGCGGCCCGACCTGCGACGGCTGGCCGATCCAGGACATCAGCTACGACCCGGCCAGTGGCGCGATGTACGCCGGCGGCGGGAGCCCGTGGTATGGGCCGACCGTCTTCCGGAGCGACGACCTCGGCGCCACCTGGACCCAGTCGAGCGACGGCATCACCTACGGGGACGACGGGCCGAAGATCACCGCGGTCTGGAACGTCACCGCCGCTCACGGCTCGGTCTATGCAGGGGTCGGGCCGGCCGGCCTGTTCCGGAGCGACGACGGGGGGACGACCTGGTCGCATGTCGAAGGCCTGACGAATCACCCGACCCGGCCGACCTGGCAGCCCGGCGCCGGCGGCCTCATCCTCCACACGATCGTCCCCCATCCGACCGATCGCGACCGGATGTGGATCGCCATCTCGGCCGTCGGGACGTTCGAGACTCGTGACGGCGGCCTGTCGTGGGAGCCGCGCAACCACGGCGTCAGGGCCGACTTCCAGCCCGACCCGATGCCCGAGACGGGCCAGTGCGTGCACAAGCTCGTCGCCGCGGCCGGCGAGCCGGAGCACCTCTACCAGCAGAACCACTGCGGCGTGTATCGCTCGTTCGATGGGGGCGCCACGTGGCAGGAGATCACGGCCGGCCTGCCGTCCGAGTTCGGATTCGGGATGGTGGCCCACCCACGGGATCCGCTCACCGTCTGGAACATCCCGCTCAACGGCGCCGACAAGGGCCGCTTCATGCCCGACGGCTCGGCCGCCGTGTGGCGGACCCACGACGGTGGCGACACGTGGATCCGCGGCCAGGACGGCCTGCCGCAGCGCGACGCCTACCTCGGCGTCCTCCGCGAGGCGATGGCCCGCGATGAGCTCGATCCGGTCGGTGTCTACTTCGGGACGAGCACCGGCCAGCTGTTCGCCAGCGCCGACGGCGGCTCAAGCTGGGACGCGATCTCGACGACCTTCCCGCCGATCTGGTCGGTCGAGGCGGTCCGGATCCCGGCCTGACGGCCGCCGGCCCCCCGACGCAGCCGATGGCCGAGGTCGTCCTTCCCCGCTCCCTCGCGGTCCTCATCCCGGGCCTGCCCCACCGGGCCACGGTCGACGGTTCGACGGTGGCCGAGGTCATCGCCGGCCTCGATCGTGCCTGGCCGGGAGTGGCCGACCGGCTCCTCGAGGCCGGCCCGGCGATCCGCGAGCACATCAACGTCTTCGTCGACGGCGATCCGGCCGCGCTCGGCACGGCAGTCGCGCCCGGCGCGACCGTCCACGTCATCCCGGCCATCGCCGGCGGCTCAGGCGGCGGATCCGCTCGGGCGGGAACGCGCCCGGGTGCCCGGTCGGAGGCCCGATCGCAAGCCGTCCCGCGCGCTCTCGCGAGCGCTCGGCGGGGGCCTCGGCGACGTTTGACCGCGGGGTGACCCTCGGCTAGACTCCGCGAGCCTTCGCGCCCGGCGCGTGAGCCCGGTCCGGAGGCGGCGTCGCGAGCGTGGCCCACCCGCGATGCACGACGACCCGCGGCCACGGGAGGTGATCACTCGATTGGCTGAAGTCCGAGTGGGTGAGAACGAGACGTTCGAGAGCGCCCTGCGCCGCTTCAACAAGAAGATCCAGCAGAGCGGCATCCTCGCCGAGGCCCGCCGCCGCGAGCACTACGAGAAGCCGAGCGTGAAGCGGAAGCGCAAGGAAGCGAAGCGCAAGAAGAACGCCCGCACGCAGCAGGCCTGATACCGGACCGGCGGCGAGCCGCCGGCCGGAGCCAGTCGGTGCCACCCGGCGCTGACGCCGGACCCCCGACCTGCGCACGGATCCGCCCCGAGGTGCCACATCGGTGTCCCTCAACGATCGCCTTCGAGACGACCTGACCGCCGCCATGCGGTCGGGTGACGCGCTGCGCCGCGACACCCTCCGGATGGTCCAGAGCGCGGCCTACTCCGTGGAGAAGGAGAAGCGCCGACCCCTGACCGACGAGGAGCTCGTCGCGGTGCTCGGCCGCGAGGTCAAGACACGGCGCGAGTCCGTCGAGGCGTTCCGGGCCGGCGGCCGCGAGGACCTCGCGGCCAAGGAGGAGGCCGAGATCGCGATCCTCGTGCCGTACCTGCCCCGGCAGCTCTCCGAGGACGAGGTCCGCGACCTCGTGGCCGAGGCGATCGCTGCCACCGGGGCGACCTCCGCCCGGGACATGGGCAAGGTCATGGGCTGGCTCTCTCCGAGGACCCGTGGCCGGGCCGACGGGAAGCGGGTGAGCGAGCTCGTCGCCCAGGGCCTCGCCTCGAGCGACCTGTCGGCCCATGCCGGCGTGCACACCGGCCCAGGCGCCGGTCCGGCGCCGGAAGGCTGACGTCCGGCTCCACCGA
>Ga0335082_10007830_pt1 | contig 11596 bp, 7 predicted proteins | sample Lox_Sample_41_FD_206718 | JGI IMG/M metagenome (GOLD analysis project Ga0335082, IMG submission 206718) | Soil microbial communities from Loxahatchee National Wildlife Refuge, Florida, United States - Lox_Sample_4.1 | ecosystem: Environmental > Terrestrial > Soil > Wetlands | place: USA: Florida...
GGCCCAGCTGATCCACGACCTGAAGAACGCCAACCCGGCGGCCCGCGTGCACGTCAAGCTGGTGTCCGAGGTGGGCGTGGGCACGGTGGCCGCCGGGGTGTCCAAGGCGCACGCCGACGTGGTGCTGATCAGCGGGCACGACGGCGGTACCGGCGCGGCCCCGCTGACCTCGATCAAGCACGCGGGCGCGCCGTGGGAGCTCGGCCTGGCCGAGACCCAGCAGACGCTGCTCCGCAACAAGCTGCGGGACCGGATCGTGGTGCAGGCCGACGGCCAGCTCAAGACCGGCCGCGACGTGATCATCGCGGCGCTGCTCGGCGCGGAGGAGTTCGGCTTTGCCAGCGCCCCGCTCGTCGTGTCGGGGTGCATCATGATGCGCGTCTGCCACCTGGACACCTGCCCGGTCGGCGTGGCCACCCAGAACCCCGAGCTGCGCGCCAGGTTCAGCGGCAAGCCCGAGTTCGTGGTGAACTTCTTCGAGTTCATCGCCGAGGAGGTCAGGGAGTACCTGGCCCGGCTCGGGTTCCGCACCCTGGAGGAGATCATCGGCCGGGCCGACCTGCTCGACACGGTCGAGGCGGTGGAGCACTGGAAGGCCTCCGGGCTGGACCTCTCGCCCGTCCTCTACACCCCTCCGCTGCCCGAAGGGGCCGCGCTGAGCTGTGTCACCCGCCAGGATCACGGGCTGGAGAAGGCGCTGGACAACACGCTCATCCAGCTCGCTGAGGGGGCGCTCGAGGAAGGTCGCCCGGTCCACCTTGACCTGCCGATCAGGAACGTCAACCGGACCGTGGGCACCATGCTCGGCTACGAGGTAACCCGGCGCTGGGGCGGCGAGGGGCTGCCCGAGAACACGATCGACGTCTCGTTCCGCGGCTCGGCGGGCCAGTCGTTCGGTGCCTTCCTGCCGTGCGGCGTCACGCTGCGGCTGGACGGCGACGCCAACGACTACCTGGGCAAGGGCCTATCCGGCGGCCGGCTGATCGTCCGGCCCCCGGCCGAGGCCACGTTCACCGCCGAGGAGCAGGTCATCGCGGGCAACGTGATCGGCTACGGCGCGACGGCCGGGGAGATCTTCCTGCGCGGCCTGGTGGGCGAACGGTTCTGCGTGCGGAACTCGGGCGCGCTCGCGGTCGCCGAGGGCACCGGCGACCACGGCTGCGAGTACATGACCGGCGGCCGCGTGGTGATCCTCGGCCCGGTCGGCCGGAACTTCGCGGCGGGCATGTCCGGCGGCATCGCCTACGTGCTCGACCTGCCTCAGATCAGGGTGAACATGGAGATGGTCGACCTGGACCAGGTGGAAGAGGACGACGCCAAGTTCGTCCGCGAGGTGGTGGAGCGCCACTACGCGGAAACCGGCTCGGCGGTCGCGGCCCGGCTGCTCGCAGACTGGGATCCCGGCCGGTTCACCAAGGTCATGCCCAAGGACTACAAGCGGGTGCTGTCGGCCGCCTCGCAGGCCGAGCGCGAGGGCCGCGACATCAACGAGGCCGTCATGGCCGCGGCGCACGGATAAGGGGGTATCTGATGGCCGACCCGAGAGGTTTCCTGTCCACGCCGCGTGAGATCCCGGTCCGGCGCCCAGTCGACCTGCGGCTGCTGGACTGGCGCGAGGTGTACGAGCCGTTCCCGCCCAGCCGCCTGGAGCGGCAGGCCGGCCGGTGCATGGACTGCGGCATCCCGTTCTGCCACAACGGCTGCCCGCTGGGGAACCTGATCCCCGAGTGGAACGACCTGGTCTGGCGGCACGACTGGCGCGATGCCTCGGACCGGCTGCACGCCACCAACAACTTCCCCGAGTTCACCGGGCGGCTTTGCCCAGCGCCGTGCGAAGCCGCCTGCGTGCTCGGGATCAACGCGGACCCCGTCACGATCAAGCAGGTCGAGGTGGAGATCATCGACCGGGCGTTCGCGTCGGGCTGGGTCGTTCCCGTGCCCCCGGCGGTGCGGACCGGGCGGACGGTCGCGGTGATCGGCTCCGGTCCGGCCGGGCTCGCCGCCGCCCAGCAGCTCACCAGGGCCGGGCACGCGGTGACCGTCTTCGAGCGCGATGACGCCCCCGGCGGCCTGCTGCGCTACGGCATCCCAGCGTTCAAGCTGGAAAAGCGCCACGTGGACCGGCGGCTCGACCAGATGCGGGCGGAAGGCACCGAGTTCCGCTGCGGTGTCGAGGCGGGCACCGACGTTTCCGCGGAAACGCTGCGCTCGTCCTTCGACGCCATCGTGCTGGCGGGCGGCGCCAGGGTGCCGCGCGACCTGCCGATGCCAGGGCGTGAGCTGGACGGCATCCACCAGGCCATGGAGTACCTGCCGCTGGCCAACCGCTTGTTCAACGATTCGCCGATCAGCGCGCGCGGGCGGCACGTGGTCATCATCGGCGGCGGTGACACCGGCGCGGACTGCCTCGGGACCGCGCACCGCCAGGGTGCGGCCTCGGTGACCCAGCTCGAGATCCTGCCCCGGCCGCCCGAGGCCCGGCCGGATCACCAGCCGTGGCCGACGTACCCGATGATCTACCGGACCTCGAGCGCGCACGAGGAAGGCGGCGCGCGCACCTACGCGGTGACCACGCTGGAGTTCCGCGGTGACGCCGCCGGGCGGGTGCGGGCCCTGCAGCTGGCGGACGCGACCCGGTTCGATCCGGTTCCCGGCACCGAGCGCGAGCTGCCCTGTGATCTGGTGCTGCTGGCCATGGGATTCACGGGGGCCGAACGGCCCGGGTTGCTCGCCGACCTCGGCGTCGATTTCGACCCGCGGGGCAACGTTGCCAGGGACGGATCGTACGCCACCTCGGTGCCAGGGGTTTTCGCGGCCGGTGACATGGGCCGCGGCCAGTCGCTGATCGTCTGGGCCATCGCCGAGGGACGTAGCGCCGCCGCGGCTGTCGACCGCTTTCTGGGCGGTAACAGTGAACTGCCTGCACCGATCCCGCCCACCGCGCGCCCGCTGATCTGAGTCTTACGTCACGGGTAGAGAAGACCAGGTAAAACACCATCGGGGCACATATCCTACTCTGAGCGAAACTAAAGGAATCGTCGGCTCAAAGGGGTGGGTATGGGGACAGTGTGCCCACAAGGTCACGACTCGGCGAGCAGTGACTTCTGCACCGTCTGCGGGACGAGAGTCAGCAGCTCGCCGCCCCGGCCGGAGGGCATGACCGGGAAGCATCACGCGCCCGGCCGGTTCGTGGCCAGCGTGAGCGAGCCCTGTCCGCGCTGCGGGGAGGCCGTGACCGGCCAGTTCTGCGAGGCGTGCGGATTCCGGGTTTCCGCCCGGCGGCCCTTTGCCCCTCTCGGGCATCAGGCGGGCGCTTCTTCCGCTGCCCCCGCCGAAGCGCGCGAGACGTCTCCGTCCAGCACGGCATCATCCGGCCCGCCCGCATCGCTGTTCCCGCCGGTTCCCAAGCCCGAGCCGCCCTTTTCGGCTTGGAGCCGGCCGCAGCCGGCGCCCGACGTGCCGGAGGCACCCGAGTCGCCGGATGAGCCCACGGTGGCCGTTCCGCTCGAATCGCTGTTCTCGCCGGCCTCCCGGACACCGCCGCCCGCAGCCCGCCCTGAGCCGTCGTACTCGGTCCCGGAGCCTGCCGCCGCCCCGCCGACGACGCCCATACCCTCCCTCTCCAGCGTCACCTGGACCGTGCTGGTGGCCTCGGATCGCGTCTACTACAACAGGATGAAGGCGTCGCGCGCCGTGGCCGGCTCGGCCGTCGAGTTCCCGGCGCATACCTCTGAACGGCGAGTCCGGCTCGTCGGCAGGCAGATGCGCATCGGGCGGCGGAGCGCGGCCCGGGACCTGGTGCCGGAGATCGACCTGGCCGACCAGCCGGTAGACCCGGGTGTCAGCCGCCTGCACGCGGTCCTGACCTCAGCATCGGACGGCACCTGGTTCATCAGCGACCCCGGATCGGCCAACGGCACCTTCGTCAACAGCCGCGAGCTCGCCATAGGGGAAAGGGTCACCCTGCACGAAGGTGACCGGATCAACCTGGGCGCGTGGACCGTGATCACGGTGCACCGCGGCTGAAGCCCCGGCGGAACGCCATGAAACCCCGGATCCAGTGCGTTCTGGCGCACTGATAGCCCGGTTCCACTGCGTTCGGCTGGCGTCCGGCGCGCGTGCATATCCCGTCGGCCCTCGTCCTCTGGTATGAACGTACTTAAAGCCAGACGGCACCGGGCAACCGGTGCGACGGGAGCGGTTTTGGCGGTCGGCCCATGACAACCAGCGTCGGCGTTTCGCCCGGCCCGGTCACCACCGCGCCCGCGGTCCGGCGCGCCTGGTGGCGGCACCGCCTCGACGGGGCGACGACGCCCTCGAGGCTCCGGCTGCTGCTCGCCTTGCTGATCCTGCTCAGCCTGGCCTGGGGCGTGCTCGCCGCGCTAACGGCTGACCAGCACGCCTCGGCGGCGGCGGACGTGGTCGCGGTCAGCGAGCCGCTCAGCCTGGACGCCGAACAGATCTACACCAGCCTGTCCGACGCCGACGCCACCGCGGCCAGCGCGTTCCTGGCCGGCGGTCTGGAGCCCGCCAAGGCCAGGCAGCGCTACCAGGCCGACATCACCGAGGCGGCCATCCGGATCGAGGCGGCCAGCGCCCTGGTCGGGTCGTCCGCCGCCCGGACCCAGCTGCCCGGTCACCCGCCGAAGCAGGCGTCGGCGGCCAGCACGGCCGTGGGCGACGACCTCGCCGTCTTGTCCGGCCAGCTTCCCGTCTACACCGGCGAGGTGGGCACGGCGCGGGCCGACAACCGGCTCGGCCTGCCGCTCGGCGCGGCCTATCTCAGGGAGGCCTCCGGGCTGCTGCGCGGGACGCTGCTCCCCGCGGCCAGCGACATCTACGCGCGGGAGAGCGCGCAGCTGACCTCGGCCAGCGCGCAGGCCACCGGGCTGCCGCTCATCATCGTCGCGGTGGTAGCCGGGCTGGGCCTCGGCTACGTGCTCTTCCGCTCGTCCCGGTGGCTGTCCCGGCACACCCACCGGGTGGTCAACTACGGCCTGCTGCTGGCCACGGTGGCCGGGCTGGTCTCGCTGGTGTGGCTGGCCGGCGCGTTCGTGATCGGCCGCGGCGATCTGCTGCACGCGCAGCAGCAGGGCTCCGCGCCGGTCCAGGCATTCGCCCGAGCGGAGGTGGCGGCGCTGCAGGCGCACGCGGACGAGAGCCTCACCCTGATCGACAACAGCGGCGACGACTCCTACCAGCAGGACTACCTGGCCCAGCAGAAGCTCCTCGGGCCGGGACCCGGCACGCTCCTGGCGGCGGTGCAGGCGGCAGCGGCGGAGGGGGGCGGGAGCCCGGGACGCGACGTCGGGGCGCAGGCCCGGGCCTGGTACCAGGCGCACGCCGCGCTGCGTGCGCAGGACGACGCGGGGAATCACGCCGCCGCGGTGACGTCCGCGCAGAGCGGTGCCGCCGCGACCAGCTTCGGCCGCCTGTCCACGACGCTCAGCGAAGGGATCGATACCCATCAGGCCGTCTTCGCCACTAGCGCCCGCAGCGGCCGGGACGCGTTCACCGGGCTGGCCGTGGGCATGATCGTGGCGTCGCTCGTGATGGTGGCCGGCTGCGCCTGGGGCCTGAGCCGCCGGCTCGCGGAGTACCGGTGAACGCGCGGCCGCGGCCCGGCTTGCCCTGGCGGCGGGCGCTCCTGGTGGTGATCGCGGCGTCCGGGCTGGCGCTGGGCGCCGCGGCGGCCGCGGCCGCGCCTGGTCAGCCGCCCGCCATCCACGAAGCCACAGCGGCCAAGGCGGTGAGCGCGCCCGCGGCGGAAACGTGCGATCCGACGGCGAGCAGCCTGCGCCCGTCCGGGCCGCCCCAGGTGACGTCCGGCTCGTTCATGGCGAAGATCCGCGCCCGCGGTTACCTCATCGCCGGGGTGGACCAGAGCACCTACCGTTTCGGTTTCCTCAACCCGCTCAACAACCAGATCGAGGGCTTCGACATCGACATGGTCCGGGCGGTGGCCAAGGCCATCTTCGGCAACTCCAACCCGGGCACGGTGCACTTCAAGGCGATATCCGACGAACAGCGCATCCCGGACGTCAGCCACGGCACGGTCGACATCGTGGCGCACACGATGACGATCTCCTGCGACCGCCTGAAGCTGGTCGACTTCTCCAGCGTCTACTTCGAGGCGGCGCAGCGGGTCCTGGTGCTGAAGAGCTCCACAGCGAAGAGCCTGGATGACCTGCGCGGCCAGAAGGTCTGCGCGACCACCGGATCCGACTCGGTCGACCGCATCACCGAGCACCACGCCATTGCGGTTCAGGTGCCGTACTGGACCGACTGCCTGGTGCTGCTGCAGCAGGGCGACGTGGTCGCGATCTCCACCGACGACTCGATCCTGGACGGGCTGGCGGCGCAGGATCCGTGGACCATGATCATCGGCCCGCAGCTCACGAAGGAGCCCTACGGCCTGGCGATCTCCAAGCAGCACCCGGAGTTCGTCCGGTTCGTGAACGCGGTGCTGCAGCAACTGCGGACGGACGGCCAGTGGAAGTCCATCTACACGCGCTGGCTCGGCTCTCCTGCCAAGGACCCGCCGCCGGCGAAGTACGCGGGCTGACGAGGGGAACGAGGTGGCGATGAGCACCTGTACCAGCTGCGGCGGGAGGATCGAGGACGGATACTGCAACGTCTGTGGCCTGGCCGCGGCCCCGTCGGCGGGACCGGCATCTCGCGGATCAGGGTCCGGGGGCTCGGGAACGGCGGGATCCGGGACGGCCGGCAGCCGCCAGAGCACCGGTACCCGGGGGACGAGGGGATCGCGGCGCACCAGCGGGCGCTCGGCCCGGGGCCGGCTGGGCGCGGGGCTGGTGGAGATCCCGCCGGTGCCGTACCGCGACCCGGCCAGCGCCATCCTCGCCGATCCGCAGGTTCCGGAGAGCCGGCGCTTCTGCGCGAGCTGCGAGCAGCCCGTCGGGCGCGGCCAGGACGGCCGGGCGGGGCTGACCGAGGGTTTCTGCCGTAACTGCGGCACCCGGTTCTCGTTCAGCCCGAAGCTGGAGCCGGGCGACCTGGTCGCGGGGCAGTACGAGATGCTCGGCTGCCTCGCCTTCGGCGGGCTCGGCTGGATCTACCTGGCCAGGGACCGCAACGTCAGCGACCGCTGGGTGGTGCTCAAGGGCCTGCTGAACACCGGCGACGCCGATGCCATGGCGGCCGCGGTCGCCGAGCGCCAGTTCCTCGCCCAGGTGGAACACCCGAATATCGTGCGGATCTATAACTTCGTGCAGCACGCGGACCGGCGGACGGGGGAGTCGGCCGGGTACATCGTGATGGAGTACGTGGGCGGTAAGTCGCTCAAGCAGATCCTGCAGGATGCCCGGCGTGACGGCGGCTCGGTGCCGCTCGCGCACGCGATCGCGTACGCGGTCGAGGTGCTGCCGGCGCTGGGGTACCTGCATGACCGGGGGCTGGTGTACTGCGATTTCAAGCCGGACAACGTTATCCAGACCGAGGAGCAGCTCAAGCTCATCGACATGGGCGGCGTGCGCGGCGTCGACAGCGAAGGACCGATCTACGGCACGGTCGGCTACCAGGCTCCCGAGATCGGGACCGATGGGCCGTCGGTGTCCTCGGACCTGTTCACGGTGGCGCGGGCGCTGGCCGTGCTCACCTTCGACTTCAAGGGCTACCAGAGCAACTACAAGTTCACCTTCCCCGACGCCGTGCCGCTGCTGGAGCAGCAGGAGTCGTTCGCGCGGTTGCTGCGCCGGGCCACGCACTCCGATCCTGAGCGCAGGTTCGGTTCGGCCGGGGAGATGGCCGAGCAGCTCACCGGGGTGCTCCGCGAGGTGCTCGCGACCGCCGACGGCACGCCCCGGCCGGCGTTCTCCACCGTGTTCAGCCCCGAGCTCCAGGCGATCGGGACCGGCGACGACGCCGCCGGAGGACCAGAGGCAGCGCTGGCCGTCCCCCGAGCCGCCCAGATCATCGCGGGGATGCCGATGCCGCAGGTGGACCGGGCCGACCCGGCGGCCGGCTACCTGGCCACGTTCGCCGGGCTCGACTCCGCCCAGCGATCGGCCGCGCTGTCGGGCGCGGTCTCGGGTGACGCAGCCGTCCCCGCCGAGGTCGCCACCTCCGCCGAGACCCGGCTGGCGCTGGCACGCGCCCAGCTCGACGTCGGCGACTACCACGGAGCCGGGGCCACGCTGGCCGACCTGGCCGCCGAGGACCCGGCCGACTGGCGGATCGCCTGGACCGGCGGCCTGCGCCAGCTGGCGGGCGGAGAGACGGGTCACGGCGCTTCCGCCGCGCGGGGCTCGTTCAGCGCGGTCTACGACGACCTCCCCGGCGAGCTCGCGCCCAAGCTCGCGCTGGCCTTCGCGGCCGAAGCCGCCGGGGACGCCGCGTCCGCCGTCCGCTACTTCAAGCTCGTCTGGACCGTGGACCGGTCGTGCATCAGTGCCGGGTTCGGCCTGGCCCGGACCTGCCTGGCGATCGGCGACCGGCCCGGCGCGATCGCGGCACTCGCGGCGGTACCGGAGACGTCCAGCTACCACGCGGCGGCACAGATCGCCGCGGTCCGGATCCTGGTGTCGTCCGGGATGACCGGTGATGACCTGCGGCAGGCCAGCGGCCGCCTGGGCCGGCTGGCCCTGGACGAGGCACGCCGCCAGCAGCTCACCGTGGAGATCCTGCGCGCCGCCCTCGGCTGGGCCGGCTCCGGCCGGACACCGCCGCCCGGCCGGACACCGCCGCCCGGTCAGATACAGGCGCCCGACGGCCTCATCCTCGGCTGCGAGCCGAACGAGCGCTCGCTGCGCTTCGGCCTGGAACGCGGTTACCGGGCGCTGGCCCGGCTGACGTCGGACCGCAGCCGCCGGATCGAGCTGGTCGACATGGCCAACGCGGTCCGGCCGAAGACCTGGTCGTGACGGGTCCGGGCGGCGGGCGGCCGGTGAACCCCATCTCGTTGGTATGCGTTAACCCAAGGGACCCTCTGAGTGCGGGCAAAATGGTAAACGTCATGGTTCGTCGGTTCCGATGACGGGGAGCGGCATGGCGGGTCGGATATGACGGCCACGGTGACCGGAAGCGGCACGGCTACCAGGCGCCCCGCGCCGGCCGGGCGCCCGGCGGCACGGCGCAGGTTCGCGCTCCCGCGCGCCTCGACCACGCCGGGCAAGATCCGGCTGATCCGGATGGGCCTGGTCGTCGCGTGCCTGGGCTGGGGCGCGCTGGCCGCGCTCATGGTGGGCCAGCACGCGTCGGCGGCGGCGGACGTGGCCTCGGTCAGCGAGCCGCTCAGCCTCGACGCCCAGCAGATGTACCAGTCGCTGGCCGACGCGGACGTCACCGCCTCCACCGGCTACCTGTACGGGCGCATCCAGCCGTTCCCGGGACGCCAGCGCTACCAGGACGACATCGCGGTCGCCACCAGGGACCTTCCAGCGGCCGACTTCCGGACCACCCGGGGCCAGCTCAGTACGCTGCTGACCAGCGCAGGCCTTCAGAGCACCCCGAACGCCGCCGGGTCGATCGCGGCCGCCCGGCGCGACGCGAGCGCCTGGTTCGCGGTCAACCAGCAGGCGCAGAAGCTCGACAAGGCCCTCGACTACGGCGCCGAGACCCGGCTGGTGATCGGGTCGGGTCCCGGCACGGCCGGGACGCTCTTCGGCCGTCTGGAAACCGACCTTGACACCGCGATCCGCGTCGGCCAGGCCACCTTCGCCGACAGCGCCGCGGCGGGATCCAGCGCGCTCACCGGCCTGGAGGCGGGCGTCGTGGTGCTCGCCCTGATCATGGCGACCGGCTCCGTCTGGGGCCTGTCCCGGCGGCTGGCGGAGTACCGATGAGCGTTCCGGTGATGACCAGGGACCAGGCGGCGGCCGCGGTCAAGGCGGCCGTGGCCGAGCGTGACGCCATCCAGGCCAACCTGCTCGAACTCGACTCGAGCTTCGGCAAGCAGCTGCTCGCCGGGGCCGAACTCACCGGCGGCACCAAGCGCCGCTGGGACGCCACCGCCGTCACGCTGGCTACCCTGTGGCAGGTCTTCTCGGCCTACTCGACCGTGGTCGACCAGGCCGCGGAGGCCGCGGCCAGGCATCTCGGGCCGCGCGAGCTCGCCGCTATCAGCGGGCTCCTGACCGCCCGTTCGGTTCAGCTGGCCTCGGGTCCCGCCCCGCTGGCCGGCCGTGACCTGGCCGACCCCGGCCACGAGGACCTGACCATGGCGACCGCGGTGGCGCGGATGCGCGGCGCGTTCAGCGCCGTGACCGAGGTGGTCTCCGCCGCGGAGCATGTCTGGACCGAGGTGGCGGGCCGCCTGGACGCAATCGGCGCCGAGCTGGCCCGGGTAACGCCGCTGGCCGCCACGCTCGGCGACGAGGCGCTGACCGGCAACCTGACCGCGGCCCAGGGCAAGCTGGCCCGGCTGCGCGACACGCTGAACTCCGACCCGCTGGCCCTGTGGCAGCCGGGCGGCACGGTCGACACCTCGGGAGCGGACCGCCTCGCCGAGCGGGTCACCGCGACGGCGAGCCGGGCGGACGAGCTGGCCCGGCTGCGGGACGAAGCCCACCAGCGCGTCGCCGAGGTCACGACGGCAGCGGCCACGGCCCGTTCGGCCCGCGAGGATGCCGTCGCGGCCCGGCAGCAGGCCGCGGTGAAGATCGCGGCCGGGGCGCTGCCGCCCTCGCTACCTGACATGGCGGACCTGTCCGGCCGGCTGGCCGGCCTCGGCACGCTGCTGGCCGACGGCCGGTGGACGCGCCTAGCGTCCGAGCTGGACCTGCTCGAGCGTGAGCTGGCCACCGCGACGGCCGGCTTCAAGGCGGCCGAACGGGCCGTGGTGGCGGCCATGGCGAAACGTGACGAGCTGCGCGGGCTGCTCGGCGCCTACAAGGCCAAGGCCGCGCGGCTCGGCGGCGCCGAAGACTCTGGCCTGGCGCAGCACTACGACCGGGCCCGGGACCTGCTCTGGACGGCGCCGTGCGACCTGGCCGCCGCCGAGGCCGCGGTGGCCGCCTACCAGCAGGCCGTGCTGGGGGTGCAGCCGTGACGACCTGCGCCCAGCCGGGCTGCGGCGGAACCGTCCAGGCCGGGTACTGCGACACCTGCGGGCTCGCCGCGGGTTCTGGGCAGAGTTCGCCTTCCCGGTCCCGGCGCACCAGCGGGCGGTCGGCCCGGGGCCGGCTGGGCGCGGGGCTGGTGGAGATCCCGCCGGTGCCCCACCGCGACCCGGCCGGCGCCGTCCTGGCCGATCCGCGGGTCCCGGAGAACAAGCGCTACTGCAGCGGCTGCGACCAGCCGGTCGGCCGGGGCACGAACGGATCAGGGTTGCGGCCCGGGCTGGCCGAGGGTTTCTGCCGCAACTGCGGCACCCGGTTCTCGTTCAGCCCGAAGCTGGAGCCAGGCGAGGAGGTGGCGGGGCAGTACGAGGTGCTCGGCTGCCTGGCGCACGGCGGGCTCGGCTGGATCTACCTGGCCAGGGACCGCAACGTCAGCGACCGCTGGGTGGTGCTCAAGGGCCTGCTGAACACCGGCGACGCGGACGCGATGGCCGCCGCCGTGGCCGAGCGGCAGTTCCTGGCCGAGGTCGAGCACCCGAATATCGTGCGGATCTATAACTTCGTGCAGCACCCGGACC